>JGI994J12354_10000810_pt1 | contig 31678 bp, 27 predicted proteins | sample IntmicLarv3ML3BL_FD_12354 | JGI IMG/M metagenome (IMG submission 12354) | reverse complement strand
ATCGCATTCAAATTTACTGCATTCGGAAACATACCGGTATATTCAGACAACTCAGGTAGTGAAACATAATCCCCATAAGGCAGACTAAGCACTGCTCCTAATCCTGCTCCGCTTCCAAGACCCGACAAAGCTAGTCCGTCCACAAAATGATTTGCTTCTACACCTATTATACTTCCCAGTTCATCAAAGAATAATTCTATTTTACCTGCCTGATTTTTAGCATCGTTTTGCAAAGTCCTCAAAACAGAATCTATACCCTCAGAATTTCTTTTATTTCTTAGATCTGCTACTCTATGCCCTCCCACTATATGGTCATCTGATAATCTACTTAATATAGTAGGAACTTCCACTGCTGCCCATGTTCTTGTAAGATCTGCCTCTGGCACTAAACTCATTATTTCTGATGTTATTGGTGTCGCTCTAACGAAATGTTCTGATACTATTGCCCATGCTCCTCTGGTTGGTTCATAGCTGTAGCCATCTCGAATTAGTTCTATTACTCCCTTTTGCTCATCTAATGAGAGGTTATTAAATCTAGATAATAAATCAGAAACCTTTTTGTAATTTGATTCATACATCCCCAACTTTACAGTATTAATATCAAATATTCCGCTAGTAATTTCATTCCTTATTGCTGCATCTACAACTTGATTATACTGTCTATTTTCATTCGTAAGAAATGTTGCAGCTGGAGTATTATTAATAATTCTTATTCCTGTAATTTGTTCTACTATATCACTTGTACTTCTTCCAGCCAATCTGCCACTATATAGTACTGTCTTTGCATATGCATCTACACCAGCATCTACTGATAAATTTGCTATCAATTCATCTACTTCTAATATAGTTACTGTATCTAAATCAATTTCTACTATACCCGCTCCTGTATCTATATTTATTTTATTCATTTATAAGTCCACCTTTATCATGAATTATTGCTCTTAACCCAAAATCATCTTCTGGTTCCCCGCCAACTCCAAAAACTCCCATCGCTTCTATAAATGTTTCAAATATTTTCTTTTTCTCACTAACCAATTTTGATGGTATATCTATACTAACCAAGTCCCATTCTCTATATTTTCCAAACCCATTTTCTTTATCTTCTTCACTTGGATATTTTAGTGCCCCCCCCTCCAAGAGCCCCTTAACCATATGTTCTTTATCTATCTTTCCCCAAAATAATATATACATTTTTTTCCCATAATCTTCTCTATCTATTACACCTATCTCCATTAGTGCATTTCCTGATTCTTTATCATATGTCCAAAATTTAGCACACTCCCCAATTTTCAATCTTCGAGTACGTGGATCTGGTATATCTGCCGCTAATAATCTACTTTGTTCTTCTTCTGTCCTATACACATTTTTAAATGCCATATTTGTTTTCTCCTTCGACTTCATTTAATTATATTTTCTTACATCACAATCATTGTACATAATATCTAATTAAACTACAGTTTTCACCTTCTGTCAATGAAATTTTTACTTATTTTTATTTATGTTTTCATTATATTTTTATAATTGACTTTTTACTTTTATGTAGTTTATTTTTACATACTATTTTATTTAATTATGTTCTAGCTATTCATTTAAATTTATAGTAGTATTTTTATAGATATATTCACATGTTTATTCCTGTATTTACATTTGATAACATGCTTTTATGATATAAGAAAATATAATTAAAGCTTGAGCCTTTGCCATTTTAAACAACTGATCTATCGCATTCAAATTTACTGCATTCGGAAACATACCGGTATATTCAGACAACTCAGGTAGTGAAACATAATCCCCATAAGGCAGACTAAGCACTGCTCCTAATCCTTCTCCGCTTCCAATACCCGACAAAGCTAGTCCGTCCACAAAATGATTTGCTTCTACACCTATTATACTTCCCAGTTCATCAAAGAATAATTCTATTTTACCTGCCTGATTTTTAGCATTGTTTTGCAAAGTCCTCAAAACAGAATCTATACCCTCAGAATTTCTTTTATTTCTTAGATCTGCTACTCTATGCCCTCCCACTATATGGTCGTCTGATAGTCTGTCTAATATAGTAGGAACTTCCACTGCTGCCCATGTTCTTGTAAGATCTGCTTCTGGCACTAAACTCATTATTTCTGATGTTATCGGGGTCGCTCTAACGAAATGTTCTGATACTATTGCCCATGCTCCTTTGGTTGGTTCATAGCTGTAGCCTGTTCTGGCTAGGTCTATTAGATCATTTTGATCATTCAATGAAAGATTTTCGAATTCAGGTAATAACTCTAATAACTCATTGTAGTTTTCAGCATACATCCCTGCTCTGATGTTACTAACATCAAATATTCCACTCGTAATTTCATTCCTTATCGCAGCATTTACAACTTGATTATACTGTCCATTTTCATTTGTAAGAAATGTTGCTGCTGGAGTATTATTAATAATTCTTATTCCTGTAATCTTTTCTACTATATCGCTAGTGCTTTTTCCAGCCAATCTGCCACTATATAATACTGTCTTTGCATCTGCATCTACACCAGCATCTACTGATAGACTCGCAATCAATTCATCTACTACTGACATAGTTACTGTATCTAAATCAACTTCTACAATACCTGCTCCTGTATCTATATTTATTTTATTCATTTATAAGTCCACCTTTATCATGAATTATTGCTATTAGTCCAGATTCGTATGCTGGGTTTCCATTCACTCCAAAAACTCCCATTGCTTCTGTAAATTTTTCAAATATTTTCTTTTTCTCACCATACAATCGTGATGGAATATCTATACTTATCAAATCCCATCTAATATACTTTTCTAACATATTTTTTTTACTTCCTTCACTTAGACTCCTATATCGATCTCTCTCTAATATCACCTTAACCATATGTTCTTTATCTAGTTTTCCCCAAAATAACACATACATTTTTTTCCTATAATCTTCTCTATCTATTACACCTATCTCCATTAGTGCAAGTCCTAATTCTTCATCATATGTCCAAAATTTATCACACTGACCAATTTTTAATCTATTAGTACGTGGATCTGGTATATCTGCCGCTAATAATCTACTTTGCTCTTCTTCTGTCCTATACACATTTTTAAATGCCATATCTGTTTTCTCCTTCACTTCATTTAATTATATTTTCTTACATCATAATCATTGTATATATTATCTAATTAAACTATAGTTTTCACCTTCTGTCAATAAAATTTTTACTTATTTTTATTTGTGTTTTAATTATATTTTTATAATTAACTTTTTACTTTTATGTAGTTTATTTTTTCATACTATTTTATTTAATTATATTCCAGCTATTCACTAAATTTCTTAAAGTGTTCACTTCTTCCATTAACTATTTTATTTAATTATGTTCTAACCATTCTTTTAAATTTACAGTAGTATTTTTATAGATATATACACATGTTTATTCCTATATTTACATTTGATAATATGCCTTTATGATATAAGAAAATATAATTAATAACACAAGTAATCTACTCTTACTCATAAAATATGCTCCCTCCTAAGTAACAAGTTTTTTATTTAACTTGTCTGCCTAGAAAGAAGCATATCATTTTATAATTTGATTAATTATTAATATTTCTCTCATTATTGGTATGAAATGATAAAAATTGACCTATTTACAAGAATACAAAAATGAAATGCACTAATAAATAAAAATGCTGCTAAAATTCATGTAAAAGATATCACAATAAGCAATAATAGTTTGTTCCTGTCATGATACTATCTATGCTTATCCTTATACAACTGCAATGCCAATTCTTCACCTTTTTCATCTAAGTAATACCAAACTCTGTCTATCTCACCATTTGGCATAGCTACCTCAGCATAAATATCAAATTTACCAGAACTAATTTTAACTGGATGTCTGTAATAAGTATATATGTATGGATATAGTAGTTTAGCTTCGTCCTTTTCCAACATTATCACTTTATAATCTCCAGAATAATCCCCTTCATCTTCTGTATAACCACTATTATCATATTCACTATTCCAATAATATTCTAATTTTACCCTCTCATACTCCAATTTATCTATAGTTTTATCATATTCAATCCCTAAGTTTTTCATATAACTAATCACTCGCTTGCACCCATTATATATTGGATAATCTCTCATATACGGATATTGGTCTGAAACCCTAATTCTTAATGTTGCTACTTGCTGTTGATTCTCAAGTACTGACCTCTCCATCTCCATAAGATCTTCATACAACATTTTTCTAACTTCTATATTATTACCTAAATTGGTTTCAACTTTACCATTATTCGTCAATATCCTAATATCACTTCCATCATAATTTAAAAGATTGGTATAGCTTGCTTCTCTATATTCTCTTATGTTATATAACATAGAATACTCTTTGTGAAAATCATCAATATCATCTATAAAATATTGTCTTGTAATAACAATCCCATTCCTTAACTTATACTTAATAACAATATCACCATAAGAATAATATTTTCGTTCTAGTAAAGCAGTGGCATTAGTATCACTTTCCCAAATAGTTTCAAGCAGCATATAAACTTCATCATCTACTGGTATATAAGGTTCTATTAATATATCTTCATTATCAATCAAATCAACATAATTAGATTTTATTGATATACTTTCAAGCTGATTTCTGGCAGGTTGCCATTTATCTATTCCAAACACATCGGTTTCCAATGCCCATAATATGCATAACCCTGTTACACACACAATAACAGTATCTTTAAACCTTGCAAACATCTTTTTATAATCTGCATTATAAATAATCTCCATTATTGCCCCGCTGATAAGTGCCGCTGCAATAAATAGGCCTACCATCCATGCTTTCCTATTCTCCATATACATGAAATTAAATATTAGCGCAAATATAAATGAACTTATAAACATAATTATGTATTTTACTATCCTAAATACTCTGTCGGTTACCAATGCTTTACCTGCCGCTTCAAGATGTCTTTTCTTATATACAAATATATTTATACCTGTTAGTCCTATACCTATTATTACCTGTATTAATATTCTAACTGTTATACTTACTTTTATATCAGTAAAATTCCATGTCAAAGGCGAAAATAATAATAACCAATTAAATTCAAAGGCATCGCTGACATTATAAAGATGTATAAAAAATAAATCAATAAGCCCCATTCCTATTACAGTAATAGTTGGAGTAAGTACTATAAATACGCCTGTCCCTAAAATACCAATTACTACCTTTCCAGTAAGTAACATTGCAAATACTGTAGTCATATATATTACTATTACACTTAATACATTAATCATAAATGTCCATAAACCTGCTCGTATTCCATCACTTGTCAGCACACCTCTAAAAGCACCTAACATAAATGTTAATAAAAGTGCAATAATATAACTCAAAAAAATAGTTCCTAAATTTACTATCATTTGATTAACTATTAATGTTTCTCTCTTTATAGGTACTGAATGATAAAAATCCACCTGTTTACGATAATGTAAAAAAGAAAAACTACTAGCCCCTGCTATTATTGCTAAAATTCCAGAAAAAAAGGTAATATTAGATGATGCTATAATAAAAAATCCCATCCTGCCACGTTCATCATAACCAAGAAAATAATCAAATGCTGCCCTTAGCTTAATAATATCCGTTGAACTCATTGAATCTAACATAAAACTAGCCGCAATAGGCAAAAGAAATAGAAAAACTACTAATGAAAGAATACTAAACCAGAAATTCTTTCTATATGTCCATATAAGTGATTTACTCGATAAATTTTTGAACTTCATATCCTGCCACCTCACCTTCGCTAATAATAATTTCTTCCAAAGATAATGGAATAGTTTCCACAAATAATGGATTTTGTTTCTTTACTATCCCCAAAATATCTTCCTTATTGCCCCTAACTGTAAATACCAACATTGAACCCTGATTTTTTACAGAACTGGCATTTATATCTTCTAAAAATTTCTTCTTATTAACTTCCTCTGGAAATATACACTGAATTCTATGCACCTTATTCTTCATCTCGTCTATATAACCTGCAAACAATACACTTCCTTTATGTAATAATACCAAACTATCACAAATATCTTCCAGCTCTCTAACATTATGCGAAGTTATAATTGGTATAAATTCACGTTCAGTCATCTCAGCCGCAAATATACTTTTAACTACCTTTCGCATAATAGGGTCCAGTCCGTCAAAGGTTTCGTCACAAAAAAGATATTTAGTTTTTGCACAAATTCCTATAATTATACTAAGTTGTTTCCTCAAACCTTTTGAAAGAGTATTAATCTTTCGTTTATATCCCAATTCAAACTGTTCTAAAAGCTTTTTATACCTCTCCATATCAAACTGCGGATATGCCATAGAATAAAATGCACCCATATCTTTAGGTGTTGCCGCGGCAAAAAAATACAATTCATCAGGAATAAGGAATATATCTTTTTTAATTTCAATATTTTCATACACTCCTTGATTGTCTACTATTAATGTACCGCTATCTTGTTTTAAAATACCCGCCATAATTCTCATAAATGTACTTTTACCAGAACCATTAGTTCCAAGAAGTCCAAATACTTCCCCATCATTTATACTAAATGTTACCTCATTAAGTGCTTGTAAATCACCAAACTTTTTACTAACTTTTTCAATTTCAATCATATGACTATCCCTCCATTATTGTCATAATTAAATTTCACAAAATCCAACAATTCATTAATTTTAAAACCCATATCTTTACCTTCAATTATTAAATCTGCCAGTTTTGTCTTATAAATTCGTCTTTTCTCTTCCGCAATAATTAAATCATGTGTAATGAAATTACCTTTCCCTTTAACTGGATATATATATCCCAATCTTTCAAGCTCTGTATACGCTTTTTGTATTGTATTAGGATTAATAGATAGTTCAACCGCTAAATTTCTAACTGATGGCAGTTTTTCGTCTGGGCTTAATACACCCCTAAGAATTAAATTTTGCAGATTTTCAACTATCTGTTCATAAAGCGGCCGCCTATCTTTATGGTCAATAATTATCATTGTTTATCACCTACCCTTTCATTATTAATTTCTAAGTGTAGTTCCCTTTTGCACATTTATTATTCCACACTCTTTTTACATTTATTGAGTTTTCACACATTCACACAACTGTAATTAGTGTACTATTTCATGCAGTACACTAATTTTATTATTATTATTTTATTTTGTCAAGTGCTTATTATAATTTACACTTATATTTCATAACAAACAAAGCAATGTTAAATTCATAAATTGTATAGTTTAATATATTCTTGATTTGAAAAAAGCATGATATATTTTTGTTATTTTATTATTTTAATACATATCTTGTTTAACATTACATAATATAATAACTTCATGCTATGTTATATATCATAATTTGCAATAGACACAAGTCAATAAAAGTCTTATACTATGTAAAGAGTGTTTTATAATTATCAATTTTAGGAGATTTCATGACGAAAAATTTTCTAAAATTGATATGAATATTATGTATTGTTATATCACTTTATTACTTAATGACTGATAACTGTATAAGGCATTAAAATAATCATTATATATAACATTTAGGGAGGACTTATACATGTCACACTTACCAGATATTGAAATAGCCAGACAAACACCCATGAACCATATAAACGATATTGCCAAAACTCTGTCAATTAATCCGCAGTACATTGAGCAATATGGAAATTACAAAGCCAAAATCAGCTTAAATCTTTTAGATACAAAAAAAGATACTCCAAATGGCAAGCTGGTTTTAGTTACTGCCATTTCTCCAACACCTGCTGGTGAAGGAAAAACTACTGTAACTGTAGGATTGGCTGATGCTCTGCGTCATCTTGGAAAGAAAAGTATTGTAACACTTAGAGAACCTAGCCTTGGCCCTACTTTTGGTATTAAGGGCGGAGCTGCTGGCGGAGGTTATGCACAAGTAGTTCCTATGGAAGATATTAATCTTCACTTCACCGGCGATTTTCACGCCATAGGTGCCGCTAACAACTTATTGGCTGCAATGATTGACAATCATATATTTCAAGGCAATGTTCTTAATATAAACAATAGACGAATCACATGGAAACGTGTAGTAGATATGAATGACAGACAGCTTAGAAACGTTATTAACGGACTGGGCGGACGTTTAAACGGAGTACCGCGTGAAGATGGTTTTGATATAACCGTTGCCAGTGAAATAATGGCTATACTTTGTCTATGTAATAGTATGAACGATTTAAAGGAACGTTTATCAAATATTATTATTGGCTATACCTATGATGAAAAACCTGTAACTGCTGGTGACTTAAACGCTTCTGGTGCTATGGCAGTATTATTAAAGGAAGCTATCAAACCTAATCTTGTACAAACTTTAGAACATACACCAGCTTTAGTTCATGGAGGACCTTTTGCTAATATTGCTCATGGATGCAACAGCTTAATTGCTACTCGAATGGCACTTAAACTTGGTGATTATGCCATAACCGAAGCAGGGTTTGGCGCTGATTTGGGTGCTGAGAAATTTTTTGACATTAAATGCCGTATAGGTGAACTTGTTCCTGATGCTGTAGTTATTGTTGCCAGCGTTCGTGCTTTAAAACACCATGGCGGTATTAACAAAGATTTATTGCAAGAGGAAAACCTTACAGCTTTAGAAAATGGACTTCCAAACTTAATTCAGCACATTAATAATATTAAAAATATATTTAACCTTCCATGTATTGTATCCATTAACACATTTCCTACCGACACTGAAGCAGAACTTAAATTGATAAAAGATAAATGTAATTTATTAGGTATAAATGTAGCATTAACCAATGTTTGGGCTAAAGGCGGAAAAGGCGGCGCCGAGCTGGCTGAAGCTGTTATTGAATTATGTGAAAATACATCTGAACATAAATCTAATTTCAGCTATAGCTATGCTTCTGATTTATCAATAGAAGAAAAACTTCACGCTATTGCTACTCAGATATATCACGCTGATAATATTCATTTGACCACCAATGCCAAAAAGCTCGCAAAACAGCTTACTGAATTAGGCTTTGATAAACTGCCTGTTTGTATGGCTAAAACCCCATACAGTTTTAGTGACAATGCAGCTTTATTAGGAGCACCTTCTGGATTTACTATAAATATCTCTAATCTAAAGGTAAGTGCTGGTGCTGGATTTATAGTAGCATATACAGGCAATATTATGACTATGCCTGGACTTCCAAAAGTTCCTTCTGCTGAAAAGATAGACATATCTGACACTGGTGTTATAAGCGGTCTTTTTTAAACTTTGGGAATTAATATATTAAATGATAAAATCTATATATTTTTTGGACTGTTTTTTAACTTTTGTAATCAATATATGCTATAAAATATAAATGTAACACGATAATTCGGATTTTAACTTTTATAATTATTATATAATTAGGAGAACATATCATGAACTTTACTGCACAATCTTGCGATGAATTTATATCTGCCTTATCTTCAAAATCACCAGTTCCAAGCGGAGGAGGTGCCTCCGCATTAGTTGGAGCTATTGGCACAGCCCTTGGTAATATGGTTGCTAACCTTACAATTGGTAAGAAAAAATATGCTAATGTTGAAACTGACATTATAGCATTAAGTGAAAAAACTACTATACTGCAAAATGAATTACTAGCACTTGTGACTAAAGATGCAGAAGTTTTTGAACCACTTTCAAAAGCTTACAGCCTGCCAAAATCTACACCAGAAGAAATTGCTATAAAAGCTAAGATAATGGAAGATGCACTTAGAGAATGCTGTAATATACCTCTTGAAATTATGAAAAAATGCTGTGAAGCCATTGATTTACATAATGAATATGCTAAAAAAGGAACTGTAATAGCTATAAGTGATGTAGGTGTTGGGGTAATATTTGCTAAAGCAGCACTACAAGGTGCCTCTCTTAATGTATTTATTAATACAAAGTCTATGAATGATAGGAATTATGCTGAAAATATAAATCAACAAGCTAATGCTATGCTTGAGGAATATATAAAACGTGCTGACCAAATATATGAAAGCGTAGCGGTCAGATTTGAATAATCTTCATTTAAACTAATATTATTTATGTTAATAACAAAATGCATATTGTTATTAACATACATTTTTGATACAATACGATTTCACCAAGTATTTTTACTTTACAGGAATATTTTCTTCCTATTAAAGTCACAAATTTTATGAATTGAGGTAAGAAAAATGGCTAAAATTTTAAAAGGGACAGCAGTTGCCGCTGCAATTAATGAAGCAACCGCTATTGAGGTCGATAAATTAAAACAAGCTGATATTACTCCTACACTTGCTATTGTAAGAATAGGCGAACGTGAAGATGATATATCTTACGAGCGCGGAGCAACCAAACGCTGCGAAAAAGTAGGGGTAACTGTCAAAAATATAATTTTACCAAACGAGTGCAGTGAAAAAACTCTAATTGAAAATATAGAACAATTAAACCACGACTCATCTGTTCATGGAGTTCTTATTTTTCGGCCTCTGCCTAAACATATTAATGATAATAATGTTAGGAATGCACTTTCTCCTGCAAAAGATATCGATGGAATTACTGACAGCTCGCTTGCTGGTGTTTTCACTGGTACAGAACTTGGATTCGCACCATGTACTGCCAGAGCTTGTATTGAAATTTTAGACTTTTATAATATTGATTTAACTGGCAAACGTACTATAGTAATCGGCCGCAGTCTAGTAGTCGGAAAACCTGCTGCAATAATGCTTACAGACAAAAATGCTACTGTCACTATATGCCATACCAAAACTATTGATATGCCGCTTCGCTGTCGTGAAGCCGATATTCTTATAGTTAGTGCTGGCCGTGCTGGTATAATTAATAAAGATTATCTTAATTCTAATCAAATTATAATTGATGTTGGCATTAATATTAATGATGAAGGCAAATTATGCGGTGATGTAGATTTTGATACAGCAAACACTATTGTCGATTCCATAACCCCTGTTCCAGGCGGTGTTGGAACTGTAACTACAAGTGTACTTGTTAAAAATGTAGTCACTGCGGCAAAAAGACAGTCAATGAAATAATAATATAACTATATAGATAAATAGAATTTATTGTGTATAAAAATCATATTAATACCGCAATAACATAACTATACCTGTATATTTATCACATAACAATATATCCTTTTAAAAAGATTTTTCATACAAACAATTTGATATACGAACACTTTTAAATAGAAAATTTAATTATATAATATAGGAGAACTTATTATGAAAACAACATCTAATTTTAACTTAAGAACTTTAACAACTGTATCATTGTTGATTTCTGCTCAAATTGTTCTAACTAGATTTCTTTCAATCTCTCTTCCCTTTGTACGAATAAGCTTTGTTTTTTTGCCAATCGCTATTTGTGGACTAATACATGGTCCTGCATGGTCAGGCCTTGCCGCCGCAATGGCTGATTTTATTGGTTTTATTCTATTTTCAAGCGGTAATGGTCCATTTTTCCCTGGATTTACACTTTCAGCAGCACTTACCGGCATTGTTTTTGGATTTTGTCTTACACAAAAAGAAAAGGTTTGGTTACATACTGTTTTAGCTGTACTTATAAATTGCCTATTTATTAGTCTAGTTTTAAATACTTACTGGGTTTCAATAATCACTAACACAAATATTTTAGTCCTGCTGCCTCAACGTATCATACAAAATATATTTATGATTCCAGTTCAGCTTACTGTATTGATGTCTATTAGAAATCCTATAATACGTATTATAAATCAGTTTGGCTATCAGCGAATAGAACAAACACAGCCTAATAAATATTAATACAAAATTATCTACATAAATAAATCCTAAGTAAAATCAATATTATACGATTTTACTTAGGATTTTTTATTTTGTGTTAATGAAACTTTTAAGATAACTTCCTAATCTTTTTATTTTCTGTAAATTCCAATTTCCTTATCTATATCTCAATGTCTTTGTTATAAAAATCATCAAATACTTCAAATATTCCATTTTCATATTCTTCAAATCTATAACCATTTATAATTAGTTTTTCTTTAATATTCATAATATTTAAACTATCACTGTTTTCACCTGTCAGAGCACTATACTGTTCTAAGATTACTGCTTTTTCAAAATGTATAAATACTTTTCTAGCATTATTTCTAAAACATTTCTTCAACAATCTCTTTATAGTTTTTAGAAACTCTGCTTTGTAACATTCTCTTAATGTAATAACACTGTCAAGACTAACTGTTATATGTTCTCCAATTATAGTATCACAATAATAATTATTTATAATATATGAAAACTTCTCACTTACTATATCTAACACATCTGGCATTCTTGGTACTTCTTCTATCGAAACCAATTTCAATCCCTCAGCAGGTGATTTTTTCCCAGCCATTTTTCGGTCTTCTTCTTTTAAAATTTCATAAACATATTCACTGCTATACTTGCCAATACCTACATTTATCAACGTTCCAACAATAATCCTTACCATATTATAAAGAAAACCATCTCCGCTTACAAGAATTTTCACCACATCGTCCTCTTTAGAAATAGATAAATCATATATTCTTCTAACTGTATCATCAACTTGTGAACCCGATGAACAAAACGACGCAAAGTCATGTTCACCAATTAGATAGGTTGCCGCCATTTTCATATCATTTATATTAAGCGGTCTAAAAAAGAAATATGTATCTAATCGCTTTAAAGGGTTTTTAAACTTAGCATTTAAAATCAGATATTCATAGGTCTTAATTGTATTACATTTTCTTGGATGATAATCAAGTACTACCTCTTCTGATTTTATAATTACTATATCTTTAGGAAGTCTTACATTAAGGGCAGGAGCAAACTTATCTGCTGATATTTTCGCATTTGTATCAAATACTGCAATATTCCCAAGTGCATGTACTCCCGAATCTGTTCTGCTTGCACCTATTACTTCAATTTCTTCATTTAGCAGCTCTTTTAAAGCCTTTTTTAAAACTGCTTCAATAGTCACTGCATTAATCTGAATTTGCCAGCCATGGTATGCAGTTCCGTCATAAGCTACTGTAAGTTTAATTCTTCTCATATTTATTTCTCTCATTTATCATTAATTTATACATTTATTGCACATAATCTTAAATTTAAAATATAATTTTAACTAGATACTTTACATCTTTGCAATTTTTCAGTCTTAGTAAGTGCAATTCATTTGCACATATACCTTATTATAACATAAAATAATTCAAATATCTTTGTCAAAAAATACTTTTATTGTTCAGTATATTCTATAGTGCATTGTTTTATATAGATATTTTCCAAACAACTACATTGGAATACTATTTCATCTGAATTTTTTTCGAATAACTACATTGACATATCATTTCACATAAATTTTTTTGAATAGCTACATCAGCTTACTATTTCACATAAATATTTTTTGAGTAACTACATCAGCTTATTATTTCACATAAATATTTCTTGAGTAACTACATCAGCTTATCATTTCATTTGAAGTTTTTTTCGAATAACTACATTGATATATTATTTCATGTAAGTTTTTTTCAAGTAGCTACATCAGCTTATTATTTCACATAAATATTTTTCGATTAACTACATCAGCTTGTTATTTCATTTAACTTTTTTTGAATAGTTACATTGGCATATTATCTCATACAACTATATTCCCAAAGCATATATGTTTATTCATTCTATTCTTTTATATATTATATTTTCAAACAAATAATTTTCTTTCCTAAAAACTATACTCTTTTGATTTTGTATAAATTTTCTCTATAGTATTAAATCTTAAATATCTGAATTTATCTATTATATTTTAACTATTCCCCCTCTTCTTTACATACATTTATAATATTTTTTACCTATTATATTCAAGCAATAATTTATTCCCCTCACAAAAAACAATAACCGCCTTGTATAAAATCAATATTACTAAATTTATACAAGGCGACTTATATTTAACACTTTATAATTTTATCTAATACCAATAATTCTAAATATATTTATTCTATATCACAATCCTCTGACACAACCTCAATGCCTAGTTCTTCAAGTTGTTTTTCATCAACTCTGCTTGGTGCTTGGGTCATAAGACATGACGCATCTTTTATCTTAGGAAATGCCATTACATCACGAATACTGTCAGCACCTACCATAAGCATAATTATTCTGTCAAGTCCATATGCAAGCCCTGCATGAGGAGGTACGCCATACTTAAAAGCGTCTAATAAATATCCAAACTGTGCATGTGCTGCCTCCTTAGTAAATCCAAGAAGCTCAAACATTTTACTTTGAATATCATTTTGATAAATTCTTACACTGCCTCCGCCAATTTCAGTCCCATTTAAGACTATATCATATGCTTTTGCACGTACTGCCTTTGGATTACTTTCAAGGAATGGTAAATCTTCCTCCATAGGCATTGTAAATGGATGATGCATGGCACTATAACGATTAGCTTCTTCATCATACTCAAGAAGCGGAAATTCTGTAACCCAAAGGAATTTATATTCATCTTTTTTAAGTAAATCCATTTGCCTTGCCAATTCCAATCGTAAATTCCCCAAAACATCAAATACAACTTTGTTGTTATCCGCTGCAAAAAGAAGTAAATCCCCCGCCTCACCTTGCATAGCAGATATAAGTTTATTCATTTCATCATCTTTCATAAATTTTGCAAATGACGATTTAATTGTATGGTCTTCAGAAATAGCTACATAAGCTAGTCCCTTTGCACCAAAGCCTTTTGCATACTCCACAAGTGCATCAATCTTTTTACGAGGCATTGCGGCATTGCCTTTAGCATTAATTCCTCTTACAGAACCTCCCGAATTAACTGCACCTTTAAATACTGCAAAATCTACCTCTGCAACCACATTGGTCACATCGGTAAGCTCCATTCCAAAGCGAATATCAGGCTTATCAGAACCATATCTATCCATAGCCTCTTTATAAGTTATCCTCTGCATTGGCAATGATATATCTACATTAATAATTTCCTTAAAAAGTTTCTGTAAAAGTCTTTCATTTACATCAATAACATCATCTACATCTACAAATGAAAGTTCCATATCTATCTGTGTAAATTCAGGCTGTCTATCAGCACGCAAATCCTCATCTCTATAACAACGTGCTACTTGAAAATATCTATCATATCCAGAACACATCAATAACTGCTTATATAACTGCGGTGACTGCGGAAGTGCATAAAAACTACCTTGATGTACACGGCTTGGCACTAAGTAATCTCTTGCCCCCTCAGGTGTACTTTTAATTAAAGTAGGGGTTTCTATCTCAACAAATCCTTCGTCTGCAAGAAATGCTCTAGTAAGTGTAGTAACCTCACTTCTCATCATAAGGTTACGCTGTAAATCTGCTCTTCTTAAATCTAAATACCTATATTTTAAACGCAATTCTTCCTTAGTTTTACTCTCTGCTTCTATAGGAAAAGGAGGTGTTTCAGCTTCTGATAAAACTCTTATTGCATTTGCTCTTATCTCTATTTCACCTGTAGCAAGGTTATCATTAACAGCTCCTGCCCTAGATGTAACTACACCAGTTATTGCTACTACAAATTCGCTTCTAAGCCTTTCTGCCTTTACAAAACTTTCCGCTCCGCAATTTTCCTCTTCAAATATAATCTGAACTATACCTGTTCTATCTCTTAAATCTACAAATATAATTCCGCCCTTATTTCTATTTTTTTGAACCCAACCCATTACTGTAACTGTTTCACCAACATTTTTACTTGAAAGTTCTGCACACATATGTGTTCGCCTTAGCCCTAGCATTGACTCTGCCATTATTTATTCCTCCACATTTTTCTTAACTTTAATTATAATGTTAGCATTGATATCTGTAAAGAAGCAATCTAATAAATAAATCTATACATATAAATACAAGTTGTTAATATATTTCATAATTCCTAATTTAATCTATGTTTAAATCTCCTGCTTTAAGATAACCATAATATGCTTTTAAATACCAATTCAAAATCATATATTATTTTCTTAAAATATATTAATCAACTCACCTGCGATATACTTGATAGCAGTATAGCGATATATACTTATTACATTATCTCTAACTTTAAATGCAGTTCCTGTAAATAAACGCTTTTAATTTATCCAAAAATATACTTTGCTAAATTTACCATTTTTGCTAAACATAACAATATTAGCCAAAATACTTTTTATACTCTTTTCCTGTAACCTGTATCCCAATCTACTACATTTTGCAGATGTTCACCATTTTGATATGCCAATAAATTGTCTATAGAAATATTTATTATATTTTCTAAAGTTACATCTAAATGAAATGAGCCCGCTGTATGCGGTGTAATTATTAAATTTTTACAATTCCATAAAATATGATTTTCTGGCAGTGGTTCAGGTGTAGTTACATCTATAAATGCCCCTCTTAATTTGCCTGTATTTAACACTTCTGCTAATACTTCTTGTTCAACTAAACTCCCTCTTCCTGCATTTAGGAAATATGAACCATCTTTCATATTATCAAACATTTCTTTATTAAAAAGCCCCTTTGTATCTTTAGTATTTGGCAATATTGCCGCTACTATATCTGCTCTTTTAATTACTTGTTTTATACTTTCCATAGTGTAAATTTCATCTACACAATCTGGTTTATCTGATATTGTTCTTCTTACACCTATTACATAGCTTCCAAGTGCTTTCATTTTTTCAGCAAATACACAGCCTATATCACCAAGTCCCAGTATCACTGTAACTGCTCCCTCAATAGTGTCAGCCTTTCCCTCATCTTTCCACTGTCTTAAATTTTGATTATCTCTATACATATAAAGACGTTTTTGTAAAGACATAAGTCCCGCTAACATGTGTTCTGCTACTGACAATCCATATGCACCAGTAGCATTAGTTAATAATATATCCTCTGGCAATACCCCTTTTATAATATATTCATCAGCACCTGCACTATTTAATTGCAGCCATTTTAATTTAAAAGCATATTTCAAAAGCGGTGTATAAACATTACCTATAATTATTTCTGCATCAGCTACATCATCTTTAGTTACAGTTTCATACCCTCTATATATGATTTCCGCATTAGGTGCCGCCTTACTAAATTTCTCTTTATCCATATCTGTAACAGGTAAAAGTACTACTATCTTCATATTTTTCTCCTATATATTTAACTTCACAATATTTGCAAGCAGGCATTTACATGATTTCTTACAATCATATAAATACTCATAAACACTAGCTATTTTACATCTTAATATTTTATATAATTTTATATGGTTAAATATTAACCATATTCAAAAACGTATTCATTGTTCATGCAGGGTGTGTGTGATGGTTTGGAATAATTTAAGTATTACATATTTATCACTTAAATTATACCTTATTTTATATCAAAATGCTTTCTGTTCAACAATAAAATTCCCACTGTCCTAATATAAAAGGAAGCATTAATCACCAGTACTTCAGACTTAACACTTTTATGAAAAAATATCGTATTTCTTGTCATAAATATCGTATTTTAATAATTTAATTTCTATTTTCAATATCTGTAATGATATCTACTCTTCTTTGATGTCTGCCTCCCTCATATTCTGTATCAAGCCATGAATCAACTATCATTTTAGCTACTTCATCTCCTACAACTCTAGCTCCAATACAAAGAACATTAGAATTATTATGCTGTCTTGACATTCTAGCTGTATATGCTTCACTGCATACACATGCCCTTATTCCTTTTACTTTATTAGCAGCTAAAGAAATGCCTACACCAGTTCCGCATATTAATATACCCAATTCTACTTCCTTTGCCATTACTGCATTAGCTACTTTTTCACCATAAATCGGATAATCACAACTATCACTGTTATAAGTTCCATAATCTACTGTTTCAAAACCTCTGCTTTCCAAATGTTTAACTATTTCTTCCTTTAATATAAGTGCTGTGTGGTCATTTCCTATTCCTATTTTCATAATATTCTTCCTCCTGCTTAATTTCAATAAATTTCTAAGCTTATTTATTTAAAACCTACTTTATATTATTTTAACTTTATATTATTGTATAGGCAAGTTTTTTCATCTTAAATATCTTAATTTTAACAAAATTTTTTTCTACTTCTAGTAAAGCATTTCACATATAAAGTTTTTTACCTATTTTTCACATAATTATCAATATATTTTTCAATACATTATTTAACATATTAGTTACCTTTCCTGAAAATCTCCCTAGTTCATACAAATTTCAATACTTTCTTTTAATATCAACCTATAAATTAACATAGTACTTTAATTTAATCAAAAAATTTTTTGCCATTAAAAAATGACCTCCTTAAGTTAAATTTTTTAGGTCTAAACTTTTGGAGGTCGTTCAATTTTACTGTTTTTGTCTATCTATTTCATACTCTTTCACATTTTAATTTAAAATAGCCTTAAAATCAACTACCTTTCCAAGTTGTGTAACTGCTACTGCTCCAATGGTTTGAGCTATTAACTGCCCTATCATTAAATACATATATAGTATTGGATATGGTACCGGTACTCCGCCTGCTGTTTTAAGAACTACTGCAACAAATATCATAGGTATAGTTACGCATATAGTAGTTATAATATGTTTTAATATTCTTTTTTTCACATTTTTTATAAGAATTATAGCCACTGCCAAACCAAGTCCTGTAACTCCTAGTCCTGCAAATATATCAACAAATCCATATGGACTAAATAAATTAGCTATTACTACTCCGACTACCATTCCTGGATAGTATCTCTTATCTACTGCTACTAACTGATATAAACTTGTTGCCAATCTTACTTGTATTGCTCCATATGAAATAGGTGAAAGTACAAATGCTAATGCCACATAAAGTGCTGCTAACATTGCATTAATTGCTAAAACTTTTACAGATTTGTTTATTTTATTTACTGATTTATTCACTTTATCTTCTCCTCTTAATTAAACTTAGTGCATTTTGAATTTAAGCACTTTGTTTATTTACTTCTAATTTATTATTATATTTGTTCTTAATTAAATGATTCATATTATCAATCTAATCATTTATGAGGAGAGCACATTATAATCCTCACCAACGATTAATGAGTGATTATGTCTTGCTATATATACTATTTTTATTTATATAACTTTTTACAATATTTTAATTATATCATTTTTGATTTTCCAACATATTACTTTAATTGTATTATCTTTATTTATATTACTTTTTATATCATTTATCGTTATATCTTCATTGCTATTTATATTATTTATAACATCTTCACTATTTTTATTGCATGGCTTTGTCTTGCATCTGAATATATTCATTGTAACCTTTTATTCTTAATTTACAGCTTGGGCAATCATTACAGCCCCCCTCCACACCTTCATAACAAGTATGTGTATGTATTTTTATATAATCAATATATCCCAGTTCATCAGCCAATGCCCATGTTTTTGCTTTTGTTAAATACATTAATGGTGTATGAATCTGAAAATTATAATCCATAGCTAAATTCATAGTAACATTCATAGATTTAATAAATATATCCTTACAATCTGGATATCCGCTAAAATCTGTTTCACATACACCTGTTATAATATGCTTAATGCCTTGTCCTTTAGCATAAATTCCTGCATATAACAAAAACAAGGCATTTCTGCCATCTACAAATGTATTTGGATAGCTGCCATTTTGACTATCCATTCCAATTTTTTCAGATTTATTAATTAATGCATTAGTCGTTGTCTGCGCAATAACAGATGTATCTAAAACTGTTTGTTTTATTCCTAAATCATCAGCTATCCACTTTGCTTTTTCTAATTCAATAGGGTGGCGTTGACCATAGAAAAAACTTATAGTTTCTATATTTTCGCTGCCATAATCTTTAATAGCTTTAATAAGACAAGTGGTTGAATCTTGTCCTCCTGAGAATATAACAAGTGCTTTTTCTTTCATTATGTTAATTCTCCTAACGATTATCTACTGTTTCAGGATACATATCATGATTCATCATTCTATGTTCTGCTACAGCTTCCCATTTAGTATTTAATTTTCCATAATTTGCATATGGGTCAATGGATATTCCACCGCGTGGAGTAAACTTTCCCCATACCTCAATGTACTTAGGATTCATAAGTTTAATTAAATCTTTCATAATTACATTAATGCAGTCCTCATGAAAATCTCCATGATTTCTAAAGCTAAATAAATATAGCTTTAATGACTTGCTTTCTACCATTTTAACATCGGGTACATAAGAAATATAAATTGTGGCAAAATCAGGCTGCCCTGTCATTGGGCAAAGACTGGTAAACTCCGGACAATTAAACTTAACAAAATAGTCATTGTCTGTATGTTTATTATTGAAGGTTTCTAAAACCTCAGGTGCATAATTGTCTTTATAAGCGGTCTTTTCACTTCCAAGCAATGTTACACCTTGTAAATCATCTGAATTTCTCATTTTTATTCTCCTTTAGTATTTTTATCGTAGGAAGGTTACGAACTACGGTGTTTAAACACAATGGCAAGTATATAATTTTTATAACTGAAAGTCAAGGTTTTAATTATCATTTATTTGTGCTAAAATTTGTAGTGACAAAGAGTTATATAAACTTCTGTTTCACTTCTTAATATCATAAAATAACTATCAACATAAAGAATAATAAAGGAGATTTTAATTATGGCTGGTTCCAATTATGGCACTATTTTTCATATATCTACATGGGGCGAATCACATGGAAAAGGCGTTGGAGTAGTTATAGATGGCTGTCCCGCTGGACTTTCGCTTTGTGAGGAGGATATTCAAATATATTTGAATAGAAGAAAACCTGGACAAAATATGTTTTCTACTCCTCGTAAAGAAGATGATACTGTTGAAATACTATCTGGAATTTTTGAAGGAAAAACTACTGGAACTCCTATTTCTCTTGTAGTATTTAATAAAAATCAATGTTCCAAAGACTATGGTGAAATTGCTTCTTATTTTCGTCCAGGACATGCTGACTTCACTTTTACTTCCAAATATGGTTTTAGAGACTATCGCGGCGGCGGCCGTTCTTCTGGCCGTGAAACTATTGGACGAGTAGCGGCGGGGGCTATTGCTTCTAAACTACTATTAGAACTTGGCATATCTGTTAAGGCATATTCTAAAGAAATTGGAGGTATCAGCATTAATACAGACCATTTTGATGAAAATGCAATGAACACCAATGCTTTTTATATGCCTGATAAAGCTGCCGCTGAACAAGTTGAAGTTTATTTAAAGGAAAAAATTAAAGAACATAATTCTGTAGGCGGTATTATTGAATGTGTTATAAATGGAATGCCTGTTGGTATAGGTGAAACTACTTTTGAAAAATTGGATGCTAATCTGGCTAAAAGTATTATGTCTATCGGAGCTGTTAAAGGATTTGAAATAGGTGCTGGATTTGCCTGTTCTAAAATAAATGGTTCTGAAAATAATGATGAATTTCATTATAACGCCAACGGTAACTTATTAAAAACTACTAATAATTCTGGCGGAGTACTTGGAGGAATGAGCGACGGAAGTGAAATTATATTTAGAGCTGCTATTAAACCTACGCCATCTATTGGAATAACTCAAAAAACTGTTAATCTGTCGCAAGAAAATATCGAAATTGAAATTGGCGGCAGACATGACCCTATCATAGTACCTAGAGCTGTTGTTGTTGTTGAAGCTATGGCCGCACTTACAATTATTGATATGCTTTTAGTATCTATGACTGCAAGGGTTGATAATATTAAGAGATTTTTTGATGGTATTTAGGTGTGTAAGGTTAAGTTAAAAAATGGTACGTCACAAAATAGCTGATTTACTAAACTATTTTGCGATGTACCCTTTTTGTAGAAAAAACATATAATTTTATTTAATTCCATATTTTAAGAACTATATGTTACCTATTAAATATAAATTCTTCATCTGCAAGTGTAATTACATCTCCATTTTCAATTTCTACTTGCTGTTGTGGTGTCAATTGAACTCCATTAACGAAAGTATGATTTAACGAATTATTATCTATAACAAAATGCTTGCTTCCTTCTGTTATCACATCAGCATGACTTCGGCTAATGGCTGAGTTCTCCTTTATACAATAATCTACATAACTAGGTTCTTTACCCAATTTAAAAGTTGACTTACTTATTATAATCTTTTCATCTGTCTTTTTTCGTATCAAATATGCAAATATATTTTGAGTAACTTCCACCCCTAAAACTGTTGTTTCACCTATATTTGCATTATCTACACCAAGTACAGTAGTTTCTCCTATTGCTGTTCCTACTGGTTTACTGTAACTAGGAAATACTTGAGGCTTTGCTGCTGGAACTTCAATGACCTTTTCTTCTACTTTTTTACCAAATGAAAATAATGGCTTCTTAGCGATTTTCTCTTTCTTCACTTTTTCTGCTCTTTTATCAACCTTAGAATTTCCTGTTCCTGAAATAGTATTCATTGTTACTGGAGTTTCTACTCCTGGAACTAGGAAGCCTTTTCCGCCTATACTAGCTATAGAATCCTGTTTTTTTGAAGATAAGGAGGATTGAGTTTGTTTTGATTCTACTTTTTCACTTATATTAGACTTTGATTTTCCTCGACCAAATAAACCTTTTTTCTCACCCTTTTTTCTTGATTCCATTGGTACTTCTGGTTGCTTAACTTGAGATGCTGCACTATAGTTAGGAACTATAGGTGATGATGAAATTTGTTTTTCCACTCTACTTATTGAAGTTGATGATAATGGCAATATTTCTTCATTTTTTATTTCTCCGCCAAGTAATTTACTTATCAGTTTATTAAAACCTAAAATAGAAAATGTAGACTCACTATTCAAATAATTAGATAGCTCTAATATGTAATCTCCATTTTCGCCTGTTTCAAACCTACTGCTAAACAAAATTTCTTTAAAGAATTTTCCTATATCTAATTTACTATTAACTATTTCTAATGGTAAACAAATAAGATATGCTTCTGATGTACTCACGTTAATATAAATATTACCAAGTCCTAACAGTATTTGAACCGGCTCTAACATATATTCTTCACTACTTAAAAGTGCTCCTGTAATTGTTTTAAAAACAGTCAGCAGCTTTCTTCTTGATATCACTCCTGATAAATATGCTTCTAAACTCACCTTTGATGAAATGTGATACCTTATAATACGTTCTCCATCCTTCATGTAATTTGAAGAAACTAAGAGATTAGGAATCTTATTATTACTTAACATTCCCAAACTAAGTTCATCCACCACTTCTGCCATACCTACTGTATATACCAAATAGGTTTCACTTCCCATATTTTCTGTTCTAAATTCTCCCATAACTTTCTCCCACTCTATTAACTACTGCGTTTTCCTTCCAGAATAGGAAGTATCATCAACTGTTCTACCACTTTATGCGAAGTCTCTCCATTACAAAATGCTATATATTCTCTTATTGGTATTTGCCCATCATATGATAATGCTTTACTATCATTTGCTTTATTACAAATAACTGTTAATTTTGTACTTATATCTATTTGTTTATTACTTTCCATAAGCATCATAATCTGTGATACTGCCTCAAGTTTTTTAATTCCTATTTCTGTATATTCTGCCACCATCAACAAACGATATGCTATCTTAGATAAAATCTTCAACCTATTTTTCAAATCATTATCTGTATCTACTATTATTCTCTCATAATTACTAAGCACCTGTAATTCATCTAACAATATAGATACATCTTCATCTTTTAACTCCAACATGTCCATTGCATTTTTACTTCCTGCAAAAAAATATACACCTGATGTATCTTGCTGTACTAAACTTTCTAGTTTTAATGCAAGATTTGGTTTGTGACTTTTTACAGCATATATAACATCCTCAAAACTCCCATTTCCTTCGCCTTGAAAAAAATAGTCTGTAGAAGAAAGTCTTTCCAAACCTAAATACAATGTCCTTATTCCTTTAGCTGCCAACTTTTTAGCATATGTAACTGCCATAGTACTTGCACCCGCTCCACCATTAACCGGCATAAATACTTCAATAATAGTCTTATCATTTTCTCCAACTTTATATGCAATACTTGATGAATCATATTCAGAAAATAATCTTAAAATCTCCTTATAAATTAAGTCAGGTTTCTGGTATTTGCAAATTGCCTTTATTCCATGTATGCTATCAATAGATAAGGCTTCTGTAAAATATGCTGCTACCATTCTATCTTTTATTGCCTCCAAACTTTCATTACATTTTTCAGAAACTAATACTGCATCAATATTACGTGAAATTAGGTTTTCTTTAAATAACTCAAATGTTGTAAAGTATGATAATTCCAACTTTTCACTGTATCTGTTACTATAGTATTTTAATAATCTTTCTGCGTATTTTTGATCACTATCTACTACTGCTAATCTTATTTTCATACAAACGCCTCCATTTCCCACTATTTTTACTCTATTAATCTTATTAAATTCCACCTATTATCTTTTTTAATAAAAGCTGTCCCGTTATATGTAAAAGTAGTTGCTTCATCATATGCTGGAAGTATTTTTACTAAACTATAAATATCTATATATCCCCATTGTTCACCAATCTTTACAGGTGCTAATTCTTTAGTAAACGAATCAGCATCTTCGTATTGCGGCTCTATAACTATTTCTCCCTTTTTATTAATAAATCCCCACTTTCCATTTATACCCACTGCTGCTAATAGCTCTGACCTAAACACACGTACATCATCAAACTCATTATTTCCAATTTTTACTCCTGATAAATCATAAAGGCTATACTTACCTGCTTTACTACCAAAAAATACTTCTTGCAAAGTAGCCACACCTGCTTTTGTCCTACATATATCATCATATATATATCCTGTTATATCATTAAATTCTTTATCTATTAGACCCCACTTTCCATCCTTTTTTACTGCTGCGGTTCCATTTGTAAATATCCCTGCTTCTTCCCATTGTGGCTCATGTACTATCTCTAATTCATGATCCATATATCCATAAAGGCCTCCTACTTTAAATGAAATCAGTTTTTCTCCAAATATCCCTAGTTCTTCAACTGTATTCTCTGGTACTAATTTTCTATATCCCGAAGTATCTATGCAAAACCATTCATCATCAGCAAATACAGTAGCTAACTTTGGTTCATCTCCAAATGGTTTTATAACTTCATAAATAGGTGCAATATATTCATCACCATCAGCTTTAAGAAGTCCAAATTTACCTTTATCTTGAAATATTGCACTTTCATTATGAAAGAAAACAATTTCATCTTTGCCTATGTAACGTTCTGAATGTGTTCCTCTCATATTATCAATTTCTTGCTTATATATTGCTATATCTTCCCTATTTTGAGCTGCTATTTTCAATACCTCAATCGCTGAACGTCTATCACCTCTAGATTTATAATATTCTACTAACTTCATAACAGTTTCTTCTGAATAATTATATTCTTTTATTAAGACTTCTGCATATTTTACAAAATCATTTCTTTTATTTAAATTTAAATATATATTTAAAATTTTCATCTGTATCGGAAATGGTTCTTCTGTATATCCTAATGCCAATTCAAACTCTGTTAAAGCATCAATATATATCTTTTTACTTTCATATTCTTCTGCTTTTTCCATATGTTTTGCTAACATACGCTCACGTTCTCCAATGCTGCTAATAGCTGAATTCCAACCTGTTAACAACAAGACAAGCATAAGCGGCAACATTATCTTTTTCATAAAATCCTCCTGCTTAAAACCCTAATATCATTGCTACAATCACTCCTATTGCTACATATGGTGCAAAGGGAACAGCTTGTTTTAATTTCATTTTTTTACTTAAAACCCCTATTCCTCCAACTATAGCAGCTGCTAAAAGTGAAACCAGCATTACTGCTACTATTATGTAGTTTCCAAGAAAAAATCCCATTACTGCAAATAATTTTATGTCTCCTGCTCCAATTCCTGCTTTAGAAATCATATGTCCTATAAGAAATACTCCTCCTCCTACAAGCATTCCTATAACCGAGGAACCAACTATATTTATCCATCTATCAGGTACTATTGCTATTTCTATTAAATGTATTATAATTGCTGACCACAACAACACTGCTAATAACTTATTAGGAATAATTGTTTCTTTATAATCTATATATGCAAATACTATAGAAAATGCAATAATATATACAGCTTTTACTGTAGTTAGAGCTATATAATTATATTGTGTATATAAAAAACCTATAATAATTGATAACACTAAATATATTCCTGCAAAAATTAAATTTCGTTTTCTTTTTAATGAATAATGTTCTAACTTTTCTTTCACCTCTACTTTATATCTTATATCTAAATAATATACTGTAATAACATATAAGATAATTGCTGTAATAATACTAACTGCCATAGTATTTGCTCCTTTAATATATTAATTAAAATTATTCTACTAACAATGTTACATTATGCTGTTCCTCAAACTTTTTATTAAACCATTCAACTTGATGCCATACTATTACTCCATTAGGCCTACCTGGAACTGGTACTTTATATTGTAGTAATTCTCTATTCCTCTTTAAACCTTCTTGCAGTTTCACAATTATTGGTTCTGCGTTTATTTCAAATGCTTTATTTTTATTATATTCTTTGTCTTGCTGTCTTACTATGTATTCTAAGGCTATATAAACATCCGATGCATCTCCTTCTAACATCTCTAATAATGTATTTTCAAACATTTCTTTTACTCTTCTATCTTCTTTATATGCTTCATATACTCCAGCCGATAATACCCTATTGACATCTGTAAATAAAATCAAAATCGAGGTAACCATTGATGGCATAGATATCCCATATCCGTTTTCACCTCTTAAAAAACTTTTTAATTCTGATTTTTCTACTGCCTTCCAAAATTTTTCTTTTGGTGATAACATTACTGTTTCCATATATACCCTCTTTCTTTAATGTAATTTCATACTGTAATAACATATAAGATAATTGCTGTAATAATACTAACTGCCATAGTATTTGCTCCTTTAATATATTAATTAAAATTATTCTACTAACAATGCAATATTGTTTCTTTCCTTAAATTTTTCATTAAATCGTTCAACTTGATGCCATACTATTACTCCTTCAGGCCTGCCTGGAACTGGTACTTTATATTGTAGTAATTCTCTATTCCTCTTTAAACCTTCTTGCAGTTTCACAATTATTGGTTCTGCATTTATTTCAAATTTTTTATTTTTATTATATTCTTTGTCTTGCTGCCTTGCTATGTATTCTAAAGCTATATAAACATCCGACGCATCTCCTTCTAACATCTCTAATAATGTATTTTCAAACATTTCCTTCACTCTTTTATCGTCTTTATATGCTTCATATACTCCAGCCACTAATGCCATATTGACATCTGTAAATAAAACCGAAACCGAGGTTTCCATTGATGACATAGATATCCCATATCCGTTTTCACCTCTTAAAAAACTTTTTAATTCCGATTTTTCTACTGCCTTCCAAAATTTTTCTTTTGGTGATAACGTTATTTTCTCCATATATACCCTCTTCCTTTAAGATATTTACATACTGTAAAATACTTAATTATCGTATTTCTCTAACAGTAACATTATCTTCATTATTAGGCACTAAATCTGTTACAGCTTCTGGCACTCCGCCAGAAGTATAGCCTCCAGGCAGCCAATGTTCATTAACCCCATCTTCTCTTCCTGATGGTATTCTTATATTTAATCCATTTATATCTGCTATATCTATTCTAACTAAGCCTCCACTTCTAGTAAAATATCCTATATCAAATCCTAATTTTTCCTCCCATACAGAAACATCACCATTAGCATATTGTTCTATTTCATCACAATATCCTTTGGGCATAACAAATAGTGTACCGTCATCAGGTCTGCCTATGTGACTTTTCCCATTAACAAATCTATTATAGGCATCTAATGTCATTACAACCGTTGCACCTGAATTAAATTGAGCTAAATGTTCTTGAATATATTCTTCTGATAGATATGTTTCTGGGTCAGGACGTTCCGCCTTAGGAGTATTTATTATTGTTTCATATGTTTCTAAATCTATTCCAGCTTCTCTAAGTATACGCCACTGTTCATATCTTCTGGCGTCTTCCGGAGACATTCCCGCCAACCAATCTTCTTCTGCCTCCTCTGTTATACTTTCAGTATCTTCTTCTGTACTTTCTTCTTCTGTATCCTCATTCACTGCAACTTCTATAGTATTCTCACTAAGACCTGGGCTACCTAATGCTTCTGCCTCTAACTTAACACCCATTCCATTTTCATTATGCGAACCATCTCCAAGCCATGCTCTTGTCGATGCAGTTGTCCTCATATTTAAATCAATTCTATCTAAAAACGGAAATCTTACCCTAATCGTGTAGGTTGCTTTTACCTCTATACTTTGCATATCTACTAATATGCTTGAACCTAAATAGTTTATTCCGCTTTTTCCATTTACTACACCTAAATTTTCCAAGTATCCTTCTGGGTATGCTGATAGATACTTATTCATTATTACATCTGTTATAGGTGCTGCTACTGCAATCTTTATGGCATCATTAGTTAAGTCCTTTAATATTGCTAATATGCCATTAAAAATCTCTTTAGGGTCAGAAAAATAATCACGCCCCGCACTCATCATAGTTTCAGCTTTATCTTTTATATTTACAGCTCTGCCTTCAAGGTCTTGTGCTACGCTTTCAGCTTCTTCTATTTCATTGATTATATCTGTTATTGATCTATTTACTGAATAATCTGTATTTCTCCCATCTCTAATTACTGCTTTTCCTGCATCAACTCCATCTGATGTAGCTTCAAAAAATGCAAATACAGTTCCTATTGTCTCATTAGTTTTATCCGTAAAAGCATTTGCACTATCAGATGTTTCACCACCAAACTCAGCTAAACCTGCTTTATTTAGAATATATGTATATTGTGCTATCTCTAATGCTGTTTGATTAGCTGCATTTTGTATCAAGTTTTGAGTACGAAAAATATCAATCGCACTTAATAATGTCATGTATGCGGCAATAAATATTACTAATATAATACTTGCCTCTATAGTCAGTGAACCTTTATTTTTATTTTTTATATTTTCTTCTTCCATACTATCCCCTTATCCTGTATATTTTTTATTAATAATTTAAATTTTTCTTTAAAAACACCTTTTTATAGTTTTTTAGTGCCAATAAAAAACTATGGATATTTAGTATAACATATATTTATTATTTTATCCATATTTTAACTTATATTTTTAATAAAAAAATAAGCCCCCTTTTTAACATTTCTTTATATTATTTTAAAAAACAATTAAATTCTTCCTCCTTCTAAACACCTAGAACCGTAATTATTAATGTTCACACTAATAATCACGGCTCCGCCTTTATTACTCAATTCTCTATCTCTCCCTATATGTTCCCATTATGATATCAGCCACCTCTTTTACAACTTCAAACATCTGCTGTTCCTCTGATCTATCTCCAAATACACACATTCCATGTCCATCTTCTGTCTGGTAATAGTAAGTTACTAAGTGAGTTTCTTTTTCCCTAGAACCATCTATGCCTTTTACCACCATTTCTTCACGCAAAAATTCCTTCCCATTTATCTCTATAACTTCTCTTTTTAACACTGTTCTTTCAAAATCACCAAAAAACGGTAGAGTTCCGCCATTAGGAGATTTTAAATGAAACTCCCATAAACTTTGTTCATTTTCCCATATATCATCTGGAACATCTTCTATATTTTCCGGAAATTGTGAATTTTTATTTAAAGGTTCATCTTTTTCTAGGAAATGAGCAAAATAGTAACAATATTGTTCACCAATATCTATATCTTCTGCATAATTAACTGCTACATGTGTCTGATTTCCATCTGCAACAAATCCTGATATTATTCCTGTAGCAGCCCTTAACTCAATCTCTCTTCCACTTCCTGGCCATATTTGCTTCCATGTTTCTTTATACATATCATCTACTTCTGTTTCTTTTTCACCTGCTGTCTGGCTGGTTTCTTTTTCACTTACTGTAGTAGTACCATTTGATACTGCTGCATTAGTAGAAGCTCCATTAGAGCCATTACCACTGCAACCTGTAGCTATAAACATACTCATGCCTACTGCTGTTGCCACTTTTAATAAATTCTTTCTCATCTTTATTCTCCTTTGTATTTTAGTACCCAACTATAGATTTAAATATTATTGGGTGCAAATCTTTCTCTGCTGCTCCTAAATCTGCCGTGCGATTAGGAATATTAATAAATGTTGGCTTTACATATGCTTTAGCCTCCACCTGTATCATAGTAAAAGCATTTTCTAACTTAAAGTCTTTTGCATAGTATGCTGAATTCTCTTTGCTCATATTTGCCTGTATTAAATTTCCTATCTTCTTAATCGCATCATCTTCATTTGTCATAAATTTAAGTGACATAAATACCATTATGTAATCCTCATATGTCATTGAGAATGTAGCCGCACTTGCACCATCAAAGTTTGCCAGTTCCACTGTATTATCTGCTGTAGATATAGGAGTTCGCCCGCTCCCCATATTTCCCATAAATTCGTTTAACTTATTATTAATAGCTGCCTGAGAAGTTTCATTTACATCTGCTAGTATTTCACCTACTCCACTTTGAAATTCTGTGACAATACCTGAATCTTCCACATAGTCAAGTAAAATTTGCTTTATATCCTTCTCCTTAGTATTAAACCACTCCTCAACCTTATTAGACAATGTCCTTACAGCTCCCTGACCCTCAGATATACCTGAGGCTTCCATCATCATTTCTACTAACTCTGCTCTATTAGCCGAAGTATCATAATGATTTAATACCATTAACTTAACTTCTGCCACTATACCGGTTTCTGACTCTACCCTACTTCGCATATCATCAAAGCACATATTTATTCTGGCAGTTACATCACTTCTCATATTTCCTTCTGCTTCTGACATATAAGATGCCGCCCATATGATAGCTTCATTTATAGGCTCTTTTACTGCATTCATCGCCGTACCTACTGTCGTCTCTATAACATTTTCTGTGTATTTTTCCAATTCCTTACCAAATGCCTCAGTAGTTTCTGCTGTCAGCCTATTCATTTCTTCATACAGCTTAGTACTTGCCGCCTCAATCGCCCTGCCAGCTAACTCTTCTACTGTAGCATCCATCAGTCCTCTAAACTTAAACACCCAAGTAAGAGGCGTCTTATACAATGGTACAGCCTCCCCGTCCATTAATCTGGCTGTATCATACGCAGACTCTGCTATTGCCGCAGTTATTATTAAGGCATTTTGCACTATAGGTATTCCAAATCCTGTCCAGCCTGCTATCGCTGTTGCCATAGTCAGTGTCTCTGTTGTAATTTCTGGATCTCCTGTATATGCNTATATTATATTTAACAGCAATCTTATTCCAAATATCGTATTTCTTGTATTATCTACATTTCTCTTAGCNTCACTTGATCCCCATAAAATATATTCTTGCTCTGCTCCAAACATTACATTATTGGTGGCATTAAGCGGTATGTTTTCCATTGTNGTGGCATTTTCTTCTGTTGTATAACAGCTAAACATATTCGCCGCATAAGTCATTAGATATATTTTATCTCGTCCTGATGTTAATAACTGCGGGATTTGAGTAAAGTCAAATGCTTTTAGGGCATTT
>JGI994J12354_10000809_pt1 | contig 31678 bp, 29 predicted proteins | sample IntmicLarv3ML3BL_FD_12354 | JGI IMG/M metagenome (IMG submission 12354) | reverse complement strand
GTTAGCCCTCGGAAAAACAGCAGCCTTTTTCGCCCTTTTGGACCCTTCTTCCTGCTCTTGCTCCTTGTGCGCCTTTTTCTTTGAGTTTTTCAGTGCTTACCTAAATATAGATCAGGTTTGTGCGGCATTGAACATGAGCCGTGTAAAGGTTTATGAGCTGATTAACCGCAAACGCCTGAAAAGCGTAAAAATAGATTCGCGCCGTTTGGTCAGCGTCCGTGCGCTTGAAGATTTCATCAACCGTTATGAGGAGGATAATGCCGCGACGCGATAATGGCGAAGGCACTATCTTTAAGCGCAAGGACGGACGCTGGTGCGCGAAAGTTCATATTACTTTGCCGAACGGCGAGATTAAGCGCGTTGCTACCGTAAAGAAGGACCGCGCCGCCGTTAAGGCACAATTGGAGGAATGGCTCGACCGCAATAAAAAGCGCCTTCCAATCGTTGAGGAAAACTGGACGGTCAAAGCATATATGACTCGCTGGCTGGAAGACGTTATGCCGGGAAGAATCCGCCTTGGTACAATGCTAAGGTATCGGGATATCGCCTACCAATATATCATTCCGAGCATCGGCAGTATCCCGCTCAAAGATTTGAGCGTTCGTCATGTACAAAACGCCGCTGACAACCTGACGAAGCGTGGTGTCAGCGCAAATGGCGTGTTAAAATTCCGGCGTGTGTTGTCGTCATGCTTGACGCGTGCCATGCGTGAAGAAATTGTTTTTCGGAATGTGGCTCAACTGATTGAACTGCCGAAGTATACAAGCAAAAAAATCACCCCGTGGACGCTTGAACAGGCTGAACTGTTTCTGCGCGAAACAAAAGACCACCGTTTCCATATCGCATACGCTATTATGCTGACCTATGGGTTGCGTAAGGGCGAAATGCTGGGGCTTCGCTGGTCGGATATTGATTTTACGAATAATCTGATATATATCCGCCAGCAAGTTAATTTTCTTGACGGAACTATCCATATAAACGATGTGAAAACGGAAGCGGGGCGGCGCACACTGCCGCTTATCCCTGAAATCAAACAGGAATTGCTGGATACTGCAGCGCAAAAAGGTCTTGAAATTCCGCTATTCGACCCGGAAGGTCTTCTCTCTAGTCATAATTTAATCATGGTTACATCGAAAAACACACCGATAGGTCCAAATAATTTTCGACGCTCTTTCCACGAGCATATCGCGCAAGCCGGCTTGCCGAGAATCACAGTACACACCATGCGTCATACGGCGGCAACCTTACTGAAGAATATAGGCGTTCCGGTGAAAGATGCCCAGCTGATTCTTGGACACGCAGATATTTCAACTACCCTGGCTGTTTACCAGCATGGCGATGAAAAGGCTCAGAAAACGGCTTTAGCTGCTGTTGGCGCGGCACTATACGGGGCTTTATAAGCTTTTATTCACGACAATTGGTGTCACTTTAGGTGTCTTTTTATATAACAATTGTTTTTTACAATAAAGTCTAATGGATTTAACGGGGGTGCTAAGAATAATTTCAATGTGTTTAACAGGGATAATCGCGGTGTTTGGAGACCGCCACTCTGGCCAGCTGAGCTACGCCCGTGTATCCTTTATTCCCCTGTTATTTCCCTTTTTGGGCTCTTTACATAACAGCAGAATACATGTATGAATTGTTATGAATTTACAGCCGTTGGTGTCTATTTAGGTGTCTTTTTTTCGCTTCCCCTTTTTGCTGAACACCTGCTGAAATTCACAATCATTTTTAACATACCGGCTGTCTGTATCCGAAACAGCCTATGGCTAGTATAACATATTTATCACATCCGACAAACATCGAAAAAGTCCCCAAAATAGCTTGACTTCACGCCGCACCAGAGCAATAATACAACACCACAGCAAGGTTCAACCCCTTCTGAAAATCTTGAAAGGAAGTGATTTATGTGGCTGCAGTTACCAAGCTGGAAGCCCTGCCGCAAATTGCGCGGCGAAAGCGTACTGCCGCGTATGCCCGCGTATCCTCCGACAAGGATGCCATGCGGCATTCCCTGGCTGCCCAGGTCAGCTATTACAGCGCTTTGATTCAACGAAAAATCGAATGGGAATTTGCCGGGGTTTATGCCGATGATCCTGTATCCGGCACAAAAGACAATCGGGCAGAATTTCAGCGGATGCTTGCCGATTGCCGCGCAGGAAAAATTGACCAGGTAATCACGAAGTCCATCACCCGTTTCGCGCGGAATACCCTGACCACGCTGGAAATCGTGCGGGAGCTGAAAAATCTCGGCATTGATGTGTATTTTGAAAAAGAACACCTCCACAGCATGAGCGGCGACGGCGAGCTGATTCTCTCGATTCTGGCATCCTACGCACAGGAGGAAAGCCGCAGCGTCAGCGAAAATTGCAAATGGCGCATCCGCAAAATGTTTGAAAAGGGTCGCCCCAACACCGGGAACATGCTGGGGTATCGCTTGAAGGACGGTCAATTGCGCATTGTTCCGGCGGAAGCGGAGCTGGTGCGCCAAATATTTGCGGATTATCTGGGCGGAATGGGCATTATTGCGATTGCCAAAAAACTGAATGCCGCCGGGATACAAACAAAGGGCGGCGGTTTCTGGAGCGAAAAAACAATCAATACGATTCTGCGAAACGACAAATATACAGGAAGCCTGATTCTGCAAAAGACCTTTCGGCAAGACCACATCAGCAAGAAGAAATGCCAGAATCGCGGGGAGCTGCCCCGATATTACATTGAAAACAGCCATGAAGCAATTGTAAGCCGTGAAATGTTTGATGAAGTACAGCGCGAGTTTTCTCACCGCGCGGAGAAATACCATGCGCCCAAAGAAACACCTTCCACTTATGCCTTTACAAACTTTGTCGTTTGCGATAACTGTGGACGCCATTACCGGCGCAAGCATACTGCCGCCGGAACGAAATACGAGAAGCTTGTCTGGATTTGCGGCACGTTCAATTCCATGGGGAAAGCCTACTGCGACAGCCAACAAATCCCCGAAGCCATCCTGCAAGCGAAAGCCGCCGAAATACTGGGCTTGGCTGAATTTGACGAAACCATTTTTGCGGATAAAATCGCCAAAATCCATGTGCCGTCGCCGGGTAAGCTGGTTTTCCTGTTTCGTGATGGCCGCCGCGTTGAAACCGACTGGCAGAATCCATCCAGAAGAAAAAGCTGGACGGCGGAAATGAAGCAAGCGGCTCGCGACCGGCAAAACAAAATCTTAGAAGAACGGAGAAAGTATGATGAATGTGGCTGCTGACAGACCAATCGTTACCGTTATACCGCCAACCGTCCGGCGAAGCCAACGCTTTAGCCAAGCCGGACTACTGAAAAAGCGTGTTGCCGCCTATGCCCGCGTATCCACTGACCTGGCGGAGCAGCTGAACAGTTATGATGCGCAGGTGGACTATTACAGCGGTCATATCCGGGCAAACGCCGATTGGGAATTTGTCGAAGTCTATACGGACGAAGGAATCTCCGCCACCAACACCAAAAAACGCGACGGCTTCAACCGCATGGTTCAGGATGCGCTTGATGGGAAAATAGACCTGATTTTAACGAATGCTGTGATTACGAAAGGACAGTTTTTATTTGGGGGCAAAAAGTCCTGCAAACGCCGAATTTATCGACATTTGCAGGACTTATCATATTTCCTATTATCGTTGAGTTGTTGATAATTTAGTATTTTTACCTTTCTCTTTAAACCTTCTTAAACATATCAACAATATTTTCTGCTGTAAGTTTCTCTTTTTCTTCGCCACTAATATCGAACATAACTTTGCCATTTCGCATAAAAATTAAACGACTACCATATTTCATGGCCGCAGGAATATTGTGTGTAATCATAATGGCAGTTTGTTCATTATCTTTAATAATAAAGTCAGTTTTCGCTAAGATAATCTTAGCAGTTTCAGGGTCTAATGCCGCAATATGCTCGTCTAAAAGCAACAGCCTTGGCTTGGTTATCATAGCCATAATTAACGATAATGCTTGCCTTTGTCCTCCTGATAAATTTCCGGTTTTCTTGTCTAAAAATTCTTCTAACCCTAACCCTAATTCGCTCAATACTTCCATAAAATATTTATCATTTGCTTTATTAACACCTCTTCTCAACGAATAGCGATTTGCCTTATTAAATGCAATAGAAAGGTTCTCGCGAACTGTCATATCAGGTACAGTACCAACTTTAGGGTCTTGAAATACTCGCGCAATTTGTTTTGCTCTTACGTGTTCATTTTGCTTTGTTACATCTTTTGAGGCAATAAGTATTTTCCCTTTTTGTGGAACAACTCCGCCAGAAATTAGGCTCATTAAGGTTGACTTGCCTGCACCATTATCACCCATAACAATGACAAATTCGCCCTGCTTTATAACAAGACTAAAGCCTTCAAACAAGATATGTTCGTGTTCTGTGCCTTTGTGAAATGTTAAAGCTACATTTTGGAGCTCAATCACGGTTTTGCCTCCTATCTATAACCATGATAAAGGCAAGAATAATGGCCATAATCAGTTTTAAATAGCTCGGATGAAAATTTACTTGCAAGGCAAACGATATAACTGATTGATAGATTATACTTGCAATAATTATCCAAAGCATAGGTGTTAGCCACTTTAACTTGTTTGCAAAAGTAACACCCAAAATGCTTGTTGCAAAGCCAATTACAGCAATCCCACTCGTCATACCAATATCTACAAAAAGTTGATTTTGCATAATAAGGCAACCGCAAAGAGAAGCGAGGGCATTAGAAACACTGAGTCCAACAATTTTGCTTATATTGATATTCCCCCCCATTGAAGTAACAAAACTGCTATTGGTGCCTGTAGCACGGAGTAACATACCAAATCGGCTATTAAGAAACCATCGCAAAATCAAATATGCAAAAATAATAACAATAAAAGCGATAAACACTTTTTGCGAATTTATATCCAAAACCTGCAATGAATAAAATATTGTTTTATTTCGCGCTATCGAAATATTGGCTCTATGGTTCATAATAACCATGTTGACAGTATACAGTGCAGTTGTCGTTATAATCGAAGCAAGCAACCCCATAATCTTGCCAAAAACATGTAAAAGCCCTGTTATAAATCCTGCTCCCGCTCCCATTAATATCGCAATCAGGCAAGCCAAAAGCGGGTTTACTCCTGTGTTTATGAGTACCGCTCCAACAGTTCCACCTAACACAAAAGAACCCTCAACTGTTAGGTCAGGGAAATTCAAGAGCGTATAAGTGATATAACACCCAAGGGCTAATAGTGAATATATAAGCCCTTGGGTCAGAACGGTATAAATCATGATTTTGTCCCTTTACTCAACGAAGGTGGCATCTTTGAATATATTTACATCAATACCAAGTTTGTTTGCGGTTGTTTTGTTTACATATAAATCTCCAAGAGGTGCGTTTTCAAGTGGAACATCATAAGCCTTTTTACCCTCTAAAATATGGATTGCTTTTTGTGCAGCTACCCGTCCAATATAACGATATTGGATAAGCCTCCCCATAAGAAAACCGCTTTCGAATTGTCCCACACCGGAACCGATAACAGGGGTGCTTTTCGCAAGTGCCTTTTCTGCGATTAAGTCCGCAGCAGGTCCAACAGTAGTATCTTCATACACAATCAGAACATCGTTATCCACCAGTGCCTTATCCAAAGCAAGAGAAATCTCCGAACTATTATTAATCACTGTGGGCGTAAATGTATAACCAGCTTTCTCCAAAACATCTTGAATAGTGCGGTATTGTACAACCATGTTGATTTCGGTGCTTGAATAAACTGTGCCAACTTTCTTTACGGTGGGCAGATATTCTTTAATGAGTTCTAAATCGCCTTCGCCAGTTGTGAAATCTGTGACTCCAGTAATATTTAATTTTGTTGAATTTTCAAAATCAACAACAACTCCCGCATCTACAGGGCTTGTCATACCTCCGAATACGATAGGTATTTCGCCATTTACGACTGTATTGGTAATCTGTGAAGCAAGTGTACCCTCAGTGAAAACTATGTCCACTTTTACAGACAGCATTTGTTGTGCGATAGAGGCTAATAAGTTTGTATCGCCACTTCCGTTTTTGACAATGTATTCAACGTCGAAATCGGATTTTGCCATTTCCTCTTTAAATCCTTCTGTTAGCTCAGTAAATGCAGATGCATTCGAGCCTTCAATAATTCCAATCTTGATTTTACCGTTTGTCTTGCTTGTATCACACCCTACAAGACTGATGGCAATCATTGCCACCACTAAGAATAGTGCCGTTGTTTTAAGTAATTTTTGCATGATTTTTACTCCTTTTTTGAAATAATAGACAGGTTTAACGCTTCGTCAAGCGTGATTTCGATGCGTTCCTGCCCTTTTCCGTTGTTTCTTCGCCGAAGCTGAATATTACCGATTTCACCGGTTCTCTTGATATGAGTTCCCCCACATGAAACTTTTGCAAATCCTTCAATTTCCCAATATCTTCGTTCTTCCATTTCATTTTCAAAAACACTGGTGATAGGAAGATCCGCCTCAATAATCTTTTGTATGCTTGATAGCAACTCAGGAAAAATGGAAGAAATATTCCCATCCCACATAAAATCTACACGTGCTTTGTCAGGCGAGATGAATGCACCAGTTTTTTCAGGGTGATTGAATTTTTGATATACCATCTCCAAAACAAGTTCAGCAGCAAAGTGTAGCTTCATCAGCCGATATCGACAGTCCCAATCAATGAGAGTTTCCACCGAATCACCCAATCGCAGGGTGTGATACTCTGGCAGAGTATAATAAATTTCCATTCCAACTTTTTCGGCCTGTAAGACCTCATAACCACCTATACTTCCTCTGTCCGATTGTTGCCCGCCTGAAAAAGCGTAAAAAATGGTTTCGCTTAATGTGACCTGAGCCGCTTTCACCCCTGTGATGGTGGTTACAAGTGACGTTTTGTAGGGGTCATCCCAAAATTTCTTTTTAACACTCACAAAAGAAAGCCTCCTTTCACGATTTGGAATTCTATGGTTTCGTTTGCGATTTTCAATGTCCGCGTCAAATCGGCATACTCAAGTGGCGTACCGATTTTCAATTCATCCGCCAGCACCTCTGCCGCTAAATATGCATCCGCTGATTCCAGTACCGCAGACAAGAACTCGCTGGATGTAAGAACTGCCAGCCTAATACGTTGTTCCACCATGTAGCCGGCTTCTTTGCGGAGCGTCTGAATCTGTCGAGTTATATCGCGCACAACACCTTCCCGTCGCAATTCTTCGGAAATATTGATGTCAAGTGCGACTGTGATTTTATTATTCAAGCAGGTAGTGCTCACGAGGCCGCTTTTCGTCTTTGTTTGCACCAAGAACAATTCTGATGGAAGTTCACCCTCCCAACCGGGTACAATTATTGCATCGCTTACTTCTACCTGCACGGCTACGGACACCGAGTCTTCGTGTGAAAGATTCGCCAAGTGCGTTTTAAATGTATTCACTTGCGACTTTAGTAAAGCTCCAGCAAGCTTAAAATTCACGAATGGTAACTTCGCGTGCAAATCGTCCGTATTTGTCAAGAAGATTAACTCTTTTACATTTAGTTCATTCAATATCTGTTGTTTGAACAGGTTAAGAGTTGCTTTCATTTCTTCCTCACAAGCAACAAAGATTCTCTGCAACGGCTGCCGTACTTTGATCTGTTGTTCATTCCGCAAGCGTAACGCTGTGGCGATTATCTCGCGTACCGTGACTGTTTGTTCAAGTAAACCATCGTTTTCAATACCCTCCAAAGGTTTTGGCCATTCGCTTAGATGAATAGAAAGAGCCGCATCTGGCTCAATTTTACGCACCATGTTTTGCCATATCACTTCGGTTTGGAAAGGGATAACAGGTGCCATTACAAGGGTTGTAGATTTAAGTGCAAAGTATAAACAAGCATAGGCCGTATTTTTGTCTTCGGCTTCACCGATTACCCAAAAGCGACGGCGATTTAACCGGATGTACCAATTGGATACATCTTCCACAAAGTCCTCAAACTCTTTTACAAGTACATAGACCTTATACTCGTCCATCAATTTCGTGGCTTTTTCGATAAAAACATTAGTGCGCAATAACAACCACTTGTCCAGTGTACTCAAGTGTGTGGTTTTTATGCTTGCCAAGTCAGGTTTATCAATAGAATAGTACGTGTCAAAAAATGTAAAAATGTTCCGAAAATTTAGAAGTTTACGACGGGCTTCGTCGCTCATATCGAGTCCAAAGCGTACAGCGTTATCGTTCGGAGTTCCTGCGAAAAGATAACGTAGACTGTCACTGCCAATTTCCTCGGCTGCTTCGTCGAATTTGATCATATCACCCGTTTTTGAAAATTTGCCGCCATCTTCCTTAGCTACCATAGCATAACACATTACGTGTTCATAGGGTGGGCGATCCTCTAACACGACACTCATAAACAACATCGAATAGAACCACAAACGCACTTGCTCGTTCATTTCTGTTACCCATTCAGCTGGGAAATTGCGGTTCCAAATTGTACGGTCATTGAAATAGCCAAGCGTAGTAAAAGGCACAATTCCTGCATCCAACCACACATCGCCTATATCGTGAATGCGCTTTACATTTTTCCCGCAACAAGGACAGATAATCTCAATACCATCTATCCAAGGTCGATGAAGTTCTTTCAACCCGTCAACAATGTCAGGGCTTACTGCAAAAGTTCGTAATTCATCCTTGGAGCCGATGACTGTCAACTTGCCACATTCACAGGGGTAAAAGGGTAACGGCAAGCCGTAATATCGTTTGCGACTAATATTCCAGTCACTCATATTAGTAAGCCAATCCTCCATGCGCCGTCCGGCGCTTTCAGGTTCCCACTTGACTTTTTTAGCGGCAGCAATAAGTCTTGGCTTCAATTCTTCTGTGGCAATATACCATGCAGGAACAAGGCGGAAAATCACTGGAGTTTTGCAGCGCCAGCACACAGGGTATTTGTGATCATGAGGTTCAACTTTGTAAAATTTCCCCCGATTTTTCAACTGTGAGAATACCTCGTCTGCAATTGCACCGCTGTTCCTACCTGTAAAAAAACCAAAGCCCTCAAGAAATACACCAAGGTCATCCACAGGCATCAACTGCGGTAATTTTTCATGTAGTCCCAGTTCAAAATCCTCAACACCACAACCGGGAGCGATATGAACAATGCCTGTGCCTTCTTCTGCATCCACGTCTCCCCATGCAACAATCCGGTGTGTAATGCCTTTTTGGGCAGGAATTTCCTCAAAGCAGGTTTCGTAATGTAGCCCCACCAATTCTTCGCCTTTGAATGTACCTAACACCTCAAGCTTATCATCGCATAAGTGTTTAATAGCGCTCAAAGCAAGCACTATGGGCTTGCTTTGACTTTTTAGGCGTACCAGTGCATAATTAATATTTGGATTTACAGCCAGAGCCACATTAGAAGAGAGTGTCCAAGGTGTTGTTGTCCAAACCAAAATGTTATAGTCCTTGCCTTCCACAGGTAGTTGGAAGAATACTGAGTCGTGGGTCATCTCTACGTAAGAGCCAGTCATTTCATGCTCACTTAAGCTGGTGCCACAGCGAGGACACCAAGGCATGGGTCTATATTCTTGCTGTAACCACTGACTGTCATGGCACTTTTTTAGAAAATGCCAAATGCCCTGGATATTCTCATCTGTATGAGTGAAGTAGTCGTGTCCCCAGTCCATCCACATTCCTAATCTGAGGCTTTGTTTGGTGATGACACCAGCAAAATTTTGTACACGTTCTTTGCATTTTTCTGTGAATCTATCTATGCCATAAGTCTCTATGTCTCGCTTAGAATTAAAGCCTAATTCTTTTTCCATGCCGACTTCCACCCATAACCCTTGAGCGTCAAAGCCGTTTTGACAGCGACAGTCGTACCCACGTAAAAACTTATAACGGATATAAATATCTTTGAGGCTACGACCGCGTGCGTGATGAACACCCATGGGATTATTGGCGGTAATGGGTCCATCCAAAAAGCGGAACAACGACCGTTCGACGGCTTGTTCCCGTAATTTAGCAAAACACTGCTCACGCTCCCAAAATTGCATGATTTCGTGTTCTTCCTTAATTAATTTGTTTTTTATTAACGCATATTCTTCCACATCTTAGCCTCCTTTTCCAATTGAGATTGGTGGGTCTGGGCGGAATCGAACCGTCGACCTCGCGCTTATCAGGCGCGCGCTCTAACCATCTGAGCTACAGACCCATTTGCTAACAAATCAACTACTTTTTGTTAATGTTTAACATCTCTCCTTACACGACACAATGAAATAATCTCAGCCCCACAAATCAATCGGCAACAATTAGGTTGTAGACATGATATATGTAGTGGAAAACGGGCTTATTACATTGCTATTTCATAACAATCCGATGATCGTAGTGGTGGTATTTGTTGGTGGGCCATCACGGACTCGAACCGCGGACCATCCGGTTATGAGCCGGGGGCTCTAACCAACTGAGCTAATGGCCCTAATCATTCAAAACTACTCCCAATTTAAACTTTGCTAATGATCTTTACCCCCTCGTTTCATCAGGATTCGCAAAAAGTTTTGCTGGCAGATATTCAAATTCATCGTTTGAAGTCGGAACACGTATGACAATATTTTGGAAAATATCAAGTGTACGTAAATCAGCTCTTTTAGGCAAAGTAATATACTTGTTAGCAAGCGTCTGAATAAATACACCACCTAAATCATCCGAGATTTCGGTAATCTCTGCCGGTGTGCCGCGTCCGAACGCAAAAACTTGAATTTGTTGTTTGTAGCTTCTCAGTTTCAAAACATCATCTTCATCATCGAATTTAACAAAGAACTTATTTAACATATCAAATTCAATATCGCGTGCAAAACCGATAGTTTGATCACCAGTTTCAATTTCTCGCTTGTGACATTTCTCCCCGTCAATGTAGCAGTCCTTTAAATTTATTGAAAGTGAAGTTCCTTTATAAGCAACATCTGCAACTTCGGCGTCCTCATCAATTTTCAAGTCGATTCTAAACTCTTTTATTGTTGCTGTAGCAGCGCGTGGGATGCTTGGACTGATCTCGCCTTCTTTTTTTACAGAAGATAGAGAGATTTCAGTTCCGACTCGAATCGTCCCATTTTCAATAAACACTCGCCATACCTTACCCGCATTACTACGGGGATGAGGAAACTCCCTGTCAATTGAAAACACAAGGTCAGAAGGCATAAGACCATCATATGTATTGTTCGCAATATCAAAATATTGTTGTTTTATGGCTTCGATCAATGTTTTCCCTTTGTACCACGGAGTGCTTGTACTCAATTCAAATACATTAACACCAGAACGCTCTTTAAAGTTAATTGCAACAGGGATAATATTTGCAATTTCTACGGATGGGAGATGTTCATATATTTTTTTAACCGCTTGATTATAAGCATCCTCGCTGTAAGAAGCTCTATCAAATTGAGTGAGGGCGATAACCAATTTACGGTTCTTATGGAAAGCTCTCCATGGCTTTGTTCTGTTAAAAATATTGCCATCAAACTTATCGTCAATAATATGCGCTATGGAAAGACAAAATATCCCTATCTTGCCTTTGGATATCCCATACTCTTGGTTTGGCCGTGCACGTGTATATCGACCCCCCAACTGACCTGGAGTGTCAATTAAAGTGATTACAATAGGATATGCATCACCAACTAAGAAGTCACGCAGGTGATATTTTCGTGTTCTGTATCTTTCGTTACTGCCTGCAACATCAGCAATGAGAGGGCTTATTAACGATGAGTATAAATAATCTAATCTAAACTGTGGACCTAAATCTTCTCGAAGCTCAGTCTCGTGCCGATCCATGTTCGTATTTTGGGACTCTGCAAACATATATCCCATAAGAGTGGACTTGCCATGATCCGCTTCCCCGAAAAAAACGGCTCGTGACCCCCAAATCAACTCATTGTTTTCCATAATGTTGTAGCTCCTTTCATTTTTCGTAAATGATTGTACTTTTGCGAAAAAGGGACGGCAAACACGCTGTACACCGCACTTTTTACCGTCCCTTGACCAGAAATTTGACCATGTTCAGTTGGTGGAATAAACCGCCGAAAGTGCATTCATGCAGCCGCGCTTATGCTCTGTGCTTGAGTGGGCGTATTTGTTCAGTGTGACCATCGCCGAGCCATGTCCGAGAATTTCCGACAGCGATTTTACATCAAAGCCATTTTCCAACGCCCTCGTCGCGAACGTGTGGCGGGTGGTATGCCAGCACACATCCTTGACTTCGGCGGCTTCGAGGATTCGCTTGAATCGATACTGGAGCGTCCGTGGTTCTATGGGCTTATTTTTGTAAGTGAGAACATAGTCTGTTTTGGCAACCAGTTTAAAGTTGCAAAGGATGTCAAGAAGGAAATCAGGCAATGGTATTTCCCGTGCTGAAGTCGCGCTTTTGGGCGCAAGAAATGCAAGCTCGGTTTTGTTCTCGCCGTCCGATCGAATACGTTGCATGGTGCGGTTAACATAGAACAACTTGCACTCAAAATTTATATCCGACCATTGCAAGCCACTAACCTCTCCGATACGAATTCCCGTGTACAGGCACAACATAACAGCGATGTAATCAACGTTGCCACGATCCTTTGCCGCCTGTTCAAGACGCTTCTGCTCATCGATTGAAAGGTATTCCACCGCCTTCTTTCCCTCTTTGGGAAACTGCACGGAAAAAGCGCTACCAGTTGTCGCTACGACGGAACTTTTCACTAAATTGAAAACGGATTGTACGGTGGTGACCGACAATCCGTTTTCAAGCAGCCTATTTACGAATGCTTGTGAGAGTTCCGCTGTCAATGCGTCACATCGCATTTTGCCGAAGTAAGGAGATATATAGCGGTCGAGATACCTCCTATATACGCCAAGCGTTGATGACTTGAGCCGCAACCTTGAATTCTCCAGATGCATTGAAACAGCCTCGTCGATTGTAGTCCCATTCGCCATTGGCGAATCTTTCTGAATAGGTGCGGGCATGGTTTGGTTTGCAATAGCTTTCGCCCTCTCCAGTTTTTCTTTGACTTCCGCGTATGTTTTACCAAATACCGAACGATACTTTGTTTTGCCGTGGACATCGTAGCCATTGGCATACCGGCCTTCGAATCGACCATCTTTGCGGCGATAGATGTTTCTTGCCATTCTCATGGGATTAATTCCTCCTTGTTTTTGACCAGATTACTGACCATATTCAATAATATTATAGTCGCCGACTTAAGGCGAGGGCAAAAATATTTTTGAAAAATTTTAATTTCACCCCTTGCAATTTCTTTTTAGATATGTTATAATCTTTAAAATACGGGATGCGATATTGGCTTCAGGTGAAAACGCAAATCCGTGGGGTTGACGCAGAGTTCAAAAGAGCCTATAATGGGCTGGTTGGCGGGATTTCCCGTTGGACGTTATAGAACTCGGTAAACCCAAGTGATATATCTTTTTCGCAAAAGTACAATCATTTACGAAAAATAATACTGTACAACTCGCCTAACGCTGCGTGCGGCCTTACATCCTGTGCAGTATCGTAGTATGCCGTACAATTTCATACATTGCAAGCACTAAAAAGCCCGCCCCGAGATAAAAATCGGAGCGGGCTTTTTTGCGTTTTGGGGCTATTGTCGTGATGCTGTAACAACCTTTTTGTGATACACGAGTGATGCACATATCCGCTGCATATCACTTTAAAATGTCTTTATGGTTGCTGGCTATTTTAAGCGTTAGTGATACTTGTGATATTGGTGATAGGTGGCTTCGCTATTGTCGTGACGCTGTCACGACAATCTATTTCGATAAATATGCTCTTAACGCTTCGGCGACAGTTTCCTCAATCTCCTCTGGGCTTTTCCCTTCGTCAAAAAACTCGGATAGGAACTGACCGCTGAACTTCACGGGTTTAATCTTGGACGGGAAGAACCCCGGCTCAAATACGCGCTTGATGAAATCTTTAGGCAACGAGCCGCTTTTCTCAGCTTCGTCGCGGAGCATATTCGCTATCTTGATGGTCAGCTTCCGTTCTTTGGCAAGCTGCGCCTCGACCGCTTTTTGCGCGGATGCATCCAAATAGGATATAGTGACAGCCACACGCAGAGCAAACTCGCCGCTGTCCAGCCGTTCCTTCAATGACGGGATAAGCGTATTCACACGCAAATAGCGGTGTATGGTGTCCTTGGAAAGCCCATACTGCTCGCCCAGTTTTCCCATGCTCGACTTATTCGCCACCGGCGAAGAGGTCATGGATTCAATCTCGCCGATTAAATCCGAGCGAAATCCGGGCTTTTTTTTCATAATGTCATAGTGCTTCGCGATAGCAATGGCGCGTTCGCTGTGCTTCATGTCGGCGAATGACCGTTGGATGAGGTTGGTTTCCGTTACGATGAACATGGCTTCATCATTGGTCAGCCCCTCGCGCACGACCGCCGGGACTGATTCAAGCCCGGCTTCCTTCGCTGCCGCGACGCGGTTATGCCCTGACAGGATTTCAAAATTCCCGTTATCTGACGGGCGGACTACAATCGGAACAAGCACGCCGTTTTCACGGACGCTCTCAACCATGTCCGCAAACCGCTGCCCCTCATACTGAGAGAAGGGATGGTCTTTGAACGGTACGAGCAAGTCAACGCTGATTTCCTGATAGCCTTTTGTTTCCGGCATTTCGCTTACCTCCATAAAATTAGTTTCCGTATCAGTATTATGCCCCATATTGTCCTCGTTTGCAAGGAAGTCCTTAAAAAAGTCATTGCCGAAAGAAGCATTGTACGGCACGGCGGTTTTCAAATCAAAGGCCATTACGAACTCCTCATCGTCACCGATGATCTGCGCTTCTATTGTATAGGAACAATCGCTGAACCAGTTCATGCGCTTGCATAGCTCATAGAAATACCCGCCGTAGTCTTTGTACTTGCGCGGGTATATTTTATTGCCGCAGTTCGCCCTCCAAGGAATCCGCTGGTCAGCGTTCTCAGCGCAAGGTCTGAGATAGAACGCCGTCAGATCGTCTTTCACTTCAAATATCTGAATGTATCCTACATCCGGCATCAGCCTGACGCAGGGGATATTGAACACCATGCTCCGGTTGTCGATTTTTACAAGAGGAGGCTGAAATCTCATATCGTTTCCCCCTCTACAATAACCCGGCAAAAAAGTCGTCGTCGCTTTGCTGCTTCGCTTTTATATCATCAAAATATTTCCGCAGGGCGTTGTATTCGCTCTTGAAATCAAAATCGTCGTCGTCAAGCATTTCAAGGATGTCGTCGTAATAACGGCCGCCGCGGATAGCGGAGACTTCAAACATATAAGTCCAGCCCTCAGTTTCCGGCAGTTCTTCTATCCACGGATACTCTTTTTCAATGTCGCCGATATTAATCAATTCGCGGCTCTGGTCGTCACTCCAAATATAGCCGAACTCGTCGCAGACAAACTCTTCGTTTTCCGGCAGGTCATCGCAATATATCTCGCAGCGCGGCTTGATTTGCCTGATTAAAAATCCGAACAAGAAAGAATCGGGCGAATTCGAGGGGTATTCATTCACGTCCCCTTTGTTATAGAATATGCGGGGATAGAATCTTTCGAGGAACGTCCAATAGCCGTCGCCATTGTCGCAGCTGTCGAAAATCTCCTGCAGAAACGGTATGAATATATTTGTTTCAACCTTGTCGGGAATCATGTCGTACAGCATATTGAAAACTTGGTCGCCGTGCATACGCCTGCGCCTGTCCTCAAAGAAGCCGCCGAGCCGCTTAATGAATATATCCTTTTGCTTTGAGAAGAACAGGGCGCAGAAATACTCCTGAAACGAACGGTGGGTAAAGTGGAATCTGCCGCCCTCAAAATACATCAGGCAAAGATTGGCGCAGAGGTCGTGAGCGAAGTCAGCTGCTTTGACGGTGTTGTCGCTGATCCTCAGAATGTCGAAATACCGCGCAAATTCCTCCTCGGAGAAATCAAACTTGGAATCCTTATATGAATGGAAACAGAACTCGGCGAAGTAATTCGAGAAGTCGTCAATCATCAGGCCGCTTTTATATATCCTCTTATATCCGCTCTTGCTGGCGTCGTGGGTTTCGGAAAGGGTGATAAACGCCTTGCGGTAGAAAATATGCATCTTCGTAGGGATGTCGGCGAACTTCTCAAAGGTCAGCAGCATGATGGTCAGCAGAAGTGGGTTTTCGATGAAGGATTTATGTGTCTTGTAAAGCGAACCCTCCACCAAGGCGCGGAACTTGTTCTTGAACTCCGGCTCATCCGGGCGGAACTCCAGCCTGTCTATCAGCCGCAGAGCTTGTTGTTGCGTGAAAGGCTGTAGTTTTAATACGGTGAACCGCGTGAATGAAACAAAGGTCTGAAACGGTCGCGAAGAAATAACGAAGCAATTCTTAGGATGTTTGTCCGTGAAGGTTTCGATTTCCCGCTCGAAGCCACCGCTGCGTTCGCCGTTGATTTCGTCCAGCCCGTCAAATAGCAACAGGAATAATCCGTTATCAAGGGTGGCGTCAAAATCGTCTCTTGTGACGGCGCTGTTCAGGGCTTCCGCTTTGGCAAAAATGAAATCCTCCAGACTTCCGGCGGCCTCGTTATAGTCCTTAAGCGGCAGAAAAATCGGGACGCGGCGCAGTTTGCTGAAGTTTTCTATGGTGTTCAAAAGCAGATGGCGCATCATCATCGACTTGCCTAAACCGCCGACACCTTCAAAGATGATAAAGTTGGATATTTCCGTCAGCGATTCAAGGGTGACGTTTTCAATGGTGGTTCTGCTGCGCCCCACTGAATGCACGGCACGATTCGGCACATAGAAGCTGTAAAACGGTCTCGGTTCGTTGCTGTATAGCAACGTTTTCATGGTCTCATATTTTTGTTTCGCGCTATTCATATAGCCGACAAAAGCGGCGGACATTGTTTCGATAGCCTCTTCCTCCCCATTAGGTATTACAAAAGATATTGTATCCTGCAACGGGGCGAAAGATACCACGAAATCCCAATCGATCTTATCGGCTACAGCTTTTCCCGGACGGTTGTCAACCCGCGCTGTGTGCAGGAACACCCCGGCGAGGAAATGCGACAGCGCGAAACGACTCTGCATCAGCAGGGCGTCTTTTTTTGCGCCGCTAACCAACTCGACTACGGTGTCGCCGACGATGGATTCATCCTTATCCATAATATCAAGGATTGCGAGTACGGCCAGCTTTCGCTTGTTTGGATCAATAAGCGAAAGCTTTATTATTTTCTCGTAAAAATACGCGGCGACCTTGCGGGGATCGGCGCTTTCCGCGCATGACTTGACGTCGCCAAGCCCGTTGCTTCTGCTTTCGGGCAAATTGGCCGTGCATTGCAAAAGCCCCGTTACCGCGTTAGAGGTCAGCTTGCAAGACCTGTCAACGGACTGTACGAGTATGTTCAATAGTTTTTTCTTTTCAATGCCGTCGGCGCCGCACAAAAGCAGCACGTTGGCGAATGTCCCGAAGCACAATTTCACGCCGTTTTTAACCTCTTTTCGGAAAACCAAAGCCAAATCAAAGGATTCCGCATATTTCAAAGCCAAACCGAAGCCAAATCAAAGCCTGTATCTATTCACAACCAAAATCGGTATCCGTAAAATTATATTCATAGAGCAAGACAAGCCCCCGCAACCCCGTATCGGCTAAAATCCAGAATTTAATATTATCATAAAAACAGTAAAAAGTCAATGATTCGACAAAATCGAATCCGAAAAATAAAAAACACGGAGGTACAAAAGAGATGACCTACATAAAAGACGCGGACAACCATGTCACCTTTGCGGTTGACGAAACGGCGAAGGTAATCGAACACCGGGTAAGGCGCAACGGTTGGGAGTACATAACCCGCTTTTGGTGGAACCCGGACGGCACATACGCGAAGGAAGCTACCAAAGAACCCTTGAAGAAGTAGCCCCAAAACAGAATACCACAGCCCGACCGCGTTGACGGCAGTGCTGGATGTCCCCGCAAGGGACGTTCGCCACTGCCGTCTTTTTTTGTTTCCGGCGGTTGCCAAACCCGCCCTAAGTGTCCTGTGGGGTTTGAAGGGCGGTAATGTCCAAAACCGCCCTCAAATTTCATTACACCCTTGAAAGCGTTCCGGAACTAAAAAATTCAACCCCGACCCTTACAAACGCCCATTCCCGTGGCTATACGGTGAGGGCTGAAAAAATCAAAGAAAAAAGGAGACCAAAAACATGAAGTACGAGTACAAGACATCCACAGGCAACATCGCCATCGAGGTGGACGAGCAGTTCCACGATTTGCTGACCGCGATGGACAACGAGGAGAAAAACTCCAACCGCAAGCACAGCCGCCGTTACCCCGTGTCGCTGGAGAACTGCGAGTACGAGGGCGAGTGGTTTGAAGACAAGCATGACGTTATCGGCGAAACCGAGTCCGGCATCGACATGGAGCGGGCGATGGCGTCGCTGACCGGGATTCAGCGGATTTGTTTTACCGAAGTCTGCTTGAACGGCAAAACCCAGCGGGACGTCGCCGCCGAACTGGGCAAGTCAAAATTCGCCGTCACACAGGCGATTGAGGGCGCGAGAAAAAAATTCAAAAAGTTTTTCTGATGGGTATATGCCCAAACGCCCTCTCCCGTGGCTATACAGTGAGACCTCCGAAAAAAACGGTCTCGGGCGGATGATTCGCCACCGGCGAATAAGTCCGCTCTCACAACTGAATAACCGTAGCGCGTCCCGGTATATATGGCGCGTGTCGCTCGGGCAAATCGGAAGCGACCAAGAAAGTATCCGACACGAAAGACGCAAGGCAAGCGTCCGCGCCCGACGGGAGCGTTGAAGGAATCCCGCAAAAATCACAGTTACGGAGGAAACCAAAATGCAAAAAGCAATGCAAATCCGCGCTGATCCCTACAAACATCAACAGGAGGCTTTCGACCTTGCTTGCCGTCTGTTCGGCCTGACAGAGGGAGGTGATGCTGACCATTCCATAAGGAGCCGCGGCGCGGCTTTACTTATGGAAATGTAGCTGGGGACAGGCAAAACCATCACCGCTATCGGTATTGCGGGGGCGTTGTACCAAGCCGAGCATGTCCGCCGCGTTCTCATCGTCGCCCCGCTTTCCATCTTGGGCGTATGGGATGAGGAATTCGCTAAGTTCGCGGATTTCCCCTACACCTTGCAAGTGTTGGAAGGCAGCGCCGCAAAAAAGTCGGCAGCGTTGCAAGCACTGGGTTGGTACAAATTTCAGGATCGGGATACGCAACCGCCACTTACTGTAGCGGTAGTCAACTACGAATCGGCATGGCGCATGGAAAAAGAACTGGCGGCTTGGAAACCCGACCTCATCATAGCCGATGAGGGACACAAGATTAAAACCCATAACATCGCGGCTTCCAAGGCGATGCACAGGCTGGGCGCGCTGGCGAAATACCGGCTCCTGCTTACCGGCACGGTTATCACAAATCGAGCAATCGACGTGTTCAGCCAGTACAAGTACCTCGATCCCCACATATTCGGCTCTTCATTCTACAGCTTCCGCAACAGGTACTTCGACATGGTCGGTTACGGCAATCACACCCCTGTGCTGAAAAAGTCCATGGAGCCGGAACTGACCGAGAGGCTTCACAGTATCGCTTATCGCGCCACCAAGTCCGAATGTCTCGACCTTCCCATGACGACGGACATTGTCCGTACAGTGACGCTTGAACCTGCCGCCGCCAAGGTTTACCGCGACCTCGTAAAGGAGAGCTACGCCGAGCTCGGCAACGACCGCGAAGTCAGTGCAACAAACATCCTGACCCGACTTCTGCGGCTATCCCAGCTTACAGGCGGCTTCATCGGCGACGACGCGGGCGGCACACCTCAGAACATCGGCCGCGCCAAGTTGAACGCCCTGTCGGACATCATTGAGCAAGCCCAAAATGAAGGTAAAAAACTGGTGGTCATCGCCCGGTTCGTGCCGGAAATTAAGGCCATCTGCTCCATGCTCGGCAAAGCCGGGATTGGCTATTCCTGCATCATGGGTGGCGTCACCGACCGAGACAATCAGGTGTCCCGCTTTCAGACTGACCCCGATTGTCAGGTATTTGTGGGACAGATTGCAACGGCGGGGCTGGGGATCACGTTGACCGCCGCCAGCACCTTGGTGTTCTACAGCACCGATTATTCCATGTCCAACCACGAACAGGCGCGGGCCCGGATTCACCGCGTAGGGCAAAAAGAGAACTGCACCTATATATACCTTGCCGCCAAAGGCACGGTGGATGAAAAAGTCTTAAAAGCCCTACAAAGTAAAGCCGACCTCGCCCGGACACTGGTGGACGATTGCAGGAAAGGACTTAATCCCTATGGATAAAGCAACAAACAACAATAAAGGCATATTCGCGAGCGCAAACGTCGCGGCAAGCACAGACGAAAGCGCGCGAATTGTCGGCGGCGACTCGCCGCTGTTCGAACTCGCCGACGAACTGAAATCACTGCGAGATTTGAAATCGGAACTGGAGGCGCAGGTCAAGGATACTACCGCCAAAATCGACGAGGTGGATTACCGCCTTTCCGAAATGATGGCTGAAACTGAAACCCAAAACTTCACCCGCACAGGCACCATGTTCTGCCTGACTACCAAGACCCGCGCCTCCGCTTCGGCGGGCGTGAAGGATGAACTTTACGCCGCGCTGCGGGAGCAGGGCTTCGGCGACCTCGTATACGAGACCGTCAACGCGAATTCGCTCTCTTCCTTCGTGAAGGAGCAGATTGAGGGGAACGACGACGTTCTTCCCGATTGGCTGGAAGGGCTGGTCAACGTCTTTGACAAGACCACCGTTTCCGTCCGCAAATCCACAAAACGCTAATTAGAAAAGGAGCATTTTATCATGGCTACTAACAACAAAAACACCGCTCTTATGGAGCAGAACAACAACAGCGGATTCCTCGTTCTGGCGGATGCCGCGTTCAGCGAATCCCTGTCGCAGGAACTGGAGGGGCTTGACCTCAGTTTCGAGAAAATCAAAATCCCCTCGGCGGGCAGTACCGTCTTTGAAGTCCCCGGCGAAGAGGATGACACCGACACCGTCAAGGAGTTTTCGGCGGTCATCCTCCACCATCACACCCTCAACGCCTACTACAAGACCAAGTACACAGGCGGCAACAACCCGCCCGACTGCGGTTCTTTCGATGGGATCACAGGCGAGGGCAACCCCGGTGGCAATTGCAAATCCTGTCCGCTGAACCAATTCGGCACCGCCGACGAAGGCGCGGGCAAAGCCTGTAAAAACCGCCGCCGCATTTACGTCCTGCGTGAGGGCGAGGTGTTCCCGCTTCTGCTCTCGCTGCCCACGGGCAGTTTGAAAGAGTTTACCAAGTATATCAAGAAGCTGCTGGGCAATGGCAAAAAGTCCAACATGGTCGTCACCCGCTTCAGCCTGAAAAAGGCGACCAGCAGCGGCGGCGTGGTCTACTCTCAGGCGCAGTTCGCCGTCGACCGCGCGTTGACACCACAGGAACAGGCGCTCATCGACAACCTGACCGAACAGGTCAAAGCATACAGCCGTCAGGTGTCCTTCGACGCCGAATCCTCCATCGACATCACGGTAGACGAGGAAACCGGCGAGGTCATCGAGCCGTTGGCATAATCTCACAACAGTTTGGCGGTATCTGTTCAAAAACCGCCTCCCTCCGGGGATGAATCTTAATTGGAGGTCAACATCATGACAAAGGAAGAACGCCTGTTAAAGGCTATTTATGCAGAAGACGGGGACGATGCCATGCCCGACAACTACCCTGATACTTACCTTGAAAAAGCCGACTACGCTGAATACTGCATGATTAAATTGCTGGAATATTTATCGCCCGCCCTGTGCCGCGTCAGCAGACTGTGCGCCATGTTAAAAGCCGGACAGGAGGGCGAGAAAAACACCCTGCCGTCCATTATCACCAATAACGAAACCCGCATGGTTTTGGAACCCCTCGCGAGGGTTAAAGGGGACGTGGACGACGCTTTCACGGAGCTTTTGAAAATTTATAACGAAACGAAAGGAGCGGCCACAAATGTACCGAGTATTAACGAAACTACATGACTTGCAGGAGTATTTGAAGGCTGCGGAGATCGTAGCCTTCGACTTTGAAACCGCTCCCGATGAAGCATACCGCGATGAAGATAAAGCCGCCCTCGATCCGCACAAGTCTCATATCGTCGGCATCAGCTTCTCTAATGCTGAAAGCAACGCCGTCTACGTTCCGCTGACCCACCGTATCGGGGAGAATGCCTCAAACCTCACGGCACTTTGGAAATATCTCGCGGAGTTATTCGCAAGGACGGACGTTATCAAAGTCGCACATAACCTCGTCTTTGAATCTATGTTCCTGTACGCCCGCAGCATCATAATCCAAGCCCCGGTATACGACACCATCGCCGCCGCGCAGATGACGTTGAAAGGCAATAACGGCTTTCGCTCCCTTGCCGACAGCGGTTTGAAAACCCTTGTTCCGGCTCTGCTGGATAAAGAACTGCCTACTTTCGGCGAGGTAACCGCCGGTCGGCACTTTGATGAGCTTGACCCCGCCGACTCCGAAACAATCCGTTACGCCTGCGCCGACGCGGACTATACCCTGCGGCTTTATCACATTTTCAATAACTGGTTTGACCGCTGGATGCCGAAACACCGCGATATCGTGGAGCGGGTGGAATCACCCACCGCCGTCTACTGCGGGATTATGAAATATAACGGTCTGCTGGTGGATGCGGAGAGGATGCGTGAACAGGGCGAACGCTGCGAGAACGAGCGTCAGCGGTTGAAGTCCGAAATCGCTTTTATCATCGGCGATGTCAACATCGGCGAGAACGCAAGTACATCGGCGTTTAAGGATTATCTGTATAAAAACCTCGGCCTGCCCGTGCTGAAAACAACCGCCAAATATCAGGAAGCGGCGGACGACGAAGCTATGGGGCTTCTCGCCGAGTGGTGTGAAACCAATCATCCTGAACTCGCGCCGCTGTTCAAATTGGTACAGGAGTACCGCCGCTGGGGGAAAATCAAGTCCACATATATTGACGGCTACGCAAAACACATCAATTCCGCGACGGGGCGCATCCACGCCGACCTTATGCCGTTGGCTACCGAGACCGGCCGCTTCGCCGCCCGCAAACCCAATCTTCAAAATATGCCGAGAGCGGGAGCCGACGACGTGGGCGTCCGCAACTTCATCATCGCCCCAAAGGGTAAGGTTCTGTTGTCGCTGGACTTTTCGCAGATAGAGCTTCGTGTCGGCGCTTTTTACTGCCGGGACGAGAAGATGCTGGAAACATACCGTACCGGCGGCGACATTCACGACCGGACGGCGACGGTTATCTACGGCGAGGGCAAGCATGACAAAGAACAACGCACCATCGCCAAGAACGTCAACTTCGGCACATTCTTTGGATTGTTTCCGCGCGGCTTGCAGCGAACGCTCAAGTTCAAGGCGGGACTGGATAAGCCGCTGGATTATTGTGAATCCGTCATTAGCAACATTAAAATCGGCTACCCAAAGCTGGCCATGTGGCAGGACGAAATTAAGCGCACCGCCGCCCGCTACCGTTACGCCGAAACATGGATGGGACGCAGACGGTATCTGCCGGGCATCGTTTCACAGGACTGGAATAAAAAATCCTTTGCCCAGCGGTGCGCCCTGAACACGCCCATCCAAGGCACGGCTGCCGACATTTTCAAACTGGCGCTGGGACGCGTTTTGGCGGGGCTGCCTGAACGCCCGTGGCTGCGGCCTTTGCTACAGGTTCACGACGAGCTGGTTTTCGAGCTTCCCTGCGGTAGGGTGACGGAAGCCGTGGGATTCATCAAGGCTTGCATGGAGGCACAGCCGTTCCCTGAGTTTGACGTGCTGATTACCGCTGACGCCGCCGTTGGCGTGAAGTTCGGCGAGATGGAGGAGGCCACAAGCGAATGAGTATCAGTAAAAGAAACAGCGAGGGTTATTACGACCCGACCGCGTATGAAGCCCTAAGCGCGGTTGAACGGGATAAGCCCCGCAAAGACAAATCGAAGCAAATGCAGCCGAGGGTATATATCTGTTCACCTTATCGCGGCGATACCGAAAACAACACGCGAAACGCCCTGCGTTACTGCCGTTTCGCCGTGGAGCGGGGATATTTTCCACTGGCTCCTCACTGTTATCTGCCTTTATTTATGGACGACAACATACCCGCCGAGCGGGAGCTTGCTTTGTCTTTTGGGCTGAGGTTATTGAACGGCTGCCGTGAACTTTGGGTGTTCGGCGATGTTATCAGCGAGGGCATGAAACGCGAAATAGCCAGAGCCCGCGAAAAGAATTTCCCGGTTAAATTTTTTACAACGAATTGCGAGGTGATGGCACGATGAACACACAAGAATTCTCGCAAACCCTTTATGGCGGCGCAACTTCCGGCTGGCTTTCGGTTTGGACGCTTCCCGATAAGAAGACGGCGTTTTTCCCCATAGCGAATATCCCCGCCGCAGTCTCTTATGCCGAGAGCCTCTTCGATACCCACGATGTTTATTACGGCGTGGGGCTGCGCGGGGAAAAACTCGGCGAACGTCAACGGGGCGGCAACGATGATGTAACCGTCGTCCCGGCGCTCTGGTCGGACATTGATATACAAAGCCCCGCCCACAAAGAAACCGCCCTGCCGCAATCCGCGAAGGAAGCCCTCGCTTTCCTTGATAGCTTGCCGTTGAAACCTTCTATCGTAGTGAACAGCGGCAACGGGCTTCATGTCTACTGGCTGCTTGACAAACCGCTGGGGATTGCGACCAAAGCGCACAGGGATAACATCGCTCATGCCTTGAAAGGCTGGCAGCAGTATATCAACGCCGCCGCGAAAGAAAAAGGCTGGAAGCTCGACAACACTTCCGATTTGTCCCGTGTCCTGCGGCTCCCCGGCGGCATCAACCATAAGTTGGACAACAATGCCCGCGCCGAAGTTATCTCCGTAAATGATAACCGTTACACCCCGTCAGATTTCACGCCGTACATTCAGAGCGAAGCGGATACCGCTTCTGATGGTTCGCCAATGGCGAATAGGTCTGCGGATGGAACGGAGAAATTCACAGGTACGACGGGCGCAGCATCCCGTATCTTTGAGAAGTGCGCTTTTATGCGGCATTGCCGGGATAACGCCGCGACCCTGCCCGAACCCCAGTGGTACGCAATGGTGAGCAATCTCTCCCTTTGCGCCGACGGCAAAGAACAATGTCACGCTTGCAGCAAGGCTTACCCCGGATACAACGCCGCCGAGACCGAGGGCAAAATCGCACACGCCATCACCGCCGCGAAACCTCACACCTGCGCATATATTCAACAGTCGCTGGGCTTTGACTGCGGGGAATGTTCTGCTGGCTGTAAAGCGCCTGTCGCCCTCGCTGTTGTCACGAAAGCCGAACTTGTAAAAAATCTGCTGGAAGCCGACCTTGAAGATTGGAACGAGGTCTACACCGATAAAGGATACCTTGACGCTTTGTGCTACGCAAAGGCTGTTTTACCGGGCGATTACGCCAAGTTCAAGGTTCATGTCAAAGGCAAGGTCAATATCCCCGACTTGGAACGGTGCCTCAAAGCCCACGCGAAAGAGAGTCGCCCGGCGGATGAGGACGAGGAGAGTTTAGAACTTGACGGCATCGACCTCGGCGGCGCGAAAGTTCCCCGCCGCTGGCAGGTGTCAAACAAACATGGCGTTCGCCGCGCCTTTGCCGCAAAAGACAGCGATACCGAAGTCGTCGCCTGTCCCGACCCGGTGGTTATCACACGGCGGCTGGTCAACCTTGACGACGGCAAGGAGAAGCTGGAGCTTTCATTCCGGCGCGACGGGCATTGGAAGACGACTGTCGGCAACCGTACCCAAGTCTACAACAAGGCTTCGATTCTCGGATTCGGTGATGAGGGGCTTCATGTGACCAGCGGCACGGCGGCGGAGCTTGTCAGTTACCTCTCCGACTATGAAATGTGTAATAAGAAGATCATCCCCCGCGTGTCCAGCATCGCCCGGCTTGGCTGGATTGAGGGGACAACTCAGTTTTTCCCTTACGCCGTCAACGAGCCTGTTATGTTCGAGGAAGATAAAGGCACGGCGGCATTGTACCGTAATCTCGCCGAACAGGGTGATTATACCGCGTGGAAAGCGATGATGGCTCGGCTCCGCAAAAATCCGCTGGCAAGGTTCATCACCTCTGCCGCGTTCGCCTCGCCGCTGCTTTGTAAAATCGGCGTCCGAACTTTTGTCATTCATCACTGGGCGAACAGCGGCGCGGGCAAGTCCGCCGTTCTCAAGGCGGCAATCTCTGTTTTCGGCAATCCGCTGCGGATTATGGGTAACGGCTTCACGACCATTGTCGGTACGGAGCAATTGGCGGGGACGCTGCGGCATCTGCCTTTCGGCATCGACGAAAAACAGTCGGCGGACGAAAAACGCATGAGCCTTGAGCATCTCATCTACGTTCTCGGTCAGGGAAGCGGCAAGATTCGCGGGGCGAGAGGCGGCGGCAACGCCGAGGTTGCGACTTGGCACAATATTGTCATGCTTACAGGCGAGGAGCCTGTGACCCGCACATCCTCCCTCGACGGTGTCCAAACCCGCACATTTGAGATTTATGGTTCGCCGATTGAGAATCCCGACTTTGCGAAAGAGGTGCATATCGTCAGCGAACAAAATTATGGCTTCGCGGGCGCGGCCTTCATGCGGGCGGTGTGCGCGAAGCTCAAAGAAAATCCCGATTCCTTGCGGCAGGAGTATCTTTCTATTCTTGAGGAATTGAAACGGCGGGGCTTGAAAAACATTCACGCCGACTATGTGGCAGCGGTGTGCCTTGGGGATATTCTCGCGGAAACCGTCGTCTTCGGTACGGATGCCGAAACCGCCCGGCGCGAGGCTCTTTCCTGTGGAGAGGCCGTCTACGCGGTCAACGAAGCGCAAATGTCCACGAACGTGGTTGATAGGGCTTGGGACTTCATCAAGGGTTGGCTGGTCAGCAATGAGTTCCGTTTTTCGCCCGACGCCGCTCCGTTCTATGGGAAATCTGAAGCACAAGGGCAGGACAGCGAATACTCGGTGATTCCCGCTTATCTTGATTCCGCGCTTGAGGATGCGGGGTTCAACGTCAAAAAGACGCTTCAAGGCTTGCGGGAGCAGGGATATATCGCCACGCAGAAGGACAGCGAGGGAAAAGAACGCACAAAAAAGCTGGTCTGGATTTACGGAAAGCCGGTTCGTTGTTATGTGTTCAAATTAGCCACGGATAATGTGCCACCGCTTCGCGGTGAGAACGAATAATAATTTTCATAACCACTATAACCACTTTACACATCAACAATATATGTCGTGTAGAGGACATATACCGCGATTTTACTCACACATATATACACCTAAATAAGCACGGTCGTGTCGGCGGTAGGCGGTTAGTGTGGTTATGCGGTTAGGACTGAGGTAACTGCCAATGCTTGAAAAAGATATTACAAACCAAATCATGAAACACCTAAAGACGGTGCCGCATTGTTTCTGCTGGAAACAGCATGGCGGACAATTTGGCACCGCCGGCATCCCTGACATCATCTGCTGCCTGAACGGACGCTTTGTGGCGTTCGAGGTCAAGACGGAAACCGGGAAGCTGACTAAGTTACAGGAATCAACGATACAAAAAATACAAAGAGCAAAGGGCGAAGCCTTCAAAGTCACATCGCTGACAGAGGTCAAAGAGATATTGAAAAATCTAACTTTTTGACTGGAGGATAACCCATGGCTAAAAACATACGATGCGCTTCCTGCCGTTTTGCCCGACAGGACATAAGCGCCAGCGAATATACAAAAAAGCATTGCAAGGATTGTGAATTGGACAGCGGCTGCACCTGCCGCAAGAAGGTTTGTAAATGCGGCGATGGATGCGAGTACAAAGGCACCGATAATATCTGCTCAAAGCAAACCCTCAAATGGGCGGCTATCGAGTGCGGCTGTTCCGACAGTGAATATTACAAAGCCTTGCTGAACGTCACCCCCGGCGGTGACAAGCAAGACCGAATAACATGGAGCGGTTGCCCCTGCGGAGAGTGTGGTGATCGGTCATGACGGCAAAACAGTACCTCTCCCAAATACGCAGCCTTAAAATACGGATTGCCGCCATGTCCGAGCAGATTGAGTTTTTGAGAGCGGCGGCTGAGTGCGTAACGACGACCTACAGCGATATGCCAAGACCCGCCACCCGTAACATCCACAAAAACGAGGACGCAATTATTCGGGTGCTGGATATGGAAGAAAAGATGCAGACCGCGTTCAGCCGCCTCGCGGAAATCAATGAAGCCATCGCGTCCCTGACAGATTCCACACTTCATTCCCTGCTTGTCAAACGGTATGTCCGGGGAGAACGCTGGGAGCAAATCGCGGCTGATTTATTTGTCAGCATACGTCAGGTTCACCGCTTGCACCAAGCCGCGCTTGCCGAAATAGAGGCCGGTTTGAAAGTCGGCACATGACGGCACACCATGGCACAGTATTACACAGTCAGTCATCTTGTTTATGAAAAAGCGGCCTGTTATACTTATAATCAGCAAATTGTAATTTGCCGAGGTCTTCACGTGAGCGATCCCGTGAGGGCTTTTGTTTTACCCACTGATGGCGTTTCCGAAAGGGAGCGCCTTTTATTTTGCCCGAAAGGATGAACACAATGCCATATAAACCGAAGAAACCCTGCGCCCATCACGGCTGTTCCAAGCTGGTGACCGGGCGTTTTTGTGAAGACCATGCCAAACAGGACGCCCGCGAGTACGAGCGGTACCACCGCGACCTTGAGACCAGAAAACGTTACGGCCGGGCGTGGAAGCGTATCCGTGACCGCTACATCGCGGCGCACCCGCTGTGCGAACAGTGCGAGGCAAACGGACGGCTTACCCCGGCACAGGAAGTACACCACATCAAGCCGCTCTCCGAGGGCGGCGGTCATGACGAACACAACCTGATGGCGCTCTGTTCGGCGTGTCACTCGGGGATTACCCTTTCCGAGAACAATCGGAAACGGGGCTGAAAGGAGGCCAACTATGCCAAGCGGAGGAAAAAGAATAAGCGATAAAACACAACAATGCGTCTGCAAAAACTGCGGCGCGTTTTTTATTTGTACAGGCGTCGGCCGTCCGGCGGCGTACTGCAGCCCCGAATGCAAACAGGAGACTGCGTTAACAAGACGTGGGGTTGAACGTGTTTGTGAGCAGTGCGGCGTTACCTTTACCACGCTTAACGGCAACGCCATGTTTTGTTCAAAAGAGTGCCGCTGGGAATCCATGATTCAGGAGACGCATTGGCGCACTATGTATCAGAAGGAGTGTCCCGCCTGTGGGATTACTTTTGAGACAGTCAGCCGTTCGCAAATCTTCTGCTCTATAAAGTGCGGAAGGAAACAATCGGCGGAGGACGCGCGGAGATATAACACCTGCCAATATTGCGGGGAACCTTTCTGGCGAAGGAACGCCTACCGTATGAAGTATTGCGGCAGCGAATGTCAGTTTGCCGCCATTCGGGAAGAAACGCTGGAACGGCATAAAAACGATGTTCCCGTTCTTCCGACCGTATATGACAAGGTTTGTCCGGAGTGCGATACCGTTTTTACAACGACACGCCAAAATCAGATTTATTGTTCTAATGACTGTACCTACTCCGCGAACCTCCGGCAGAAGCGCGAGCAGTGGGCGGCTGAATATGAGCCGAGGACTTTTGTTTGCAAGGAGTGCGGCGCGGAGGTTACTACCGTTTGCGGCGAACCCCGGTCGGCTTTCTGTTCCGATGAGTGCGCGACACGTTGTACAAGACGGGCATATAAAGAACGGCGCGGCGAACATATGAAGCGGGCTTTCCGCAAGCAGGTTGTGTTTAAGAAGATATATAAGCGGGACGGCGGCGTCTGTCAAATCTGTGGGCTGCCGGTGGCGTTCGACAAAACCCCTGAACAAATCTGGGCGGCTACGATTGACCACATCATCCCCCTGTCAGTCGGAGGTACGCACGAGCCGGACAACTGCCAGCTTGCCCATCGTATCTGCAACTCATTAAAGCTGCAGGAAGACGACGGCTTTTATATCGACTGGGATGAGATGTGCAAGACTGACGGCGAACGCTGGATACCCGTGCTGGAGGAGTACCAACGGTACATGAAGGAAGCGACCCCCTAACGGGTGTCAATCCCTGCGACCTCACAAGCCGGCAACGGCGTGGGGTTTCGTAGAAATTTTTCAAAAATCAAAAATCAAAAAATCAAATCAATCAAAATCAAAACCGGGAGGTGACGGATATGCCCAGTGGAGGCTACCGTCCGGGGGCTGGCCGTCCCCGGAAAAATATAGACGACAAAAAACTTGAAGGCAAAGCGGCAAAGCCGACCGTTCCGGCAACGCCGCCGAAAAAAGTCTGCTCCAAAAATGTGATGGCGGACTATTTTTCGATGGCGATGAAGGAGTGCGAAAAAGAAGTCCCCCCGGCGGATGTCCTGCGAACCGAGATTGAGGACTACATCGCCGCCCGCGGCTGCGAGGGTTACGTCGCGCCGCAGACCATAACGGACTATGTGCTGAACAGGCAGGGTTTTCTCGCCTGTGAAGCCATGAACCGCAAAATCGGACGCATGACCAAAGACCTGAAGCTGTCGCCTTACGTCACGGCGGCGCAGGGGTACAACAAAGCCATGCGCGACGACTTCAACCTGATCATGCAGATCATCAACAAATACAGCGGCAACGGGGGCGAGGAGAAAAACGCCTTCCTTGAGCTATTAAAAACAAGGGGGTTCTAATCAATGGAAACAACTACACGCTTTGAAAAAGTGCCGATAGGCAAACTGGTGCCGTATGCCCGCAACGCCCGCACACACAGCAAGGAGCAAATTTTACAATTACGTTCAAGTCTACGTGAGTTCGGCTTCGTCAACCCGGTCATCGTAGATAAGGATTTTAACATCATCGCCGGACACGGGCGCATCATGGCGGCGAAGGAAGAGGGCTTGACCGAAATTCCCTGTGTGTTCGTGGAACATCTAACCGACGCGCAGAAAAAGGCGTACATCCTCGCCGACAACCGCCTTGCTCTTAGTGCGGGCTGGGACGAGGAACTGCTGGCTTTGGAATTTGCCGACCTGAAAGACCTCGGCTTTGACCTTGGGCTGACGGGTTTCGATGAAAAAGAGTTGGAAAAGCTGTTCTTCGTCGGCGCCGATGAAGCCGCCGAGGACGAATTCGATGTCGACGGTGAACTGGAGAAGCCCGCCTTTTCCAAACCCGGCGACATCTGGACGCTGGGGCGGCACCGCGTCATCTGCGGCGACAGCACCAAGCCTGAAACCTACGCCGCCCTCACGCAGGGAAAACAGGCGAACCTTATCGTGACCGACCCGCCTTACGGCATCGACTACCAAGGTACGGCGGGNGAAAANAAAGAACGATAAGTTCGACAGCGATGAGAATTTCTACAAGTTTTTGTTTGATTCCTTCCAGAATATGTGTGCCGCTCTCGCTGTTGACGGGGCGGCTTATGTATTCCACGCCGACAGCAAAGGGCTTGTGTTCAGAAAAGCCTTTGACGACGCAGGCTTCAAGCTGTCCGGCTGCTGCATTTGGGCGAAGAACACCTTCACCCTCGGTCGCTCAGATTACCAGTGGTGCCACGAGCCATGTCTCTATGGCTGGAAGAAATCTGGCAAGCACAATTGGTACGGTGACCGCAAGCAGTCC
>JGI994J12354_10000808_pt1 | contig 31685 bp, 30 predicted proteins | sample IntmicLarv3ML3BL_FD_12354 | JGI IMG/M metagenome (IMG submission 12354) | reverse complement strand
TTTCTTGTTTCTTATTTAATACTTGTATTCTCCGCATACATGTATTAAAATAGCTATAAGTTCTAATGACGGAACAAATAGTTGCCTAACGGCATATAATTAATAGGAGGTTTAGTTATGGCATATGTAATTAATGACCAATGTGTAAGCTGTGCTGCTTGCGAAAGCGAATGTCCAGTAGACGCTATCAAAGCGGGAGACACTATCTATGAAATCGATGCTGATGCATGTTTGGATTGTGGAGCATGTGTTGCTTCTTGTCCTTCAGAAGCAATCGTAGAAGCATAGAAACAACTTTAAAAGTCAAACAAGAAGTGCCACTCGAAATTCGAGTGGCACTTCTTTGTTTTCTTTTGTTCTATTTTTTTGTTCTAAATCCTCTTACTTAGTCGATTAATCCTCTTTCCTTGTACATAGTAACAAATTCTGAAGCGTTATCTTCTGTAATAAGAACTTCCTCAATATCAGTATCAACTTGTGTTTCTGCACCAGTTAGCAATTTGTGAACTGTTTCAAGATTAAGTTCCGCCAAATCAATCGCTGACTGTAGGCAAGTTGCTGTCATCTTTCCTTCTTCGATTAATAGACATGCTTCTGCTGTTCCATCAACGCCATAAGAAAGAATATCTTTAAATTCTTCTTTACCACCAACTACTTCTAATGCGCCTGCTGCCATATTGTCATTCATTGAGATGATTGCATCAATTTGGTCATTTGAGATAACCCAGTCTTCCATATATTGAACTGCTTCATCTTTATTCCAGTTTGCAATTTGTTCGCCTACGATTTCTACATCGGCCCTTTTATCAAAGAATTCTGCTCCCCAAGCTTTTCTTCTCTCATCAGCATGGAAATTTCCTGATGGTCCGTTTAGTACAACAACTTTAGCATTTTCTGGAACCTGCTCTACTGCCAATGCTGCATTTACTGCTGCTTGTTTGTATGGGTCTGCATCAACAGAAGATGCTCCTTCGATACCTTCGATTCTAGCATTTGTTGTGATTGCAATGATTCCTGCTTCAACAATTTTCTCAACATATGGTCTTTGTGCTTCACCATTGTTTGGTTGAACTATGATTGCATCAAAACCGTTAGTGATTGCATTTTCAATCGCCGCGTTTTCTTTTTCATCATCTGCTTGTCCGTCAAATACTTCTAATGTAATATCATCGTATTTCTCAGCCGCTAACATCATTTCGTTTGCAAGCCATGCTGCAAATGAATCTGATTGCGCACGAGCAATGTAAGCTACTCTATATCCTTCTCCACTAGCTGCTGGTTCTTCTGCTGTCGTTTCTTCTGTTGTTGATTCTTGAGTTGTTTCTTCTCCACTAGCTTCCTCTTTTTTTGGCTCCTCCGCCTTTGCGCCGCATCCAACAATCACAGTTGCTGCCATTGCAACACACATTACTAATGCTAATACTCTCTTTTTCATTTTTCTTTCTCCTTTTCTTTTTTATAAAAAAGCTTACGCTTCTTTTTTCGTTTCTTCCACTAAAATTATTTTCTTTGTCTTCTTTGTCTTTGACTGAATATCCCAAATTACTGCCAATGCAATAATAACGCCCTTAACAATTTGCTGGACATATGAATCAACTCCAACTAGGTTCATGATATTATTTAGACATCCGATGATGAAAGCGCCTGCTAATGTTCCCAGTGTTGTACCTACCCCACCAGAGAAACTAGTTCCACCAACGATAGCTGCTGTTAGCCCTTCCATTTCATATCCTACCGCTCCATTAGGCAATCCGGCATTTACTCGTGACATAAATAACACGCCCGCTATTCCAACCAAAATCCCATTAACACCAAAAACCATGTATTTGTTTCTGAAAACATTAATTCCTGATGCGATTGCTGTTTCTTCGTTGCCTCCAATGGCATACAACGAGCGTCCAAATCGTGTATGTTTAAGGAGATACCATATGACAACAGTAATTACCGCCATTAAGATGATGGATATCGGAATTGGTCCAATACTTCCTTGACCAAAGATAGTAAAATCTCCTAACTGTAAAATGTTTTGCCCTTGTGTATACAAAAGAGCGACCCCTCTTGCTGCCATTTGCATCGCTAAAGTTGCAATGAAAGGAGGTGTGTTAAAGTTCGCTACCATTAAGGCATTAATCAAGTTACATGCCACACCGATTATGATGGCCACTATTACTGCCAAGACCAATGAGCCAGTGCTTTTGTAAATATTAACTGAATAAACACCTGCCAGAGCTAATACTGCTCCTGACGAGAGATCTAACATTCCGCTGATGATTAGCAACATTTCACCAAACGCTAATATGGTTGGTACCGCTAACTGTTTCATGATATTTGAAATATTATTTGCTGACAAAAAGTTCTTGTTTAATATACTGCAAAAGATAATCATCATAACTAGTACGATAAAAATCGAAAATTTCTCCATGATTTCATTTCTTGTTATTTTCTTCCCCATCTCTTCCTCCTAATTGACAACAGTTGCATATTTCATAATTGCTTCCTGTGTACATTCCTCTCTTTTTAATTCTCCTGAAATGCGCCCTTGATTCATAACATAGACCCTGTCGCACATTCCTATTAATTCGGGAAGCTCCGACGACACCATAATCACACTTTTGCCCGCTTTCACTATCTTGGTCATCAGCTTATATATTTCGAATTTTGCCCCCACATCGATACCCCGCGTTGGTTCATCTAGGATTAACACCTCTGGATCCCTAAGCATCCACTTTGCCAACAAAACTTTTTGTTGATTACCACCACTTAGCGACATAATCAAAGTGTCAAGTGTTGGGGTTTTAACATTCATCTTAGCGAAATAGTCACCAACTACTTTACGCTCTTCCTTTAGATGAGCATAACCACTATAGATAAATTTCTCCAAACTAGCGATACTGGCATTTTCCATTACACTTCTAACTGGAACAATCCCATAGCGACGGCGATCTTCCGTCAGCATCACAATGTTGTTACGGATACTATCGGGAACTTTTTTGATTTTTATCTCTTCTTTGTTTTTGATTATCTTTCCTTCATCAAACGAGTCTAATCCAAATATTGCTCTCATAACCTCAGTTCTACCTGCTCCTACCAGCCCAGCAAAACCAATAATTTCACCTTTTCGCACATGGAAATTAATATCTTTGAAAACATTTTTAGAACTTAGTCCTTCTACTTCTAATAGTTTGTCGCCAACCTCTACTTCCTCTTTTGGATAAACATTTTCCATTTTACGTCCAACCATTAAGGCAATAACTTTATCTATATCCAATTCACTCGCTGGATGTGACGCTACTACTTCACCATCTCTTAGCACTGTGATGTCATCAGCTATTTTAAAGACTTCATCCATCTTATGCGAAATATAGACAATGCTAACTCCTTTATTTCGCAGAATTTCTATTTTTTCAAATAATACATCAACTTCTTTTTGGGTAATGGCCGATGTTGGCTCATCCATCACGATGATTTCCGCTTCATTAGATATTGCCTTAATTATTTCTAGCATTTGAATCTCTGAAACAGTCAAAGTTTTCATCTTCTGTGACGGTGTGTATGGCAGTTCTTCTTTCTCTAAGAATTCTTTGGTCTTTCTTCTTAACGTTTTCCAATCCACACCTTTGGTTCTTTTGACTGGCAATCTTCCCATAAATAAATTTTCTTCTACGGATAACTCAGGTACATAGTTCAACTCCTGAGCAATCATCGCAATCCCATTTTCTCTAGCTTGAATAGGATTTTGGATTTTCACTGGCTTTTCATCAATAAAAATTTGACCGCCATCTGGCTTATATATACCATTTATAATCTTCATTAAAGTCGATTTTCCCGCCCCATTTTCGCCACATAATGCGTGAACGGTTCCTTTTCGCACTGAGAATTCAATATTACTAAGTGCTTTGACTCCTGGAAAAGACTTCTCTACTCCACTGACACGTAACTTAACCTCTTGTTTCATTTTTCACATGCCCTCCTTCACCTTCTTTTCACTATAACAGTAGTCTTCTCATAACATAAGAAAAAATCTATTTCAATTTTTGTATTTTTTTGTCTTGTTTTGTTGGTATTTTTACGTCTTTTGTACTTTTTCTTGATACTTTTGTACTTTTCTTGCAAAACAAAAAAGACCTAGTGGTCTTTTTTGTTTTTAATCTAAGGTTCTGTATTCAGTTACCGTTACCCCTGTATGCTTCTTAAAGATTTTGCTAAAGTATGATTGGTCGTTAAATCCTGTTTCTTCGGCGACAAAAACAATCGAATTTTGCGGGTTTCGCAATAATTCTTTGGCTTGTTCAATTCTTATCTCATTCAAATATGCCGAAAAGCCAATCCCCTTTAACTGCTTAAATAAATTCGAAAAGTAATATGGCGAAAGTCCTACTTCCTTTGCTACATCCTCTAAGCCTATTCGCTTTGCATAATTGTTACTCATATACTTTGCTGCTTTATCTATCAGCACTTCTTGGTCGTCAACTGTCGCTCTTTCAATACACCCCAAGATGTATTTTACATATTCTTTTAATTCAGCAAATAATTCTTCTAGGTTGTTTGCATTTAGCACCTTTTTCTGAAATTCTACTTGCTCCTCACTTTTGCCACGAAGAAAAACCCTTTCCTGCTCCCATACATCATTAATCAGTTGGACCATCTCTAGCTTCAACTCAAGCGATTGTTTCCCGCAACTTCGCCACTTTTCTTTCAACTTTTCAATATATTGTTCGCTTTTCTCACGCTCTTTTTTCTCTATATATTCGACTAACTCAGCACTTTTTATCTCTACTGTTGCTTCTCGCTTCGCCTCTTTAATTGCTTCTCTTTGAACAATATGTTCGCCGTTTTTAATAAAAAACATTTCATCATAAGAGTCAAAAAGCCATTCACTGTCTTTCCTCGTTGCTGCGATTGTTGTCTCAATCTTAGAATTAGCACTTTTAAACTCAATATCAAAATACTGTCTGATAGTTGCTCTAATGTTTTCTATTTTCTCATTCATTTCTGTTTGGCTCAACTCGCTTGCCATTATTAGACATGTGATTGATGTGCCAAATTGCTTCATAAAACAATTACCGGATATGTTTTGAAAGGAATTATCAATAAACTTTCTGCATGCCATCAGTAACTGCGTATAGTTTTCTCGCGAAAAATCTTTCTTCGCAACTCCTGATGAAAAATCAAATTGCACAAAAGCAAACTTCTTTTGACTATACTGTATATTTCTCTTTTGTAGCTTTTCTTTAATCAGCTCTTCTGGCTTTTCTTTATTCAGAAAAAGTCCTAATAAAATTTCTTGTTCCTCTTGCTCGGTTTTCTCTATTGCATGCGCTTTAGCATTTATTCCTGCTCTTCTATCTAGCTTTTCTTTCTTTTGTAGCATTATCTCTTGTAGCTCATCTTCTTCCATTTCGGCCTTTAAGATGTAACTAGATACCTTCAGTTGCAATGCCTTTCTAGCATAATTAAATTCTTCGTATGCCGTCAGTACAATAATTTCTGTTTCTTGCGCTTCATTCCTGACCTGCTCGATTAACCACAGACCGTCTTTTTGGGGCATCCTGATATCCGTAACTAGCACATCTGGCTGCAGCTTTTTAAACATCTCGTAGGCCATCTCGCCATTATCAGCTTCGCCCACTATTTGAAAGCCAAGATTTTCCCAATCAATCATTGATCTTAATCCTAGCCTAACTAATATTTCATCATCTGCTATCAATACTTTATACATGACTTACTACTCCTTGTTGCTTAGGCAATAAAATGATAATTCTTGTTCCTACGCCTAAAACTGATTCGATTTCTATGCCGTATTCTTCACCGCAGTACATCTTGATTCTTTGGTTGACGTTGTTTATGCCCACTGTGCTAAACTTATTGATATTTTTTTCATCTCTAAACACTCTTTTTATAATATCTTCGTTCATGCCTGGTCCATTATCCTCGACGATGACTTTAACCCCTTCTTGATGTTCTTCGGTAAAAATACGAATTTTCAATATCTTATCCCCTTCTTGAACCACGCCATACAGAAGGGCATTTTCAACAATGGGTTGCAAAATTAGTTTAGGCACCTGGATTTTTTTAAATTGTTCTTGTATTTCGCTGTCAAACTCAAACATTTGATTAAATCGTAGCCTTTGTATTAATAGATAGTTTTGCACATAACTCATTTCTTCGTCAAGTGAAATCATATCCTTGCCTAAGTTAATACTTATTCTCAATAATTTAGTTAATGCAACAATAGCACTGCTAATGCTATCTTCACCTTTGAACTTTGCCATAAATCTAATTGTGCTTAAAGTATTATATAAGAAATGGGGATTGATTTGAGCATGAAGTAATTCCAATTCCATTTCTTTTTTATTGCGTTCAGCCGCCACTACTTCTTTCATCAAGCGATCAACTCTCTCCACCATGTGATTAAAGCTCTCGCCTAATTGACCAAATTCGTTTGCATAGTTGGTATTAACCCGAACTGTCAAATCTCCCTTTTCAACCGCTTTCATCTGAATCTTCATTTTAGCAATAGGCTCTGTTATCTTTTGAAAATATAGATAAAGAATCACTAAAAATATTACACACGCAACAACGCTAATAATCATCAAATTAGTATATAGCTGGTCCACTTCTCCATACAGAACTTGCTTAGGAACGGTCTTGATAATTTGCCATTTATCACGATTAAACGACGCATATATCGACACGTAATCAACGCCATTTTCTTGAAACTCAAAACTTCCTGCTGCCTGCTCTTTAGTTTCTCTTTCGACTCCTTCTAGCGAAATTCCTTCGTCAGTCCTACTAATTATATTATTATCACTATCAACAATCAAAACCTCACTTTGTTCATCCACTAACTCAACATAGTTTTCTTTTAAGGTTTCCTCGTTTAGTTCTACTATCATATAACCATGCCACTTTAAGGTGTCAATATCGACTATCTTTCTTCCTAACGAAAAATAGTTTCGTTCTATCTCCCCTGAAAGAATTTGAATATGGACAGGACGCGTTGGCATCCAAATTATTTCGCCACTAGTTTTCTCAAGGTCGCTCATTCGTACATAATCGTATTCCTCGTTAATATTGGCTCCAACTTGCCATTGTTTTCCATCTCTTATAACATATATTCCTTCCATGTAGAAGCTAGAAACATAATAACTGTTTAACAGTTCTTCTCCTTTGCTTTTACTTTCTCTTTCAATAGCATCTAATATTTCACGATTTAACAATATCGAATTTGTTTGGTTTTCAACATCTTGCAAAATATAATCCATATTCTTGGCAACTGCTGTCACCGATTGCATCGCCGCATCACTGTATCGCTCAACAATAATATCTTTGATATTTTGAAAGACAATAAAAAGAAGTAGCATTATTGATGCCATCACAAAAACAATACTAATAATCATCTGCCATTTTAATTGTTTTTTATGCGTCTTCATCTTGGTCTCCTATAACGCGCTACTCATTTATGCTTTCTGCCCATTCTGCTTTCATCTTGGCGCCAATTTCTTCGGCACTAATATCTCCTTGCAAATATTCTCGCAAATTTTTCCTCATCAATAATTCGAATTCGCTCCCATACTTCATTTTCGGACGATAATAGGCATATCTTGGCTTCTGGGCATTAATCACCGCCTTAGCCTGTGGTAATTTAACCATGTAGTATGCCGAAATTAAATGTTGCAAGTTTTCTTGCGTTGGCATATTTCCGCCTTCTTCTTCAAGGAATGTGTGAATTTGAATCTGCGGCGAAGTACACCATACGATAAACAGCCATGCTGCCAGCTTCTTTTCCTCACTGACATATTTATTAATACCGATGCCTGAGCCACCATAAATATTTGCACTTCGTTCGCTACCATAAGGTAAGACCGTATACTCTGTTTTTCCAGCAACTTTTGATTGCTTTTGATTTTCCATTTTAGCGGCGTTTTCATCCCAGTTTAGCATCATTGCCACTTCACCATTTTGGAATAAATTAGCACTCTCATCCCAAGTCAAGCCAACTTTGCCTAACTCGGTTGATGTGTTGACCTTTTTGTACATCTCCAATGCCTTTATGAATTCAGGTGTATCCGAATGTAGTTCTTTTCCCACTTCTAGACCAATCGAATTTATATTTTCTTCTAAGAAATAGTCTCCACCATAAGCACTTAGGTAGTTCGAAAACTCTGTATAAATAGAGTTATGGTCTGCTGACATAGTTACGCTGGGATAGCGAATTTCTTCCTTGGGGATATTTTCCCCCATCCATTCGCTCACCTCTAAGTATCTCTCCCATGTGAATTCCGCTGAACCTGGCAGTGGCATATAACCCAAATCGCGTTCCATTTGCTCGCCATATTTTTCAAAAATATCTTTTCGATAATAAAAAATCATCGTTGTTGAATCAAAAGGAATGGCGCATAATTTGTCTTCTTCCTCATAGAAGGAGCATACTTCCACTTGTTTTGCCGAAAAGCTTTCTAACCCACCAACAATATGAGGTAAACTCTCATCATCTTCGTACTTTCTTAAATCCTCTAATCCTTCTTTGAACAGTGGCAAAGTTTGATACGGGTCAACATAAATCAACTCATATTGTCCGATTTGAGAAATGAATTCAATGTTAATCTTTTCTTTCATTGTCACGAAATCCATATTTCTTATTCGAACGTTTATCCCCGTTACTGCGGTAAACTTTTCGCTCTCCTTCGAAAGAATGTTGGCATTTATATTATTTTCCACAATAAAATCTATGGTTATTCCTTCACATATTCGCCAATCAAATCCTTCTGGTGCCATAATATTTCCAAAGGCATTTCCTTCTTCACCAAACAGTTGAACTGCTAATTCGCTCACATCTTTTTCTTCTATAACTTCATTTTTGGACAAAGAACACCCTGCTACTTGAAACAGTAAGCATATTATGATAAACCAAAGTATTCCTTTTTTAATCATCCTTGTTATCTCCTTTGAAAGTTAAAACAAAGAGCTTCACTATCGAGGCTCTTTGTCTTTTCTCTTCGCTAATCTTTCGGTTTCTCTCTTGTCGAGTTCTTGAAGATTGTAAATTGTGGCATCCATACCAAGTCAATTTTCCCGATAGGACCGTTTCTTTGCTTAGCTATAATAATTTCTGCGATGCCTGGATTCTCCGAATCTTTGTTGTAGTAATCATCACGGTAGATAAACATTACCACATCGGCATCTTGCTCTATCGCCCCTGACTCACGCAAGTCTGAAAGCATCGGTCGTTTGTCCGGTCTACTTTCAACAGCACGACTTAATTGCGACAAGGCTATTACCGGTACTTTAAGTTCCCTTGCTAAAGCCTTTAACGAACGAGAAATTTCTGAAATCTCTTGTTGTCGATTATCGCTTCTGCCTCTGCCTGACATCAACTGCAAGTAGTCAATGATAATCATCTCTATGTTGTGTTCTAGCTTATACTTGCGGCACTTCGAACGCATCTCGGCAACTGTGATTCCTGGTGTATCATCGATAATCAAATTAGAATTACCAACCGTTCCGGCACCTTCTATCAGTCTGCTCCACTCTTCATCTTTCAAGTTACCTGTTCTAATACTTTGTGATTCAACTCCTGACTGCAATGAGAACAATCGATTAACTAATTGTTCTTTTGACATTTCCAAACTGAAAATAGCTACTCCGCGTTTTTCTTCGAATGCCATATGTTGCGCCATGTTCAAGACTAACGCCGTCTTACCCATCGATGGTCGAGCTGCGATCAAGATGAAGTCTGATGGTTGAAATCCTGCCGTTTTATAGTCCAAATCGCGGAAACCGCTTGCTACCCCGGTTACATTTCCTTTAATCTTGGAAGTTTTCTCAATCGTGTCGAGTGCGCTGAGAACAATTTGGCGAATAGGTGTGAATTCACCACTATTACGCTTTTGTAACAGTTCAAACATCCGTTTCTCAGTATCTTCCATGATGTCTTCTACCTTGTCCTTACTCAAATAGCACGAACTGGCAATTTCTTCATTTAGTTTTATCATATTTCTAAGTAACGACTTTTCACTAACAATCGTTGCATAGTGTTTTACGTTTGTTGATACTGGCACAGCTCCCAACAAATCACGAATAAATTCTGTACTGCTAATCTCCGCTGGGACATCCTTCTCCTGTAGACGATCTTGCAACACAACTGGATCAACTGGTTTCCCTTCATTAAAAAGTTCAACTATTGATTCGAAAATAATTTTATGCTGATGTTGATAAAAATCATCACCTGTCAATATTTCCGCTGCCGCCATAATTGCATCACGGTTCATTAGCATACAACCTAAAACTGATTGTTCGGCTTCGATGCTATGCGGTAAAATCCTTTTGATAAGTGCCTCTTCCATAAGTTTTCCCCTATGCCTCTTCTACGATTACTTTTAGTTGTGCTACAACTTTTGGGTGTAGCTTAATTGGTACTGTGTGTGTACCAAGTTCTTTAATCTGGTTAGCCAAATTCATCTTCTTCTTATCGATATCATATCCTAGCTGTTGCTTTGCTGCCTCGGCTATCTCCTTTGTTGATACCGAGCCAAAAGTTCGCCCGCCTTCGCCTACCTTAATCGAAACTCGAACTTCTTTTGTCTCTAATTCTTCTTTAAAGTTTTGTGCTGCCTCTAAATTCTCTTGCGCAACTTTATCGTTATTAGCCTTCTTTAGTTTTAAATCGTTTAAGTTCTTCGCTGTCGCTTCTATCCCAAGTTTATTGGGTAGTAGCATGTTACGAGCATATCCGTCATTAACATTCACGGTATCGCCCTTTTTGCCTAGCGTTTTCACATCTTCTAGTAGAATTATTTTCATCAGATATCTCCTCCGTCTATCATTTCCTTTAATGTTTGCTTCAACATATCTTTTGCTTCTTGTAGCGTCACATCCTTTAACTGTGTGCCAGCAATATTCAAGTGTCCACCACCATTCATTCGTTCCATAATGATTTGGACATTAACTTCATCAATCGCTCTTGCGCTTATATATACGACGCCATTATATTCTGTCAAAACAAATGATGCCTTAACACCATCAATATTCAGCAATTCGTTGGCCGCTTGAGCACATACTACAGTTGGGCTTTCAATCCCTTCACTAGGGCATTCTGAAATGGCGTAACGCTCTTCAAATAATTCCGCATTACGGATTGCTTCCCCGCGCGCTTTGTAGTTCTCAGCTTTTTCTCTAAACATCTTTCGCACCCTTGTCACATCTGCGCCTGAGCGTCGCAGAAATGCTGCTGCTTCAAATGTTCTAACACCTGTCTTCGTCATGAAATTGTTGGTGTCTATCATAATTCCTGCGTACATACTATCTGCTTCAAGATTACGAAGAACTACTCCCTCCGCAAAGTACTGAACTATCTCTGCTACCATCTCACATGTTGATGAAGCATATGGCTCAATATAAGAAAGTACGGCATTTCTAACCACTTCATTACCTTGTCTATGATGATCAAGTACTACAATAGTTTTGGTCATATATAACAAGTCTTGATATTCCGTATATGATGGTCGGTTAGTATCAACCACTACCAAAACTGTCTTGTCGCTTGTCAATTCTTTCGCCTTTTTGCTATTAACAAACATGTCGCTTTGGTATTCTTTGTTATTCTCAAATTCTTGCATGAATGGGCGAACTGATGTTGTTGGTTCATTGATAACGATATGGGCCTTTTTGTTTAGTGTTTTAGTGATACGGTATATTCCAACTGCTGCACCAAAAGAATCAATATCTGTCAATTTGTGTCCCATTACTATAACATTCTCGTGACTATCGATAAATTCTTTTAAGGCATGTGCTTTTACTCGTGCCTTTACTCGCGTAGTCTTCTCTACTACTTGTGATTTCCCGCCAAAATACGACATCTTCTCACGGTCTTTGATGACAACTTGGTCTCCGCCACGTCCTAGTGCAAGTTCCATCGCACTGCGTGCATAATCAGCCGTTTGGGCATAAGAATCGGCATTTAGACCTATTCCCATACTCATCGTAATCGCCATGTCATTGCCGACATTAACGCCTTTTATCTCTTCTAGTATTCCAAATTTCTCGTTCTTTAATCTCTCTAGTGACTCACGTCGCATCACGACGAAGAATTTATCTCTCTCAAGTCTTCGCACCACTCCATCGACATTGGCAAAATACTTGTTTATTTTCCTTTCGATAAGCGCTGCTAGTAGCGAACGTCTAACCGCTTCAACGGCTTCTGTTGCTTCTACATAATTATCCAAATACAATATTCCTGATACAAGCTTCTCATCTTCATTTTTGCGAATGTATTCGTTTAGCTTGGTCTCATCAAATAGGCATAAGCTATAAAGACAGCTCTTCTCTTTTTCTGCCTCAATCATATCGGTATTTTCTATCAATTCGTTGATGTTTACTTTGGTAATCGTAGCTTTATAGTCACTTTCCCCATACTTTAGGAGGACATCTACTATTTCGTCATCATCTGGTAGTTGCTTCACTGGAATCTCTGGCAAAATATTGGTTATCGATTTGTGATAACTGCCATTTTTGCCTGTTACTTCTGTAAAAGCATCATTTGCCCAAAGAAGATTGCCTTCGCTGTCTAACAGTGCATAAGGCAAAATAAAATCTCGCATCAAGCTCTTTTGCACTTGCCCATACTGTGTCGCAAAAGAAATCAGTTCGTTTAAGATAATGGCTCTATTGTGGAAATACAAAAATACCACTATTGCCATATAAATTAGCACAAAAATACTGACTATTGTTCCTGCACGAAGGTTCACAAAATAAACCGTTGCATTCATTGCCAGTAATAATACACTCAAGAAAATAGGCCATCTCAAATATTTTTTCAAATTTCCTGATATTTTCACACTTCCATCCATACTTTCTCACCCACGCATCTGCTAATAATTTTCACATTTTAGTATATCACTAATCTCGTTCGTCAGCAAGAAAACCGAAATAAACTTTAGAAGTTTCCGCCTGCTACTTAGGCAATTTTTCTCCGCAATATGGACAAAAATCTGCTTTTTTCTGCTCGCTAATGTGTTTCTTTCTATATTGTAGCAACTGTGCTGCTTTTTGTTCTTTCTCATATTCGGTGAACCCTGCTGATAAAATACCCGTTGGAATTGCGACCATTCCTACCCCTAGGAAAGTAATGAGAATACTGGCGGCTTCACCCCATGGTGTGATTGGATAAATATCGCCATATCCTACTGTCAACAACGCCGATGTTGCCCACCACAATCCTGAAAAAGCATTATCGAATATTTCTGGTTGTGCCTGATGTTCGAACCCATACATCACCATAGAAGCCATAATCATAACCACCAAAATCATTAACATTGACGATAGTATTTGGTTACGCTTTCGCCTAATAACGATAGCAATGGTTGACATCGCATCTGAATATGTATTAGTTTGGAAGAGTCTAAGCATCCTAACAACACGAAACATTCTAAACGCAATAACTCCTTGCGGGAAAATAATTGGCAAATAAAACGGTAAGATTGACCAAAGTTCCACAATCCCATTAAAAGATACCAAATATAAAAGCGCCGATTTAAGTTTACCCTTTCCGTACAAAAGTTCCGCCGTCCATAGTCGCAGTGCTAGCTCGATTGTGAATAAAATAATCGATACTGTTTCAATAACTCTAAATAATGGGAAAAATTTGCTTAACCCTGAAAAAGTAAAGCATATCGCTACAACAATATTTATTAGTATCAACGAGATAATCAAGACATCACAAGCCCTGCTTAGAAAATCCTTGTGGTTACCAATTTGAAGGATTTCAAAAACTCGCTCCTTTTTGTTTTTCATGCCATCACCATCAAAGTCATACCAGCCCTGATGATTAAGTTTTTCCTTTAGCTTTTCTTCTAAACTTTGTTCTACTTTTGTAGGGTCTTTATCCATTTTATTTTCCTTTCGGATGTTCTTTGTCTTCATTAAATAATAAAATTATGTATGCTGTCAATAGAGAGCCTCAAATAAATGTGACAAAATTGCCCAAGCCAAGAAAATCTATCGTGGCAAAAGCAAACTGTTACAAAAAAGCTAGCCTTTCAACCCTTTTGTAACAGTCATTTCTTGCCAATATTGATTTTTTTAGAATTACTTTTTTAGCTTTTTATTGCAATGCTTCTTTAATCCCCTCAGCCATTGCCATTAGGATGATGCAGCAAGAAGTTGCCCCAGCATCTAGGACTCCAATAGAACGTTCTCCTAAACGTGCTGAACGTCCGAATTTAGCCATTAATTGCTTGGTAGAATCGCGTCCATCTGCTGCTATTTCCTGCATTTTATCGAGGATGGCTGGATACTCCTTTTCGACCTTGCTTTTATCTAAAAGATAATCAACTACAGGTGCTAAAGTGTCTACCAATGTTTTATCGCCCACTTTTGCATCGACGATGTCATAAAGTCCCACAAGCCCCGCTTTAAGCATTTCTCCTAAATCTTCGGCTGTGATTTCATCTAACTCGTCACCTGCTTCAGCGGCATCGATAAAAATCGTCCCATAAATAGGTCCCATGGAACCGCCGATTTCGGTTAATAAAATAGTTCCTAAATCATCTAATCCTTCCGCAAAAGAGAACTCCGAGTCTTGATAGCGTTCTTTAAAAATAGAGAAACCTTTGTTCATGTTCATACCATGATCACCGTCTCCGATTAATCCATCTACCTCACCGAGATAAGCTTTATTCTCTTGAATCGCTGCTACCATCTTCAATAAAACTGGTTTCCCACTTGCATTTTTAAATTGAGACATTGCATCCTCCTTATTGCTGTTGTAATCCCACTGTATTAACGGGCATATCAATTAATTCCTTTAACTCATCATCTAACTTCATAATTGTTAAGGTCGCTCCCTTCATTTCAAGCGAAGTGAAGTAGTTCCCTACATACGAACGATGAGTTTTTATTCCTTTTTCCTCTAACAATTTATCAATTTCGTCGTACAAAACATATAATTCCATAACTGGAGTTGCCCCTAGTCCTGAGACCAATACGACAACCTCATCGCCTGATTCAAATGGATAATCAGGAACTACTACATCTACCATACGTCGTGCCATCTGCGCTGCTGTTTCTATTTCGCACACTTCAATTCCTGGCTCACCGTGATGCCCTATGCCAACCTCCATAGTGCCCTCTTTAATCTCAAAATTCGGATGCCCGACCGCTGGCAAAGTACATGGTGTCAAGCCAATACCGACACTTCTGGTGTTATCGATTGCCTTTTGAGCCACAGCAATAACTTCATCAAGATTGGCCCCTTGTGCTGCTTTTGCGCCACCAGCCTTCCACATCAAAATTTCACCAGCAACACCTCTGCGCTTTTCACGTTGATCCTTAGGAGCTGAGGCAACATCGTCGTTGGCCACAACTGTCTTAACAATTAGACCCTGCTTTTTCGCCATTTTGACAGCCATTTTAACATTCATATTGTCACCGGAGTAATTGCCGTACAGACAAGCAACACCTTTTCCTTGATCTGCTTCTTTGCATGCATCAAGAAAAGCTACTGCTGTTGGGGAAGAACAAATCTCTCCGACAGCTACCGTATCACACATATTTTTGCCCACGTAACCGATAAATGCTGGTTTATGTCCAGAACCACCGCCCGTTACAACTCCAACGTGATTACCGTTTATAGATTTAGATTTAACTACACGAGGATTATCTGTTTTTTCAACTATATCTGAATGAGTTTTGAGAAACCCTTTTAGCATTTCGTCCACGATAAAATCAGGATCGTTTAAAATTCGTTGCATTTTCTTACCTCCTAGTCTTACTTGATTGTGAATCCACCATCTACCAATAGATTATGACCAGTAATCATACCTGCCGCACTGCTACATAAGAATGCAATTACTCCTGCAACTTCATCTGGCTCAGCAAATCGCTTTGATGGCATTTCTTTCTTAAATTCATCACCTACTGGTCCATCCCATGCCTTATGCCCAAGCTCTGTCAATACAACTGTTGGTGAAACAGCATTTACCCTGATACCATACTTTCCCCATTCATATGCCAATACTTTTGTCATCGCTATAATCGCTCCTTTAGAAGCACAATAAGCAACATGTTTGTCAAGTGCAATCACACCAGCTTGAGATGCCATATTTACAATAGTCCCTGCTATTTTGTGGTCGATAAAATATTTTCCGACTAATTGTGCCATCATGAATGATGCCTTTAAATTAATATCCATCGTTCTATCCCACATAGCTTCATCTAGGATTTCTGCAGATTCAAGCCCAACAATCCCTGCACAATTCACAAGAATATCGACACAGCCAAACTTTGTGAGTGCTTCCGCCAAAACTTGCTCACGCTCTTCTTTCACGGTGATATTTCCCGCTACTCCACATGCATTTGAACCTAATTTCTTCGCAATTTCACTAACTTCAGGATTCAAATCTGCAAGCACTACTTTCGCTCCTTTAAGGCTTAGAAATTTTGCTGTTTCATACCCAATTCCAGCTGCCCCACCTGTTATAATTGCCGTTTTTCCTTCCAATGAGAATTCTGTGTCAACTTTGTTATAAGGTAACATGCTCTACCTCCTATTGTGCTCGTTCTTTAAATTCTGCTACATTATCTTTATTTACTTCTTCAAAATCAATCCAGTAGTTTTCTTCAACTGTTTTTCCATTAATCGCTTCTATAAGCACTTCAACAGCTTTACTTCCTTGACCTGCTCCATCTTGGAAAATCGAAGCAACTAAGTCGTCATTTTCTACCGCATTCAAGGCATCAGTAATACCATCCACACCAACTGTTGGAATGTCTAATCCTTTTGCTTTAATTGCTTCTCTTGCACCAAGTGCCATTTCATCATTTTCAGCTACAACAGCATCAATTTCATCAAATGCTTGTAACCAGTTTTCCATTACTGTCATACCTTCAGAACGTGACCAGTTTGCTGTTTTTTCTGCTAAAACTTCAATTCCTGGATTTTTATCTAAGATATTTTGGATTCCTTGGCGACGTTCGATTTGTGCTGATTGTCCCATTGGTCCTTCGATAATTACGATTTTTCCTGTTTCACCAATTATATCGATGATTTTTTGCATTTCCATTTCACCTGCAGTAACATCTTGTGACCCAACATAACTTGTCAACTTATCATTTTGAACTCTTGTATTAACGCCGACGATTGGGATTCCTGCTTCAATCGCTTTGTCAACACATGGCGAACACGCTTCTGCGTCCTGTGGATTCAAGATTATACCATCAACTCCATCAGAAATCATAGTTTCTACCTGGCTAATCTGAGTGCTTGGGTCGTAGTTTCCATCATAAACAACCAATTCAGCACCAAGTTCTTTTGCTTTCGCTTCAGCTGCATTAGCAATTCGAACAGTAAACTCGTTTTTCAAACTGTATAGAGTAATACCAAGCTTGAGTTTTTCACCACTTTCAGAAGCTTCCGCTCCCTCTTCTGTTCCTGCCTCAGCCTCTTTTGTTTCTTTATCTTTAGAATCCGTACCTCCACAACCCATCAATAAACCTGCTAACATTGTGAAACATAATCCCATTGCCATAATTTTTCTTTTCATTTTAATTTCTCCTTTTTTAATTTTTTATTTTCCTTCGTTTAGTGAATCTAGCATAACTGCGCCAATTATAATACTTCCTTTAATAATAAGTTGCCAATACGAGGATACCGCTAACATATCCAATCCATTGTTCACAGCACCCATAATTAAAAAACCAATAATCGTTCCCCATAGCCGACCACGACCACCAGAAAGGCTATTTCCGCCAATGACCGCTGCTGCAATAGCATCTACTTCATATCCAGTGCCACCTTGTGATAATCCCGACGTTACTCTTGATGTTAATATTACCCCTGCGATTCCTGCTAACAAGCCTGAAATCATATATACTGAACAAATGATTTTCTTTACGTTGATTCCTGAAATTCTTGCCGATACGGCATTTCCACCCGTTGCATAGACATACCGCCCATAACGTGTCTTATATAAGACAATATAACAAACGATTAGCGTAACCGCCAATACAATAATTGGAATTGGGATAATACCTAAACTTCCGCCTCCAATTTTCAGAAATTCCTCGCTAAGTCCTGGTACTGGTTTGGCATCACTTGCCATAAAAGTAATTCCACGAGCAATGCTTAACATCCCTAGCGTAGTAATGAACGCCGGCACTTTTAAGTATGCGACAATAAATCCATTGACTGCGCCTAGCAAGAAGCCAATCATTAATCCAACTAATACTGCAAGATACCACGGTAATCCTGTTTCTTGCCTTGCCACTAAAGCTGCGAACATGCCTGATGCACCCACAATCGAGCCAACTGATAAATCAATTCCGCCAGTTAAGACAACGAACGTCATCCCGATAGCTAAAAACCCATTAATAGATGTTTGTCGCAACATGTTCAAAATATTTTCGATTGATGAGAATTTTGGTTTCATTATGGTAAAGAATATAAAGATTATCGCTAATCCAAAAACCACACCATATTTCGCCGCAAACCCTCTAAAATCAAATTTTTCTTTTTTTGATTCTTCCATGCTTTTTTATCTCCTTAAATATACTGTACAGACATTTTCATAATGGTCTCTTGGACAAATTCATCTCTATTTAGTTCCCCACTTACACGGCCGTTGCTCATAATAAGCATTCGGTCCGCCATGCCAATAAGTTCTGGCATTTCTGAAGATATCATAATAATAGAATTTCCCTTTGCCACAAATTCACACATCAAGCGATATATTTCAGATTTTGCACCAATATCGATTCCACGAGTTGGTTCGTCTAAGATAAGTATCTTTGGATTTTTCATCATCCATTTACCAATTACTACTTTTTGTTGATTACCACCAGACAATGATTTCACTACTTGCTTTGGCGTATTCACTTTGACTCGTAAGTCTTTGATTTGCTTGTTAATGTCCTTCTTCTCACGTGCTTCGTTGATGAAAAGTACGTCACTTAAATTCCTAAGAGATGCTAGCGTGATATTTTCGCCAGTACTCATATCAAGAACTAATCCTTCACGTTTGCGATCTTCAGTAACATAGGCAATACCATTTGCAATAGCATCTTTTGGATTATTAATATCTATTGGCTTTCCTTCGTAGATAATTTGACCGCTATCTCTTTTCGTCAATCCGAAAAAAGCGTGCATTACCTCTGTTCTACCAGCCCCAACCAATCCTGACAATCCCAAAATCTCACCTTTACGAACGTTAATGTCAACATTTTGAAATTTTTTCCCATCAGTAAAGTTTTTAAGTTCAAGCACCACATCCTCGATGCTAGTTTCTCTTTCTGGGAAAATCTCCGTCAGTTCGCGACCAACCATATTGCGGATAAGTGTTGCTTGGTCAATATCCTTCGCCGCCCAAGTACCTACATAATGTCCATCTCTTAATATTGTAATATCATCGGAAATTCTAAAAATTTCATCCATCTTGTGCGAAATGTAAACAATCCCTTTGCCCTGACTTTTTAAATCCTTGATTAAGTCAAATAACGCATCTACTTCTTTGTCTGTAATAGCCGATGTGGGTTCGTCCATAACAATTATTTCAGCATTCAAGGAAATTGCTTTAGCGATTTCTATCATCTGCTGGTCAGCCACTTTAAGGTTGCCTAGCTTCGCTTTGGGATTTATCTTAACGTTTAGCTGCTCAAGTAAGTCTTCGGTCATTTTGTACATTTTGGCATAATCTAAAAACATTCCTTTTCGTGGCTCTCTTCCCAAAAAAATATTTTCAGCTACAGTCATTTCTGGAACTGGAGACAACTCTTGGTGTATCATCGCAACGCCCAATTCTTGAGAATGTTTAGGCGATGCAATTTGAACCTTGTTTCCATTTATGCTAACCGTTCCTTCATCACATTTATGAACTCCAGCTAACACTTTCATAAGTGTTGACTTACCAGCTCCGTTTTCACCCATTAGAGCATGTACGCTTCCCGCTTTTAGCGAAAGTTCCACGCCATGCAGTACTCTGACGGGTCCGAAACTTTTTTCAATTCCGTTCAAATCCAATAATGCCATTTATTCACCTCCTTCTTTTATTTTTACTATCTAAGGTGAATTCTACAAAATTTTTCATTTGAAAAAGGTTTGATTTTCAAGAATAATGTTTAATTTTTAAGAATAATATTCAATTTTTGATAGAGAACAAAAAATGAGTGCCCCTTTGGTAGGCACTCATTTCAAATAACTAATAGCACAATAAAAACCATATTAACGCGCATGTGTCTCTCGGTACTCACGCGGGGTTTTCGTAGTATTCTTTTTAAATACGACCGAAAAGTATTTTGCGTTGCTATAACCACACAAAGTACTTACTTCTTTAATTGGAACTGCGCTTTCAGCTAAAAGCTTCTTGGCAATTTCAATTCGTTTCTTGTTTAAATATTCTGTGAAACCTTCCTTTGTATAACTCTTAAAAATAGTACCTATATATCCAGGCGTTCGACAGAATTTTTCTGCCACAATTTGAAGGTCTATCTCTTCAGCAACATTGTCATCTACGAATTTAAATATTTTTTGGGCCAATGTTTGATTTTTCATCCATAATTGTTCACCTGCCCTCAATGTTCGTAGATTTCTTCTCACCTCGTAAATTAATTCGCTATATGTCCAACACTCATCAAATGTCTTATAAGTCAATTCCTCTTTTGTCATGGCTGTAGATTGTTGAAGAAGCTCTTGGACTTTTTCATATCCCTCGCGCAATACTATTATCGTATCGATATCCTTCTTGGCCATGAATAATTTCTTGAACTCTTCCAAAAAAGGCATATCACTGATGTCATCANATGTTCTCAAATACTTTAATAATGGATTTTCTTTTGATGTTTCAAAAGCCTTACCTACAGACTTTCTTTCCTCATAAACGCTAATAGAGTCCGCTTCTTCATATATTTTACAATCCGCTGCAAGTAGTGCATGTTGAAATGCCATATGCAAATCAACTGAATCATAGGCTATATCACCTATCCCAATATATACTCGACACCCACAATACTTTTTTATCAAAGAAACTGCTTTTCTCATCATTTTTTTCTTTGGCAACAACAATTCTTCTTGCTTATTTCCTTCAAAAACACAAATCACTTTTCCTGCTTCGTATGCAACATTTACTAAAAACCCAACGGTTGCTTCTAATGGCAAAAATTCATCTAATATATTTTTCACGGCAAAATCTATATACTCTCGGTTTTCAGTAGTTACTTCATAACCTACGACAGCGCAAGTGTATAGCTTAGTAGCTAGAGTCATCCCCATTTCTCGCAGTTGATTCAAATATTTTTCAGCTTCGTTGCTATCACTACACTTGAGCAATGCTAACAGAAAATCTTGTTTTAAATTTCGCATCCACCTCGTTGTTTTAATATGCTTCAAAAGGTTTTGTTCGGATTTTTGTTTTTCCTCTTCGATGTTCGTTATATACCCTTGTATTATTTCTAGAAATTCCACTTTATTAATGGGTTTTAACAAATAGTCTTTAACTCCTAATCTAATCGCTTCTGTCGCATACCCAAATTCTTCATGTCCTGACAAAACAATTACAGGAACCTTGTTGTTTGCTTTTCGCAATTCTTTAACAAAATCCAATCCACTATACCCTGGCATACGAATATCCGTAATAACCAAATTGTACTTCTCCTCTTGCGCCATAGAAAATGCCTCATTGCCATTGGCGGCTTCAAAACATTTTATATCCTCTCCAAGCCCACGCAACAAAATCGAGACAATACCTTTTCGTATTGCTCTTTCATCATCAACCACTAATATTTTAAACATACTTTCACCTCAGTTCTGTTATCTTCACAAAATAATAGTAATCGCAATCATTGTGCCCTTGCCCTTTTCACTTGTTATCTCTAGGGTACTTCCTGCTTTACACATATAATCGATTCGTTGCTTTACATTTGTAATACCTATTGATTCTTTGTTTTTTTCTTTATTTCCAAAGGGTTGATTCTCTTTTAAACACTCTCTTAGATACTGTAGCTTCGTTTGTTCAATTCCGCTACCATTGTCTTTTACAATAATTGTTAATGCTTCATCTGTTATTTGAGCGATAATCTCTAGCTTCCAAGGTGCTAACTTATCAACAAATCCATGATTAAAACAATTTTCAACTAATGGCTGTAAAATCAGTTTGGGAACAATGATTCTGCTCGCATTCTCATCGCAAAAAAGTGTGCACTCTAGTGAATCTCCAAAACGCATTTGCATAATATCCAAATAATCTTGTAAGTTCTCCCATTCCCTTTCAAACGGTACTTCATTTCCTCCCCAGCTAATACTATAACGGAATAATTTTCCTAACGAAGCTAAACTTTCGCTAATGATAAAATATTCATTCACTTCACACTGCATTCTCATGCTTTCCAATGTATTGTACAAAAAATGTGGGTTTATTTGGGCCTGTAAAGCACGCAATTCTGCATCTTTTTTGCTATTTTCATTTTCTATACGCTCATCAATCATATATTGCAATCGCGTTGACATATTATTAAAAGAAGTCGTTATCCTCGTCATCTCATCTTCATTTTTACGATTATCTGTAATTATAACATCAAAGTCACCTTCACCAACTTTACTCATCATCTTGTCTAAGACCACCAAGCGCTTTAGCATGTTGTTGATAATCCAATATGCGATAAACATCATTAAAATAATGCTCATTATTGTCAACATAATAATTTGGAACAACCTTGTCGTAACATATTTGTTCATTGGTCCATTTTCTTTGATGGCAACCAAAATTGACTGAGTNCTGTCACTGATATCATATGACATCGTATATGTTTCATTTTTCCATTTGAAAGTTTCAGTACCTTGCTCCAAAGAAACCTTGCTAACCACCAACTCGACAAATGACTCCTCTGTCATTTTAGAATTAAAAACAACATCATGTGTGCTGTCCAAAACTAATTTATGTATATCATCCTCTGGAAGTGTGCTTCCCTCCAATAATCGCGAAATTGTAATATCAATTTCCAGTACCCCTACAACTTCTTTCGTATTAACATTTCTTATCTTTTGGTATACTGGCAGTACTGGCGTTCCATAATTACCTGGCTTTAATTTGGACACCCCTTCTCTTTCAATACTCATATCAATCGTACGAATATCACCATAAAACCTATCTTCTTTACTATTTACAATTTCCGAATAATATTCCTTTTGCTCCAAATCCTCCAAATAAAATTGCCAAGGCTCACTAATTCCAAATTGCTTATTTGAAGAATATATGCTCATGCTATCAAATTTATTTTTATAAATATATTTGATATTGTTTTTTTCTCTTTGAAAATTAGAAACAAAATAGGTGATTTCCTTGTCGCTAAGTTCATTGTCATTTTTCAGAAAATATTGAAACTCTTGACGGTAAATAAGTTTGCATGTAGCTTATAGAAGAATTTAAATTATTTTGAATTTCACTTCTTTGTGTTATTAAAAAAGTCTGAATGTAAAAAAAGCCAATAGCGACTATTGGTATCAAAATAAGTACCGTCATACTTAACGTTATTTTTCTAATTATACTTACTTTTTTGCTTTTTTCCATAGTATCAATACTCCTTCTTATTGATACAATAACAAATATTTCGCAATAAGGCAAAGGGGTCATTGAGATAATAGTTCACAAAATTTTTTTCTCTATTCTGCCACCTCAAAGTTGCACTTTTTTATATATTCTTGCTCCAATTCGTTAATTCTCTCTACCTTAGGTGTCGATCCGCCTCCTGCAAAATCGCACTCCAACCAGATATCTACTAAGTATTTTGCAAGTTCAACTCCTATCACACGCTCTCCCATACACATAATTTGAGCGTCGTTACTCTTTCTTGCTCGCTCCGTAGAAAATGGATCATGACATACTGCTGCTCGAACACTAGGCACCTTGTTTGCACAAATCGCCATTCCTATCCCTGTACCACATACCAAAATGCCCTTTTCATATTCCCCAGAAGCTATAGCTTCCGCCACTGAATAGGCTATATCAGGATATAGAACAACCTCTCCCTTTTTAGCACCAAAATCTTTATACTCAATATTTTTTGTATCTAAATGCTTCATTATCTGCACTTTTAATTCGTATGCCGCTTCATCACAACCAACCGCTAATCTCATTATCGAATCCTCCTCTGTCGTTTTAATGTACTGATATTACCATGACAGACAATTATCAAAAGGTTTGATTTCTGACAAAAAGGTTCGATTTTTTATATTTTGGAATTACAAAAAACCGCTATCGCAACTAGCGATAACGGTTAATTTTACTTATAAGTTTTAATCAAGAACGTATGGCATCAAAGCAACGTGTCTCGCCTTTTTGATTTCCACTGTTAATGCTCTTTGATGTTTAGCACAGTTTCCTGTGATTCTGCGAGGAAGAATTTTCCCTCTTTCAGAAATATATTTTTTGAGTTTGTTTACATCTTTGTAGTTAATATCTTCGTGGTCTTTGCCACAAAATACGCATACTTTTTTTCTTCTGCGTCCCATTCCTCTTCTTTTCATTGGAGAGTCTGGTCTTTCGCTTCTATTGTAAGCCATCAGCTTTACCTCCTATTTAATTATCTGTTTAGTTAAATGGCAATTCTTCGTCGATGCCATCTGGAATATTTAAAAATCCGTCTGCTGACGCTGCACTTGGTGCCGCCTCTACTGCAGGTGCTTGTGCTGGAGCACTATAATTTGCACTAGCATTATCGCTTGCGCTTTTGCTTTCAGCAAACTCTTGGTCTTCAATTATAACATCTGTAGTATAAACTTTTTGTCCATCGCGATTAGTATAACTTCCCGTTTGAATTCTTCCGCTTACAACAATGCGGATTCCTTGACGGAAGTATTTTTCAGCAAATTCTGCGCTTCTACCAAATGCTACGCATCTTATAAAATCTGCTGTTTGATCGCCATCGCGTTTGAATCTTCTATCTACTGCCAATGTATAGTTGGCAACTGCTGACGAATTCTCTCCTGAAGAGTAACGCACTTCAGGGTCTCTTGTTAAACGTCCCATTAAAATTACTTTATTCATATTATTATCCTCTTTCGTTTTGTTTTATTAGTTCTTAAACAAACTATTTGAGCAATGAAGCCTTAGGCTTCTTTCTTAACGATTAGATATCTTAATACATTGTCCATGATGCGTAGGTGTTTTTCAACTTCTGCTGGACACTCTGTGTCTGCTTCGAATTGAATGAAGTAATAAAAGCCTTCTGTCATCTTCTGAATTTCGTAAGCTAATCTCTTCTTACCCCATTCTTCAACTTCAGTCACGTTACCTTCGTAGCGAGCAATATAACCCTTTGCTTTTTCTACGACTGCTTCGCGTGCTTCGTCTTCAATCTTCGCATTCACAACCAATACTAATTCATATTTTGTCATGCGCTTTTCCTCCTTTTGGTCTCTGGCCCCAAGTCTTGGCAAGGAGCAAGGAATGTTTATATCACGAATATATATGCTATCACATTTTGCCAGCTATTACAAGGGTTTTACCCTACTTTTTGGTACTTCTCTCGACATTTCTTCGCGACAACATAATCTGGTGTCCACAGCCCACACATTTTAAGCGAAAATCCGCACCTACTCGCAGTATTTCCCATTCACTGCTTCCACACGGATGTTGCTTTTTCATTTTGATAATATTGCCAACTTCATATTGTGTCATATTTACTCCTACGTATCTTTGTCAATTAATCTACTCGTATTCCCTGAATGATGAGCCGATTGGTGTCTGTGGTCGTACAAGTCGAAAGCGTTACTATCTTACTGCTNTTNGTAAAGCCTATGCCTGGAACTTCAATCTCTGACTTTTTAGCCATCCCGTTAGCGTATTCTTCCACTGCCTCTCCTGGTCCGCTAAATAGCAAATAAGCGTCGCCACCACCACGTACTTCTTGGACAGAAAAGATTTTGTATTTGTAATTCGCAGTTGGAGTATAAATCCAAAAATAAGGGCTCCGCTCATAAACTTCTCTATCTCTGAACTGTCTTAGTTGCCCAAACATCGACCCATTCTTCATATTGTGCCCAAAGACAATATTGTGAGGTTCAGAAAAATTTGATTTGTTGGTGGACTCTAAGAAAATCGAACCCGCAAAATTGTAGGTCTGCTTTACTGTCCGATGTAAGTAATAGTCGTTATCAGTGCCCTGAACAATCGGATAATCAATTTCTTCTAACGCTTCCACATAAAGCCATCCGATAACATCTTCATTGACCTCATGTAACGCAGCAAAATCTACCATTGGTTCAAAAGGAGTTCTCTCCTCCCCTTCTTCCTCCTGAATAGCTGTTGCTTCCGCTGGCGATGTGCTAACAAATTGTCGCAAGTCATCGTATTCTTCTGTGCCTTGTCTGTATTCTAACCATATCGTCACTAACATGTATGCTGAAAATAGAAAAACCGCGGTAGCTATCAATATCGTAAACCACCAAATGATTGTCCCTATAATCGATTTTTTCTTCTTTTTGTTTTTGCTCATATATCTTCCTCGCTTAATCTTTTATCAATAGATTATAGTATACAATATATCTATTGCGTTTTCTATTAATTATTCATAAATTTTCTCACTTCACAAACTCTACATATTTTATTTTTAATGTTGACACCACCTTTATTACGATATAGAATAACTAGTGCAACTAAATATGAAAAGCCTCTTCAGGGCAGGGTGCGATTCCCGACCGGCGGTAAAAGTCCGCGAGCACTATGTGCAGATTTGGTGTAATTCCAAAACCGACAGTAGAGTCCTTTGATTGATTTGGTGGTTTGTTGCCGCCAAGGAATTAAGGGTAAAGTCTGGATGAAAGAAGGAGGAATTACTTATGACAACGAGAACTCGTAAACTAACCACCATTGCTATGCTTGTCGCCATTTCTTTTGCGGTAGTAACATTTTGCCGCATCCCAATCGTTCTTTTCTTAAAGTACGACCCCAAAGATGTCATCATTACTATTGGTGGACTCATATGGGGACCGATTACTTCGGTTTTAGTATCCGTTATTGTCTCTATAATTGAAATGATTACCATCAGTGAAACTGGGATTATTGGCTTAGTTATGAATATCTTAGCTAGCTGCTCTTTTGCGTGCCCTGCTGCGATAATCTATAAGAAACGGCATACGCTTTCTGGCGCGGTACTTGGTCTAATCGTTGGAGCTTTGTGCTCAACAGCAGTCATGCTACTGTGGAACTATCTAATTACGCCACTATTTATGGGGATTCCTCGCGTGGAAGTGGCCAAATTATTGTTGCCTTATATTCTGCCTTTTAATCTACTAAAGACAGGACTTAATGCCGCATTTACGATGCTTCTTTACAAGCCAATCATTAATGCGCTAAAGAAGGCCAACCTCATTAGCAACGACAACTCACAAACGATTACAAAGCGTAACCTCGGTACAGTTTTAGTCTCTATCGCAGTAATCATCACTGGCGTTTTGGTGGCTTTATCACTACAAGGAATTATCTAAAAAACATATTCCTAAGCAAACACATAGGACCTTGAAGTCAACACTTCTAGGTCCTATTCTTTCGTCCATTTGTACTTTACTTTATTGCTTTAGACTTCTTGTCTAATAACTCCATGGAATACCCAACGGCAAATCCGCCTATAAACAATAAGGCTGTGACTATAACAGTCCCCAAGGTTATTCCTGCATAGTCCGAAAATGATGGCAGAATTATTATCGTCGAAGCAACCACTACACCAAAGATAAAATGGAATATCGGTGCATACGCTTTCTTCATAATGTATGCAATCAGCTTAGCAAATAACAAGATACATGCAAGTCCACCGATGGCTACAGGAATCAATATTGAAAAGTCTAGATTCTTAATTCCTTCGTTCATTGGTTCATACAAATTCATATACATCAAGAAATTAGATGGGCTAAGTCCGGGAATGATAAATCCAAAAGCAAAAATTGCTCCCGCCATCACCCATGTCAAAGTATTCTGTGCCACTTCGACATTTAGATATACTTTCGCCAATAACAATCCAATACAAGCAACGATTGATGTAACAACCGCTATTGTGATGTGACTTTTCTTACGTCCTTCTTTCCCTGCTTCACGCCAAAGTGCTGGTAACGTTCCAAGGATGCATCCGATAAAACACCATAGCACTTGCACTTTGTGATGTTTCAAAAAATAGTCCAGCGGATGTGATAAGGCAAACACACTAATAAGTGCACCTATTCCAACAGGAATAAAGAAAAACACATTTTTCCAAAAATCTTTGAAAATATTACTCAAAAAAGAAATCATTCTTTCATATATTCCAAATACTGCGGCTAATGCTCCGCCACTTACGCCCGGCAAAATCACACCGAGTCCCATAAGCATTCCCTTTATTAAGCGAAATAACCAGTCAAAAACACTCTCTTTTTTCATAGCAACCCCTTTAATTATTCTTTGTTTACTCATCTAAAACATCATGATTATATCACAAATCGTTTTATAAGTAAAAATAGAGCGAATCATTTTGATCCGCTCTATCTAATCTGCTACTTCGCTTCGCCTTATTTAGGAATGATAATTGCTGCCACAATATAAGCAAGCAATCCCGAACCTCCTAGGCAAGAAAACAATACCCAACCCAAACGAACCAATGTTGGATCGATGTTAAAATACTCTGCAATTCCTCCACACACTCCAGCTAACATATAATCTGTTGATGAACGATATAATCTCTTGTTTTCCATAATCTAAAAACCTCCTTATTATTTTTCAAAATCTATTTCCGCACTTCCCACGTTACATTCTATTTCCACTGTTTTTGCCGCATCACTTTCCCCTTTATTATATGAGTGACCAAAACCTACTTTCTCTTTGTCGATAACTAATCTTCCCAAATCGCACTCAGCCTCTATCCTATAATCTTTGATATTTCCTGCTAATTTGGCTTCAATATTCCCAACGTCAACTTTAAGTATCGACGAATTCGCCTCCAGCAAATCTACTTTCAAATTCCCAGCCGCTACGTTAATGTCTACTTTCTCAGCTGTAATCTTGCCCTTGCTTTTAAATTCGCCCGCGTCTACTGTCACTTCTACATCAGTTGCCACGATGTCATTTATCAGTAATTGCCCTGCCGCTAATTCAACTTCTACACTCGCTGCCTTTAGCACTTTCGCATCTATCTTACCTGCGTCAATTCGAATCTCTATTTCCTTTAGTGAAAGGTCTTTAGGAATCCAAAATGTTCCTTTTGCGCCTTTCCCATTTCCCTTATGAGCAAAGGTAACTTCAACTTCGTTGCCTTCTTGATTAATAAAACATTTTCCACGATTTTCTTTGTTATTGACCTGGAAATATTCGCTTTCACCTTCTTTAATATCAAGTTCACCCGAATACATGTTGATTACTAACCGCTCTACTTCTTTAGCGTTTATGTCTTCTAATATATTGCTCTCGCCTTCTAGTTTGGTTCCTGCTATATCTTCGTCACGCTTTTCTAGCATTGTTATGCGACCCGTTCCAAAAGAATATTTGCCTGAGAAAATCACACTTCCAACATCCGTCCATGTAGCTCCTGACACTATGCCCGATACGATAAGTCCTATTCCTAAAAATAAAATTACCAAACTCGTAAGCAATATCACTTTAAATGATTTCTTCATTGTGAATCACCTCCTGCGTCCACATCTGTATTAACACCAGTGCCAAACTCTGGAGCAAGTCTTGTTCTTCGACCTCTTCTAAGAACCCTTGAGCATAAGTTTACTATTGCTCTAATCACTCTAGGCACAACTTTAAAGGCTAGCCATACTAAAAAACACATGAGGGCTAAAGTTAATGCCAAAGAAACCAGCCCACTACCCATCATCAATAATCCTGTTGCTGGGTTTGCAAAGACTTCAATAAATCCCGTTATGATTCCTGCTATTCCTGCCACCAGACCAGCAATGGCTGCACCCAATAGCCCAACTATGATGCCCACTAGCCCTGCTATAAGACCAACGATTATCCCCACTGCTCCGCCGCCAACGCCAAGAAGAATCGGTGATGCAAATATCAACAAAATAATCATTAGTATCGTTTTGCTGCCACCGCGGCGCCCTTGTCTGCCAGCATAACGAGATGCCGGTGGTTGCCTATTGGCTTCGGTAGAAGCATCATGATATCCCGTTTCGGTATACTCGCCTTTGCTTTCATTATTTCTAAGTGATGCTCTAATCATCGCTGCCACTTTACCTGGATTCCCAAGTTCTCTAATCACTTGCGCTTCGTTTTCCACTCCTGCCTCGTCAAAGTAATCATTGTAGTAAGCAACTGCATCGTTTCTATCACTCTCTGGTATATCTGAGAGTAAGCGTTTTAATTGTGCCATAAAATCTATCCTATTCATATCTTATATCCCCCTCTCAAATAATTGCGTTATCTTGGAAGCGTATTTTTTCCATTCTACTCTATACATGGTAAGCTGTACCCCACCCTTTTCGGTAATCTTATAGTATCTTCTATTGCGCCCCGCATATTCCTGGTCGTAGACCTCAAGGCATTCATCCTTTTGTAAACGTCTAAGCACTGGGTAAAGGGTCGATTCAGAAACTTCTAATACTTGTCTAACATCTTGTGTAATCTTATAACCATATGTTCCGTCCTTCTCCTGCGAAACAACCGCTAAAACGATTGCATCCAAGAGCGCGGCTCCTGTGTTAAAGACCATATTCTCACCTTCTTCTTAACTTTCTTTCGCTCATGTCAGCTTTTACTTATTGCTAACATCGCGATTCAAACAGTAATTGTTGTGTTGATAGTATTATATGCCATATAGTATTGTATGTCAACAATTATTATTCGAAAAATTATATCGATACTTTCTAACACGAAAATGAGGTACTATAGCATCTCTACAGTTTGCTATNGTACCTCAACATATTTTTCCGATATTTTAGTTTAATCTCTGAAATACAAATCCCTTGTATAAACTTTCTCAAGAACGTCTTCTATCTCTTCACTATAACGATTGGCAATGATTACATCACTCATTTGCTTAAAATCTTCTAGGTCGTTAATCACCTTGCTGTTTGAAAACACCGCCTCTTTAAGCGCTGGTTCGTAAATGACAATCTCAATTCCTTGTTCTTGAATACGCTTCATGACTCCTTGAATAGATGATTGTCGGAAATTGTCCGAGTCCGTCTTCATCGTTAGGCGATAGATTCCCACGATGTTAGGTTTCTTTTCGATAATTCGCTGTGCCACAAAGTCTTTTCTGGTGTCATTAGCATCAACAATAGCTGCAATGATATTTTGCGGCACATCATCATAATTAGCTAACATCTGTTTCGTGTCCTTAGGTAGACAGTATCCACCGTATCCAAAAGAAGGATTGTTGTAGTGCCCACCGATCCTTGGGTCCAAACCGATTCCTTCGATGATTTGCTTTGTATTTAACCCTTTTAGCTCAGCGTAAGTGTCTAGCTCATTAAAAAACGATACTCGCAGTGCCAAATATGTATTGGAAAATAGTTTCACTGCTTCGGCCTCTGTTGAATTTATAAATAATGTTGGAATGTCCTCTTTAATCGCACCTTCTTTTAGAAGTTCGACGAACTTTTGAGCACTCGCTAACTTGCTTTCATCTTCTAGCTCTCCACCTACAATGATACGCGAAGGATATAAGTTATCATAAAGTGCCCGCCCTTCTCTTAGAAATTCTGGCGAGAAAAAAATGTTGCC
>JGI994J12354_10000807_pt1 | contig 31725 bp, 32 predicted proteins | sample IntmicLarv3ML3BL_FD_12354 | JGI IMG/M metagenome (IMG submission 12354) | reverse complement strand
GGTGTCCAGAGGAAATCATCCTGAGGTGGTATGAATGGGAGATCCGAAATTTTCACGCAGGTCTTATGACACACCCTCACACCCTTGGCAGGGCGAGAGGATAAAGGCAGAAGTAGAAGTTGTCCGCGAATACGGCCTCAAGAATAAGACTGAGGTATGGAAAGCACAGACAATCCTCAGAAACTTCAGAAAGCAGTCGAGAGAACTCCAGGCAAGGATCAGATCCGGAGATGCTCAGGCTCAGATCGAGGCAGACGCACTTATCAAGAAGTGTTCCCGCATCGGTATCCTTCCGGTAACAGGAGCGACACTCAACGATGTTCTTCTGTTGAAAGAGGGAGATATACTTTCAAGACGCCTGCAGACGATAGTGTTCGACAAAGGATTGTCGACCACCATCAAACAGGCAAGACAGATGATCACTCACGGCCACGTTCACATAAACGGGCACAGAGTGACCGTTCCCGGATACATCGTGACGAGGGAAGAGGAAGCATCCGTTGTTTACAACGCGGCATCACCCTTCACCGACGATATGCACCCGATGAGGATGTCCGCTGAACAGGCGGCAGCAAGTGCAGCAGCCAAAGCTGAAGCAAGGGCCAAAGCGGAAGCGGAAGCCGCCAGCATGGCAAAGGCTGACGCAGATGAAGCAGGGATAACAGCAGAGGATGGTGAGATCTGATGGCAACACAGAAATGGGGAATAGCTAACATCTATGCAAGCTACAACAACGTCATGATCACCCTTACGGACATCACCGGTGCAGAGACCATCGGAAAAGTGACCGGAGGAATGGTTGTTAAACAGGCCAAGGATGAATCTTCACCGTACGCAGCTCAGAAAGCGGCAGAGAAGATAGCCGAGGTCGCAAGAGAGAGGGATATCGTTGGGATACACGTGAAAGTACGTGCACCCGGCGGTAACAAATCCACTTCTCCCGGTCCGGGAGCCCAGGCCGCAATACGTGCCTTGGCAAGGGCCGGACTCAAGATCGGCCGCATCGAAGATGTCACGCCGATACCTCACGACGGTACCAAGAAGAAGGGCGGTCGCAGAGGACGCAGGGTCTGAGGAGGCTATCCTATGGATATAGAAATAGTCGAAATGTCAGAGAGGAAAGGAGTATTCATACTCAAGAATTCCTCGCCTGCCATGGCGAACGCCCTCAGAAGGACGATGCTGTCCGATATTCCGAAGATGGCCATCGACAAGGTCGAGTTCCACTTGGGGCCGATCATGGTCGACGACAAGGAATATGAGAGCGTAACGCCCCTGTTCGATGAGATCATAGCTCACAGACTCGGAATGGTCCCCGTACCCACGGATTACCAACTGTTCGGATATCAGGACGGTTGTTTCTGCGGAGGAGAAGGATGTCCCAGCTGCACTTTGATGTACAGTCTGAATAAGATCGGACCGTGCACCGTGCTTTCCGGAGATCTTTTGCCTCTGGGTAATCCCGACCTCAAGGTTGCCGATGAGTTCATTCCCATCGTTGACCTTACGGATGGTCAGGCAGTTCTCATCTACGCCACGGCGGTGATGGGAACATCCAATAAGCATGTCAAATGGCAGGCTGCCTTCGGCGTCGGGTACAAGTACATGGAAGATGACAAGACCTTTTACTTCAAGTTCGAGACCGATGGATCTCTTACGGCACAGCAGGTCTTGGACAAGGCGTTGGAGATACTTGCGAAAGAATCCAACGACATGCTTTCAGAGATCGAAAACCTTTAAGATAAAACGGGGGAACAACCCCCTTTCACATTTTAATAGAAATCTGACAATCTGCATTTCTTAACTTTATCGTTGTTGAAAACGGAGTTCATGCTCATTTCAAGTATCATTATCCTCTCGATGGTATAGTCGTCGAGTTCGTATTTTTCTCCGACCTCTTTCGATACTTCCAGATATTTCTTGACGCTAGCTTCGTGCACCGTAAGGGTCAGTTGATTCTTGCATTTGCATATGCCGGAAAGAGGTATCCTGCGGTATTTCTCGCCACATTTTGTGCATCTTACCGTCTGAGTACTGAAACTTCTGAGATTTCCTGCCATATCAGGCAGGAAGTGCTTGTTGATCACTTTGATGGCAACATCCCTTTCATCCACGGCCCTTATCTTCTTTCCCAGATAGAGCTGAGCATCCATCTTATCCATCATCGATTCCAGCGTGGTATAAGCGGAACTCTTCGGCCCTTCGGAGATATCCCGGGTGTCATGAGTGAAACCTAATCCTTCATATTGCATTGGGGTGCCGATGCGTCCGGAAATGAGGTCCATAATCTTCTCCAATTCCTTGGGATCTTTCATGTCCATTGCAGCATAGTAGAATTCTAAAGGATAGGCTCTGAGACAATCTATGTTGTGAGCTTCCTTGTCGATCTCGTTGGGATCCAATCTTGTTGTAAGAACGAGAGGAGCATCCATCAATCCCCCTCTCCTGTCGGGAAGGAACGATCTCGAGAAATTCAAAAGACCGTCCATAGCCAGTATGATACAATCCTCGTCCCCGTCGCAATTCCTTCTTTTCGCTGCGTGGAAGAAAGGATGACCGTAACATCCTCTGATGTCCGAATATCCGATGATACGGCACAGGATGCATCCCGAAGTGTGGGGAGCAAGACCGAAGGTCAGATGACCGATGAGGTCAAATCTGGAATTTACGTTGTAATACCTTTCCAATCCGTAGAGTTTCTCAAGTTCGTCATCAAGGAATTTCGATACCTTGACAAGGTAATCTCCGCAATCCTTTGCGGGTATGATGTCCTGTACCCTCAATTCGCATATCTGATCCTCGGATTCAAGAGAAGCACCGTTCCAATCATGTGTATATCCCAATTCCTTGGCCTTTCCCACGCTAAGCCCAATTTCACGGGGTTTGAAGTGGGTCAACGGAACATCGGTCATATCGTAACGTATCGTACCGTCCTTGAACATTGATACATCGTTCTTAGACCTGAGGATCCCCTTTTCTAAAGCTTCCGGGGTCTTCGATCGAGAGGTCAGACCTTCCACGCATCTTACTTCGACCGTTCTTTCTTTGAGATGAGCCAATGCCGAATCGAATTCATCGCCGACGTTGATGCTCATTTCTCCGCTGCTCCCGTACGTCTTCTTACTGCTGGATCCGGAAGTATGGGTGTTACAGTTCCTGCACCAGGAACGGAAGGTCTGTTCTCCGCATTTTGAGCACAATCTCTTTCCGACCTCGATGTTCAGGGTTGATGAGTTGGATGTGAACGTCTTCATTCTGGATGCTTTGATCGCGGAAGCTATGTCGTTTCCGTATTGTCCATCTTTTCCGACGGGGAACAAAGCGTGTACCTTGGGGGACATATCCCTTTCCCTGGCCTTCTCGGGCCTGGCCATCCTTGTTCCTATCCTAGTCCTCGCTTTTGCTCTGACCTCGAAGCCCGCTGTGTTACTTATCGCGGTAAGCGAATCTATACCATCAAATTCCTTTGAGATCTTGATATTCTCTCCTTCGACGGAAAGACCTAGGCAGTCAAGGATCGGGATGGAATATTGGTCGCTGACCGTAAGCCAGTTGTCTTTCACTTTATGGGGTGCACAAAGATCTTCCAATGTTCGTTTCGTGTTAGGTTCCAAAGGAAGTTTCAGATCCTTATCGAACTTTCCTTTATCGACGATATAGGATCGTAATCCTTTCAATCGATCCACTTCAACATCGTACCAGAACAGGTTGTATTTCGGGTGCAGAGCAACTCCTTGATCTTTGCACATTTCCTTTGCTCTTTCGTAAGTGGGATCTGCCCAATCCTCAGGCAGTTCTCCTTTTGACAATAGCTCTTCTTTGTGCCATTCGACACTGTACCCGCACGGGACCAATGAATGATTGTTCTCGCAGAATTCCCCGTAAGGGATCAGGATCTCCCCGTTATCCACGATCTCCGTGATATTATCCTTCACGGCAATCAGTTCTTCTTTGGTCTGACAGTAGACGAGGTCGCCATTCTTTAGCAGAACATACGGACCTTCCAAGGAATCGCAGGGAGTCACAACGCATGCTTTCCCAGGCCTTTCTATCTTCACTTGGGTTCCTAAAGCCATGAATTCGTCCATGGCGTACATGCTTGCGGGATTGAACGCAAGGGCGGCGAGACCCGCAGTCCTTGCCCTTCCGTATCTTAATCGGAAGCCGCCCACCTGACAAGGATGTCCGAAGATCGGTCTTCCTGCAACAAGATCCTTGAGGTAGGTCATCGAAGGGCGTACAACTTTTTTGTCATCTTTATCATCATCATTGCCTTTGTGGGATTCGATATATTCACCGATGAATTCCCATCCCTGGATCTTCAATTTATCAACGTGTTTTTTCAGTTTAGCGGCCTTCTGGCACATACCTTCCGCAATGACCAGACACGCACCGCCTCTTACTCTGTTTGTTTCTATCCGAGGCAGATCCCTGTATCCAGATATCTCCATTTTCTCGGTACCTTCCCCATCGATACAGACGGGGCAGTTGCTTACGATCAGGTTGATCTCCTGAGGCGTGGGCGAGAACTGAAGATGTTGACATTGTTTGTAAAGCGGGATCTCCTCGTCAAACCTTGCTATCTCTTCTTTCGTCGGAATGTACCTTCCGATATTCAGTTCCTGACGGACCATGTCCGCGATCAGAACACTCATGGCCTGACCGGTACCTCCGGCGGCCCTGATGGGACCTGCGAACATAAGGTCGATGTAATTGGAGCCATCGGCGTTGGTCTTGATCTTTGTGTGAGCGATCCCTTCCAAAGGCGCGACCAATATGCCTTCCGTGAGCACCGCAAGTCCAACTCTCACCGCTCGATCTACTGCTTGTTCTAAACTGTCGGCAGGTCGGTTTGCGATTTCCCTGGCGATCATCAAAGCAACGATCTCTCGATTCTCATGCTCTTCGGTAAGTCTTCTGATGTCGTCCGCAACGCCTTCCACGTTGTATTCGTACAATAATTTCTCGACACGCGATGCGAGATCCTCTGCCTGAGGTATCTCCACGACCTCTTCGGGATCTTTCCCTTGTGATCTTGCTTTTTCCGCTATCTCGTAGCAGACCCTGTTCTTTTCTGAAAGTAACTTAAAATATTCCCGCATTCCCTCGCTTGCAGCAAGTTCATGGCTCATTCCCGTACCTCTTCGGAAACAGCTCTCTCACGGAATATCTTTCTGAGCGGGTTCAGGATCATCTCTTTGAGTTCATCCATTCCCTCTCCGGTCTCGGCCGAGAAACGTATGTTGTCACTGTCCGTGGTCTTGAGGTCGCTCTTGCTTTCTCCGACAAGGATGGGAACTTCGCTGAAATTCCGTTTTACGGTTTCCAGCAACGCAAGCTGTTTCTCCATGCTGAATCCGCATGATTCGGACGGATCCATTATGAAGAACATCACGTCCGTCAGGTATCTCAATGCAAGCACGGCCTGTTTCTCGATGTCGTTCCTGTCCTCGAACTCACGGTCCAAAAGCCCGGGTGTATCGATGACCTGGAACATCCGCCAATCATCTTTGATGTGACCTATCACTATTCCTTTCGTTGTGAACGGATACGGCGCGATCTCCGGTGCCGCTGTGCTCAGTTCCGTGACCAATTTGCTTTTTCCGACATTGGGGAATCCCGCAATGACGACGGTTGGTACCTTTGGGTCCACCGCGGGAAGTTTCCTGAATTTGTTCTTCGCTTCCTGCAGGAAGAGCAGGTCATCGTTTATCTGACGGATATACGACGAAAGTCTTCCGTAGAAACTGTTCTTGATGCTTTCGATGATATTGGGATCCTTGGTCTTCCTGATGTCACGCAAACTGTCGTTCTTGAGTTTCTCCGTGCGGTTGGAAGCCCAATTGAGCGCTCCCAAGGATTTTTTGTACTGATCTATCCCGATGATCAGATCCACGAGTTCGGGTATGAAATCCTCTTCCTTTTCCATCCTGGGGAACTTTTTCACGTACCCGTTCAACGTTGTGACGATGATGTCTCCTGAGGCGGTGACCTTCGCAAGGGTCGTTTTTTTCTTTCCATCCAAGAAATCGTTGCCCTTCTTAGTGATCTTCGATGCCCTGTGGAATGCTTTATCCATAAGTTCCTCGGATGAGAGGACAGTTGGGATCTTGTAACTCATTCCAGCCATGAAAGGGGATGGGAATCAGGTATAATAAACGTAGACTTGAAGGATTAAAAAAAGAGGTTTGGTCCTGCGCAGAAACTCACGCAGGTCTGAAAACGGCCCTAACGAGCCAGAGGTCCGAACTGAGGGTTTTGTCGGCTTTCAAAGCGGAAGGAAGGAGAGCGGAGGGGCAATCCATTATTATCACTCCCGCCGTGACCTTCCATGTGCCGTCGCTCCCTCCGATGAGTCTGATCAATCCGGAAACATTGGTGTTGATATGTACGCCGAGTTTCACTTTCGGATAAAGGTCCACATCTCCCAGGAACTTCGGCGTCGTCAATCCCATATACACCGTTACGCCGAGGTAGATGTTGTCTGTGAACACAGACTTCAGTTTAAGGCCGTAGGGATTTTCGATGTTCAGGAGGATGGATTCGATCTCCCCCACAAGATACTTCAATCCCTCTTCGACAAATCCGGAATCAATGAAAAGCGAGATCATGAATCCCGCGCAGGTGGTGGAACTGGCATCCGTGATGTCAAGGGAAACGAATATCGCAGCCTCGACAAGACATCCCGCGATCATCTCTATTCCGACGGTTATCGCGTCATGGATAGCTATCTTGAAGAACTCGGAAAGGTCGTCCACACTGGTGAGCTTTTTCATTTTACCCATTGTTTTTACTGCGGAATCCTTCAATATCTTTATCATCTGGGTCTTGACCATCTCTCCGCTTACGAGCCCTCCGCAGTTACCGCCTCCAGGGGTACCTTGGGCGAATGTCCAATCGATGGCCCCGTCCGCAACTCTCTGCCAGGTGTAACCGTCATTCTTCGAATCCTTCTTTCCAGGAGTGACATCAACGGTCTCTCCGGAAGGATCGTTGAGCATCACGTATTCTCCCCCCGAAAGAAGATTCGAACCGGAATTGTTGAGGAATGATCCCGGCAGGATGATTACTTCTCTTTGTCCCGGAGAAAGCGTCAAACTCGGTATGGTGAACACCTTCGTCTTGGGGTCGGAACCCGCATGAATGGTGTATCCTGTCAGATCGACCGTGGAATAGGTTGCGTTGTATAACTCGACCCATTCGTTCCCCTTATCGTCGCCGGGAGGATTCAATTCGAATTCGTTGATCAGAATTCCCGTTTCGAACGGTATGTTGTATTTCAGATTAATTCCGGCATCGATCGATGCTTTCATTCCCGGTATCGGGATCGGTATGTTCGATAACACTGCTCCCAATCCCGGAATATCGGAGAGTGTGAAATCTATCTGCTGGTACTGTATCAGATCCGGCAAAATGATATCGAAAGCGACACCTTTCACATGACCGTTGAACACGATCATGTGTTTCGTCGATTTCATCAACGGATCGATATCCGCTTTGACACTCCAACTCTGTCCCGATATCTCTGCGCCTCCGGACAAAAGGATTTCTTTATCGGACCCGGAACCTCTTTGCTTGATGTTAACGGAACCCGAGAATGTCAGACTGCTGATGGTACCCGTCAATTTGACAGTGAGGAGATTCTTGGTATTGTTGACCCAAGTGGACATCTGAGTTGTGAATGTCAGAGTGAATCCCATGAATGAGAATCCTACGGTCTGTTTCGAAAGATCGATGCCTACGATCCATTGAACCGCTTCAACAGCCTTTTCAACTGCGGCACTGAAGAACGATTCAAGTTTCTGTTCAATGAAATTCTTCAGTTGTTCCAGGGGTTCCATCAGGGCGTTGTATAAACGTTCAACAATCGCGGCAACATACTTTGCCACTTCCATCAAAGCGGAGCCAAGGATGCTCAGGGCATCTGAGATCATCGAGACTATCTTCCTCAAAGGTTCGAGTATCGGAGATAACAGTTTGATGAGCAGATTCCAGGCATCCTCCAGGATGGTGTTGCTTGCTTGGTAATCCTTCACTCCTGTAAGTCCCCATGCACTCGCAACCGTTATCATCAGGCTGATATCGACCTCTGCTGAACCTCTGTACGCGGAATCGTGGGTCCGCATAGCTGTTTCCAAGGTTCCGGCGCTTGTCGCTTGGTATACGATCGTGTCCTTCAACGTTAAACTGAATGTTGTGGCATAGGATGCGCCGGTGCTGTCGTTGAATCCAACGTAATGAACACAATCATTGAGATTGTTGTTTGGTCCTTTGATCTCAATGACGGGGGACGTTGTCTTGACCATTGTCAATTTTTCTATTGAAGTGTTGCCGTTCCCGTCCACGAGTATGAAGTCCCTTCCTCTGGGAAGATGGATGAGGCCGTCGTAAGCTTCCATCTCTTCGTTGCGGAGTACTTCCTCGCAAAGGGTCCTGATCCGTTTTGGAACATCGGTGAAAACATCCGTGATCACCAACCCCGCTTTGAAAAGGTCTTTCGCAATGTTCTTCAGCAGACCGGATTGTCCTTCCGGAACATTCTGCAGAACTGTGAGATCGCTGATACAGGATTCCACCGCTGATACGTATGTTCTTTTTGCGGAACCGACCTCGTTGCTCTCGCATGCTTTGTTGACGATGTTCTCTATCACGTTCGGATCCAATATCGTTCCCAGACGTTGTTCCAATTCTCTTTCGACAGCGATCCCGAGCTGTTTCTTTACGTTGTTGTCGAAAGTTGACAGACCGTATATCTTATCCGAATCTCTGGATATCATCAAATATATCTCGGCATAGAACGGATCGATTATCGTTTGCGAAGATATCGCACTGGTCATTATCCTGTCCACGCTATCATTGCCTTTATCGAGGGCGGTATTCACTGCGGCGGAGATCGTTTGTTGAAGGGATTCCTCATCTTCGGGATCGATCGTAACCCTTATCGTTCCGAAAGCTTTGGACTGACCGATCTCCACTGCGGCGGTGTTCACAACGTTCCTGAGCCATTCCCTTATCTCGTTGGTCTCGTGTCGGTACGTACTTTTGAATTTTTTGACACCTTCCCAATTCATAAGGTCCACAGACGGATAGGGAATGTCCACCGAGAATCCCGGTATCGAGATGTGATCTATTCTTCCGTCGATGTTCGTTTCGGCAACCGACTGAGGGATGTTCACTCTGAAGGTCTCGCCGCTCATCAGATACCTGTGTTTCGAGACATCGTATCCGTTCTCTTTGAGTATGGCTTCGATGTAGGGTGCCGCGGTGTTCTGATCCTTTCCGGTGAAGAATCCCACCAGAGAATCCATGGCATCTCCGAGGAGATCCGAGATCGCGTCGTAAATGTTCAGGAAAACGTTCCCGTAGAAATAATCCAGCCATTTCAGGACCAGATCGTCCATGATGGACATCAATGCTTGAGAGTAGATCGCCGATATATCGAGTTCGATGTATCCGTCCTTGGAGACAAGCATATCGGCTAGATCCACTTTTTCAAGATCGTTCCAATTCTCATCCGATGTGCTCCTGAAACTCATCAGTTCGATTATCTTCAAAGAATTCTGATACGCTTCGTTCACGTCTGCGGATGTGAGTATGGACATGGTGCCCATGTTCCCGTATTCCGCAAGCGCTCCGTAACCGTTCAATACTCTGTATTGAGCAAGCGATGTCAGTTGGTAAGACATCATCTGCGACAATACCGATCCCGGGCCGACGACCATATTGTCGAAAAAGGATCCTTGTTCGACCACAAGCGGAAGAGCGCAACTGCCGTCGGTCGAAATATCAGTGGTTCTTGTTGAAGTTCCGGAATCGGAAACGAATGAAGCGGTGTACTGTCCCGTCGCTTTGAGGTAAGAAGGCGCGAACCCTTCGGTGAGGGAATCGCTGCTTGCAAGCTTCAGCGATTCTATGTTTAGGTCCGCGTTGTAATCCAAGACCGTGACGAGAACCCCTTTATCATTTCTGGGAAAAGTTTTTAACATCCATTGTGCGGCTTTTTTGTCGAATGTATCCCTTCTTTCGGTAAGTGTGCCGCCGTCAGGGTCCGTGCTTATCTGGAATATTATCTCCCCCAATCCTTTCTCGATCATGTTCTCCGTGCTGATGATCATGGAATCGATGGAGTTCAGTTCCGAAATTATGTTCTCGGAATTCTGTTCGCTCTCTTTGGCCAGAACGGTGATCGCACCGTATGCCGACCCCAGTATCAGCAGTACTACGGCGATTATGGCGAAAGGCATCTGCCCTCCGTTTGACAGCTTGATCCGTTTCGATATCATCTTCATGTTCTCACTGTGAAGGGATCCTCCCAGCGAGCGTATATAAGGAGCAAGCTACAGTTAGCTACGTAGTACCCTCCGAATACCAGCCTTATTAGAGGGAAGTATTATATGTACCCAGTAATTCTCACACAATTGGTACCATGACTTCGACAATGCAGAATTATGCGGTCAAGAAAGGTCTGCCCAAAGAGACAAGATCGATTTGTCCGGAATGCGGTAAGATTCTTGATGCCACCCTTTTCGACAAGGATGGCAAGGTATACATGGACAAAACCTGTCCTGAACACGGGAAGTTTTGTGACGTTTATTGGTCAAATACGGAACTTTTCCTTAGAGCCGAGGAGTATGCTCACGATGGTATAGGTCTCCGTAATCCTATGGACAAGAAACTGAAGGATGGGGAGAATGTACACGTATTCATCGACGGAGAGAGGGTTGACATGCTCACATGTTCCGCTCTCGCCAACATTGACTTGACAAACAGATGCAACATGAATTGCCCCATATGTTTTGCCAACGCAAACCAGCAGGGATATGTCTATGAGCCGGATTTTGAGACACTCTGCAAGATGATGGATGCTCTCAGATCCGAAGAGCCGATCAAATGTACGGCGGTACAGTTCTCCGGAGGAGAACCGACCATACACCCGAGATTTGTCGAAATAATAAAGGCGGCGCACGACAAGCAGTTTGCTCAGGTCCAAGTCGCTACCAACGGAATAGAATTCGCTCGCAACTACGATCTTCTCAAGAACTCGTCCTTGGCAGGATTGAACACAATTTACCTGTCGTTCGATGGTATCACGGATGATGTCTACATCCAAGCAAGGGCACGCAGAATGTACAAGGTGAAGCTCGATGTCATCGCCAACTGCAGGAAACTCAAAGAGGAGACAGGCAAATGTCCGTCCATAGTCCTTGTTCCCACTATTGTCAAGGGAATGAACGATGATCAGATAGGCGGAATGGTCAAGTTCGCTTTCGATAATGCGGACATCATAAGAGGGATCAATTTCCAGCCTGTGGCATTCACCGGAAGGATAACAAACGAGGAGTTGTCCGAGGGAAGGTTCACATTGCCGGATCTGGTAACGGCTTTCCAGGAACAGACGGGATACGCGACCAAGGATGATTGGTATCCTGTTCCCGTGGTGGCTCCGATATCGGATTTCGCATCAATAATCCTCAATCAGAACAAAGTTACATTCACAACACATCCGCATTGCGGACTGGCAACATACATGTTCATGGACGATAAGGGGAATGCGATCCCCTTCCCGAGGATCATCGACGTTGACATGTTCACAAAAGGATTGACCGAGATATCCTCGAAAGCGGGGAAAGCAACCTTCAGGAAGATCTATGTCCTGAAACTGGTGAAACTGCTGAACAGATCGGTCAAAGAGGAGAATCTCCCGGAAGGCATCACAAAGAAACAATTCATCAGGATGATGGCGAATGTGATGAGCAACAAATCGAAGACAACATTGGCCGCATTCTCGTGGAAGATGATGTACTTCGGAGGAATGCACTTCCAGGATTCCTTCAACTATGATGTGGAAAGGGTAAGACGCTGTGGTGTTCACTACATCACGCCTGACTGTCAGGTGATACCTTTCTGCGCTTACAACGGCGGACCGGAATATCGTGCGGAGATAGAGAAGAAGTTCTCTGTCCCTCTTGATGTGTGGAAAGCCAACAACAAAAAAGGCGCAGCCGAATTGGAGGCTGCGTTGGAGGTCCCGGAGGACCAAAGGATCTAAGGGTGGGTCAGATGAAAGTTGATGTCGACAAATGTCTGCATTGCGGAGGATGCGTAGGCTCCTGTCCGTCCAATGCAATATTCCTCAACGATTTCGTTTTGGAATTCAACAGTAAATGTACTAAATGCAAAAGATGTGTAAAGCTGTGTCCCGTACACGCTATCTCCATGGAGGCCTGAATATGAAGAAATACGAATGTGATATCGTCATAGTCGGTGCCGGACCCGGAGGAAGCATGGCTGCAAAGTTCTGTGCGCAGGGCGGGCTCAACACAATAATGATCGAGAAGAAAGCCGAGATCGGTGCACCCCTCAGGTGTGCCGAAGGCGTTTCCAAAAAATGGTTGGAAGAGGTTGGTATCGAACCCGATCCAGCATGGATATGCGCGGACATGGCAGGTGCAGTGATAAGGTCCCCCAAGGGATACCAGTTCAAGCTGGACGAGAGCAAGGCCGGCTCCGAGGTCGGATATGTCCTTGAGAGACACCTTTTCGACAAAGCATTGGCAAGAGACGCAGTCAAGGCAGGCTCCAAGATCATGATGAGGACTTCCTGCACAGACGTTATCAGGGAAGGCGGGAAGCTCGTAGGTATCAAGGCAAAGAGCATGGGCGAAGAGATCGAGATCCGTGCGAAGGCGATAATCGCAGCCGACGGCTACGAATCACAGGTCGGAAGATGGGCCGGTATCGATACAAATCTGAAATTGAACGATATCGATTCATGCATCCAATATAGGATGGTCAACGCGGATGTCGATCCGGAGTACTGTGAGTTCAACATCGGGAAATCAGTCGCACCCGGAGGATATCTTTGGATATTCCCCAAGGGAGAAGGAGTGGCGAACGTCGGAATAGGGGTTCTCGGAACCCTTTGCACGAACGCGGATGCAAAAGTGTATCTTGACAAATTCATCGCCACCGACCCGAGATTCAAGAATAGCCAGGCTGTGGAAGTTGCCGCAGGAATGGTCTCATTGTGTCCGGGATTGGATTGCGCTGTCGACGACAACATCATACTTGTCGGAGATGCGGCAAGGATCATCGATCCCATAACCGGGGGAGGCATCTGTCACGCATGCAGGACCGGAATGTACGCAGGAAAGGTTCTGATCGAATGCGCCAAGAACAACGATTTCTCGAAGAAGGCATTGATGCCCTACGAGAAGATGTGGCGCGACAGGATGGAAGACAAGCTTTACAGGAACTGGATGGCTAAAGAAAGGCTCGCGGAGCTTGACGATGACACCATCGATGAACTTGTGAAGCTTATTTCCGGTTCGGAGATCAAGGAAGTCAATGTGTACAATCTTCTGAAGGTCATCAAGGACAAATATCCCGCGGTCGTCGAAGGATTCGAAGACCTTATCTGATCAAAAAACGCGGCTTCGGCCGCTTATTATTTCTTTTACACTTTATACGATGTCCTGACCCCTTCGACACCGGTCTGTACCACGAAGGGAACACCGCCTCTGGAGGATATGGCATCACACACTTTTTCCGGTTCGTCTGTAAGGACGGCCATGCTTCCGCCGCCGCCGGATCCGGTCAGTTTTGCACCGTATGAGTAAGGTAATGTCGCATTGACGAGTTTGTTGAGTTCATTGCATGAGACGCCCAGTATCGAGAGGAGTTTATGGTCCTCGGTCATCAACTTTCCGAGTTTCACGACATCGTTCTTCCTTATCGCGTCCATGCCTTCCAAGGTGATCGAACCGATCTCGTTCACGATATCGGCTGCAAATCCGTTGCTGTCCTTGTATTTTCTGACCCTTTCCACCAGAGGTCCGGTGGCAGCTTTGATCCCGGTGTTGCCTATGACGAATGTCATTTTGGGAACGTCTATCTTCGATATGTTCCAGGTGTGTTCGTTCTTCGAGATATCCCAAAGATGATCTTCCGGTTTTCCAGGTATATTGAGGGCTATGCCGTACCCGTGTGCCGATGCGGAAGTGTCCATGGGACTACCTCTTCCCTGGCTGTAGTATTCGGCCTCAAACGCTTCTTTCGCTACATCCTCAGCGCTGTTGGATCTTCCGTAAAGGGTACGGATCGCGGCTGACAAAGAGACAGACAAAGCGGCAGATGAACCCAATCCGGATCCCGTCGGTATGCGGCTGTCGGTGCGTATGGAAAGGGGAAGCATGTCATTCTGCGTCATGATGTACTTCAAATGAGGGTTTCCTTTGAGATCCCCAACATCGTTGTTGATCAGGAGTTCATCGTTCTTCCTCACGGTGACATTGAAGTACCTGTTTATCGCAAGCGCTATGGCAGGCTTTCCGTAAACAACGGCATGTTCCCCGAGTATTACGAACTTACCCGGCGCAGAAGCGGACACCTCATTCATTCTGTCAGTCCGTATTTGCTTAACGATTCCATGATCGCGTCATTGGGGGTCCTCTTGTCTAAGAGAGGCTGAGGGATATCCCACCATTTCTCTTCGAATTCTACGACCGCATTTTCGTAATCTTCCTCCGAGGAGAATTTGTTCCTGTCGATACCCTCAAGGGCTTTTTGGTGTTCTTTGAACAGATCTACCTTGAATTTCTTGTTGGTAAGTGCCATTCCCATGTATATGTCGAATGAGAACGTGGTCTCAAGTGCCACATCTGTTGGACTCGCGTCTGCAATCATATCAAGGATGCTGCCGGCAACCATACTGAAGATCATTTTGTATTTCGCTTCCTCGGGAATCTCCATTCCTTCGATCTCCGACATCATCTCATCGTACCAGAGATCGCCTATCGCGGACACTCTCTTTGGATTCTTCTCATATATTTGTTTGAATGCCTGTTCCTCTTCGGATTCTTCTTCATCGTTTCTTCCGAACAGGTCCGCATTGGGATCGTCAAAATTTACTCTTTCACTCATTTGATCACTTTCTTAGTTTTTTCATTGTGTTTGCGAGGATATCCATCCCTGCATTGATCTTTTTCTCATCCGCGGCATACGAGAATCTCAGGTGTCCTTCCCCGTATTTCCCGAACGCGGATCCCGGCGTACATATCAGACCGTTCTTTGCCAATTCGTTCGCAAGGTCTCCGGAACTCATCTTCAGGTCGAACGACGGAAATGCGTAGAATGATCCTTTCGGAGGGATTATTTTCATTCCGTCGATCTCGTTGATCCTTTTCGATATGAGGTCCCTTCTGGCTTTGAATATTTTGTTTGCGTTCTTGAGATACGGATCGATATTCGGTAACGCGTTCAGTATGCCGTATTGAGCGGGCATATTGGGACTGGCACATAAGTGGTATTGCATTTTTATGAGATCGGGCATGACCTCTTCGTTCGCGCAGATAAGGCCCATTCTCCATCCGGTGACGGCCATCATCTTCGAGAAGCCGTTGACAACGATCGCCTTGTCGAGGTGAGGTACGAAGGAATGATGTTCTCCTTCGTAGACATACGCATCATACACTTCGTCGGAAAGTATGATGATATCATTGTCTCTCGCGATATCCAACAAAGCTCTGTGAGATTCCCTGCTGAGCACTCCTCCCGTTGGGTTGGAGGGGCTGTTCACCACTATCATTTTTGTTTTTGGTGTTATGAGCGATTTGATATCCTCAATGTCAGGTTGAAAATCTCCTTCCGTAAGCCTGTATTCAACAGGATCTCCGCCGGCGAGTTTTGTGTGGGGGTTGTAAATAACGAAACCCGGGCTCGGAACAAGGACCTCGTCGCCGTTGTCGACGAACGCCTGGGTGATCTCCAGAAGTGCGGAGGATCCGCTGGGCGTGATCATTATGTTATCTCCACGCAGTTTCCCGTATTTGGAGAACAGCGCGGCAACCGATTCCCGGAGTTCCTGAATACCGGCCGTCGGACCATACTTGTTAAGGCCGTCGAATGCGGCTTTGGACATTCCTTCTATTGCCTCCTTGGGAGGGTCGAGATCCGGTTCTCCAAGACCCAAATTGATGGAATCTGGACCTGCAAGATCGAACATCTTCCTTATCCCCGACATCGGGATGGAATCCAGTCGTTCGGACACTTTCATAAAGGGTTATTGTCCGCATTCGATATATTGCTTTGTCAAGACACGTATCGGGCAGCAATCTTTCCGGAAGACACGATGACGATCGGTGCAACATGGACAGGATGCGCGACGAATATCAGAGTTTGTCTACAGTACAGTTATTAAACATGGCGATAATATATCGGTATGTACATCAAGAGCATTACGGCATGGGCGATCCTGTGTGTTTTGGGAGTAGTTCTGCTGTTGACAGGGATGCTGGGATATATCGGAGTATTCTCATTTGGAGATGCGGTCTCAACGGTCATTCTGGGAATGGGAGCGATCCTGATAGTGGAAGCCACGATATTCATCCGCCTGGAACTGAATAAGGTCGCCAAAGAGATCGCAGAACATGAAAGACTCAAGGAGATACGCAAAGATGCTGTAAACGTTCCCGATGATCTGGAAAACGGATACATAATCGATCTTACCGCGGAACCGAGCCGTGCAATCACGTACGATAACGATCCCGAATACGGTTGCGAAGTATTGTGCGATGAGGAATGCGAAGAGGAAGCGATACCGGAATATTGAACAGGGCGGTAAGATGGGCGGAAAAAAAGCATTGAACGCAGACATTCTGTATTTTCTCTTTGATTCCGCCAATATGCACAGATGGAACGATCACCTGAGGACCATCGAACTTACCGAGTTAGATAAGCAGGCGCACAAGGCGGCGATCGCATGGGTCCTCGGAAAATACGAGGAGACCGAGGGAAACAGATCCCTGGATTGGAATGTTCTGATCGAGCATATGCTTTTCTCGTTCATCCAAAGACTGGTGATGACCGATCTCAAACCTCAGGTCTTTCACAGGATAATCACCGAGAAATCCGCGGAAGTGAATCGATACGTTTTGAGTTGCTTTGACAAAAGCGTTCCCGATTCGGATGAAGGATTCAGGAGAAGGTTGGAAGAGTACCTCTTATCGGACGGATCATCAAAGGAGGACGACATCGTAAGGGCGGCACACTATCTTGCTACCAGGTGGGAGTTCGAGATGATAAAGGATGCCAACAAGTCGATGTACGGCATCAAGCAGACCAGCAAGGAAATAGAGGATCAGATCATGCAGCACAAGGACCTCATCGGGGTCAAGAAGCTGATCGAAGATAAGACAGCATTCAATTTCGTCGACCTGCTGGGACAGTTGAGATTCCAACAAAGATGGGCAAGAACACCGAGAATTCCTAAGACGACAGTCTTGGGTCATTCGCTTATGGTGGCAGACATGATCTATCTCAATGATATTGATAGAAAAGCGGGAAAGAAGCAGATATACAATAATTTTTACACCGCGTTGTTCCACGACCTTCCCGAGGTTTTGACAAGAGATGTGATCTCTCCGATAAAGCTTAACGTGGACGGATTGGTGGCGCTTCTTGAATCATACGAAAAAGAACTGATAGAGTCCAAGTTGATGCCGTTGGTCCCGGAAGCGTGGAGGGATGAACTCAGGTACATGGTATACGAGCCGTTCTCAGACCATGATAACGATCAGGAGAAAAGAACAGGCAAGGACATCAAATCCTGCGACCTGATGGCTGCATATATCGAAGCGCGCGTATCCAGATACTATGGTGTATCGTCAAAATCGCTTTCCGACGGAGAAAATGAGTTAAGAAAGAAGTTGGAAGGGTCCGGCAACGGAATAAACGCGAAAGAGCTTCTTTCTGGATTCGATAGGATCTTCGAATGATCAGCCGATCGTTTCCTGCCCTTTCATGTATTTTCTGAGAACCTCTGGTATTGTAACAGTACCGTCCTTGTTCTGATAGTTCTCGAGGATCGCTACCATCGTTCTCGGAAGAGCCAGTCCTGATCCGTTGAGGGTGTGTATGAATTCACTCTTCAGGTGCGGTTCCGGTCTGTATTTTATTTTCGCTCTTCTCGATTGGAAATCCGTGAAATTGGAACAAGAGGATGCTTCAAGCCAGACATTCTTCCCGGGAGCATGGAGCTCGATATCGTAGCACTTGGAACAGGAGAAGCTCATGTCCCCTGTGCAAAGCAGCAGTACGCGATACGGCAGTCCGAGACCGACGATGAGTTCTTCCGCATCGTTCCTAAGGTCTTCGAGGACCTCGTAGGATGTTTCGGGAAGTACGAACCTGACCATCTCCACTTTGTTGAACTCGTGAACTCTGATTATACCTCTGGTATCCGCATGTTTTCCCACTTCCCGTCTAAATGAAGGGAGGTAAGCGGTATACAGGATCGGAAGCTGTTCTTTCTCGAATATCTCGTCCATGAAGAGGTTGGTGACCGGAACTTCCGCTGTCGGATTGAGGAACATGTCGTCCTTTTCCATGTGATACATATCCTCTTTCAGATTGGGGTATTGTCCGGTCCCGGTAAGTGCCGCCTTGTTGACGACCACAGGGGGAAAGACCTCTGTGTATCCTTGGTCATGATGAACATCAAGGAAGTAACTGACGAGAGCGCGTTCCAATCTTGCTCCGTCCCCTTTGAGACAGTAGAACCCGCTTCCCGCTACTTTCACGGCCCTTTCGAAATCTATGATATCCAAAGCTTCCGCGATCTCCCAATGTTCCTTGGGGGTGAAATCGAATTTTCTTTTCTCTCCGCGTTCATACACAACGACATTGTCTTCGCTGTCCTTTCCGAAGGGTACTGACTCATGAGGAATGTTCGGTATGTTCAGGATACGGTCTGAGCGGATATCCTCAAGTTCGACCATTCGGGAATCGTTGTCTTTGATCTTGTCGGATACCTGTTTCATCTCGGATATTGCGGAATCTTTTTCGTTGCCCTTTTCCATTTTCGAGATCTTCAGAGAAACATCATTCCTGAGTTTTCTCAGGCGGTTGTTCTCATCGGTAAGGGATCTCCATTCCGAATCCGCGGATAAGAACTCTTCGAGTATCAAAGGGTCCTTGTTCCTATCGATCATCATCTTCCTGATCGCATCAGGATCTGCTCTGATAATGTTCGCATCCAACATCTTTATTCCTCAGAATTTCTTTTGACTAAGTGAGGTCCATGTTCTGTTGTCTGTGAGGACAATGACGCTTCCTCTCACATCTACCGCAACGGAATTAGTGGATTCGGCGATCTTCTCTGCCAGTTCTTTGGCATCGCCGTCTGAGTTGCTTAACACCTTTATCTTTATCAAACGGGCATTCTTAAGCTGCATCCTGATCTCTTCCAGTACGCCCTCGTCAAGTCCGTCCTTTCCCACATGGACCGTGGGGCTGAGCTCGTTCGCACGTCTCATCAATTCTTTTTTCGCTTCCCGCTCTGTCATTGTGACCTCTCCTTAATGTAAGGCATACGTTTTATAGCTCCGCATTCACCGCAGGTTGATACAACTTTTCCTCCCGTGAGTCTGACCCTGCAATTTGTGCCGGGCAATAACGGAACAAGACATTTTTTGCAATATTTGAAATCCTTCGGGATCTCGGTCCGCGTTTTCATGCCTATGTTCCTTGCCAGTTCAATGTATCTGCGCGCCCTCTCCGTGTTCCCTTCGGACAAAGCATCCTTTGACAACTCGGTCAGAATGGAGATCCTCCTCTTACCGATGTTGGTCACTGTGTCTTTTGAGAGATGTCTTTTTGACATAGCACGCCTCGGTTGAGAGTTAGAGTCCCGATATATAAGAACTATCACTTGTTCTCGACATGTAAAGGCTTCAGCGACAGGACGCGATCCCTTATCTCTATCTCTTCGTCACTAAGGTCTTCTTTCGATTCCTCGGCGTATATCTCCCAGAGGAACACGATATGATCATGGAATTCCGTCACGGCAACATCCCAGTCGTGCTTCGAAACGGATACTCCCAAAAGATCGCTGCTCAATATCCATGTATGGGAGTTGCGGTCGAAATTCAGATTTGCGACGATCGGTTCGGTCAGTTTGAAATCCCTTTCCGCAGAGATTATTCGATCGAATGCCAGATACGGAAGTTCGGAAACGGCGCAGACGTTCGTTATTTCCTTGATCAGACAATCTTTACCGCGAACAACGGTCCCGCTGACCACGCACACTTCTTTCTTCAGATATTGCGCGATCTCATCTTCCGAAAGGGTGTCGTCCAATGTTAAAGGAATGTAAGAATCTCTGTTGAAAAGGCAGATCGAACCTTCTTGGTCTTTGCAGATCACGCCCACAGCATTCTCGAAGGAAAGGCCGATGACCTCCCCCAACGCATCAGAGTTGCAGTTGAAGGTTCGAAGATCCTCGTCGATACCATATACGAGTTCAAAATCCTCCAGATCCCGGAACGTCTTGACAAGATCGTTTTTGATCGAGACCATGTGTCTCGGGCTGCGAATTATGTCGGAGATGTCCTTGGGGGAAGAGGAGCACGCGATGTCCATTATTTTGATCAGCACCGCAAGCGCATCGTCCAGGAATGTTCCCGAATATTCGTATCTGAGATCTACCGAAGAAGAAATGACGCCGTCGGTATCGTCCACGCAGAGCATGAATCTTGAGAGAAAGTTCTTTGATATCGTTCCCTGAAGGCTCAATTCATCGGTCACAAGATATCTGCCGATATGCGACAGCAATGATTGAACGTTCACCATTAGTTTGCCTACGACCGCAACCGGAATCCTGACATCTTCTTCGCCAGGTACAAGTCTGAAGCTGAACGCACCCATCTGCATCCCGCCTAAGTATCTCGGTGTGCATATTTAATTCTCTGGACTCTGTTCGTGGTAAACGTTATATCACAGATTGGTATCGGGACAATAGAAGAATAGAAGCAACAGTCTTTTATATAAATTCGAGATTGTCGAGTCTGTTATAATCCACAAAGGTGGCGCAAATGGTAAGAAAGCCCGCATCAATGTACAGAAGAATTACAGGACAGGCATACACACGCCGTGAATACATGGGAGGAGTCCCCGCAGTCAGGATCAGTCAGTTCGACATGGGAAACCTCCAGGGAGAATTCCCTGTAACTCTGACCCTCAGGGTCAAGAACCGTGTACAGGTCAGGCACACATCCCTCGAGGCAGGTCGTATCGCGGCCAACAAATGTCTTTCGGGACAGGCCGGTGTCGCAAATTATCACCTCAAGGTCAGAGCATATCCCCACTGCGTTCTCAGAGAGAACAAGTTGGCTACCGGAGCAGGAGCTGACCGTGTGTCAAGCGGAATGAGAAATGCATTCGGTAAGACCGTCGGAACAGCAGCCAGACTCGAGCGCAACCAGGCGATCCTTACGGTGCAGGTAGCAGCGGACAAGGCCGATGTTGCCAAAAAGGCCCTCTGGAAAGCATCCATGAAGTTCCCCTCCCCTTGCTACGTTGACGTAGAGAAGGGTCAGGAATACATGAAGTAAATGTTCGATCTGGACCTGGACGGCACAGCTGATTGGATAAATACCAACGGATACGTTTCCGTTGCGATCCAGCTTCCCGAAGGTCTCAAGACAAGTGCTTTACGGATATCAAACGATTTACATTTTAAAACAAATTCAAAGATCATTGTTTTGGGTACACACTGTTACGGCGCCTGCGATCTTTACACCGACTACAAGAGAGTGGCGGACGCTTTGGTACAGTACGGACATTCTTCGATCCCCGCGTTGGGAAACGATCCCGATGTAAGGTTCGTGGAGGTTAGGGTACATCTTGATATTCAAAACGCGGTGATTTCCGCTGCGAAGGTCCTACCGGAAAGGGTGGGGCTGCTTGCAACCGTTCAGTACATCGGATTAATATCGGATGCCAAAAGATCATTGGAAGGTCTCGGAAAGACCGTTTTGTTGGGAAAGGGCGACAGAAGGATATCATATCCCGGACAAGTGTTGGGATGCAACTGCAGCGCAGCATCACACATAGAAAACGAAGTGGATGCGTTCTTATACATCGGAGAAGGTGATTTCCATCCTCTTGCTGCCGCGTTCGGCATCGAGAAGAAGATAATCGTGCTGAATCCGGTGACAGGCGAATTAAGATCTGTTGAGAATATCAAAGAAAGAATGCTCAGAAAACGGTTTGCGGCGATCGAAGTCTCAAAAAAAGCGGACACATTCCTGGTAATATCCTGTACTAAAGTAGGTCAGAACAGATCCGATGAGGCAGATGCGATCGCCGAGAAAATAAGGGAATGCGGGAAAACGGCATACAGAATAGTTTTGGACGAGATCGGCCCCGAGGCATTGATGCCTTACAGTGTCGATGCGTATGTCAACACAGCCTGCCCAAGGATAGCGATGGATGATTCCGCTAAATATTCCAGGCCCATGCTTACGCTAACGGAAACGGAGATCGTACTGGGCCTCAGAGAATGGTCTGACTACAGATTCGATGAGATAACGAATCCTTAATAAGGTCGAAATTAATGAACGTCCGATGTTCACAGCAAAGGATCTTCTTCAGAGTGAGGTTCCCGATGTTCGGGTCGGGATAGGTTGCGGCACAGGTTCGGGGACAGTTGAACGGTCCGTCCACGCTTTGGGAAGCAAGAATGTGACGATCTACAAGGATCCCCAGTTGCTTATAGACGATCTTTTTTCAGGAAAGATCGATGCGGCGGTAAGAGGGGATATGTCATCTTCGGAACTTTTACCGTTACTGAAGAAAAAGGCAGGTGTAGAGGAGTTGGAAAGACTCGCAATACTCGAACCCAGCAGAGGAAAGACCGTATTTTTGGCACCTGTTGGGATAGATGAGGGGTGGACCGTCAGACAGAAGTACAATCTGGCAGTGAGGTCGATCGAACTCATGAAGGATCTTGGCGCAGGCACAAAGATTGCGATAATGTCCGGCGGACGAAAAGAGGATGTGGGAAGGAACGAGGTTGTCGACGCATCCATAAAAGATGCGCTGGAACTTGTTGCGATACTGTCAAAAGAAGGATACGACGCATACCACGCGGAGATATTGATAGAATCTGCGGTGGAGGATGCGGATCTGATAATAACTCCTGACGGGATAACCGGGAACCTGATATTCAGGGTACTGCATTTCATCGGCGGGGCGGTCGCATTGGGAGCACCTGTTCTCAATATGGACAAGGTGTTCGTTGACACGTCAAGGGTAAAATCGGATTATATGGATTCGATCATGTTAGCAATGAAATTAGCGGAGGGAAAGAAATGATCCTGGAGATAGATGGAGGACACACGGGCATTCGTTTTTCTGCATGCCACTTCATACCTATGCACGAGAAATGTTCGCGTCTTCACGGACATACCTACATAGTGAGGCTTAGGCTGGAAGGAGAGATCGACGAGGAAAGCGGAATGGTAATGGACTTCGTTGTGTTGAAGAAGAAACTAAGGTCCATGATCGATGAGATGGATCATATGATCCTTCTGCCGTCAAGGTCGAAGATAGTGAAGATCACCAAATCGGATAATCATTTGGAAGTTCAATCTTGCAATAAGAGGTACGTGTTCCCATTGGAGGACGTTGTGCTTCTCGATGTCACAACGACGACCGCGGAGGAGATGTCTAAATTAATGGTTGAGAGATTGGCCAAGGATATCGATCTTCCGAAGAATGTCAGAAGCATATCTGTCGGATTGGATGAAGAACGCGGTCAGACAGCTTGGTACACAAAGGTGTTATGATGCAAAAGGCGGTCGTCCTTCTGTCGGGGGGATTGGATTCCACCGTAACAATGGCACAGGCGTTGTCGGAAGGAAACAAGGTGACCGCATTAAGTTTCAGATACGGGCAGAGACACACGAAGGAGCTGGATTCCGCAAAGGCTGTGTGCAATTATTATGGAGTAGAGCACATTATAGTGGATATCGACCTGACCTCTTTCCGTTCAGCACTGACAAGAGAGAACATAGATGTGCCAGAAGACAGGAAGATCGATTCTCAGATACCCATAACCTACGTTCCGGCAAGGAACATAATATTCCTGAGCATCGCGGCGGGACTATGCGAATCCCTTGATGCCGACCTGATATACATCGGTGCTAATTCTATAGACTATTCGGGATATCCCGATTGTCGTCCGGAGTTTTTCGAGGCTTACGAAGCAATGCTTTCCAAAGGAACAAAGACAGGCGTCGAAGGGAATCCTCTGAAGATAATAACTCCAATCCTTCATTGCACTAAAGCAGACATTGTCAGATTGGGCAAGGAACTGAAGGTGCCGCTGCATTTGACATGGTCGTGTTACAAAGGAGAAGACAAGGCATGCGGTCGTTGCGATTCTTGCCTGCTGAGATTGAAAGGCTTCTCCGAGGCAGGATATGCCGATGAGATAGAGTACAGGTGATGTTGTGAAGATATGCGAGCATTTCAGGTCACTGCAGGGTGAGGGACTCATGATGGGGATGCCCACGTATTTCATCAGAACCGTAGGGTGCAATCTCATATGCGAATGGTGTGATACCGGATATGCCAACGAGGGCGGCGAGGAGATGTCGATCGACGAGATAATCGCCGTGACAGGGGATACGGAGAACGTCTGCATCACCGGCGGAGAACCTCTACTGCAGAAAGATATGATACTTTTGTTGGAAAGATTGATCGGGATTGGAAAGAAGATAACCGTTGAGACCAACGGTTCGATCGATGTGTCGAAGATACCCAAGAGTCAAAGGATCATCATAAGCATGGACATCAAATGTCCTTCTTCCGGAATGAACGAAAAGATGCTTTTTTCTAATCTCGACTCATTGAAAGAAACCGATCAGTTGAAATTCGTGATCGGTGACAAGACGGATCTGGAATATGCAACGGATTTTGTAAGGAACAACGAAATATGTGCCAGCGTGATCTTTACGCCTGTAGGTGGAATGGATCTGAGGCCGTTGGCGGAAGAGGTTCTGGCACGTGGGCTCAACGTGAGGGTGCTTCCCCAACTCCATAAATTGATATGGGGAGATCAGAGAGCGGTCTGAGGTCCTCTTAACGCCATCCTTCTTTTCAGATCGTTGATGCACTCTTCTACCGTGCCTTCCTCGTCGTAAGCGATGTGTATTCCCGCTTTCGTGAGTATATCGATGCCGTGCGATCCGATGCCTCCGGTAATGACCGCATCCACTCCGAGACCTACGATCGCATTAGCGACCTTCATACCTGCGCCCATCTCGTTAACGAATTCGTTTTCGATCACGGTGTAATCAAGTGTCTCGGAATCAACGATAAGGAAATACGGAGCGTGTCCGAAATCCTCTGCTACGTAGGATGAGAGGTCATCACCTTCCGATATTACGCCGATCTTCATTTCTTCTCTACCGTTCTTATCAGTTTTTCGGTTATTTCATTGAATGCCTTTGCGGACATGGAATCGGGAGCTCGGATGACGATGGGTATTCCCGCATCTCCGGATGCAACGATCTGCGGCTCGATGGGAATGCGCCCCATGAATTGCACGTTCATGCTCTTCGCGGTCTTTTCCCCTCCGCCGGAGCCGAATATCTCGGTTGTTTCCCCGCAATGCGGACAAACGAAGCCGCTCATATTCTCCACAAGCCCCAGTATGGGGATCTTGGTCTGTGCGGCAAAAGTGATAGATTTTCTGCTGTCCAACAATGCAACATCCTGAGGCGTGGTAACGATCACGACCCCATCCGCCTTCGGTATCAACTGAACTATGGAAAGAGCCTCATCTCCCGTTCCGGGAGGCATATCCACCACCAAATAATCCAGATCTCCCCAGTTGACATCTTCGATGAATTGTCTTATGGCGCCCATTTTCACCGGACCTCTCCACATGACGGCTGAATCCTTCTCGGGAAGAAGGAACGCCATCGACATGAGTTTGAGGGACGGAGGCACAAGTATGGGTATGAGTCTCTCGTCTTCTACGGTTAGTTTATCGTCCTCGACATGGAACATCTTCGGTATGTTCGGTCCGGTGATATCAAGATCCATCAGACCGGTCTGATATCCTTTTACGGAGAGGGCCTGTGCGATATTGGAAGATACCGTACTTTTCCCCACACCTCCCTTACCGCTCATAACGATCACAACGTGTTTGATCTTCGCAAGAGAATCACGCAGTCTTGTCTCACTTTCGATGTCTTCTCCGCTCATCATTGGTTTCGCCATTCAGTCATACTCCTGCCCCCACAATGTTCCGTTCTGATATAGGATTATCGGAACCGATTTATCTTTTCAACGACATGAAGGCTTATGCCGTTAGGAGACCCCGGAGGAGGAAATTTCGATTATACTGACGAAGGGCTGCCGGAATCGATATTCATGGTTGCGATACCGTGCAGGGATCTTGGAAGAGGGATCGCGTTCTACACCGAGATACTGAACATGACCGTTCTGTACAGAAGGGAAAGGGACGCGGCACTTCAGAGGGAGGGTGCGACATTCTTGTTGTATTCTTCCGACAGAACGGGAAGGGACACAGGCATATTCATCGGAGTGAAGAATCCGTACGATCTTCACAGGCGTCTGATCGACGAGGGAGTGACATTCGTCAAGGATCCGACAAGGATACCTATGGGAGTGTGCACTTCCTTCATGGATTCCGAAGGAAACATTCTCCACGCGATAGAAAGGAATGCCAAGATAGTACCCTAAGTAGTTTTTTATTGGTATCTTTCTATTCCGTTGCATGAAGGTCGTCGCTCTGAATGCCAGTCCGCGTCTGGTAGGCAATACAAGCAATATTCTCAACGAGGTTCTGGACGAGATCGAGAAAGCGGGCATCGAGACGGAACAGATCCATTTGTATTCATTCGATATGGTTCCATGCAACGATTGCAGATCCTGTGAGATACGAGGGGACGGCAGATGCATCCTGGAAGATGATGCGCTGAACGAGATAGTGGATGCGATAAGGAAGGCGGACGGATTGATCCTGGCATCCCCCTGCTATTACGGTGCGTGTTCGGCCATGATGAAACTGTTCATGGAAAGGGCGGGAATGATCCTGGAAAAAGGAGATAAGGGGTTGAAAGGAAAGGTCGGAGGCGCAGTGGTCGTCAACGCACACGAAGGCGGATCCATGGTGTATTCGCAAATGGTATACTGGATGCTTCGCAATCAGATGCTTGTCTGCGGAAGCAATCCTCCTCCGATAGTATCCGCACTGAATTCTCCGCAATACGCTGATGATAAAGAAGGGATGAAGGGCGTTATGGGTCAGGCGAAAGAGATCGCCGCAACGATACTTCGTCTGAACGGGTTGTAAGATCAGAAGAAGTAGAATCCGCATCCTTCGGATACCGAGATCTTCGCTACGGCTTCCAACCGATCCAGAGGGCCGCTGTAACGCCTTACCATCATTTTTCCTTCCTCGGGAAGAGCCTTTCTGAGTATTTCGACCTCTTCGACAAGTTTTGCCGCTTCTTTTGAATCATATCTTCTTGCGGTCTCCACTCCCTTGGGGACCGACGACACAACCTCGCAATTGTATTTCTTGGCGATCTCCGGAAGCAGACTGTCGTTGGGACCGAATGCTCCGATGCAGCCTCTGCCTTTATCCCAGGACAGTTTGCAGGTGGCGCACATCTCGTTCATCTCGTCGAAGGAGAGCATATCCCATCCTGTCAGGCGATTCTCTTTCTTCGATGCGGAGATAACGTTGTTCTTTCTTTTCTCATCGACATCGGAAAGGTTCACCCAGCCGGTACATATCTTCTCGGCACTTTTCTCTAAAAGTTTGATGTCGTCCCCATTCTTCAGTTTGTCCATGTAGATGGCATCGGTCTCTTCGTTGACCCTGTTCCTTTTCATGAACGCTTCCCAGTCACCAACGAGCGAACGGGCTTTTTCCAAAGATACAACATGGTCGTAACCGGTGAGATCCTCGAATCCTTTGAAATCATCGACACGAACTTTGATGATGTTTATTCTAAGGTCTTTACACAACGCACTGGGCGCGTCAATTTCACAGATTCCGATGCTGATTCCCATGGGTTACACCACGCTCTTGTGCAATAAGAGCCCTTCTTTGTAAGGATTGATTGTTTATAATAGGTTATACAACCGGAAAAAGACGAAAGTATGAAATTCTCAACAGTTATGGACTATCATCATGGCAGACATACGGATCCGCAAAAGGAAGAGGATGAGGTCCAAAGAGATCAAAGCGTTCTCGGTTCAACTCGAGAATACGATGGGAGTCAAAGTTTTCACGGAGGACGATCCCGTCGATCTGGCTGAAAGTACTGATTTTAATCTGTTGTTCGTAGGGAACGACATACTGGGGATAGTTCTGGACGGGAATCCATTCCTTACCGTGAGAGGCGTAATAAAATATAAGCCCCAAAAGAGATTTGTGACCGTCGACATGGGAGCGGTACCGTTCATCACGAACGGAGCCGATTGCATGGGCCCCGGTATCGTCGAGGCGGACGAATCGATAGCCGCGGGCGACATGGTATGGATCAGAGACATCAACAACAAAATGCCTCTCGCGATAGGAATATCGGAGAGATCGGGACCCGAACTCCTTGAGAAGAAAGGAGGTAAGGCCATAAAGACCATACACAACGTAGGGGACAAACTCTGGAAATCAGGCGAGTGATCTTATGTTCGGAAGAAAGAAGAAAGAGGAGAAGAAAAAGATCTTTGTGGATCTGAACGATTATCCGGCGCCGGGATACACCCAATCCGATGCCGGGATAAAGATCGTGGAGGTCACCACATACAACGATCTTCGTCCCCTGATGGATATGGCGTATAGAGGCAACATCCTGATCTTGGATTTTTCCAGATTCGCCGATGGAGACAATTCAAAAAGAGAGATCGCGAAACGTCTTCTCGCCGTGGCAGAGGATCTCAGCGGATCGTTCACCGAAGCATCGGAAAGGATAATGGTAATGAGTCCCGGCGGATTATGTATCGATAAATGCAGGATAACACATAAGGCGGCATGAAAATGGATATAAGGACCATTCACGACCCGTTGCACGGAAGCATAAAGATAGACGGAGCATTCCTCGAGATCTTGGACAGACACGAGGTGCAGAGACTCCGATATGTGAAGCAGCTGGGATCCGGTAATATGGTCTTTCCGGGAGCGAACCATTCACGGTTCGAACATTCTCTAGGGGTCTATCATCTTGCGGGAAGAATGGCCGATGCGATAGGTCTCTCCAAAGAAGATTCTCTGACTGTCAAAGCAGCGGGATTGCTTCACGATGTATGCCACACTCCGTTCTCTCATACCACCGAAGAGATCGTCGAGTATCATACCGGGATGGACCACATGGATATGGCGGAGAAATTGATCAAAGGAGAGATACGGACATGCCGTGAAAGGGATGACGACCTTTTCGGGTCTCTCGAACCGATATCGAAGATCCTGGAGGATAACGGAATATCTTCCGACAAGGTATGCGATCTGATAAAATATCCCGAATCGAAGGAAGAGGGACTGGAATTATTCGATAACGGAACAAGAACATCATACTTCAGATCCAATGATTACGCCCACCAAATAATCCATGGGCCGGTAGATGCCGATCAGATGGATTATCTGATGAGGGATGCACATTACACGGGTGTTACTCACGGAGCGATCGATATCGAACGTTTACTGAGTACGATGAAAGTACACAATGAAAGGATAATGATCGAGAAGAGCGGAACAACCGCCGCGGAAGGTCTGATGGTGGCTCGTTCTTTGATGTTCTCTTCGGTATATTTCCACCGGACGGTCCGGATAGTCAAGATGATGCAGATGAAAGCGATAGAGGAGTCATCATTGGATGTTCGCAAGATATACCTGTGGAATGATTCCGAATTGATGGATTATCTTATCTCCGACGGAGGAAAGGCATCGGAGATAGCCAGATGTGTTCAGAATCGAATCCTTTACAAGAAGGCTGTGACAAAATTCAGTGAGGACACGTCCGAGGAACTGTCGCAAAGATTGTCGGAATATACCGATTATGAAAGCAGGAAGGAATTGGAACAGGAGATCGCGGACAAGGCGGGAGTGCATCTTTCCGAAGTTATCGTTGAGATACCTCCCACTTCGATACTGCTTTCGAAGATGAACATCGGAAAAACCGATGTGACTATTCTAGATCAGGAAGGCAAGGCGCGTTCTTTGTCGAGATCATCATCGATTGCAAAGGCTCTTCAGTCAAGGGATCCGTACGGATGGACGTTGTTGGTCGCATCTCCCGCGAAGGTTTCGGACGCAGTGATAAAGGCCACTGCCAAGGTACTTGATCTGTGATCAACCTTTGACCACGCCGAGCGGGGTCAGTTTCGCTACCTTTTCGGTAAGTCCCGCGGCACAGACCACCCGAATGACCTCATCAACATCCTTGTACGCATTCGGAGCTTCTTCCAAGAGTCCTTCCTCGGAACCGTTCCTGAGATAGATGTTGCTGTCATTCATCGCTTTTTTGATATCGTCTGCGTTGAGATTGTCTATCGCGGCCTTACGGGACATCACTCTTCCGGCACCGTGGCAGGTGGATCCGAACGTTTGCTCCATGGCGCCTTTCCTTCCCACAAGAACGTATGTGCCAGCTTTCATATCGCCAGGAATGATGACGGGTTGACCGACGTCTCTGTATCTCATTGCGATCTCCTGTCTTCCAGGTGCGAATGCGCGAGTGGACCCTTTTCTGTGGACAAGGACATCTTCGTTATGTTTCTCCACAGCGTGACGTTCTTTCTTCGCTATGTTATGGGCAACATCATAGACGACATCCATGCCCATGGACTCTGCCGAATCTCCCAATATATTCTCGAAGGATTCACGCACCCAATGGGTGATCATCTGACGGTTCGCCCATGCATAATTGGCGCCGCAGCACATTGCTTTGTAATAATCATTGCCCAGTCTTGAATTGAGGGGAGCACACGCAAGCTGTCGGTCAGGCAGGTTTATTTTGTTGCTTCTGATGTATTTTTCCATTTCTTGGAGGTAATCCGTGGCTATCTGGTGACCGCATCCTCTCGATCCGCAGTGAACGGTTATGGTGACGGTACCTTCCTTCAATCCGAATGCTTTGGCTGTCTGTTCATCGAACACCCTGTCAACGATATCCAATTCTAAAAAGTGATTTCCCGAACCGAGGGAACCGAGTTGAGGAAGTCCTCTTTTTCTGGATTTGTCACTGACCGTTGACGGATCCGCATCCATCATCTGTCCGTATTCCTCGGTTGCTTCCAGATCTTTCTCCCATCCGTATCCGTTCTCTACGGCCCATTTTGAACCGTTGACCAATATCTCTTCGATCTCTTTCATCCCGATACGCGTTAGACCTTTGGACCCAAGTCCGGATGGGACATTCTTGTAAAGTTCATCAATAAGTTTGCTGACATCACCTATGTCATCCGGCGTGAGATCCGTCTTTATCAAACGAACTCCGCAGTTTATATCGAATCCGATCCCTCCTGGAGAGATAGATCCGGAGTTGGAATCGACTGCCGCGACACCGCCTATCGGGAATCCATATCCCCAGTGGATATCAGGCATTGCCATGGAACTTCCGACGATCCCGGGAAGACATGCAACATTCGCCACCTGTTGCGGGGCATTGTCGGAACGGATGCTTTGTATCATTTCCTCGCTGGCATAGATTATCGCATTGGTGTTCATGCCCGGAAACTCACCCTGAGGTATCTCCCATCTGTTATCGTCGATTTTATTGAGATTTCCGTTCCATGCCATATAAATCATCCTCTGTATGGATGTTAGAAGTTAAATGTAGGGGCCGGGACCGAGATTTGAACACGAGTCAAGGGATCCACAATCCCCTAGGATAACCAAGCTACCCT
>JGI994J12354_10000806_pt1 | contig 31750 bp, 20 predicted proteins | sample IntmicLarv3ML3BL_FD_12354 | JGI IMG/M metagenome (IMG submission 12354) | reverse complement strand
AATGTGTCCGTCCGGAGTTTTCACCGAGCCGTGATACTCATACTTACCGGCAGGAGTGTCGCACACGGCAACCGACATAACTCCGAGGCTATCGAACGCGTAGTACAAATAGTAGCGCCCGTCAAGACCAAGCTGCACATCCGGCGCGTATAGGCAGCGCTTGCCGTCAGGGTTTATTGGGTCGTCTGTTTTTTTGAAAATTACGCCCTCGTAGCGCCAATTTCCAAGATCGTCTGTCGGGGCTGACCAGCAGACGTAGTCGTTCATGCAAAACAGTTCGCCGTCAAACTTGTCGTGCGAGCCGTATACATAGACGCGGTCGCCAAAGACGTAGGGTTCACCGTCGGGGATGTACTCATAGCTGGGAAGATAGGGGTTAAAGGCTTGCTTTTTCATGTTCTTCATCTCCTCAAATATTTTATGGTGTGGGACTTTCTCTGTACGTAAAAAATGTAGTGCCGAAATTCAGTCGGGGACTTAACGAGATTGTACCGAAAATAAAAATTTGTATGTCTGAATTATTTGTTTTGCGGAAAAGCTGTTCCTCTTTATTATATCAGTTACCAGGCGGACAGTCTATAGTGCCATAGGTTTTTTTGCACATTCCTATATCGTAGGGCAACATAAAAATTCATCAGTAACACATGAATAAAAAACAAGCTTATAAGTACATATAATATATTTTGTGTCAATATGTTGGTATACAGGGGAGAAATAAATATGATAAAATCAACAATGTATAGTCTAATGAAATCAAAACAAAAGGATTGAAAAAATGAAAAACACGTTGGTTTCCACTTCTCAGAGCCGCAGGGCGAAGCTCCTTGCAGTCAGCGGAATTTATCTCGCTTCGTCTGTAACTACGTTTTTTAGTATGGCGCGCTCGATTATGCTGCCGTCGATTTTATCGTCGCTCAGCTCTATGCAGTACTATTCGCTTATAATTCTGTTTTCCGCGCTTGCTATGTCGCTCACAACTCCGATTGCAGGTAAACTGGGCGACATTTACGGGCGGAAAAAGCTGTATGTTATCTGCTCGCTCGTTCATATGGGTTCGTTCGCGCTTGCGGCGTTTTCAACGAACATCGTACTTTTTTTAGTCAGCGTATTACTTTCCGGCGTGTCGCAGGGATTTATCGCCGCGTTTTCAAGCGTCGCTCTCGCCGAGGTCACTTCGCCGGAGGAGCACCCGAAATATCTGGGATATTCGACGACGGTCAGCCTGATTATCCAGATGCTTGCGCCTGTTCTTGGCGGAGTAATTGCCGATAATTTTGGCTGGAGGGTAGTCTTCATCACCGCGCTGCCATGTACGCTGCTGATGGTATTTATGCTTCAAAGATACATGCCAAAGACAAAGCAGAGCGATACAAAAAAACAGAAAGTTGACATTTTGGGAACTGTCGGATTCCTTGGCGCGGTTGCTCCGGCACTGGTGCTTTTGTCGGTTGGAGGGACGCTGATTCCGTGGGTTTCAGTTGTAACGGCTTGCATGGCAGCAGTTACCCTTGCCTCTGTCGCGCTTATAATTTACTCAAACAAAAAAAGCGAGTCGCCGATGATTCCGTTTTTCCTTTTCCGGAACAAAGCGTTTATGCTGCTGTTTCTGGTTTCCCTGCTTATGGGAACGGCCTCGTCGTCCGCCATGTCGTATTTAACATATTATCTGCAAAATATTTTACAGCTAAGCGCCACGGTGTCTGGCTCGGTCGTTATACCTAAGTCCATACTGTCCATTGTCCTTTCTGCCGTTGTGGGGGTAGTTTTGTCGAAAACGGGGAAGCACAAGCAGGTGCTTATGGTTTTGCTGTCGCTTGTTTCTGTGAGCTACATTATGATGATTTTCGGCTTCAACCCGGAGACAAAGATGCCGTACATAATTGCGACCACAATGCTGAACGGGTTCGGAGCAAGCTCGATGATAGTTATTGTCATGACGATGGTAATGCATGTAGTGCCGTCAAAGGATGTTGGGATAGCAAGCTCATTTATTGTTTTTACTGCAACGTTTGGAGGCGCGCTTGGAAATGCCCTCGGCGGAATGTTTATGAACTTTGCATGGAGTGGAATTTCGATACCCTCTGCGTTATCGGCGGTTATGTCGCCCGAGCATCTTGGCGAGCTTGCGCAAACGGGAATACTTAAAAACCCTGCGCTGGTTGAAACTATGAAAGCTACGCTGTCCGGCGAAAACGCAGCGTTGCTCGACACAACAATTCACTCGTTTCGGCAGATGCTCAATTCGGGGCTGCAAATGCTGTTTGTCGCATACCTTGTTGTAACTGTTGCGGCACTTGCGTTGACGCTGCTGTTAAGGCCGAAGCAGGATACATAAATAATTCGTAAAATATAAACATTAAAAGGAAAGGAATAGTGTAAAAAATGAAAAGGCAGAGCTATAACACAAATTGGGCAGTGGGAGAGAGCAAAAGCTCGCTTGTCGCGCTCATAACAAGGACGCAAACCACGCAGGAGCCGGTCACTTTGCCGCACGATGCAATGATTTCCACGGACAGAAGCCCTGACTATCAGACAGGGGGAGGCTGCGGCTTTTTCAAGCCGGAAAACGTCGAATACACTAAAACCGCGTTCTTCCCAAAGGAGGATGAGGGCAAGGTGATTTACCTCGAATTCGAGGGTGTGTACATGAACGCCTCGGTTTGGGTGAATGGCGACTTTGCGGGAAAACACACGTACGGTTACTCGAATTTTTATGTCAAAATCAACGACTTTATAAACTTCGGTGAGGAAAACACGATTAAGGTTGTGGTGAAAAACGCATCCCAACCCAACTCGCGCTGGTATTCAGGCACGGGAATTTATCGCAACGTTAAGCTGATGACCGGAAATCCGCTGCACATCAAGGTGGACGGCGTTCTGATTTCAACACCTGCTGTGAAGCCGGAAATTGCTACGGTGGAGGTTGCAACCGAGATTGAAAACGAGGGAGTGGGTTTTAAAAACGGATTTGTTGTTACCGAACTTATCGACGCAGACGGAAATGTCGCTGCGGAGGAAAGAACGCGGTTCAGCATCTTTTCTGGAGAGAGCATAACGGTTCGTCAGCGAATTTACGTCGAAAATCCCGCTCTCTGGGATTTGGAAAGCCCGAACCTCTACACTTGCAAAAGCAGGCTTGAGGCGAACGGCGAAACAATAGACGAGGACTGCAATACTTTCGGTATCCGCAGCCTTGACCTCGACCCTGTAAACGGTATGCAAATTAACGGCAAAACTATCAAACTCAAGGGCGGCTGCATTCACCACGACAGCGGAATCCTCGGTGCGGCAACGTTTGAAGACGCGGAATACCGCCGCGCGAAGTTCCATAAAGCGGCGGGCTATAACGCACTCCGCTCCGCGCATCACCCGATGTCAAAGGCCATGCTTGATGCGTGTGACCGCATTGGAATCCTTGTAATGGACGAATTCTCGGACGCATGGACGCAGGCAAAATGTGACTTCGATTACGGCTTCAGCTTCGCTGATTTTTGGGAGGCTGACACCGAGCTTATGGTGAAAAAAGACTTCAACCACCCGTGTGTTGTTCTCTATTCTATCGGCAACGAAATTCCTGACATCGGACAGGACAGGAGCGCTGGCTGGGGCAGGAAAATTGCGGAGAAAATCCGTAGCCTTGACAAAACGCGCTACATTACAAACGGACTGAACCTGATGCTTGCGGTGATGGGTAGTCTGCCGCGAATTATGAAATCCATGGGTATGAGTGCCGAGGAGGGCAAGGGGAGCGGCGAAATCAACCAGCTTATGACCAACATGCAAGCTGTTATGGGCAAGCTTATGCAAAGCTCGGAAATAAACCGTTACGTTGAGGAATCCTGCGGTATTTTGGATGTTATAGGCTATAACTATTCGGCGGAGAGGTACGAAAACGAACCGGATATTTCTAAAAACCACATAGTTGTCGGTGCGGAGACGTTCCCAAAGGATTTGGACAAAAACTGGGAACTTGTGACAAAGCACGGCCACGTCCTCGGCGACTTTTCGTGGACTTCGTGGGACTATCTGGGCGAGGCGGGAATTGGACATATCGGATATGAGGACGACATGAAAGCAAGCATTTATGGAGATTATCCGTGGATTGCGGCATATTGTGCGGACTTTGACCTGACAGGATACCGCCGCCCGGTGTCATATTGGCGTGAGATTGTATGGGGTGGCAGAGGCCATGTTCCGTATATTGCGGTTCAGCGGCCAGAACGCTACGGGCAGCAGTCACGTCCGGGGAACTGGAGCTGGACAGACAGCGTTTCGAGCTGGACTTGGCCGGGATCTGAAGGCAAAAACGCGATTGTCGAGGTTTATTCCGACGCGGAGGAAGTAGAACTATTCATCGCTGGGATATCCCAGGGCAGAAAGCCTGTTGGCGACGATTTCAAAAAATGCTACTGCAAATTCGACGCAGTCTACCGGCCCGGCGAGGTATTGACGGTTGCGTACATAAATGGTGAGGAGATCGGACGGTTTTCCTTAAAAACCGCCGGAGCGCCAATGCTGAAGGTTTCAAAGGAATGCGATACCCTGCGGGCCGGAAGCAACGACCTGTGCTACCTGAACATTGAGCTTGTGGACGAAAACGGGAATCTGAACACCGCCGCGAACAGAGCGGTTACGGTAACTATCGATGGCCCCGCGACTTTACAGGCGAGCGGCTCCGCAGACCCGAAAACGGAGGAGAATTATCGCGAGAATACGCACGAAACCTTCTATGGCCGTATGCTGGCTGTCGTGCGCGCCGGGGCAGAGACAGGAACATCGAGACTCACTGTTTCGGCTGAGGGTATGGCCGATGTTTCGGTTGATATTGCGGTTGTGTAGTAAATCCGGCTGAAAAACAGTTACCGGCAGTGTGCCGGTTAAAAAAGGAAAAGAGGGAGTCCCCCTCTTTTCCTTTTTTCGCGTAATTCGATATTTTAATTCCCAATTTGCGAGGTTAACGGGATTTGTTGCGGTACTCTGCGGGTGTGTCGCCGGTAACATTCTTGAAAACCGTGTGGAAATAATTTTGAGAGGAGAACCCCAGCAGCGTTGAAATCTGGACCAGGGAGAAGTCGGTGGTTAACAGCAGCCGCTTACTCTCTGCGACCTTGATTTCACCTACAAATTCGGCGATGGTTTTACCCATTTCCTGCTTGAAGTGACGGCAAAGGTATGAACAGTTCATTTTCATACGCTCAGCTATGATTGAGGGGGTGACTTTTTCGTAAAGATGAGCACGGATATCCTTCACTATTTTGTTTGCAAGAGGGGAACTTCCAGACATTTTGCGGATGCGGGCGGTAAGTGCGGCAAATCGCAGGAACATTTCGTTCAGCAGGGCACGTATGTCAGAATATGTTCCGAGCGCCTCCACGTTGCGGATATATTTTTCAGCCGTATAGTTTGCTGTTCCATAGTCAAGCCCGCCTTTCATTGCTGCGCGGGATGCTAGAGACGCAGAGACGATAAAAATGTTTATAAAATTCCTGACCGCATCCTCCGAAAGCTTGGGAAACCCGCCGGAATGCATAGGCATTTCGGACAAGGTGTTATGAAGGTCGTCGACATTCCCCGTCTCAATTTGATAAAGAATTTGTTTCTCGCTAAAGTCGCTGAAATTTTCGATATGGACATAAAGCTCGGAGTCCTGTACCCGCTCCTCCAACTGTTTTACGAATACGCTATCCGGAACATAGTCCACATAAGCCGCTTCACGGTTGTCAACTTCATTTATTATATAGTCCAGAAAACGAAGAAGTCCCCGAAACTGGTGAACATCAATAAGAGGCAAATCTTTAAGCCAGCACAGCAGTTCATCCGCGCGGCTTGAGGACTCACCCATAGCCCGAAGAATACCGAGCGCCTGAGTTTGCGTACAGTCGAAAGACCGCGTAGGGCCGACGGCGGCATAATAATCTGTTCCGGTAATAGCAATATAGCCGCAATTTAAAAACTCCGGCGTAACGGTGTAGCAGATACAGTGATTCGCAACAGCATTGCTTTGAGCAAACGCGAGGGCAGGGTTTGGATGAAAAACCTTGATATCGTTGCTGAAAACCATTTCTGCCGTTTTGTAAACTTGAACGGGGAGCATTGTCGCTTCGGAAAATTTTTTCAGTGCGGTAACCTTTTCCATGTTTGAAACCATTCCTCCCTGCCACCAGAAATAATGTCAATTTATTATAGCATAAGAAAATAGATTAGTATATGTTTCTTTTGGCTTGTGCGATAATTACTGTTGCAATATTCAAAAACCCGAAATGCTGCGTGAAATGGTCAGCAAATTATTGTTTGCTGCAACGCAGAGTTATATTTCTTGTTTTCGGGTAAGGGTATAATCTATAATGGATATTTTTGATTGTAACACTTTGGCAAGGAGGGAGCGCACAGGGATGAGCCTAGAGAAAATATGTAGCGAATTTGAACAGATACACTCGGAGTCGGAGTTTGAATTGGAGATGCGCTCGAAAGGAAGAGTGCTTGCACAGAAGCGTGNAAACAGTATTGTCTATGATTTGGGCGATACATTCTCGGTGATGTTTTGGAGGCTGTTCCCGATAGGAGATTTAATCGCAGAGGTAAACTTTTCAGGTTATAGCAAATACCCGTACAAGGTTTTGAAGGCTAAGAACAATGCTCTGCACCGTCACAATTATTTGGAAATATCCTACGTCTATAAGGGGTCATTTTGCCAGACGATAGACGGCGAGGACTACGTTTTCAGCGCAGGCGATATATGGATTATGGACAGGGGATGTATGCACAGCGAGCGGCTGCTGGGATACGACAACTTTGTAGTGTTTTTTGACATATATACCGATTTTTTTGACGATATTCTTCTGTACTCCATTGCGGGAAGTGCCGCGGGGCAGTTCATACGCGAGGCCATCAAAGACAGCAAAAACAAAAACAGGTTTATCCACTTTTCGCCGCAGCAGCCGGATGAGACGAAAAGTGTCAGCGACAGCTATTTTTCGCAGTTGGTTGAGGAAAAGCGTGAAAGTTCCTCCGGCAGCATGTATATTATCAAGGGATTGCTTATGAATCTGTTCGACTTCATCTCGAAAAACTACTCGGCAAGCCTCAACAGTGAAAAAAGCTCGGGTTTCAAAAAGGTGCTGTTCAACGAGGTATCGGCATATGTCTATGATAACTGCGCCGATATAAGCCTGGAAAAACTGTCGTCGCAGTTCAGCTTCTCCAAGAGCTATTTCAGCCGCCTGATTACAAAACAGACCGGGCTGTCCTTTATGGATTATCTGCACCTGGTGCGGCTGGAAAAGGCCATAAACCTTTTGTCAAACACAAGAGTACCGGTCAAAGAGGTCGCCGGAATGGTCGGCTATTTGAACCAGACATATTTTTACAAGCTGTTCAGTGACAAGTACGGAACAACCCCGGCAAAATACAGACGCTCAAAACTGCTCTAAACGGATAACTATCCTGTGACCTTAGCAACGCAGGGTTATTTACTACCTCCTGTAATGAGCCTATACTTTAGCTGTCATATGGCAAAAAAGTTTAGGATATGGAGGAAAATTATGAAAAATTCAAAGATTCTTGCCCTCGCGCTCGCAATCATGCTCGTGTTTTCGCTCTTGGCCGGATGTGCCGGCGACGCGGACACATCCACCGCGCCGTCCACCACTCCGACAGGCGGAAGCAACACGTCATCGACTCCGCCGTCAAACGAAACGGATGAACCACAAGCCGGAATACTTCCGATTGTAACAGACGCGATAACGCTTACGGTGTTTGCAAATCCGCTTACCTTCAGTCAGCGGTATGTAACGGCGTCGGATATGCCGATTTACAAAAAGCTTGCGGAACTCACAAATGTCACACTAGAGTTCCACCATGCCGGCGCAGACGGTGCGGAAGTGGCGTTCAATCTGATGGTTGCCTCGGGCATATATGATGACATTTTAGCTATGAGTTCACAAGTTACCAAGCTCCAGTACTACGTGGACAACGAGATTACCCTTGATATGACAGACTACGTCAATAACGAGATGCCAAACTATAAGGCGTATTTGGACGGCGATGAGAGGCTTAACAAGGACGTCAAAACGGACGCAGGAAATTACGCTGCTGTCTATGATTTGCTTGACGAGCCGAACATCAAATGGGGCGGATACGTGTTCCGTCAGGATATAATGAATGACCTCGGGATATCAAGTCCGCTTGAAACATATGGCGACTGGTACGATGTGCTCAGCGCGATGAAGCAGGGCGGCGTCGAATACCCTCTTGCACTTTCTATGAGCGGTTATGACTATTTCAATCTTCTTCCTGGCGGCTACGGAGTGGGCAGCGGCCTGTTTGTCAGCGATGGGAAAGCCAAGTACGGCCCCGCTGAGGACGGATTCAAGAGCTATCTCGAAATGCTCAATAAATGGTATACAGAGGGGCTTATTGACCCGGACTTCTATACCCGCGCACGCGGACTTTGGCCAGAAACCAGCATTTCTTATGCTGAAAACAGGACAGGAGCATTCTTTGGCTCGTATGGAACAATGGGTGACTACGTGGCGTCGATGGGTCTTACCGATGACCCGGATTACTTCCTTATGGGTGTTCAGGCTCCGGTAGTTGAAAGAGGCGGACAGAACAACTTCAACCTTGCAGATGTTCGCTATGGCAGCTGTCCTTGGGCGATAAGTGTTACAAATCCGTATCCGCTTGAGACAGCGCACTATCTGGATTACTATTTCTCTGAAGACGCTCTCGACCTTATAAACTACGGCATTGAAGGCGAGTCGCTTATATATGTAAATGGTGTGCCGCAATACAGCGAGCTTGTTACAAACGACTCTGAGGGTATTGAATTTAACACAGCCGTTTGTGCATACATTGTCCGCGATTTCATAAACATCAACATTGCAAAGAGAAACAATTCGATATTGAACGACGAAGCAATCAGGTCAATTGAGCTCTGGGCGAAATTCCCTGCGACAGCGGTAATTCCGAACATTGCGTTGACACCCGAGGAGTCAAGCGAGCGCTCGGCGCTGCTCAACGACATTCAGACATATGTCTCGGAGTGCCTCAACACATTTATCACAGGAACGAAGTCCCTTGATGAGTGGGACAGCTATGTTGCACAGATTGAAGGCATGGGACTTGGCAGAGTGCTTGAAATTACCAATGGCGCGCTTGACCGTTACAACAGCCGTTAATTATTGCAAAGAATGTGAGGGGCGGTATTATCACGCCCCTCCGTTTTAATTTTTTAAGGGGAGATATACAATGACAGTTGAAAAGTATGGCATTTTCGAATTAAAGATTGTAGGCGCCGCAGACCCTGTCGCAACATTCACTTGTGGTGCGGATTCAATAAAAGTTTCAGGATTTCAGAGCGGCGAAGGCATGTACGCTGTTCGTTTTATGCCGAAGAAGGAAGGCGAATGGAAGTATTCCGTGAAATGCGGAGACAGCGAAAAAACAGGCAGTTTTGAGTGTGTAAAAAACAGCGGAATAAATCACGGCCCTGTTGAAGCTGACGGAACAGCGTTCCGTTACGCTGACGGTTCAGTTTTTGCGCCGGTGGGGACAACCTGCTATGCATGGATTCACCAGCCTGTGGAACTGATAGAGGAGACCTATAAATCATTCGAGAACGCGCCGTTCAACAAGGTTCGCATGTGCTTGTTCCCGAAGCATATGCCCTATAACCATAACGACCCCGATTTATACCCGTTTGAAAAGGATGAAAACGGCGGGTGGGATGTAAATAGACCATGCTTCAAATTCTGGGATCATTTTGACTCCTGCATGATGAAGCTTATGGATATGGGGATAGAGGCGGATTTGATTCTGTTCCACCCGTATGACAGATGGGGATTTTCAAAATTTAGCAGGGAAGAAGACTTTATATATCTGGATTACTGTATCCGCCGGCTCTCAGCTTACCGCAATATTTGGTGGAGTCTCGCAAACGAATACGACTTTGTTGGAACGAAGACAAAGGACGACTGGGAAGCCTTCGGAGAAAAAGTTAATGCCGATGACCCGTACGGCCACCTGCTTTCAATCCATAACGGCATGCTGATATACCCGAAAACTGACTGGATGACCCATGTGTCAATACAGCACAAGGTTGTTGCCAATGTATCAAAATGGATTAGAGAATTTAATCTTCCGGTTATTATTGACGAATGTGGGTACGAGGGTAACATTGAGTTTGGCTGGGGGAATTTGTCCGCGTTTGAGATGGTTCACCGCGCATGGATTTCAGTTGTAAAAGGCGGATATATCACGCACGGCGAGACATATTACCGTGAAGACGAAGTGCTCTGGTGGGCTAAGGGCGGGAAATTATATGGCGAAAGTCCGGCGCGGTTTGCATTCCTGAAAAATCTGCAATATGAAATTGGGGTGTTGCAGCCTACGACCTTCAGAGCGTTATCTGACCCGAACAATCCACCTGATGAAAGTGCGATGGGCGAGCACGCACCGTTTTTCCGTGCTTTGCTTGCACTGCCGGAGGATGAAAGGGCGAATAAAATAGCGGAGCTTACGCCAAACATGGGTAAAAATGAAAATTACAGCCTGCAATACCTTGGACGTTCTTGTCCCCTGTTTATGGATTCGATGCTTCCAGAAAATGGGACATATCGCGTAGAGGTAATCGATGTGTGGGATATGACACGTAAAACCGTACTGGACGGTGTGTGTGGTAGAATCAAAATTCCGCTACCCGCAAAAGAGGGTATCGCCGTTTTGTCGACGCGGTTGTCCGGCGATAATTTTTAAAAGACTGAAAGTATCGGAGGATTTTATCCTTCGATACTTTATATTTGAATCGTTGCCTTTTCTTCAGAAACAAGAAGAAGATTTGTGAGGTGAGTAATTTGGCGCGAATATCAGTGAGAGGGCTTGCGAAAAAGCTTGGAGTCAGCCCCGCAACAGTTTCGCTTGCGCTTAACGACAAAGCGGGGGTATCGCAGAAAACGAGAGTGATGATTTTAAAAAGTATTGAGGAACTTGGGTATGAAGTAAAATTAAATTCTAGGCAGACCAGCGCTATAGGTTTCGCAATATTTAAAAAACATGGAGCCCTGGTCGGCAATATGCACCACTATAATGAGCTCTCGGCAATTATAGAATCAGCGGCATTGAAAAGCGGGCTCAAAATGCGCGACTATTTAATAGGGCAAGGCTCGGAGCTTGGCGGATTATCTAAGGAGTGCATGGGGCTTGTAGTGCTTGCGACGGAGATGAATGAGGATGATTTGAAACAGTTTTCGGAGCTTGATATCCCGGTAGTGTTTTTGGACAACAGTTTTCCGTTGAGTTCTGTAAATACAATATCCGTCGATAATCTGGGAGGTATACATTCTGCGGTTGATTATTTGCGGAAAATGGGACACAAAACTATCGGATACTTGAAAAGTGAAAATATTGTTAGAAATGTTATTGAAAGGTTTGAAGGATACAAAAAGGCGATAGATGTGCATGGATTGGAGCAGGGCGAAATATTTTGTTTCAATGATTTGAACAACATCAAGAGGGAAGCCCGGGAGTTTTTCAAATACAGTGCGCCTGCTTCTCCGGCTTTTGTTGCGGATGACGATTACATAGCATATCAGGTGTCCGAGGTGCTAACTGAAATGGGATATAAAGTCGGCACAGACATATCGGTAATGGGATTTGGAGACAATAGGTATGCGCTTATGTCGAATCCGCAATTATCCACAGTTCACGCTCCGTTCAGCTCGTTTGGATATCTGGCGGTTGGTAAGATAATGGAACAAGCTTCAGTGGCGGCAGAGTTTCACAGCCACATTTTGGTGGGGACAAAACTGGTACTGCGGAAAAGTGTCAAAAAATAAGGCGTTGTAGTCTTCATTACAGAGGGCGGCAGAGTGAAATTTAGAATTTCGCTCTGCCGCCTTTTACCTTTTACCAATTGCTATTATATTTTTGCTGATTTTTTCGCCAGGCTGATTTTGTTGAGCGTACTTTTTTACTTTGATAAATGAAATTTATATGTACCACTGTTGCCGTGCATATGCTTGTTGTGAATAATATTGTGTTTGCCAGATATGGTTTTGGAATCGGAATAATCTACAAAAATAAATAGATACAATGTAAGATGTCACGAATCGTACACAAACGTTTGCGTCGGAAACATGGGTGAAATATTTGAACATTAGCTATAAAACGAAAGGAATTTGCAGATTGCATAAAAAAACATTTGAATTTAAACAAACGGGCTTGTTTAGGAAATACCACAAAACAGCTTGCTAACAGGGGGCATAATGATATAATAAAAAGGAAAGACGAGAATTATATTGTTGTAAGATGAAGCATTAACGTGTTTGCGCAGGATTTTGTATAGTACAAATATGCGTATTTCAACGTGAAGGATGAAAAGATTACGTGGAAGATATTGTTTAAACGAGGATACTAAAATAGGAGGAATTACAATGATTACGGTCGAAAAATATGGTGTGTTTGAGCTTTTGGTTGACGGGACGGAGGTGACGGCTTCATTCGCTCACGATGATGTCGCCGGCTTGATTGTAAGTGGTTTCGGTGTAGGTACGGGAAAGTCTGCGGTGCGATTTATGCCAACACAAGAGGGAATCTGGCATTATAGAGCGGGAGATATTTCCGGTGAATTTCTCTGTATTGCTAACGTGGGAAACAACCATGGACCAGTAGTTGCTGATGGTATGCACTTTCGCTATGCGGACGGAACGGACTATTTTCCTGTCGGAACAACGCTGTATGCATGGGTTCATCAGTCTCCCGAACTAATTGAACAAACGCTCGCTACACTTAATCGCGCCGCTTTCAATAAAGTTCGTATGTGCGTGTTTCCGAAGAAGTTCGATTTCAACTTCAACGAGCCGGTATTTTATCCGTTCGAGAGCGGAGAGGATGGCAGATGGGATGCCTCGAAGCCGAACTATCCGTTTTGGGAGAACTTAGATACGCAAATTAAGGCGCTGTGCGATTTGGGAATAGAGGCGGATCTGATCCTTTTCCACCCATATGACAGCTGGGGATTTTCCGACATGTCGCGCGAAGAATCGCTGATATATATTGACTATTGCGTAAAACGTTACTCGGCATACCGCAACGTGTGGTGGAGCCTTGCAAACGAGTATGATTTGGTTTCAACTAAACCAATTGAGGACTGGTATACCTTCGGCGAAAAAATCGCCGCTGACGATATCTGCAAACACCTTATTTCGGTGCATAACTGGACAACTGTTTTCCCGAAAACGTCATGGCTTACACATTGTTCGCTTCAAGGCGACGTGGGCAGAGTTGCGATGTTAAGGAAAGAGTATGAGCTTCCGGTAATTATGGATGAATTCGGATATGAGGGCAATATTCCGTTTGGATGGGGCAACCTGACCGCGTTTGAGGAGATAAACCGGGCCTGGCGGAGCGTCGCATTCGGAGGCTATGCTACGCACGGGGAAACTTATTACAACGATGAGGAAGTACTGTGGTGGGCAAAGGGCGGAAGAATATACGGTGAGAGCGCCGAGCGCTTTGCGTTTCTGAAGGCGGTTCTGTACGAAATCGGCGCGCTGGATTTGGTTACGGTGGAATCCGATATGGCCATTTTGCAAAATCAAGGGCCGCCGAATCCGGTGCACAAGCACATCGCGGCGGTGACGGCTCGCGATACAACGGGAACAATGGGCCGGTTATTTGCAAATTCGGTCGGCGGAAATAAAAATTACAGACTTATATACCTCGGTCGCTCCTGCCCCTGCTACCAGGATATTGTCTTGCCGGAAAACGGTTCTTACAATATCGAAGCTATTGATATATGGGAAATGACCCGCACAAACATCAATGAAAATGTGAATGGGCGGATAAGATTGAGGCTGCCGGGTAAAGAGGGAATTGCGGTTCTTATCAAGAGGATTTCAGGAGATTCGCTTAACTGAGAGATTACAGAGGGAATGCCATTTGAGGAGATAGTATGGAAAACAACAGCATCTATAATCCCGAGCTAAATATTGGAAACCTTTGTCCAAATGTTGTTGCCTACTACTTTAAGGAGTGGGAAGATTTCGACATGACGCCCGGACACGCGCATAATCAGGTCGAAATCATGTATATAATAAGCGGAGCATGCGTTATACAGGCGGCAGGAAGCAAATTTGAAATGAAAAAGGGGGCTTTTATCCTTATCGATGCAAATGTCCATCACAATCTAATCGTGAACGGCGCTAACAGATGTAAAATGCTTAACATTGAGTTTCGCTTTACGCGCGACCTCCAAAAATGCCCTGTTTTTAAGAACGTCATTGAGTCTTCCGAATCTTATCGGAAATTTGCCGAATACAAATATCCGTATGTTGTTTTCAATGACCTTGAGGGCATATATCCGATTTTCAGGAACCTGATTATGGAGCTTGATGGACATGAAGCTGACAGGGACACAATTGTACAATTGCAGCTGTGCTATATCTTAATGAAGGCGTTCCGGCTAACAGACAGCTACGGTGACGGAAACAGTATAAGCGACAAGTACGTATTTTCAGCCATAAAATATATGCATGAAAACTACAGCGCAGACATTAAGGTGGAGGATATCGCAAAGGCGGTGAGCCTTCATCCGGTTTATTTACAAAGGGTGTTCAAGCAAAGCCGCAATGTGACGCTAATGCAGTATTTGCGTGAGTTGCGAATAGAAAAGGCGAAAATGCTTATCAGGAATACGGATATTCCGATAATTGATATATCGGGATATGTGGGCATAAACAGCAGGCAATATTTCAATTATGTATTTAAAAACAGAACGGGCAGAACACCGGTAGAATACCGCAAAAAGGCATATCCTGTTAAGCTTTCAGGAGCGCCACCGGACGACACGAACTTATATACAGAATAGTTGGAATGTTGAAAAAGTCTATATGGATTTTTAGCACGGGCAAGTTTGCCTGTGCTTTTTTGTCAAGGTTTTGGGTTTCAAAAACATTGTAGCCGCCGCCGATTTGAAGAGGATAAAAGCCGCAATGGTTTCTATTTCTGACATAATGCCGGTGATAGATTGTTATTTTGAAAACATAAAATTCGTCTTTGCGGTATCATTATTACAGGCAAATTAATTATGTTGTACGTAATATATGGAGGAGAGTTATTAATGTCATTTAAGGTTGCATTTATTGGAGCGGGAAGCATAACTTTCACGCGAAAACTGTTGCAGGATTTGTTGTCGGTGCCGGAATTCCGGGATATTGAAGTTGCTTTTACGGACATCAATCAGCAAAATCTTGATATGGTAACAAAACTGTGCCAGCGCGATATTGACGCAAACGGCATAGCCGTAAAAATTCAGCCGACACTTGATCGTAGAGAGGCGTTTCGCGACGCAAAATATGTTATAAATGCTGTTCGTATCGGAGGGCTTGAAGCTTTTGAAATGGATGTGGATATTCCGCTGAAATACGGTGTGGATCAGTGTGTAGGCGACACGCTCTGCGCCGGCGGAATTATGTATGGTCAGCGGGGCATAGCTGCCGTGCTTGAGTTTTGCAAGGATATCCGGGAGGTTGCGAAACCGGATTGCCTTATGCTGAACTATGCAAACCCAAATGCGATGATGACGTGGGCCTGCAACAAGTACGGCGGAGTTAATACCATCGGACTTTGCCACGGCGTACAGGGCGGACATCATGTAATTGCGCATCTCCTCGGTCTGGAGAAAAAGGAGGTTGACATAATCTGCGCCGGAATTAACCACCAGACGTGGTATGTTCAGGTGCGGTACAACGGCGAAGATATGACAGGAAGGCTCCTCGAAGCTTTTGAAAAACATGCTCTGCTCAGCGATATGGAAAAGGTGCGCATAGACATGCTGCGCAGGTTCGGCTATTTCAGCACCGAGTCAAACGGGCATCTCTCGGAATATGTGGCGTGGTACAGAAAACGTCCGGATGAAATCAAGGATTGGATTGCGCCCGGCTGGATTAACGGCGAAACAGGAGGCTATCTGCGTGATTGTCAGGAAAACAGAAACTGGTTTGAAACTGAATTCCCTATCTGGATGAAGGAAGAACCGGTGAAATTCAGTCCGGAACTCCGCAGCGAGGAGCACGGTTCCTACATAATTGAGGGGCTGGAGACAGGCCGGGTTTACCGTGGACATTTCAATGTGGTCAACAGAGGGGCAATTACAAACCTTCCGGCGGACGCAATAGNGGAAGTTCCCGGATATGTTGACGGCAACGGAGTCAGCATCCCGATTGTGGGGGATTTGCCGCTGGGTTGTGCGGCGGTGTGCAATTCCAGCATATCGGTTCAGAGGCTGGCGGTTGAAGCGGCGGTTCATGGCGATAAAGAACTCCTCTGTCAGGCGATGATGATGGACCCGCTGACAGGTGCGGTGTGCAATCCGCCTGAAATCTGGCAGTTGGTGGATGAGATGCTGGTAGCCCAAGCTGAATGGCTTCCGCAGTATGAAGAGGCTATTCAGGCGGCAAAGAAGCGGCTCGCGTCCGGCAATCTGCTCCCGACAAAAGAAAACTACAGGGGAGCTGTACGCAGAGATGCCCGCCCGTACAGCGAGGTGGCAGAGGAAAGAGAACGCCGCAAATCGTTTGCGAATATCGGCGAATATTTCAAGAAAGGAAGTAAAGCGGATGTCGGTGATTAGTTTGCCGTCGGCTGAAGCCGTCCGCCGGAAAGCGGATCAGGCCATCGAACGAATGGAAAAAAAGCATCTTATCAATTGGCGCGATTCCATCGGCAAAGTGGTTTTCATTTCTATGCAGTATCCTGGACTGTGGCTTGAGCATACATACGACTCTGTCGCATGGGGAAATTTCCGCCCGTCGGATGTGGCGGTCTCGAAAGCGCAGGTTAAGCTGTTTTTGGATCAACAGACGGAGGAGGGACAGTTGCCTTGCTTTATATGGAAGGACATTACCTGCCACGGCTGGCTTCAGGAGTGCGTCTCATTTACACGGCTGGCGCTGGAGGCGTGCAAGCAAAACAAAGATTTGGAATTCCTGAAAGAATGTTATAAAAAATGTAAAAAGTGGGACGATTGGCTCGTGAAGAACCGCATGGGCAGAGGCTTGGGGCTTGTTGAGATGCACTGCGGTTATGATACAGGCCACGACAACAGCGGGCGACTCCTTGGCATGAAATACCCGACTTACTACAAAGCGATGGTCGGAGGCCCTGCAAACGAGGCGCCTGCTGACGACGATGTGCTGCCGGCTGTCGGACCTGACATCAATGCTGTTTTCTATAATTCGCGGATGGCATTGGCGGATATGGCGGAAGAACTCGGGCTTTCTGACGAAGCGGATGTGTGGTTAAAAAAGGCGAAGGATGTCCATACGGCCCTGTTTGAAATTTGTTACAACAAGGAAGACCAGTTTTTCTATGATGTCGATAAGCACGGCAAGCAGAGAAAGTGCAAGTCAATCATGATTACGAATATGTTCAGCGAAAATGTCCTCAGTTTTGATTTGGGAAATGAAATTTTTGAAAGATATTTTCTTGATCCCGACGAATTCGGAACGCCGTATCCCTATCCGGGAGTTGCAGTGTCCGACCCGACTTTTCACATGAACCTGCCGGGAAATTCATGGGGCTACTATTCGCAGGGATTGACCATGCTTCGCTCGCTGCGATGGATGGAAAAGTACGGCCGCAAAAAAGAGCTTGAGGAAAACATGCTGAAGTGGATTTCCGCATGGTGTGCAAGCGACAGCATTCAATTCGGCCAGGAGCTTGACCCATTCACCGGCAAGCCGTCGCAAAGCTCCGAATACTATTCGAGCACAATGATTTTCTTTTTAGAATCGGCGAAGAGGCTGGGGTATATTTAGCGATTGGAACGGCTGACGACATAATATCAAAACAATTGGCCGCAGCTAATATACATGGAAAGTTTCATGAGAATAAACTGTGGGAAAAAATAGGAGGAAATTATGAAAAAGTTATTAGCATTAATCCTTAGCTTACTGCTATTATTGCCGCTGCTGAACGCGTGCGACAATAATTCATCTCCTTCGGAGACACCATCAGCGCCGCCATCTTCCGCAGCTGCACAAACTTCTTCGGAGGGAGTGAACAGCACGGAAGAACCTCGGGAATCAGACACATTAGGTTTGCCGTTCTCGGATACTTTGATTACCTATACCATCTGGAACGGTCCTCTGAGTATTTCAGCAGGTATGACTACTCCGAATGATTCCCATACATATAAATTGATGGAGCAAATGTCAAATGTTCATATTGAATGGGAACAGCCAGCCCAAGGCATGGATATTGAACAATTCGGGCTTATAATTGCGTCAGGTAATTTTCCAGATGTGTTTTTCGGCGGCAAAGAGTATTATATCGGCGGAGTTGACAGGTATATCGAAGATGGATTACTCAGAGACCTCACCGACTTGGTAGACCAATACGCTCCGAACTACCAATTTCAGAGAAATAGAACGGATGATATACGGCGCTACACAATGACAGACACCGGACGCATTCCATATTTCCGTACTATCAATGTTTCGCGCGAGCCAACTTATACCGGCGGCTGGGCGAGGCAGGATTGGCTCGATGTCTCTGGAACAGGGATAAAAGCCAATGACATCCAGACATATGATGAGCTGCACGATATGTTTGTTGTACTTAAAGATTTTGCCGGTGTAGCACCATATTACCTAGGAGGTATGAGTGGAGCAAGCAACGGTATCGATGATTTCTTCATGACGGGTTACGGCGTAAATCAGGACGGCTTTGTCAACCGCAATGGAACTGTTGTATTCGGATTTACAGATCCCGGTTATCTTGAATATCTGACTATGATGAAGCAGTGGTATGATGAAGGGCTGATAGATCCGGAATTCTACAGCAGGGCGGGTCTGGCTGGAGGTGATTCTGCTATGTGGCTGAACGGAGGATTCGGAGCGTATTCGTTCCTGTACTCGATTGATATGCTTGAGCAGCGCATACCTGATGAAGGTGTCGACATACAAGGGTTTTCAGCGCCGGTAAAGAACAAGGATGATATACGAAAGCTGGCTTACTACCACATTCTGCCTATCGAAGTTGGTGGTGCGTTTGCAACAGTTACCTTTAACTCCGACGATGTTATTCCACTTATTAAATGGCTGGATTATTTCTATTCTGAAGAAGGCGCACTCTTTGGCAACTGGGGAATTGATGGGGAATCGTACACAATTGATCCAGCAGGCAATCCGCAGTGGACAGAACTTGTCTACGGTAATCCGGATGTCATGATGGTAGAACTCAGGGCGCTGTACGCCACAGGGCCAATTCATCCCAAGCTTTATTACTGGCAAAACGGCTACTCTCCGACTTTGGCGGGAAAATGCGTAAGTACACCTATAGAAATATGGGATAGAAATTATCAAGACAGTGAAACAATGCCCGAGATATTCCTTACCGTGGACGAGTCGACGGAATATGCAAATGCTTATAGCGACATACACACTTACATTGAGGAAATGACAGTGAAATTCATAATCGGTAGTGTGCCCCTGACAGACTGGGATTCCTATGTGAATTGGGTTACACGTCAGGGAATCGACAAATGTATTAAGATACAGCAGGCAGCGCTGGATAGGTTCAACAGCAGATAATCGGTTGGAATTGCTCTCAAATTTTATAAAGATATTCTTTTGGTTTCAACGAATTTGGGACGTCGTACCCTGTCCCGGGTTGCGGCATCTAGCCCTGCCTTTAGCGGCATGGCGGCAAACGGGAAATGCTTGTCGGGATATGTTTTATATAGGCAGGATTGGTAACGAGGAGGTGAGTGTCAGCGGAATTATTGCAAGCTATCATAGGCGCAGAATGCAAAATTTTCTAATTAAAAGGAGAGGTAAACATGAAAAACGGAATCATAACTCGCACAGTTTTCGGTAGACTGGTATGTCTCGTTTTGTCGCTGCTGCTGCTCGTCTCATTGGGACTTAGCGGATGCACGCCGGCGACAACAGACCCTTCAGCTCCGCCGGCAACGAACGGACCATCATCAACGCCAAATAAACCCGAGGACGAAGAAGGGCCGGAAGCGGGAGGACTTCCAATAGTGAGCGAGTCTGTTACATTCTCGTTCTACTATCCGTTCACCAGCACAATCATTTCGTCCCGCGCAGAGTCAATGGCAATTCATGAGATGGAAAAACGCACAAACGTCCATATCGACTGGGTTGAACCTGCAGACTCGGGTGATTTGAATGCCGTTATGAGTTTGATGTTCAGCTCCAACGATTTCAGCGACTTCATCTATATGGGCAACGTTACATATCCCGGCGGGGATGTTCTGGGCGTGGCGAACGGCGATTTTATACGCCTGAATGAGCACATAGACCAATACTGTCCGAATTACAAAAATATCATTGACACTTGGGGAATAGCCTATGAAAAGGACGTAAAGCTGGACGATGGCACTATATATTCGTTCTATAACGTCGCATTGAAAGAAGAGGGCACAAACTTCGGAATGGCAGTAAGAGAAGACCTTACAAAGCCGCTGGGAATTGAAATGCCTGTCACAATTTCCGAGTGGGAGTCAATGCTTACAGCTTTTCGCGACAATTATCCGGACATTATACCGTTGACATGCTCGCCGTTCTTCCCGGTAGGTGCATATCGCGGCACATTTGCGGGTTCTCAGTTTGTATCCGCATATGGCATAGCCAACGAATTCTATCAGGTTGACGGCGAAGTCAGGTTTGGCCCGATTCAGCCCGAATTTAAGCAGTATCTTGAGCTAATGAGTGATTGGTACAGCAAAGGTCTGTTGGATCCAGAGTTTGCTTCCCGCCAGCCGGAATTTGTTGGGCTGTTATATGAAGCGGCCTCTTATGACGCGGTGTGGGGCGTACTCAGAAACCGTTTTGGCGACTTTGATATACGCGCGGTCCGCGCTCCCGTTGTCAACGTCGGCGATAAAATTAAGTATGGAGTAGTAAACTCCCCGATAGGTGCCGCCACAGTTATAACATCGGCGCTCGACCACGACCTTGATGTTGCATGCAAATGGTTCGATTATCAGTACACCGAGGAAGCAATGCTTCTGAACTGTTACGGACCTCAGGGCGCAAACTGGGATTATGACGCAAACGGCGAGCCACAGTTCAATGAGAAATTTATCAAGGAAACTGAAGAAACCGGCGACGCCGCAGATGATATTTACCACCGTGACGCAATAAATGGCCCGGGTCTCGTTGATTTGACCCGAAACTACAAGGCTCCGCCTGCGGTAATTTGGGAAGCTTCGCTTGAAATTGCCGTGTGGGAACAGGATGGAACAGAATACACACTTCCGGGGAAAATGTCACTCACCGACGAGGAAGCAGTAATCTATTCAGCTAAATACAATGATATTAAAACTTTCTATACCGAATGGATATGCAAAACAATAATGGGACAGAACTCGCTTGATGATTTTGACAAGTTCGTTCAGCAGATGAAAGACATGGGTATTGAGCAGATGATTCAAATTAAGCAGGACTCATACGACAGATACTTGGCAAGATAATCACAAACCTGGTTAGAAAAATTATAAGTTTATACATGACGCTAAAAAGGAGACGGCTTAACAAGCCGTCTCCTTTTTGTCGCTGCAGAAGAGGAAACCAACAGTTTCTATTTAGCTATCCAAGCGAAATGATTATGAATAGCGGTAATTCCCTTTTCGCTGTCCTTGCTGATTAGTGCGTCTATAATCTCGTGGTGGTACTTTTGAAGAGTCTTAAATCCATCAGCTTTTTTGGCAACAGTTTGATTATGTGTGTAAGCCATATACTCGCCGATAACGCTGGAAAGAGCATGGAAGTTGATGATAATAAGCTGGTTGTGCGACGCTTCGGCAAGCAGTGTATGAAACCTGTTGTCAAGGTTAAAGATAAAAGCGTCGTCTGTTGTTGTGTCCAAAAGGTCGATAATCTGCCTCATCTCGATTGTCTGCTCCACTGTGACTTTATCCAGCGCGAGAGAAAATGCCTGAAGCTCCAACATCTGACGAAAGGCGGTGAAGCCTTCGAAATCAACATCGCCACGGCGGAACATTACCTCCATTATGTTTGCTGTGGTTCTGCTATACGCGTTGGAAATATAGTTGCCTGAGCCTTGGTTGCTGTCTATGAACCCGAGGTAGTTAAGCACCTTAATCGCCTCGCGAACAGTGGCACGGCTGACGTTCATCTGCTTTGCAAGATCGCGCTCCGGCGGAAGCTTGTCGCCGACATTATATATTTTTTTTGCAACTTGGTCGATTACATAATCAACCACTGTGCTGCAAATAGCATTCGGAACGGAAGTTTCGGACATACTACAATCACCTCATGTTTTTCCTGTATTCAGTATATCTTTGGACTGAACACTATGTCAATACATTCTTGTAAGATGAAATTATAAAAGTTTTTCGCAAATAGCCAAATATTGTCCAGTACAATATTTGTGCGATATGTAGAAAACAGCTGAACATAATTGGTTATTCATACAAATAATATCGAGTTAGAACAAAATGATTGACAATAATCAGGTGAAGAATTATACTACACTTAAAGTGGTCAGGCCAATTTATCATAATACTGCTTTAATTTGTTTTTAAGGAGTGATGGGAAACGGGTGGGTTTCGTTTATCGCGGAACAGTAACATGAACACTATTTGGAATAACAGGAGGAAAAACCATGAAGAAGTTAGGTAAACTCACAGCTCTGATACTCGCAATATTTATGATGGCGAGTTTCGTTGCGGGCTGCGGCAATGAAACTGAGGCGAATTCATCGACTCCGTCTTCAACGCCGACGGCACAGCAGAGCACAGCTCCCGTCGAGTCCGCAGATCCGGTCGATGAATACGCCTACAGAATGCCGATTACCGATGATGTCTACACGCTTACGGCATGGCGTGCATTTACCTCGGCGTATCTCTCAGACCCGAACGAGATTATAGCAAATATCGAGCTGGAAAAACGCACAAACATCCATATCGACTGGAAACTGGCCTCCACAGCAGACCAAAACGCGGCGTACAGCATTATGATTGCCTCCAATATATACGATGATTTCATCGTTCAGGGTAGAGGTGAGCCACCCGAGTATGTTGGCGGTATAGACAAAGCTATTGAGGACGACGTCCTCATGGAGGTTTCGAGCCTTATCGAAAAATGGATGCCAAATCTGAAAAACCTGATGGAAACAAACGTCACAATAGGCAAAGATATCCGCACAGACTCGGGCAACATCGGACAGTTCCCGGTAACAAAGACGGAATTGCAGCCCAGCTGGCTCGGGCCCGGTATCCGCTATGATTTGCTCGACAACCTCGGTCTTGCAATGCCCAAAACATATGACCAGTTGCATGATGTTCTGGTCAAGTTCAGAGACGACTTGAGCATGCCGCAGCCGCTAATTCTTCCGGCTACAGGATACAGCGACATGGCGTTCAGCCTTGAATCCGGATTTGACACCGCTCCAACCTTCTACCAGGTGGATAATGTGGTCAAATACGGCTTTATCGAGGATAACTTCAAAGAGTATACAATAATGCTGAACAAGTGGTACTCCGAGAAGCTGATTGACCAAGAATTTTTCACCCGCACAGGTTCCTCCGATTTCACAGCGATAGACAGAATTACAAACGACCTGACCGGCGCAACGGTTCACATGATGCAGACAATGCAGCCCCAGTATAGGGCGGTATCGCCGAACCCTGACTTCATGTTCAGAGCCATGCCATTCCCGCAGAAGGTGGAGGGTAATGTCTCCCACCTTAGCCGTCCGTCATATTATGTCAGCAACAACGGCGTGACAATCCCGGTCACAACTGCAAAAGACGAGTACAAGCTGGAAGTTATCGCGCGCTGGGTTGACTACAAATACGGCGAAGAGGGCGCTATTTTGATGAACTACGGCGTTGAAGGCGTAACATACACAATGGTTGATGGACAGCCTCTCTTCAACGATTTTGTCACGAAAAATCCTGACGGCATACCGGCAAGCCAAATGTACAGAGTTGCCTGTGACAGCGACTGGACAGGACTGTATATGTGGCAGCGCGAAAGAGCGATAATGGACGAAGAAGATTACGCCGCATATACAATCTGGTCAGACAGCACTAAGCGCGACTGGACAATGCCGCTTATCGAAATGACAGCCACCGAGGGCGGCGAATATACGGCACTTTACGCGGATATTCAGACCTATGTTCAGGAGACATATCCCTCGTTTGTCACCGGCACAAAACCAATTTCCGAGTATGACGCATTTATTCAGCAGCTGAAATCCATGAACATTGACCGCTGCATCGAGCTGCAGCAGGCTGCGCTTGACAGGTATAACGCGCGATAAGTTAACAGAGCATAAATAATCTGACGAGAGTTAGTAGGCGCGGGCGCAAAATGTAATGTCTTGCGCTCGCGTCTAAGCTTATTATTTGTTGCAATTTGACAATGTTTTTTGGTACAATTTTTATATAGGCAGATTTTTCAATATGCGCGAAACCTGTATGTTATTGATGATTTATAGGAGGTTGTAATGTCAAACACAAACGGGCACGATATGAGTTATATATCTCACGCGGGCACATGGCTTACAGACGAAGCCGGACGGGTGGTGCAAATGCACGGCCTTCGCGTGAACTACATCAAAGAGCCGCCGTATATGGAGGCAATTAGCGACGAAGATATGGCCTTTCTTGTAAGCGAGGGCCTGAACGCCATGCGGGTCAACTGGATTTGGGAGCACGCGGAGCCGGAGCCCGGCGTATATAACGAGGAGTACCTCGACCATCTTGTGACGCTCAATGACAGGCTTGCTAAGTTTGGAATTCGCAGCCTTGTCGGTATGGCGCACAGTAGTTATTCCTCCAAGCAGGGAGGCTTGGGCGCACCGCCGTGGGCTGTTGTTAGCCGCTATTTCGGCAAGAAAAAAACCTTGATGGACTACTACGCCGAGGAGAGAGGCCCGCAGGCCGGCGGCGCAGGCGCATACGCGAAACGTCAGGAGGAGGAACAGGAGGCATGGGACAATTTCTACGCCGACGCGCTGGCGCCCGACGATGTGGGCGTAATGACTCACTGCATAAACACGTGGAAGCAGCTTGCCTCACGCCTTGAGAGTAAGCCCAATGTGTTTGCGCTCGACCTGTTTCACGAACCGCCCCCGGGATACGAATACGAAGTTCTGCATGGCGAGGTGAAATATTTCACAGAGCCTGTGCTGTTCGAGATGAGAAAGCTTTGGAAGTTTCATCGGAAATTTATTAACGAAGTGCGTGAAGCGGACAAAAAGCACATCCTGTTCTATCAGGGAAGCTGTTATCATGATTCGGAGCTGTACGCAAACTGCAAAGTCAATATACCCGCGAACTTTTCGGACGACAAAAACATCGGTTTCAGTTCACACATAACCTCTCACGACTCGGCAAAGCTGCCGCCGGAGAAATTCAGGAGCAACCTGAATAAAGCGCTGGATAACCAGTGGGGGCACGCCGCCGAGTCGGATATAGCTTTTGTTGTCTCGGGGTTTCGCAACACGCTGATTCCGTCTGTGTACGCAAACTTTGTTGACACCCTTGCGGCGCGCAGTATACCGTGGACGTATTTTACTTTCAGAGGCGTACAGGCAGGGCCGACAAATCAGGAACTGTCGCTGTTACTGGATTCGTCAAAGCCGGCAGCGCTCGACAATGTGAAGGACGACATGTGGGATGCAATCGTGGTTCCGTACGCGCAGCTAACGGCGGGAACGCCGGTGTCGTGGGATTTTGACAGAGAAACTAAAGTTATGGAGTACACGTATTCCACCGCTCCTACCGGAGAAACTCCGATTGCAAAGGGCGCGTTTACCGAGATTTTCATACCCGCACGCCACTATCCGAACGGCTACTCGGTGGAGGTTACAGGCGCGGCTGTGCGGTCGCACGAAACCTCGGCGTGGGTTGTGTTGGAAAATGACGAAAACGCAAAAGAGGTAAAAGTGACAGTGCACCCGCGCAGTGGCTCCTATACAGAGCGCGCGAGTTGGGGCTTTGGCCCGACGTCGGCTAAAAATTAAGATTTTGTGAGGTGCAGAGTATGCAAAACGCAGAAACGGGATATATTTCTCACTCTGGCAAGTGGCTTGTCGATGAGGCGGGGCGGGTTGTCCAGGTTCACGGGATGGCGCTATATGAAAAGGTTCCGCCATACCTGGAGGATGGCTCGTTTGAGGAAGATTTTGCTTTTCTGGCGAGCGAAGGGTTAAATGCAATACGCCTGAACTGGGTGTGGGAGGCGGCAGAACCTGAACCGGGAGTATACAACGACGAATACATTGACAGAATTGTTGCGCTTAACGACAGGATGGCGAAATACGGAATCCGTACTCTAGTAGGCATGGCGCAAAACGGGTTTTCCTCCAAGTTCGGGGGTTTTGGCGCTCCGCCGTGGGCCTGCGTCAACAGATATTTTGGCGGAAATAAGACGATGATGGAATATTTCCGCGCGGCGGCAGGGGAGCGTACGCACAAACCCGAGGAGGAGCAGGAAGCGTGGGATAATTTCTACGCCGATGCCTTAGCGCCGGACGACGTCGGAGTAATGACACATTGCATTAACACATGGAAGCGGCTCGCCTCGCGTTTGGAGAGCAAGCCGAATGTATTTGCCATTGATTTGTTCCACGAGCCTGCTCCGGGATATGAGTTCGAGACATTGCACGGCGAGGTGCGCTTTTTCACGGAACCGACGTTGTTTGAGATGAAAAAGCTGTGGCGCTTCCACAGGAAATTTATTAAAGAAGTACGCGAGGCGGACAAGAAGCACATTTTGTTCTATCAGGGAAGCTGTTACCACACGGCAAAGCTGTACGCGGAATCAAACGTGAATATGCCAGCAAACTTTTCAGACGATAAGAATATCGGATACAGCGTCCATTTGACAGCACACGACGGTGGCAGTATGCCACCGACTGATTTCAGATCGCTGCTTAATCGGGCGCTCGACAAACAATGCGGTCACGCCGAGGAAAATGGTGCGGCATGCGTGCTGTCAGGCTTTAGGACGACGCTTGACGACGATGTATACGCTAATTTCCTTGACACAATGACAAAGCGGCATTTGCCGTGGACTTATTTTACTTTCCGCGGGCACAAAGGCCCGGACACAGCGGGCGCAAAGCTGTCGCTCCTAGAGGATAAGTCCAAACCTGCTTCTTTGGAAAATACGGTAGACAGCCGCTGGGAGGTTTTCGTTGTCCCATACGCGCAGCTCACTGCGGGAACACCAGTTTTTTGGGATTTCGACAGAGAGACTAGGGTGATGGAGTACATCTACTCCACAGCTCCGGCAGGGGGAAGTCCGATTCCGAAAGGCGCTTTTACCGAGGTTTTCATACCTGCGCGCCACTACCCAACCGGCTATTTGGTAGAAGTAACAGGCGCAACGGTGAAATCGCACGAAACATCGGCGTGGGTGGTACTGGAAAATGACGAAAACGCAAAAGAGGTCAAAGTGACCGTGCGCCCACGCAGCGGTTCCTATACAGAGCGCGCAAATTGGGGTTTCGGCCCGACAGCGAATATCAAATAATTGTATCTACTATATCATAGAAAATTCAGGAGGAAGATATGAGCAGAGAAGAAGTCATAAACAGAGCAAATGCGGAAGTCATAGATATTTTTACAAAGGGACGTCCGGTTTGGGTTGATGTCCTTCCGGCGATTGAAGCAATCCCGAGCATGACAAAAAACATGGTACTGGTCGCGGGGCCGCCGATTGAAGTTCAAAATATCGTCTTCCCGGTGAAAACATCAATCTGCGGTGCTGTTGTGTACGAAGGGCTTGCCGAAAATATCGAAAAAGCGTGGGATATGGTTCTGGAGGGCGAAATCATAGTCCGCTCCGCGCAGGACTACAATTGTGCCTGCGGCGCGGCGATGGCAACTTCGGCGACAATGCCCGTAATTGTCTGTGAGGACAGCGTCTACCACGGCAGGGGCTTTTCGACCCCGCATCCGGGCCCTGCGGATAAGGTGCTGCGCTGGGGATACTATGATGAGAGTGTTTTGGAAAATTTAGTCTGGTACAGGGATGTTTTCGGTCCTGCGCTGGGTGAAGCTGTCCGGTCTATTGGCGGGATAGATTTGATAACTGTACTCGCGAAGACGGCTGGTATGGGCGACGAAAACCATGTGCGGCAGCTTGCGTCGAGTATGTATATCGAACTTCGGCTTATTGAGGCGCTTTTGGATTGCGAACAGAAGGACGCGAAAGAAGTAATCCATGCGCTGACAGCTAACGAGAGGTTTTTCCTGCACGCGATGATGGCGGGAAGCGAGGCGGTTATAGCCTCTGCGAAAAATGTGCCGAATTCGTCGGTTATGGTGGGAATGGGCGGCAACGGCGTTGAGCTGGGACTGCAGTTTTCCGGCACAGGAAATGAGTGGTTCACAGCGCCAGCACCCAAGATACTAGGCTCTTTCCTTTCATCAGCATACACAGAGGAGGACGTTGTCGGCTATCTAGGCGACAGCTGTGTGACCGAGGTATATGGGCTTGGCGGGTTTTCTGCCACTGCGGGGCCATCATTTGTCCGACTTGTCGGTGGGTCATACGAGGACGCGTGTGAGCGCATCGAGAGGACGCGCGCCGTCTCGCTTGGTGAGCATGTTTTTGCGCCGATACCTTGGGATGATTTCCGGGGGCTGCCTGTTGGCATCGATATACGAAAGGTTGTAGGATACAATATACTACCAGTAAGCCACGGCGGGTCAACGCTGAAAACCGGTGGACAGGGCGGTGCAGGACTTGCGGAGCTTCCGATGGAGTGTTTCAAAAAAGGGCTTGTCGCCCTCAGCAAAAAAATAACTGGAGTGTGAACCATGCCGATTTTCACTAAAATATACAGGGACAGGTATCTTGATTCGTTTGAGACGCTGTTCAGGACGACATTTCTTTCTTCCTGCGAGGGTATCGGCAGCGCATTTGTCGGCATGGGAGGAAGAGACGGCAAGAGCGTCATAGCGTCGCTCTCACTGACGTGTAAGGAAACGGATAGCGCATCCGAAACCGATCTCGTCGTCGTTGCGGACGCAGTCTCGCAGGTGGCGTTTCAGGCTGCGGTAGACAGTCTGGAGGAAAAGGCGGCGGCAAAAGTTAAGAAAGCTTCATTTGCCTCGGTCAGGTCGGCTGTGCAGACAAACGCTGCCGCCAACATGTGTGTCATATCGGTTCCGGGCGAATATGTAAAACATGAGGCTGTTGGAGCGCTTGATGCAGGGTTGCATGTACTCATATTTTCAAGCCATGTTCCACTTGAAGAGGAGCGGGAAATCAAGGAATACGCACGTGACAGGGGCCTGCTCTGTATGGGGCCGGACTGCGGCGTTGCGAATATAAACGGCGCGGCGCTGGTGCTGGGGAGCATAACAAACCGGGGACCGTTCGGAATTTGCGGTGCGTCCGGAATCGGCATTCAATATATCGGCGCAATACTGCACAAGGCAGGAAGTGGTGTGTCACAGATAGTCGGAACGGGTGGCAACGACACAAAGGACGAGGTTGGCGGCATCACAACACTTGTGGGGATAGATGCGCTTGAAAATGACCCCGAAACCAAATACATCGTTCTTGTTTCGCGCAAGCCCGGAGTGGAGACACTTGAAAGAATCAAGAGCCGGATTATGAGCTGCAAAAAACCTGTCGTCGCCCACATCATGGGCACAACCGCCGAGGAAATTACGGCGGCGGGTGCGATTTGGGCGGAAAACCTTGAGGATACGGCACAGAAAGCGCTCGAACTTGCCGGTAAAGCGCTGGAATTCGACAGCGAGGAAAAACTCGGCGAAATGGCAGCGGCGGCTGTCAGCAAAATGGCGCCGGCGCAGAAATATGTCCGGGGCGCGTTTGTTGGAGGAACCTATTGCGACGAGGCGGTTCGTATTCTGCGTGACAGCGTCGGTGAGGTGTATTCAAACATTTCCACCGAACCCGAATGGCAGCTGAAAGATTCCCTGGTAAGTGTGAAAAACACACTGATAGACTACGGTGAGGAGGAATTCACTCAGGGCAAGCCTCATCCTACAATCGAGCCTAGCATAAGGTTGCCTGCAATAATGCACGAGGCTGAAGACCCCGAAACAGCGGTGATTTTGCTAGACTTTGTGCTCACACCGTCAGGGCCAGTGGACACGAGTGACTTGACGATTGCTGAAATTAAAAAGGCGCAGGTGCTTGCGCGGTCACGTGGCGGAGAAATTGCGGTAGTAGCTTCATTCTGTGGAACGAATCTGGATATTCAGGATATTGACAGGCAGGAGGCGGCGCTGAAAGAGGCAGGGGTGTACATTTGTATGTCCAACTACAGGGCTGCGCAGCTTGCCGGAGAAATTGCGCGGCGCAAGATGGAGGTTTCCAATGGCTGAGAATAAAACGCAGAAACTCTTTAAAAGCGAGCTGGTAGTGATAAACGTCGGTCTGAAATTATTTGCCGAGGCGCTGGACGCGCAAGGCGTAAAGACCCTGCAGGTGGACTGGAAGCCGGCAACGGAAAAAGACAAAGAAATTGACGATATATTGAACCTGCTCGGTGGAATATAACGCTGGACTTAACAAAGGGAAAGGATAAAGAGCCTATGAAAATTCTGATATGTAACGCCGGCAGTACCTCCCTAAAGTTCAAGCTGTATGAGATGCCGCAGGCTGATGTACTGGCACAGTGTAAAATTGAGAGGGTAGGAAGTAAGGATGACGCGCTGTTTTACTATATCAACAATCAAAATAATCAGGAACTGCGAAAAGACAAGCAAATTATACCAGACTATCTGACAGGCATACGAATGTTTATAGAATGCCTGTCAATGGGCTCAGCCGCTGCTATTTCCGCCATTGGCGAGGTGGAAAGAGTCGGATATAAAGCCACGCTTTCTAAGGGATATTTCGGAATACACGAAATTACCGACGATGTGCTTCGCGGGATGAAAGACTGGCTTAGCCTCGCAAAGCTGCATAATACCGCCTACCTTGAGACTATGCAGGTAATGCGCGAGCTTTTGCCGGACGCTGTATTTGTCGGTGCTTTTGAAACCGCTTTGCATAGGGATATCCCTCTTGAGCGTAAGCTCTACGGACTGCCGTATGAGTGGTACGAAAAGTACGGTTTGCAACGGTTAGGCTATCACAGCGCATCGCACGGATATATTGCGGACGTTTTAAATCGCGATTGCGGCGAATATAAAGCGATTTCCTGCCACCTGGGAGGCAGCTGTTCAGTTTGCGCGCTGGAAAACGGTAAAAGTGTAAACACAAGCTTTGGAATGTCGCTCCAGTCCGGTGTTCTGCACGCAAACCGTGTCGGAGACATGGACGGCGACTTGTTTATGTTCCTTAAGAACGAAGGACTTTCCGAGGAAGAAATTATCGACGGAATGATGAATAACAGTGGACTGTACGGTATTTCCGGGGTAAGCGGTGACCTCCGCTATGTGGAAGAAGCGGCGGCGCAGGGCAACGTTCGCGCGAAATTGGCCATTGATATGTTCGTAGAGTCGATTGTTAAGTACATTGGCGCGTTTTACCTCGACCTGAACGGGCTCAATTACCTCGTGTTTACGGGAGGAATTGGCGAAAATTCATCATTGATACGAAAACTTGTGTGTGACAAACTCAAAATTCTCGGTGTGGAGCTTGACAGCGAAAAAAACCGCGTAATGGGTGAGTTTGGTGTGCTTTCGACAGACAACTCGGATGTAAAGGTTATGGCTATACCCACCGACGAGGAGCTGGGAATAGCCCGCCGTACCTAC
>JGI994J12354_10000805_pt1 | contig 31754 bp, 25 predicted proteins | sample IntmicLarv3ML3BL_FD_12354 | JGI IMG/M metagenome (IMG submission 12354) | reverse complement strand
TGTTCAGAAGTGAGTTCGCATACATAAGCAAGTCCTTTTTTTATGAGAGTTAAGGCACAGTCATACATAGTATCGAAATAATCAGATGCAAAGAATAATCTGTCTTCCCAATCAAAGCCCAGCCATTTGATATCTTCTTTAATAGCCTCAACATATTCAGTATCTTCCTTGACAGGATTTGTATCATCAAATCTTAAGTTGCAAAGTCCATTATATTTTTCAGCAGTTGTGAAATTGATACAAATAGCTTTCGCATGTCCGATGTGAAGATAGCCATTAGGCTCAGGAGGGAAACGGGTGTGAACCTTTGCCATTTCAAAACGTCCTCCGTTTGAGATATCCTCGTCTATAAAGTCACAAATAAAGTTTTTATTCTCTTCCATAATTATTAATCCTTTCAATGGGTCAATTCTATTTAGAGCATGTCAATTCCGGTTTCGATGCGGGCTAGTGATTCATCCTTTCCAAGCAGATATAGAATTTCAATAGCACCACCAGGGGTAACATCCTTACCTGAAAGGGCGGTTCTTATTGGCCACATAATTTGACCATTTTTTACTCCTAAATTACCTGCGAGTTCGATGAGTTTATCATGCAGTACAGCCTCAGTCCAATCAGATGAAGAAACGTTTTTCAAAACATAGAGAGCAACTTTTAGGTTATCCAATGAATTTTCTCTATCTGTTTTCATTTTTTTGTGACAGAAAAGTTCTGTATCATATTCTGGCAGTTCATCAATAAAATCGATTAAAGGAGCAATATCTTTGAAAGTATCAGCACGTCCCTGAACTAAGCTAGCAATTTTTTTCAAATCAATTCCAGGAGTTTTAACAGCTTCCTTTAAAAATGGGAGTGCTCTTGAAAAATATTCCTCAGGATTCATTTTTCTTAAATATTCGCCATTCATCCATGTAAGTTTCACCTTATCAAAGATTGAGGGAGATTTTGAAAAACCTTCAATATAAAAATTGTCAATTAGTTCCGATAGAGTGAAGAATTCTTGGTTATCTCTTGGGCTCCATCCCAAAAGGGCTATATAGTTTACAATTGCTTCAGTTAAATAGCCTTGCTCAAGCAAGTCTTGGAAAGAGGCATCGCCATTTCTCTTAGACAATTTATTGTGAGCATCTTTCATTACTAGAGGCAAGTGGATATATGTTGGAATATCCCATCCAAATGCGTTATAGAGAAGATTGTATTTGGGTGTTGATGATAAATATTCATTTCCTCTTACAACATGAGTTATGTTCATTAGATGGTCATCTATAACATTAGCAAAATTATAAGTTGGCATACCATCTGATTTGAGTAAGATTTGATCCTCAAGCTCTGCGTTTTCTATTTCAACAGCACCATAGACTACATCATGGTAGCAGGTTTTTCCAGATAAGGGCATTTTTTGTCTTATAACATATGGGGTACCTGCTTTTAAATTTGCTTCAATTTCTTCCCTTGAAAGGTCTCGGCAATGTCTGTCGTAACCAGTTACAACTTGGGAAGATTCGGCTTTTACAGATTCAAGACGGTCCTTTGTGCAGAAACAATAATATGCGGCATCCTTATTAACTAATTCAATAGCATAAGGTAGGTAGGTATCCTTACGTTCACTTTGTATATAAGGCCCATAATCCCCGCCTATATCCGGACCTTCATCATGAAGGAGTCCAGTTTGTTTAAGTGTTGTATATATAATATCGGTTGCACCCTCAACATAACGTTCTTGGTCAGTGTCCTCTATTCTCAGAATAAATTTACCTGATGATGATTTTGCAATAAGATATTCATATAGGGCAGTTCTTAGATTTCCTATATGCATATATCCTGTGGGACTGGGAGCGAACCGTGTACGTACTTCTCTATTCATAAAATCAAATCCTTTCTTTAAAAAGTTTAATATGCTTAAACGTTAATAAACATCATTATACCAAATATTATAGGTTGGTGAGCAAGGTAAAATATTAATGAATGTCTTCCTACAAAGGAAAATGCTCTTATAAGGAAGAAATTGCCGATTTTTTCCGATTTTATCAAGGCTCTGCCTTTTTGATAAAATATTCTTCCTATGACTATACCAATTATAAACCATCCAAGGTACGGAAAGAGCGGAAAGTAATCCATTGTCATAAACCAAGGTTTGATGACATTACCGCAGACTATTGGTAAGTTTATATCATTATCTTTTAATAAAATTCCAGCAATAATTATGAGTATTCCGAGAACAAATAGAATAGGGTTTGTAATGTATTTTTTCTGGGGTATTTTCATTAAAAAATGGGAAATTACCATGCACAATGAGAGGCAGTGGAGTACTCCAAAGAAAATAGTGGAAGTGTATTCTGGAGAAAACATATACTGATATATAACAGTTACATAAGTAACACCCATTGCCACAAAGAAAAGTGTTAACCCGCGTTTTAAATTATTTTTACTCAAACAGCAGCAGATTCCGGAAATTATTAAAAATAGAGCGCCCCCATATAATATTAGAAAGCCCAGTACATCAGATGCTATTGGAGGGAAAATACTCTTGTTATGATAGTTGAGAAAATCATAATTAATGTGTGTGAGTATCATTCCTATTATTGCTACACCTCTTATAAAATCAAGTTCCCATATTCGTTTTTGTTCTTTCATAGTTTGTGTACTCCATAAAATTTTTTGCAATCTTCAATTAAAATAAAATTATAATACATTTTTTCAATTAAATAAACATAATATTTATTTAGATTGTTGATATTTGGTAATATGGAGGCATTGTGAAAAAGATTATAAAGCTATTAAGTGTATTTTTCCTGTTAATTTCGATTTTTACTGGTTCTTTGATATTTGCAGATGATGTTCTTCCGCAGGAAGAGTTTGAAGTTGATTTGGCATATGAAACTGCGATTATAAAGGATGAAAATATTTTGTTGAATGCTGAGGCCGCAATTGCTGTTGAATCAAGTACGGGCCGTATTCTCTATCAGAAAAATGCATTTGATAAACGGGCAATGGCAAGTACAACGAAAATCATTACCGCTATAGTTGCCATTGAGTATGGAGGTTTTGATGAAGTAGTCACTGTAAGTTCAAATGCGGCATATACTGGAGGGTCTACCATTAAACTCAAGCAAGGGGAAAAGATTAAATTACTCGATTTGCTCTATGGTTTAATGCTTATGTCAGGAAATGATGCGGCTGTAGCAATTGCAGAGCATGTAGCAGGAAGCGAGGAAGAATATATAAAGCTTATGAATGCTAAGGCAGCGGGACTTAGTGCCACAAATACAAATTTTGTAACAGTTCATGGGCTTGACAATGAAAACCATTACACTACAGCATATGATATGGCAATTATAACAGCTTATTGCATGAAAAATGATATGTTTCGTAAGATTGTATCGACAGCAGAAACTCATATTTCTGAGAGGACTTTAAGAAATACAAATGATTTGCTCTTTACATATGAAGGGACAATAGGTGTAAAAACTGGTTTTACAAATAATGCAGGTCGTTGCCTTGTTGCGTCAGCAAAACGAGATGACATGGAAATAATAACAGTAGTGCTTGGGTGTGCAGATAAAAAATCACGTTTTTCAGACAGCAGAAAATTGCTTGATTATGTGTTCAAAAATTATTCTATGAAAACGCTTATAAAAGAAGGAGATCGTGTTACCTCAATAGCCGTTATAAAAGGTAAAGAGAAGGAAGTTGATTTGTTGTGCACAGACACCATAATTTTGCCGATAAATCAAAAGGAGAGTGCCGAATATGTAGTGAATTTCACTGTTCAGAATGAAATTCAAGCACCAATAAGTGAAAATGATGTAATTGGGAAATTATATATTTCATATAATGATGAAAATTTAGCTGTGAGCGAATTGGAAATTGCTGAAGATGTAGACAATAAGAGCGTTTTGAATTTCTTTATGGAGTTGTTTAACATTTGGAAAGGAATTTTGTGAGTAACTAATAGAATTATTTCCCACAACTATACGATTGCCTTTCTCAATGAGAAAATTATATCAAAAGGCAGAGCGGAATTTGGGGGTAATTATGAAAAACTCAGTATTAAGTGGATGGAAGAGTATATGGGAGAACCAAGAAGGAAACTTTACAGTAGAAAGTGCGGTAATTGTACCGTTAATAGTACTTATAACTGCACTTTTACTTGTGGTCACAGTAAAAAGATATGAAGCGTCACTTGTAAAAACATCAGAAGTAAATGCTTCATATGCTGGAAGTGTAAGAAATCCTACAAAGGTTATAAATAATACAGATTTAGTAAATGATTATATAGAAAAAATAAAAAATTATATTGAGGAGGACAAAAAATGAGTGTATATATGGCTGTTCTCCTAAGTGTAATCATGTTTTTCAACAACACATTGACCCTTGCATTAAAATATCAGGGTTCTTTTGGTATTTCAGAAAGACTTTTGAAAAATGCCATATGTTCTGCATTGGCTGATTTTGACTATAATGTCAAAGATAAATATGGGTTGTATACAATGTATGCAAATTCAGAGTCTACAGAACTATGTAAAAATAAAATCTCGCAAAATCTTAATGAAAATCTGGCTTATGAAAGTGCAAATGGTTTTATTAGGCTTGAAGCTGATAACCTAAAAGTATCAGTAAAAGGACTTAATAATCTTTCACAATTGGACAAGCAGATTGTAAATTATTGTAAATATAGGGTTCCATTGTCTGCCGCAGAAGAATTTTTGGGAAGAGCCTCTGATTTATTGGAAGGATTAGGAGTGGAGTTGCCAGAATTCAGTGCAGAGGGAGAAGCAGTTCTAGAGAGCAATGTAGAAAATCTTGTTCCAGAGGAATTTACTGAAGAGGAATATAAAGAATTTGACAGAAGAGATGAGACAAATGATATTTTAAAGTCTCTTTCACAAGAAAAGGAAGGCGGAATAAAAATTTCAGAGGACATATATAAAAATCTTCCATCACACACAATTATCAATTCTGATAATCTGTTTGATTCTTTAATGAATATTACCAATATTGATGTTGAGCAAGAAGGTGCAGGGGAAAATCTAAATCAATGTATAAATGATATTTTTTATGATAAATTCACATTTGAATCAATATACAATGAAATTCTTTTGGATGAATATATTTTAAGCGTTTTTAATTCAAAGGTAAATGCAGGGAGTAATGATAAATCGTTTTTGAAAAATGAAGCCGAATATATTTTATTTGGAAATCAAAGTGATGATACAAATTATAATTTTATGAGTGTATTACTTTTAGCAGTAAGGTTTCTCTTTAATACAATTTATATCTATCAGGATGAGGGGATATGTGCCGCCGCAGACGCCGTGGCATACATATTAACGGCTATAGTTGAGTTTGTAGGACAACCTTTAGTAAAACATGGCATCTTGCTATCATGGAGTTTATTGGAGTCGTGGCAAGATGTCAAGCTTCTTGAAGCAGGAAAAACAGTCGCCACATATAAAAGTGAAAGTACATGGAAAACTTGGTTTAATTATGATAAAGAGGATAAAGGCTTTCTGCCTTTGAACTATAAAGACTATTTGAGAGTGTTTCTGCTTATGATACCAAGGGAAGTTAAATTGGCAAGAATACTCGACCTCATACAGTTAAACGAATTACAGGAACGAAGCAATTTCAATATATTGAATTCTGTTACATATGTTGAAGCTGAATGTGAATTTTATTTTGAAAAACGCAAAGGTCTTTCATTTACAAAGGAGGCTTTTTATGAATATTGAAAATTTTACTAATATGTTTGACGAAAGAGGAAGTGTCACAGTAGAAAGTGCAATTATTTTTCCAGTAATAATAGCTGTTTTAATGTTTGGATACACTTGTCTTGCATTTTGTGTGAATTATTTTATGATAAGTTATTCTTTTCATAAAACATCAGAACAGCTTTGCGATTATGCATATATTTATCATGAAAAATTCATTTCTCAATTTTCTGAAAATGCTAAAGATTCGATAAAATCTGAGTTTGATAAACAGCTTGATAAGTTACTTGCAGAAATCCCGACCTTTATATCGGATATAGTGGATGTTAAAGGATATGCCAGTAAATATGGCGATGATTTACTGGATAATGCCGCAGACCAAATATATCTGCCAATTGCACATACTCTCTTTAACTCAAATTTAGAAAAGTCAGAATTGCCTTATAAAATATCAGAAATTGATTTTAGCAGAAGTGATTTCTTTCATGATGATAATACAATAGTGTTGAAAATGAATTGTAATATGGAGTTTCCACTGCCATTTTTGCCTAATGACGGAGTTTCTATGGATTTTACTATAAAGTCAAATGCATGGACAAATGGAATTGGTAAGAGTAAAGAAGTGACAACAGATATATGGAGTCTTGACAATTTCAGCAGAGGAACACGGATAAGGGAGATGTATGGTGGAAATCTTCCGCATAATTTTCCTGTGATTTCATCATTTAAAGATGGACGAGCTACTATCATTAAAAGCTTTGATTTTAGAAAAGAAAGTTATAAGGCAGAAGGCGCTATGAGTAGCAAAGTTGGTCTTATGGTGGCAGAAATTGCAAACTATCAGGGTCAGGTAAAACCTTTTGGAGAGGGAAAAATAACTATCCAGCCAAATGAAATTAAAGAGAGGGAATTGATTTTGGTTATACCTGATGGTGAATGTCCTGAAAATATAAATACAGAGATAAACAAAATAAAAGCAAATGCTGAGAGATATGGGGTAATATTGAGAATAGAAAGATTATAGTAAATTATCAGTAAGAATTGTTTTTAATTGCTAAAAATAATATAATTGTTAAATAAAAAATCTAAAGAAAGTGGTGGTTGAAAATGACACATTACGATAGAGTGGAAAAGGTTTCAAATTTCTTGAAAAATAAAATAAATTTTATTCCTGAAATAGCAATTGTTCTTGGTTCTGGATTGGGTAAGTTTGCTGATGAAATAGAGGATAGAATAGAAGTTCCTTATGAGGAAATACCACTTTTCCCTAAATCCACGGTGGAGGGACATGTGGGAAAGATGATTTTTGGCAAAATAGCGGGAAAGTATGTTGTGGCAATGCAAGGACGTTTTCATTTATATGAGGGGTATGATGTCTTGGATGTTACTCTTCATGTAAGAGTATTTAAAATGCTTGGTGTTGAAAAACTCATTGTTACAAATGCGGCAGGGGCAATCAATTTTGATTTTAAAGTGGGAGACCTGATGATAATTAAGGATCATTTGAGTTTGTTTTCTCCATCTCCGCTCATGGGTGCAAATGATGAACGGTTTGGTACAAGATTTCCTTCTATGGGAGAGGCTTATGATCGCGAAATGATTGCAATTGCACATGAAATAGCAAAGGAAAATGGTATAAGAGTTCAAGAAGGTGTATATTCGTATTGCCAAGGTCCTATGTTTGAAACTCCGGCAGAAATAAGGGCATTGAGAGGTATGGGGGCAGATGCGGCAGGAATGTCAACTGTGCCAGAGGTTATTGTTGCAGTACACAGTGGGATAAAAGTTTTGGGCATATCATGTATGACAAATATGGCTTCTGGAATATTGGATATTCCGCTTACTCATGCTGAAGTTATGGAAACAGGAAAACAGATTGAAAAGAGTTTTTCAAAATATGTCAGGGAAATAATTGCGAAACTTTGAGAAATGAAATAGCATAAAAACAGCTTAAAATGGCATATGTGAATTTGGAGGTTGTGATGAAGAGAACTTTTACAGTTTTCTTACTATTTGCTCTTGCCTTGCTGTTTATGTCGCTCTATAATGAAGAAACTGTTCTATCTCAGGCAAATGTAAGGATGAAAGGCGAAGAACAATGTTATTCGTATGATTTTTCATATGAATACATAACGGAAATAAAGGTGTTAGCATATAATGCTGAAATTAGGTTGTTTGTAAATTCTGCGGCTAAGTACATAACCGTAAAGAGTAAAGGGACTCAAATAACAGGAGAAGAAAAGGATAAACGCCTGAGTATTTCATCGGATTTAAAAAATCGGTGTGAACTTGACATATATCTTCCTCAAAGACAGTTTGAGATTGTTTTTGAAGCTGACAAACTTGTGCTTGAAAATGTGAATTCAATGAAAGGTAGTTTGTCTATATTTGCAAAGAATTTTTCAGGAAATATAAGTGGCTTCTCAGGGATATTTTATGTTAAGACTGATGAAGGCAATGTCAATGTAAGGGGCGGAAATTTAAAAAAATTGTCTCAAATCAGTATTTTGAACAGAGGAAATATTTATCTAAACTGTGAATTGTCCGAAACAAATGAAAAATATATTTTTCAAACGGAAGAGGGACACATCTATATTGAAGGAAATACTTTGAAAAATACAATGTTTGATGTTTACGCAATAAGCATTGAGGGTGAATATGAGGAGTATATGAAAAATGGTAATACAGATGATTATAAGTCAAAAGCCGAAGTTTCAGCGGTGAACGGATTGGTACATTTTGATAAATTTTCTTGAAAAACCTTGTAATGTCATATATAATCGTCTAGGCAGTCCTGACGCAATCTTTTTAGAAAGGTGCAGGACATAACAGGTATTTTTTATGAGAGGAGATAGAGAAATATGAACTATTCACATGAAGTTTTGGAAATGAAATGTGTTAAACAAGGCACAAACCATGGACCGGCTCCTATTCCTGAAGAGGGTAGATGGGTTCAATCAAAGGAAATCAAAGACATTTCCGGTCTGACACATGGTATTGGCTGGTGTGCACCTCAGCAGGGAGCATGTAAGCTGACTCTTAATATTAAGGACGGAATAATTGAGGAAGCGCTAGTTGAAACAATTGGTTGTTCAGGAATGACTCACTCAGCTGCAATGGCCGCTGAAATTCTTGGAGGTAAAACAATACTTGAAGCACTTAATACTGATTTGGTTTGTGATGCTATAAATGTTGCAATGAGAGAATTATTCTTACAAATAGTATACGGAAGATCACAATCTGCTTTTTCAGAAGATGGACTTCCTATTGGTGCAGGACTTGAGGATTTAGGTAAGGGTCTGCGTTCACAGGTTGGTACAATGTACGGAACTAAGTCAAAGGGTCCAAGATATTTGGAATTAGCTGAGGGATATGTACTAAGTTTAGGTCTTGATAAAAATGGAGAAATTATCGGATACAAGTTTGTGCATGTAGGAAAAATGATGGATGCTATCAGAATGGGTACTGACCCTAAAGAAGCTTTTGAGAAAAATGTAAGCACATACGGAAGATATGCGGATGCAGAATCCTATATTGACCCAAGAAAAGAATAATAACGAAAGGAGAGTGGATTAAGTGATTAGATTTGAAGGTTATGAAAGAAGAATAGATACTATAAATAAAACACTGGCTCAGTATGATTTTGCGTCACTTGAGGATGTAAAAGCACTGTGTGACAGTAAGGGTATTGATGTAGAATCAATAGTAAAAGGTATTCAGCCTATAGCATTTGAAAATGCGGTTTGGGCATATACTCTTGGAGCTGCAATTGCTTTGAAAAAAGGTTTGACAAACGCTGCTGATGCCGCTGAAGTTATCGGAGAAGGCTTGCAGGCATTCTGTATACCTGGTTCTGTTGCAGATAGCAGAAAAGTTGGTATCGGACATGGTAACTTAGGCGCAATGCTCCTTAGAGAGGAAACTAAATGTTTCTGTTTCTTGGCGGGTCATGAGTCCTTTGCGGCTGCAGAGGGTGCAATCGGTATTGCAAAGACTGCAAATAAGGTTAGAAAAGAACCATTGAGAGTTATATTGAATGGATTGGGAAAAGATGCTGCATATATAATTTCAAGAATCAATGGATTTACTTTTGTTGAAACTGAGTACAATCAGTACACTGAAGAGCTTAAAGAAGTGTACACTAAAGCGTTTTCAGAGGGTGACAGAGCAAAGGTTAAGTGCTATGGTGCTAATGATGTAAACGAGGGTGTTGCGATTTTAAGAAAGGAAGAGGTACAGGTTTCAATTACAGGTAACTCAACCAATCCTACAAGATTCCAGCATTTGGTTGCAGGAACATATAAAAAATGGACTACTGAAAATGGTAAGAAATATTTTTCTGTTGCATCAGGTGGAGGAACAGGAAGAACATTGCATCCAGATAATATGGGAGCAGGTCCTGCTTCATATGGTTTGACAGATTCAATGGGAAGAATGCACGGAGATGCGCAGTTTGCAGGTTCGTCTTCTGTACCAGCGCATGTTGAGATGATGGGTCTTATCGGTGCAGGTAATAACCCAATGGTTGGTATGACTGTTGCGGTTGCAGTTGCTATTGAAGAAGCTGCAAAATAATTTCAGAATATAAATTAAAAATGGTTCATGGAAAAATGTTGACCAACATTTTTCCATGAACCCTAAAAACTAGCTTTTGGCAGGTGGACTGCTGGGAGCTAGTTTTGATGGTTATTCATTTTTCTTTTTATCACATTTTTTATTTTCATATCTAAAAATTATTCATAAAATGATATGAAAAATGTTGACTTTCAAAATGATATTCTATAATATAAGTAATAGTATTAGGTTGTGCATTGCGCATTAATAGGGAACTTGGTGAAAATCCAAGACAGCTCACTTCTACTGTAAAAGCTACGAAACATTCGCCAGAAATGGCAAAGTCACTGAGATTATCTTGGGAAGACAGAATGGACTAGGTTTGAAGCTTTAAGTCAGGAGACCTGCCTCATACAAATGAACGACATCTTTCGGTGAGGGAAGAGTTACCAATCATTATGTCTGATATTTTAGGCATGATATTTTTGTTACCGTTTTTATGCATTTTGAAAAATGGTAATACATTTTTGGATAACTAAAAGCCTTGCTGAATAGCATAGGCTTTTTTTTATGTAAATTATTCACTGCAGAAAGGAGGGATTAAGTGGCTGCGGACAATAAAAAATTGAGTGAACAAGAAGAGAAAATTATCGATATTTTACGCGAAATAAAATACGGAGAAATAAAAATTGTTATTCAGGATGGTGTACCTGTCCGCATAGACGAAATAAGAAAGTCGATAAAGATTTAAGAGTATTAAAGAGTTACAAGCTGACCAGAATAACTGGAGGCGGACAAAAACAAAAAAGGAGAAAAATTATGAAGAAGAGTTTTATCAGTTTTTTGCTTATACTAAGTCTGTTGTTTAGTATGGCTATTCCAGTTTTTGCAGATGATCCAATTCCAGCCGGATATATAACAATTTCTATAGACGCAAATACACTTGGAGCAGGTTTTTTACAGGAACCAGCAAAGATACCATTTTATGACGGAGAAAATTATGCAGCTGTAACAGATAGATTTTTGAAAGATATCTATACAAACAGCGGAAGTATAGATTCAGGTTTTTATTTACAGAAAATAAAAATATCAGATATTTCTGTCAATGTTCCAGAGGTTATTCTTTCTGAACTTGGAATGAGTAATAATGAAGTTATAAGTGGAGGCAGAAATAATGAAAACTTTTTAGGTGAATTTGATTATACATATTCTTCAGGATGGATGTATACAGTAAACAATCAATTCCCGTTGGGAGCGTCTACTGAATATCCATCTGACGGAGATGTATGTAGATGGCAGTTTACTCTTTGTGGATATGGGGCTGATTTAGGTGTTGATTCTGGTTGGGGAGCACCTGTTCTTTATTCAGGAGCAGATCGAGGTAATTTACTTAAAGAGATTGCACAAATTAATTCTTCAGCGAATAAAGCTGAGATATTATCTAAACCAGAAGTACGAACAGCATATGATAATGCGATTGCAATACTTGAAAATTTAATTGCTGAACAAGCCCAGGTTGATTTAGCTGAAACTTCGCTCAAAACGGCACTTACATTAACACCACCTCCAAGTAGTATGGATATAAATACACAGTTAAATGGTTCTTTAGCATATATTTCATCAACTGTTTCTCAGCCAGAATTTGGAACTGGTGGAGGAGAATGGTCGATTTTGGCGCTTGCAAGAGCGGAATATCCTGTAACCGAGGGATATTATGAAGGGTACTATAATCGCATAGTGAATCATGTTGAATCCGTAAATGGAGTACTGGACACAAAAAAATACACTGAATATTCAAGACTTATTCTTGCTCTAAGTTCAATAGGCAAAGATGCAACAGATGTGGGCGGATACGATATGACAAAACCCTTGGCTGACTATACGCAAACGATATTTCAGGGAATAAACGGACCGATTTTTGCATTGCTTGCGTTGGATTCCAATAACTACGATATTCCTGCTTATGACAATAAAGGAAATCCAGCAACTGCAACACGTCAAACATATATTAATTATATTTTAGATAAAGAAGTGAAAAAAGGTACAGTTGATGCAGGTGGGTTTTCGTTGTCAGGTGCGGCTGATCCGGATATAACAGCTATGGCACTACAAGCACTTGCGCCATATCGGTCACAACCAGAGGTTGCGGCGGCAATAAATCGTGCGTTAACAGTTCTTTCAGGACTTCAAAAGGCTGATGGAGGATTTGCATCATGGGGAACAATCAATTGTGAAAGTTGTGCACAAGTAATTGTGGCACTTTGTTCACTTGGAATAGATCCAGCAACTGACAGTCGTTTTGTTAAAAACGGAAATAATGTTGTTAGCGCAATGCTTGGATTTTATGTTGCGGGTGGTGGTTTTAAACATGTTACCACTAGCGGAATTAATGGGATGGCAACAGACCAAGGAACATATGCTCTTGTTGCGTATGACCGGTTTATAAACGGAAAGAGTTCTCTGTACAACATGACAGATGCATTTACATCTGAAAACAATCCTCAGAATGTAAATGCGCTTATAAGTATTGAGGCACCTGATAGTATTATGGGTAAGGCAAATCAAAGTTTTAATGCAATCATTAAGACAGACGCTTTTCCGAGTGGGGATTATAAATTAATGGATGGAGTTATAAATATTCCTGATGAATTTAGTGTTGAAAGTGTAACGGCTGGTTCCGCAATTACTGGAGGTACAATTGCTTGGAACTATAATTCAACTGATAAAAAGTTGCGTTTTGTATACACAAATGCTGATTTGAATAGTATCGGAATTTCTGTAAATGAATTTCCGGCAGAATTACTTGTTATAAATATGAAGTTAAAGACAGATATTGATGTATCGGTAAATCCTGATACAGATATCACAGTTGGAGGTATGACACTCAAAGAAGCATCCGATAAACCAGCATTTATATTTGATATAAGTAAAGCAGTTAAAACGATTGCATTTACTGATATTGCTTTTACAGTGAGAGAACTTTTCCGAGGTGATGATATTGATTTGATTCCCTCAAATAAAAGAGCTATTGCAATCACAGTTAGTAACATTGAGGACGGTAAAAAAGTCTCATATAAAGGTGCTGACCTTATACATTCTGCTGAAATGACCCAAAAACATGGAGTAAATACATATGTTTTGATAGTTAATCCTACAGAAGAGGATAGTAATTTTATTAATTCGTCAAATTACACAGTCAATTCAGAGTCCGCACCTACAGTCAAATTTGGAGACACAGACGGAAACGGTATAATAAATGCACAGGACGCACTTGATGTAATCTCAGGGTGGATACGTAAAACTTCGGTAGATACAGATATGAAGATTTTGAGGATGAATGTAACCTCTGATTCAAGAATAAACACTTTTGATGCACTTGCAATTATGGAAAACTATGTAAATGCTTCAGAATTTGTCATTGTAAGTAAATAATTTTTGAAAAATGGGTTGCTCCGTTTTGAACAATTTGATTGTGATTTGGCGGAGTAACCTGTTTTATTAAAATTAGGGAAGGTTTAATATGTTTTTGTCAAATAAGAAAAATCGTATTATTTGTATAGTTTCTGTAATTATAGTGATAATTGCATGTGTATTGTTTTTGTTCAGATGGGAGATAGAGGAGCTTTTTGCCCCTTCTGTTACATTGATTTCACCCGAACCAATTGAGGCATCAGATAGAACTGAGATAGTTATTGATGTGAAACTTTCCGATTTGCCAGAAAGAATGTTTCCGGCAGGGAGTATTTCAGTTGAATTTGATAAAAATAAACTTGAATATTTGGGAGCAAAGCAAGGCACAATGATGACGCTGGGAGACTCTACAGGAGAAGATAAGGTATATAATATACCCATTTGGAAAGATAATATAAATATAGCAAATGAAAACGGAATAATTAATGCAATGTATCTTGACATAACAGGTGGAAAATATGCTTATGTTAAGGAAGGTTTTTCAAAGGAAAATAAAGATGTTTTACTTAGGCTTACATTTAGATTGAGGGACAGTGTGGTAAGCGGTGAAATTTATAATATAACAATAAGAGATGCAGTTATGGCCACAGTTGAAAATTCGATTGACAATACAAGTCTTGCTACGAGTAATCGGACTTTAAAGGCATATCATGCAAAAATAGTAGTGAGATAGGGGTGAGTTTTTGAATACATTTATGAAAAAAGCACTGAGTGTTTTTCTGATTTTACTTATAGGTTTGACTCTCTTTTCGGGATGTGCAGAGGAAAATAAAACCCAGAGAACAACACAGATTCCAGAAAATGGAATAATTTCCAGAGAAGTTTTTCAAGATATAAAAGAAAATGATGACATAGGTATTTTTAATGGAAATAATAATGATATTACATATCAGTGGTTGTTTATTGGAAGTACGATTACTCAAAGTAAAGATGAAAATTTGAATGTTAATTTTTCAAATGCAAAGACTGAGGAGATAAAAACCAAACTTTCTGTAAACCATGTACAAGAGTTTTCCTTTGAATCAGATGAAGAATTTGATGGAAGTCCATCATTATCTGTATATTTTGCTGTGCCATGGGAAGCAGATAGTGCTGAAATATATAGGTATGCCAGTGACTTGGGAGAGCCTGTTTTGGTTTCAACAGTGGCACTTGAAAATTCTCCCAATGCAATAGTAACCTTCATTCCTAAAGAGTATAAAGGGTTATTCTATATTGTTGGAGTGAAAACAGAGGGTACAGATAAAACTGTAGCCGATTATACATCAAAACCACAAAATGCGGTAACAGATACGAAAAACAATGAAAAAGATAAATATCTTACAGATCCGATTCCTGAGGGTAAACCCCAACCGGTTGAACCAGAGGAAGTTACAGTAACTGATTCAAAGAAATATACATGCACACTTTCTATTAAATGCACCACGATTTTGGATAATATGGATAGCTTTAATAAGGACAAACTTCCGGTTTTGCCACAAGATGGTGTTATTATGGCCACAAGGACAGTGGTGTTTAGCGAAGGAGAAAGTGTTTTTGATGTTTTAAAGAGAGAGACAAGAAACTCTAAAATACATATGGAATCGGTTTTTACTCCGATATATAACAGTGCCTATGTTGAGGGTATCAATAATTTATATGAGTTTGACTGCGGAGAACTGTCAGGTTGGATGTATAAAGTAAATGGATGGTTCCCAAATTACGGATGCAGTCGTTATATGATTCAAAATGGTGATGTTATCGAATGGGTGTATACCTGCGACCTTGGACGGGATGTGGGTGGATACTTCTTAACTGAGGAATAAATATGAAATTAAAGCAAGACGCATTTTCTTCATGCCACCCGATTATAAATTTTTATTATTTTGCAGTTGCCATTTTGTGTGCAATGTTCTTTTTGCATCCGATTCTATCTCCTGTATCATTGATTATAGCCGTAATATATTCAATATATTTAAATGGAAAGAAAGCTGTTAAATTTAATCTATTGGGAATGTTGCCAGTAATGTTTTTTGCAACAATCGCTAATCCATTGTTCAATCATGCAGGAATTACAATGCTCTTTTATCTTGAAAATGGAAATCCAGTCACATTAGAGGCAATTGTGTACGGTGTAGCGTCAGGATGCATGCTTGTAACAGTAATAATATGGTTTTCCTGCTATAATGCTGTGATGACTTCTGATAAATTTATATATCTATTTGGGAAAATTATACCAGTGTTGTCGCTGATTTTTTCTATGGTACTCCGATTCGTTCCTAAGTTTAAGATGCAGATAAAGGTTATTTCAAATGCACAAAGATGTATCGGAAGAGATGTCTCTCAAGGAAATATCTTTTCAAGAATTAAAAACGGACTTGCTATACTTTCAATTTTTATAACATGGGTACTTGAAAATGCAATTGAAACAGCTGATTCAATGAAATCAAGGGGATATGGACTTAAAAAACGCACAGCATTTTCAAATTTTCGTTTTACCCAAAGAGATGTCATTTTGTTATGTATATTGAGTGTATGTTTGATTTTTATTGTAGCAGGTATTGTTTTGAATATTACCAATATGAAATTTTTCCCAATGATAATAATTAATGAAATTACACCGATAAGTATTATGGTTTATTTTGCATACTTAATATTACTCGGTGTACCAATAGTTATCGGTGTTTTGGAGGACATAAAATGGAAGTATATACAATCAGGGAACTGAATTTTTCATACCCTGACAGAAAAGAACCAACTTTGAAAAATATAAATTTAGACATTGGGTCTGGTGAGTTTGTGACAATATGTGGAAAATCAGGATGCGGGAAGACAACCTTGCTTCGTCATTTGAAACCGATTCTTACACCGCATGGAGATCGTTCAGGAACTATAAATTATTTTAAAAATCCGATTGGAACGGTTACACCTGTTGAAATGGCAACTTCTGTAGGTTTTGTATCACAAAATCCAGATAATCAAATAGTGACGGATAAGGTTTGGCATGAGCTTGCATTCGGACTTGAGAGTCTTGGAGTAAAGAGTAATATAATATGGCTGAGAACTGCTGAAATGGCAAGTTTTTTCGGTATTGAGCATTGGTTTATGAAAAATGTGTCTGAACTTTCAGGCGGTGAAAAACAACTTTTAAATCTGGCTTCTGTTATGGCAATGCAACCTAAGGTACTCATTTTGGATGAACCAACCTCTCAGCTTGACCCGATAGCAGCATCAGAATTTCTCCGTACAGTTCAGAAAATTAATCTTGATTTAGGTATCACAGTGATTATGACAGAGCACAGATTGGAAGAGGTTTTTCCAATGTCTGATAAAATTGTGGTTATGGAGACAGGAAAAGTTATATGCTGTGATAATGCACAAAATGTAGGAAAAATGCTTAAAGAAAGCGAAAATGATATGGTGAAATCACTTCCTAGTGCAATGAGTATATTTGCAGGAATTAAACAAGAGGTAACGGATAATTGTCCGGTTTCTGTGAGAGATGGCAGAAATTTTCTCGACATGCTTTTAAATGAGAGTGAGATCACAGAAGAGAATAAGGAAAGCAAAAGAGAAAAAGCTAAAAATAATGGAGAGTATGCAATTGAACTTTCCGAAGTTTGGTTCAAATATAATAAAAATGAAGAAGATGTGTTACAAGGGCTTGTACTCTCTGTTCCTCAAAATAAATTATATGCGTTTATGGGAGGGAATGGCTCAGGAAAGACTACCACTCTTTCGGTTATTTCCGGAATCAACAAGGCATACAGGGGAAAGGTAAAGCTATTTGGAAAAAAACTTGAAAAATACGCTAATCGAGAATTATTTAATAAATTTCTTGCAGTACTTCCGCAAAATCCTCAAGCTCTTTTTGTGAAGAAGACTGTTGAACTGGACTTATTATCCTTTGAACCAGACAGAGAAAAGGTTTATGAAATTGCGAAAATGGTTGAAATTGAAAAACTTTTATCATCACATCCGTATGATTTGAGCGGAGGAGAACAACAGAGAGCGGCTCTTGCAAAGGTACTTCTTACACAACCCAAAATTCTGATGCTTGATGAACCTACAAAAGGATTGGATAATTGTTTTAAGGAAAAATTTGCAGAAATATTAAAGAAACTTATAAAGAGTGGAGTAACAGTCTTCATGGTATCTCATGACATTGAATTTTGTGCAAAATATGCGGATATTTGCGCTTTGTGTTTTAATGGAAGAATTATTTCAGAAAGTGAACCTCATGAGTTCTTTGGAGAGAATAGTTTTTATACAACGGCGGCAAATAGGATTTCGAGACATAAAATGAAAGGTGCAATAACAAATGAGGAGGTGATTGAGCAATGTGCAAAGATGTTGAAAAAAAGTTGAATAAACGCACCTTTTTGTCTGCATTTTTAATTTTGCTTGCAATACCAATTGTAATTGCAATTGGTATTATATATATGAATGACCGCAAGTATTACATTGTAAGTTTGGTAATACTTATATTATCAATGCTCCCATTTGCGCTGATATTTGAAAAGAGGAAACCTCAGGCAAGGGAGTTGATTGTAATTGCGGTGCTCTGTACAATTGCAATTGTCGGAAGAGGTGCATTTTTCATGCTTCCGCAATTTAAACCTGTTGCGGCCATTGTCATAATTGCAGGTGTTACACTTGGAGCAGAGAGTGGTTTTCTTGTGGGTGCAATGTCGGGTTTTGTCTCAAATTTCTTTTTCGGACAGGGACCGTGGACACCATGGCAGATGTTTTGCTTCGGTATTATCGGTTTCTTAGCAGGGATGTTATTTAAGAAAGGAATGCTTCCAAAACGAAAATTACCGCTTTGCATTTTTGGCGGAATTTCTGTTTTGGTAATTTATGGAGGTATTATTAATTTTGGATCTATGGTTATGTGGAGTGCAAAGCCGTCAATAAAGGCACTTGCGGCGACTTATATTTCTGGTATACCATTTGACCTAATACATAGTGTTTCAACAGTAATATTTCTCTTCTTCATTGCTGATACAATGATTGAAAAGATAGATAGAATAAAGAAGAAATATGGGCTTATAGAACCATAATACAGAGGTGACAATGGAAAAGGCATGTATACATTTATATATCGGAAATGGAAGAGGTAAGACTTGTTCGGCAATAGGTCTAGCTATTCGTGCGGCAGGACACAGAAAAAAAGCTGTTATCTTTCATTTTCTTAAATCTGGTACAAGCGGAGAGGATTTATTTATAAGGGCATATGCACCAGAATATCTGAAAGTATGTACTTGTGAAAGGGAGCATGGGTTTTATCCGTTTCTTGAAGAGGAAGAACAGCTTTTGGTGAAAAATGAACAGCATACTACTTTGAAAAGGGTCAAAGCTTCGATAATATCTGGTGTATTTATCATTGTATTGGATGAAATAATTGATAGCATTAATAACGGAATCATTTCATATAATGACTTCTTTGAAATCATTGAATTGGCAAAAAAGTATAATACTGAACTTGTACTTACAGGAAGAGACCCAATTGATAAAATTGTTGAACTTTCAGATTATGTAACAGAGTTTAATTCTATTAAACATCCATTTGAAAAATTACAGAAGGCAAGGGATGGCATTGAATATTGAAAAAAATTTCAAAAAAGTATTGACAATCATTTCACAATAATGTATACTTCCAAAAGTCGGAAGTGTGATGCGGGTGTAGTTCAATGGTAGAACATCAGCCTTCCAAGCTGATTGTGAGGGTTCGATTCCCTTCACCCGCTTTAGAAAATTCATGTTGATAGCATGGATTTTTTTATGTAAAGAATGTGCAATTTGGGAGGATAAGAACTTTCATAATTTTTGAAAAAAATGTAGACATTCCCCAAAAATTATGCTATATTAGTTAGGTCGCCTGTGAGGCGAGAGTGAAAAAATTACATGTGCCTGTAGCTCAGCTGGATAGAGCAACGGACTTCTAATCCGTAGGCCTGGGGTTCGAATCCCTTCAGGCACGTAAAGAGAAAAGCCCCGAAACACTAATGTTTCGGGGCTTTTTTATTTTACTATATTTTCATCATGGAATATTTTATAAACAAAGGACCTCCAAAACAGTAATGTTTAAGAGGTCCTTTTAAAGTAAAAATTTTATTATAAACGAGATAATTCGTCAAGCATCTCGTTTATCGTTGAAGCTGAAAGTAAGAATCCAGCAATCATATTTCCAATTGAAAGAACCAATGCAATAATGGAAAGTATAAGACCAGCTTTGGCAAGACCAGCTTTTGTAGGAGAGGTTTTGCCCTTAACAGATAGAGACATACCAATTATAGAACAAATTATACCTATAATTGGACTACAAAGTCCAAGAAATCCGCATAAACCAAGTACTAATGAAGCAATTGCAAATGAATTTGCGCTGTTATCTTGCATTTGCATAGGTTGATAAGGATTTGGAGTAGGAATTTGATTTGGTTGTTGAAATTGAGTTGGCTGTTGGTTATTTTGTTGAGCTTGTTGATTTTCCTGGGGAAGTTGTCCGCCGCAGGAAACACAATTTGTAGTGTTTGAATTTTCAGTTCCACAATATGAACATTTCATGATGAATCCTCCTAAAATTATATATTAATCTCATTATATTATGCCTGCGAAAAATAGTCAAAAATTTTTTAAAAAAGAAAATATCTTGATTTATCATATGAAAATGTAGTAGAATAAATACCCAGAAAAAACAAAAAAAGGAGTTGGAATAATGGCAGAGAGAAACGGTTCGGTATCAATAAACACGGAAAATATTTTTCCTATAATAAAAAAGTGGCTTTATTCAGAAAAGGACATATTTATAAGGGAGATTATTTCAAATGCCAGTGATGCAATAAGCAAGCTGGACAAGTTGTCTGCAATAGGTGAGGCTAAGCTTACTGAGGACAACAAATGGAAAATACAAGTAAGAGTAGATAAAAAGGCTAAAACATTGCAAATTACCGATAATGGCATAGGAATGACTGAGGAAGAGGTTGAAAAATACATCAATCAGATTGCATTTTCTGGTGCAGTCGATTTTATGGAAAAATACAAGGACAAGGGTGATGATGCTCAAATTATAGGTCATTTCGGACTTGGTTTTTATTCTACATTCATGGTATCGGACAAGGTCGAAATTGAAACTCTTTCCTATAAAGATGGCGCGAAGGCAGTGAAATGGACAAGTGAGGAAGGAACAGAGTTTGAAATAACTGATTCGGAAAAGACAGAGAGAGGTACAACAATAACAATGTATCTTGCTTCCGATTCAAAAGAATTTCTTGACGAGGCTAAGGTAAAGGAAATATTAAATAAATATTTTTCATTCCTGCCCGTTGAAATATACTTAAATGATGAAGAAACTGCGCTGAACGACACAAATCCACTTTGGCTCAAGAACCCTAAGGAGTGTACAGATGAGGAATATAAGGACTTTTATAAAAAAGTTTTTCATGAATATCAGGACCCTTTATTTTGGATTCATCTGAATATGGACTATCCGTTTGCGCTGAAAGGTATACTCTATTTTCCACCTTTAAAACAAGGTTATGAGGGAATGGAAGGAGTAATGAAACTGTATTATAATCAGGTGTTTGTAGCGGATAATATAAAAGAAGTAATACCTGAATTTCTCATGCTTTTAAAGGGAACAATAGATTGTCCGGACCTTCCGCTCAATGTTTCAAGAAGTTTCTTGCAAAATGACGGATATGTAAATAAAATATCAGCGCACATTTCCAAGAAAGTGGCGGACAAGCTAAAGTCAATATTTAAAAACAATCGAGAAGAATACAATAAATATTGGGAAGATATAAACCCATTTGTGAAGTATGGCTGTATGCGTGAGGACAAATTTTATGACAAAATTAAGAGTGTTATAATTTTGAAAAATATTGAGAAAGATTATGTCACTCTTGAAGAAGCTATAGAAAAAGGTGTCACTGCGACAGATAAAGAAGTGGATAAAAAACAATCAAAGATTTTCTATATAACAGATGAAAATCTTCAAAGCCAATATATAAGTTTATTTAAAGAAAATGAAAATGATGCATACTATCTGAACACAGCAATAGATTCTGCGTTTATAAATTTCCTTGAGAGCAAGCTGACAGAGGAAGGCGTATCCTTTGCAAGAATTGATACCGAACTGTCTGGTATTACAGATAAAAGCAAAGATGAGGTTGAAGATGTTACATTGAAAGAAAAGCTTGAAAAGTTATTTAAAAAGGCATTGAACAATGAAAATCTTAAAGTTGAACTTTCTTCTTTGAAAAATGAAAAAATTCCGGCAATGGTTATCATTTCTGAGCAGGGCAGGCGTCTTAAGGATATGTCAAAAATGTACAGCGGAGGAATGGATTACAGTCAGTTCAGCGGAATGTTTGCAAATGACATGACATTGATACTCAATCAAACAAACACGCTGATAACAGCACTTGGAAATGCTGATGAAGAGGACGAGGATGGAAAGATAATAGCTGAGCATGTCTATGATTTAGCAAGAATGACAAACGAGCCATTAACAGGGGAAGAATTGTCAAAGTTTGTTGAAAGAAGCACAACACTCATGATGAAAGGTATATAAAATGCCCCAAAATAAGGTACAGACACCAATTGCGGATATGCTGGAAAAATATAATAATGAACAGAATGTTCGTTTCCACATGCCAGGACACAAAGGTCGATGTACCTTTGATTTTTTCTTGAAAAATATGTTTGAATATGATGTGACCGAGGTTTCGGGCACAGACAATTTACACAATCCGACAGGCGCAATAAGGGAAGCGGAGCTGTTGCTTGCAAAGGCATATTCTGCTGAAAAAAGTCATATTTTGGTGAATGGTTCAACTTGCGGTATACTATCAGTAATCACGGCAGTTTTTGAAAAAGGTGATAGAGTGATTTTAGATACCAATAGTCATTATTCGGTATATAATGCAATGGAACTTGCCGGAGCTGAGTTGATAAAAATTCAAAGTATAACTGCTGAAAAAATTGTTGATACAATGGCAAAGTATAAAATAAAAGGGGTTGTTATTACACGTCCCACATATTTTGGTAGATGCAGTGACATAAAGTCCATTTCTCAGATGTGCAGAGAAAACAATGTTCTGCTGATAACAGACGAAGCACATGGAGCACATTTGAATTTTGCAAAGCAGGGATATCCTGAATCAGCAGTGAAATATTCCGATTTTACAATACAAAGCGCCCATAAAACATTGGGCGCGCTCAATCAAAGTGCATATTTGCACCTGAATGGACAGGGAATGGAATATGCAAAGAAGATAAAGAAAAAGCTTGCAATTTTTCAAACCGCAAGCCCATCTTATCTGATAATGGCATCAGCGGACAGTGCAAGGGCACATATGGAAGAATATGGAGCAGATTTGTTGGAAAAACTCAGAAAAAATATAATATGGGTGTCGAAAGAACTCGAAAAATATACGGACTTTTACATTTCATCAGATACCCCAGATAGATTGGTGATAAAGACAGACAGAACAAAGTACACGGGATTTTTTCTTGAAAAATATCTCAGAACCCGTTCTTTACAGGTTGAGATGTCTGCAAAGGATTGTATAGTATGTTTGTGCAGTATTTTTGATGAAGTGGCCGATTTCGAAAAATTAGTCGAAGAATTGAAGAAAATCGAGAATTTTTCAGAGGAATGTAATAAAATGTCAGAAGAGAATGAATTTTTGGAAAATTTAAAGGGTTTTATAGGTGAGAAGATTACTTCAGATATAATGGCTTTTCCGCCGGGAATACCGATTGTGAGGTGCGGAGAGGTTCTGACAGAGGAAATTTTTAATGAAATTGCTGAATTGAACGCATTCGGGGCAAATATAGTCGGATATTAATGGGGGAAATATGGGGAATTTAGGTAAAATATACTGCATAATGGGTAAGAGCGGTTCGGGCAAAGATACAGTTTTTAAAGAGCTTATGAAGAGAGTACCTGAATTTAGACCTGTTATAACATATACAACAAGACCAATGAGAGTAAATGAGATTCATGGTGAGGATTATTTTTTCATAAATAATGAAGAACTTGCTGAGTTTGAAACATCAGGAAAGCTTATAGAGGGCAGAAACTATAATACTGTTCATGGGATATGGTCCTATGCAACGGTTGATGATGGGCAGATTGATTTGGCGGGGGGGAAATATCTTATAATTACCACACTTGAAGCATATGATAAAATTTCTTCCTATTTTAAGAGAGAAAATGTGGTGCCAATATATCTGAATGTTGATGATGGAGTTCGTTTGATACGGGCAATAGAGCGTGAAAAAACTCAATCAAATCCTAAATATGAAGAAATGTGCAGACGTTTCTTAGCGGACTGCGAAGATTTTAACAGTGACAAGCTCAAGGCTACTGGAATTTTAAAAGTGTATGAAAATGATAATCTTGAAAATTGTATAAATGAAATTTTGAAAAACAATTTACAATAAAAAAACCCTGTGCTATAATATGTAAACAAACGTTCGTCTTATGAACGCCGTGAGCAATAGCAAGGGAGGCAAAAATGTTTAAATTACGCTCTAACTACAAACCATGCGGAGATCAGCCACAGGCAATTGAGAAGCTTGTAAGTGGTATTAATTCAGGTGATGTTCATCAGACACTTTTGGGGGTTACAGGCTCAGGAAAGACTTTTACTATTGCCAATGTTATAGAAAAAGTTCAAAAGCCTACTTTAGTTATAGCGCATAACAAGACACTTGCAGCACAGCTTTGTAATGAATTCAGAGAATTTTTCCCAGATAACCTTGTAGAATATTTTGTGTCCTATTATGATTATTATCAGCCTGAAGCGTATATTGCATCTACAGATACTTATATTGAAAAGGATGCTTCCATAAATCAAGAAATAGATAGATTGAGACATAGTGCAACGTCAGGGCTTACCGAACGCCGTGATGTTATTATTGTTGCCAGTGTATCATGCATTTATGGATTAGGAGACCCTGATGATTATGCAAAACTTACACTTTCTTTAAGACCAGGAATGACAAAGGACAGAGATGAAATAATAAATAAACTTATAGAAATGCAGTATACAAGGAACGATATAGATTTCAGAAGAAGTACTTTTAGAGTAAGGGGAGATATTTTGGAGATATTTCCATCTGAAAGCACAGAAAAAATATTGAGAATAGAATTTTTTGGAGATGAAATTGAAAAAATAAGCGAAATTGATTGGCTTACAGGTGAGATATATGGGTTAAGAACACATATACACATTTTCCCTGCGTCTCATTATGTAACAACAAAAGATAAAATGGAAAGGTCAATTACCGAAATTGAAGGAGAACTTGAGGCAAGACTTGAGGAGTTAAAGGGAGAAGGAAAGGTTCTTGAAGCATACAGATTGGAACAGAGGGTAAGATATGATATTGAAATGCTGAGTGAAGTTGGCTTTTGTTCTGGAATAGAGAATTATTCAAGAATAATAAGTGGAAGAGAGCCAGGAACTCCGCCGTACACGCTCATTGACTTTTTCCCTGATGATTTTTTAATGGTAATTGATGAGGCACATGTAACAATTCCTCAGATAGGTGCCATGTTTAATGGTGACAGAGCGAGAAAAAAATCACTTGTGGATTATGGATTTAGACTTCCGTCAGCATATGATAACAGGCCTCTTGAGTTCAGCGAATTTGAAGATAAGGTAAATCAAATAATATATGTAAGTGCCACTCCTGCAAAATATGAAAAGTCGCATTCTACTCAAACAGTAGAACAAATAATAAGGCCTACAGGACTTATTGACCCAGAAATTGTTGTAAGACCTGTTACTGGTCAAATTGATGATTTACTGGGAGAGATAAAAGACCGTGTTGAAAAGAATGAGAGAATATTGGTTACAACACTGACGAAGAGAATGGCAGAGAAACTTACAGATTATCTGAAAGAGCTTGATTACAAAGTAAAGTATCTTCATTCCGAAGTTCATACAATGGAGAGAAGTGAGATAATAAAAGAGTTGAGACTTGGTGAAATTGACATTTTAGTTGGAATAAATCTTTTGAGAGAAGGACTTGATATACCAGAGGTGTCTTTAGTAGCAATTCTTGATGCTGATAAGGAAGGATTTTTGCGTTCGGAAACTTCTCTTATTCAAACAATTGGGCGTGCCGCAAGAAATGCAAAGGGTACAGTAATAATGTATGCTGATAAGATTACCGATTCTATGAAAAGGGCAATAGATGAAACGGACAGAAGACGGGAAATACAGAAACAGTATAATGAAGAACATAATATTACCCCACAAACAATAATAAAAGCAGTAAATGACAGTATTAAAACTACTCTGCTTGAAACAAAAGATAAAAAGAAAAGGGACAGAGAAACACCAAGCAGTCTTGGATTTATTAAAGAAGGCGAAGATGTACTTACAGCAATTGAAAAATTAACCTTGGAAATGACAAAAGCTGCCAAAGAACTCAAATTTGAAAAGGCAGCAGCAATAAGAGATGAAATTCAAATTTTAAGAAGTCGGCTTATATAAAGATAGTGAAAGGGAATTTATTACATGAGAGAAAATATTTATGTAAAAGGCGCAAAAGAGCATAATCTGAAGAATATTGATGTTAAAATACCAAGAGAGAAATTTGTTGTAATAACAGGATTGAGCGGTTCTGGAAAATCATCACTTGCTTTTGATACAATCTATGCAGAGGGGCAGAGAAGATATATGGAATCATTATCTTCCTATGCAAGACAGTTTCTTGGGCAGATGGAGAAACCAAATGTGGATTCCATTGATGGATTGTCGCCAGCAATTTCTATTGACCAAAAGACTACTTCAAGAAATCCGCGTTCTACAGTTGGTACAGTTACAGAGATATATGATCATTTAAGACTTTTATATGCTAATGTTGGAGTTCCTCACTGTCATATTTGCGGCAAAGAAATCAAACAACAAACGGTTGACCAAATGACAGATACTATAATGAATTATAAAACTGGAACTAAAATAATGATTCTTGCGCCTGTTGTAAGAGGTAGAAAAGGTGAGTATTCCAAATTAATTGAGGATGTGAAGAAATCTGGTTATGTACGTGTAAGAATTGATGGTAATATGTATGAAGTTTCCGAGGAAATAAAGCTTGAAAAGAATAAAAAACATAATATAGAAATAATAGTCGATAGATTGGTAATTAAAGATGGAATAAGAAGGAGATTAACAGACTCTATTGAGTCTGCATTGAACTTATCTTCTGGAATTTTGCTTGTATCTGTTCTTCCTGATGCAGAAAAAGAAGAGGCGCTTCCGGGATTCAATGGTGAGGGAGAGGAAATTCTCTTTAGTCAAAATTATTCCTGTCCAGATTGCGGAGTTGGTATTACAGAGTTGGTTCCGAGAATGTTTTCCTTTAACAATCCATTTGGGGCATGTCCTACATGTACAGGACTTGGAAGCTTTATGAAGATTGATCCGGATTTGATTATTCCGGATAAGACTAAATCACTTACAGAAGGAGCTATTGTAATAAATGGATTTAATCTTGAAAGAGAGGAAGCATATTCAAGGATTCATTTTGATGCACTTGCTGCTAATTATAACTTTGACTTAAATACGCCTTTTTGTGATTTGCCTAAAAAAATACAGCATATTTTATTATATGGTAATCAGGGAGAAAAGATAAAAATAGAGTATGAAAGAGAAACATATCAAGGCTCATACATGGCATCTTTTGAGGGTATTGTCAATACATGTGAAAGACGTCATAAGGAAACACAAGCTGAAAATTCAAAGCAATATTACGAAGAATTTATGAGTAAAACAGAATGTCCAGACTGTAAGGGGAGAAGATTAAGACCTGAAAGCCTTGCAGTTACAGTTGCTGAAAAAAATATATATGAAGTATCACGTATGTCCATTATAGATTTATATGAATGGTTTAAGGATATTCCTCTTTCAGAGCGAGATAAACTTATAGGTTATCAAATTCTTAAAGAAATTGTTTCGCGAGTAGGATTTCTTGTAAATGTAGGTTTGGGCTATTTGTCACTTTCAAGAGGTGCGGCAACACTTTCGGGAGGAGAAGCTCAAAGAATAAGACTTGCAACTCAGATTGGGTCAGGTCTTATGGGGGTTTTGTATATTTTGGATGAACCTAGTATAGGGCTTCATCAAAGAGATAATCAGAAATTGCTCAATACATTGAAGAGAATGAGAGATTTGGGGAATACTTTGATTGTAGTTGAGCATGATGAAGATACAATGGCAGAGGCTGATTATATAATTGATATAGGTCCAGGAGCAGGTGAACATGGAGGAGAAGTAGTTGCTGAGGGGACATATGATGAAATATTACAGAATTCCAATTCGCTTACAGGAAAATATCTCTCGGGAGAAATAAAAATAGAGGTTCCTGCCAAAAGAAGAAAAGGTGAAAATAAATTTATTTCAATTCTTGGAGCAAGTGAGAATAATTTAAAGGATGTAAACGTAGATATACCAATAGGAGTTATCACCAGTGTAACAGGAGTATCAGGGTCGGGAAAAAGTTCTCTTATAAATGAAATTTTGTATAAATCGCTTGCAGCCAAACTAAATGGAAGCAAGACAAAACCGGGAAAATATGTTAAAATGTATGGAATTGAATATTTAGACAAAGTTATCAATATAGACCAGTCACCAATAGGAAGAACCCCTAGGTCAAATCCTGCAACATATACAGGAATGTTTGATTTAATCCGTGAAGTATTCGCTATGACAAATGAAGCTAAAGCAAGAGGATATAAGAATGGAAGATTTAGCTTTAATGTTAAAGGAGGAAGATGTGAAGCTTGTTCAGGTGATGGTATTATAAAGATTGAAATGCATTTTTTACCAGATGTTTATGTTCCCTGTGAGGTGTGTCACGGAAAGAGATATAACCGAGAAACTTTGGAGGTTAAATACAAAGACAAAAACATTGCGGATGTACTTCATATGACAGTTGAGGAAGCCTATGAATTTTTCAAAAACGTTCCTAAAATTGAACGTAAATTGAAAACATTATTGGACGTTGGACTTGGTTATATAAGAGTAGGTCAGCCATCAACTCAGCTTTCAGGAGGAGAGGCACAGCGAGTAAAACTGGCAACAGAGCTATCAAAGAGAAGTACAGGAAAGACTTTGTATATTTTAGATGAACCCACTACAGGGTTGCATATGGCAGATGTTCATAAGCTTGTGGAAATTCTGCAAAGGCTTGCAGATGGAGGAAATACAGTGGTTGTCATTGAACATAATTTGGATATGATAAAGACTGCTGACTATATAATAGATTTGGGACCTGAAGGCGGAGATAAAGGCGGACAGATATTGGTTTGCGGAACGCCTGAAAAGGTGAGTAAGTGTAAAAACTCCTATACAGGAGAATTCTTAAAAAAGGTGTTAACAGAATGAATATTATGTGTTCGGTTTGTAAAGAAAAGGTTGCTATAGTGTTTGTCACTAAACTTGAAGATGGTAAACAAGTTCAGGAGGGATTGTGTTTCAGTTGTGCAAGAAAATCCGGAATGATGCCGATTGACAATTTGATGAAGCAAATGGGTCTTTCAGAAGAAGAATTGGAAAATATCAATGATGAAATGGAGTCATTGCTCTCAGGAGACAATGAGGATTTAGACGGGATTTCAAATTTTTTATCACCTATGCTTCCCAATAAAGGACTTGAAGATGAGGAAGATGTAGATGAAACGAGTGTTACAAAGATTACTGCAACAAATATTGAATCGGAAGCTAAAGACAAAGACGCATCAAATACAAAGGAAACAATAAAGGAATCAAAACAAAAGAACAAGAAGACAAAATTGAAATTTCTTGATAAATATGCCTCGAATTTAAATGAAAGAGCTTTGAATGGATCCATTGATGCAGTAATAGGGAGAAATAATGAAATTGATAGAGTTATTCAAATTTTAAATAGAAGGACAAAGAATAATCCTGTTTTGCTTGGAGAACCAGGTGTGGGAAAGACCGCCATAGCCGAAGGATTGGCACTTAGAATTATTGAGAAAAATGTTCCGGTAAAACTTTATGATACTCTGGTATATCAGCTTGATTTAACTGGAATGCTTGCAGGAACGCAGTTTAGAGGACAGTTTGAATCGAGAATGAAAGGCATTATTGATGAAGTCACTTCTTCAGGAAATATCATTCTCGTAATTGATGAACTGCATAACATTATGGGGGCAGGAGAAGCAGAAGGAGCAATGAATGCGGCAAATATTCTAAAGCCTGCTTTAGCAAAGGGTTCTGTCCAGATTATAGGAGCGACTACATTAAATGAATATAGAAAATATATAGAAAAAGATACAGCGCTTGAAAGAAGATTTCAATCTGTTATAGTGGATGAACCAAGTGTTGAGGATACAATTGAAATATTAAAGGGTATAAAGGGATATTATGAGGCATATCACAGTGTTATCATTCCTGATGATGTTATTGAATCGGCGGCAGTGCTATCAGAAAGATATATAACAGACAGATTTTTGCCAGATAAAGCAATAGATGTAATTGACGAGGCCTCATCACGTCATAATCTTAACAATAAGGTTTTGATTGAAATTGAAGAGATAAATAGTGAAATTTATGAAAATAAAATTGAACAGGACAGTCTTTCAGCATTGCAAGATGCTACAGAAGAGGATTATGCAAGAATTGCCCAGCTTAAGGTTCGTGAACTTCAAATTAATGATATATTGAGAAAATTATCAAAGAAGATGAGTACAAAGCTGACAATTGAGGATGTTGCGGCTGTTATTGAGCAATGGACAAAGATACCTGTAAAAAGTGTTACAGAAACAGAAGCAGTTAAACTTCTTAATTTCGAGGATAGGCTACATGAAAGAGTTATAGGGCAAAATGAAGCAGTTGAGGCTGTTTCACGTGCCATAAGAAGGAGCAGATCAGGATTTAAAAGAAGAAGAAAACCAGCATCTTTCATATTTGTAGGACCCACAGGTGTGGGTAAGACAGAACTTGTTAAGGCTATTACAAATGAGTTGTTTGGCAATGAAGAAGCCCTTATCAGAATGGATATGTCAGAATATATGGAAAAACACACTGTTTCCAGAATGGTCGGAGCCCCTCCGGGGTATGTAGGATATGATGACGGCGGACAGCTTACAGAAAAGGTACGCCGTAAGCCATATTCGGTTATACTTCTTGATGAAATTGAGAAAGCTCATGCTGATGTATTCAATATGCTTTTGCAGATACTTGATGATGGAAGGCTGACAGACGGTCATGGAAGAGTAGTAAATTTTGAAAATACAATTATAATTATGACATCAAATGCGGGAACAAGTATAAAATCAGCACAGATAGGTTTTTCAAATAATGATAAGCGCCAGTCTGAGGAGCATATAAAGGGTGTACTTAAAACTCTTTTTAGACCTGAATTCTTAAATAGAATTGATGATGTAATTGTATTCAATTCTCTGAAAATGGAGGAATTGGTTAAAATTGCTGATTTAATGATATCAGAGGTTCAAAGTGAGGCTATGGCAAAGGATGTTAGCTTTACAGTTTCAGAGGATGTGAAGAAATTCCTTATTGATAAGGGATATGATGAAAAGAACGGAGCAAGACCGCTTAGAAGAACAATTCAGAAATATATTGAAGATGAGCTGGCAGAAATGTATTTGTCAGGTAAATTGTCTTCTGGAAATACTATATCTTTTGAACTAGAAGATGGAAAAGTTGTTGTGAAGTGAGTTTGATAAGTTTATAAAGGCTCATGGCAATAAGATAAGGTTGGTGGTAGCTTGTATAGTATAAAGCTGAGCAATTTTGAGGGACCATTTGATTTGCTCTTTCATTTGATTGAAAAGAGTCAAATGGATATATATGATATACGAATAAATGAGATAACAGACCAGTATATGGAATATTTATATTCTGTAAAAGAACTTGACCTTGAATTGTCAAGCTCTTTTCTCGTTATGGCTGCTACACTGCTCCATATTAAATCAAAAATGCTTCTGCCTGCGAAGAAGGAAGAAGCATCAGGTGAAGACCCTAGACTTGATTTGGT
>JGI994J12354_10000804_pt1 | contig 31761 bp, 36 predicted proteins | sample IntmicLarv3ML3BL_FD_12354 | JGI IMG/M metagenome (IMG submission 12354) | reverse complement strand
ATTACAATCACATCCTTACCTATACAGTATAAAACTTATTTTACTTGATTTAAATTAGCATAAGTTTTATACTGTTTATGATAGTAATGATAAGCGATAATATGAAAAAGCATACATGTTGCTTTGCAATGAAGCTGCGGAAGATTTTGGTGTTGTTGATTATACGCTTGCTTACGCGCGTAAAAACGGGATGGAAATTAAAAATATTGCACAGGTTTTTGAAGATTTTCACATTGATTCTGAAGAAATTTATTTCTCACCCCTTGCAAAGGCATACCATATATGATATCATTAAATAGGTATTTGAAGCTTCGAGTACAAGATATTGTGCCCGAAGCAATATCAATAACATATTGTTGGGGGATTTGTTAAAGTGGACAGAATCGGCAAGGAAAATTATTATCTTGACATTGCACAGACCGTCGCAGAAAGAGGAACCTGTCTGCGCCGAAATTACGGCGCGATTATTGTCAATAACGACCAGATTATTTCTACCGGCTACACAGGCGCGCCAAGGGGAAGAAAAAACTGCTGTGACATGGGTCTCTGTATAAGAGAGGATTTGAATATTCCGAGAGGTGAGCGCTACGAGCTTTGCCGTTCGGTTCATGCCGAAGCAAACGCCATTATTGCCGCATCAAGACCGGAAGCTCTTGACGGAACGCTTTATCTTGTCGGAAAGGACGCAAAAACGGGCGAATATGTCCATGATGCCGCCTCCTGCTCCATGTGCAAGCGTTTGATTATCAATGCGGGAATCTACCGTGTGGTTGTCAGAATGGATGACAACTCCTTTAAAGCCACTTATGTCAGAGAATGGGTGGACAATGACGAATCACTTGAAGGAACATCAGGATATTAAGGTAATACAAGGTAGGAAAGGACTTTAAATGAATATTATTGCCGGTAATTGGAACAGATATGTCGATGTTCGTGATTTTATTATAAAAAATTATATTCCCTATGACGGGGATGACTCGTTTCTTTCACCTCCGACCAATCGCACGGTTTCGCTTTGGAACAAGGTAAAGGAACTTTTAAAAAAGGAACAGGAAGCCGGAGGGGTTCTGGATATTGATACCGAAAGGATTTCAACTATTACAGCCTATCCTCCGGGGTATATAGATAAAGAGCTTGAGATTATTGTCGGACTGCAAACCGATGAACCGCTTAAGCGCGCCGTTATGCCCTTTGGCGGATATCGAATGGTTAAAAGCTCGCTTGCGTACTATAACCGTGAAATTTCGCCGCAGATAGATGAGGTCTTTAAATACAGAAAAACTCACAATGACGGTGTTTATGACGCTTATACCGATGAAATGCGCGCGGCAAGGCGAAGCGGAATTATAACAGGTCTGCCCGATTCATACGGCAGAGGGCGTATTATCGGTGATTACAGACGTTTACCCCTTTACGGCGTGGATTTTTTGATTGACCAGAAGGAAAAATCACGTTCTGCGATGAATTTTGACCAGATGACCAACTCCGCCATTATCGCAAGAGAAGAAATCTCGGAGCAGATAAGGTCGCTCAAAGCCCTTAAAGAGATGTGCGCATCTTACGGCGTTGATGTTTCTCATCCTGCCAACGACACAAAGGAAGCTGTTCAATGGCTTTATTTCGCCTACCTTTCTGCGATTAAGGAGCAAAACGGAGCGGCAATGTCGCTTGGAAGAGTATCAACCTTTCTTGATATTTTTGCCGAGCATGACCTTGACGCAGGAATATATACCGAGGAAGAAATCCAGGAAATTATCGACCAGTTTATTATGAAACTTAGGATGGTTCGCTTTTTGCGCACTCCGTCATATGACGAGCTGTTCAGCGGCGACCCGACATGGGTTACCGAGGCGCTTGCAGGCATAGGCTCCGACGGGCGGCACATGGTCACAAAAATGACCTACCGGTTTTTGCATACGCTTGTAAATCTGGGCGCGGCTCCCGAACCGAATATGACAGTGCTTTATTCAAAGCGGCTTCCCGAAAGCTTTAAACGCTTTTGTGCTAAAATGTCGATGGAAACCTCGTCCATACAATACGAAAATGACGATTTGATGATGAAAAAATTCGGAGATGACTATTCGATTGCGTGCTGTGTGTCGGCAATGCGAACCGGAAAACAAATGCAGTTTTTCGGCGCACGTGCAAACCTTGCAAAGGCATTGCTTTATGCGATAAACGGCGGACGGGACGAAATTTCGGGCGACCAGGTAGGTCCCGAGCTTATGCCGATTTTCGGTGTACGGCTTGAATATGACGATGTAATGAAAAAGCTTGACGCTGTGCTGGAATGGCTGTCAAAGCTCTATATAAACACGCTTAATATTATTCATTTTATGCATGATAAGTATTGCTACGAGGCATTGCAGTTTGCTTTGCATGACGACCATATTTACCGAACACAGGCATGTGGTATCGCAGGACTTTCGGTTGTTGCCGACAGTCTTTCGGCAATCAAATACGCAAAGGTGAAGCCGATACGTGACAAGCGAAATATTGTATCAGATTTTGAAATAGAGGGCGATTTTCCGAAATTCGGTAATAACGACCCGCTTGCCGATGAAATTGCCGTTGATGTAGTCAAGCTCTTTATGGAAAAGCTTAAAAAACAGACTACCTACCGTGAATCGACTGCCACAATGTCAATTCTTACCATAACCTCAAATGTTGTCTACGGCAAAAAAACAGGCTCGACTCCGGACGGGCGAAAAGCCGGAGAAGCCTTTGCTCCCGGTGCAAATCCCATGCATCTTCGGGACTCAAACGGCTGTGTTGCGTCAATGATATCGGTTGCAAGTCTGCCATATGATTATGCCGAGGACGGTATTTCCTATACCTTTTCAATCGTTCCGGGCGCTTTGGGAAGAAGCCGGAGCGAAAAAATTCTTAATCTTGTAAGCCTCATGGACGGTTATTTTGTCGAGGGCGGACACCATATAAATGTAAATGTACTTCAAAAGGATGTATTGCTTGATGCGATGGAGCATCCGGAGCTGTATCCGCAGCTTACGATAAGAGTTTCGGGGTATGCCGTCAATTTTGTCAAGCTTTCAAAGGAACAGCAGCTTGATGTTATCAGCAGGACATTCCATACAAGAATCTAAGGACGGTGATATGATTGGACATTTCAATCTGGATTTGTATATTTTTACCGTTGTTTCTTGCATTGTTCGCATATGACCAAACGCAAAAAAAGAAAAAACAGCGGCAGATTCTTGAAACTGTAAAAGCACACCAAAGGAAAGGCGGCATTAATATGAATGAAGCAATAAAAAAATTTATCGGTAAAGAGTGTATTATCACAACAATGAACGAAAGTGTTACCGGCATGGTTGAGTCTATAGAGGATAACTGGATTTCCGTAACCTCTGCCAAAAGCAAAGCCGAAATTATAAATATTGATTATATCAGCCACATTAAGGAATATCCCAAAAATGAAAAAGGCAAGAAAAAACTTATAGTGTCCTGATGCAATCCTCAGTCACCATACGGTGACAGCTCCTTTGAAAAGGAGCCTTTAACCTCAGAATGACAGTGACGGCGCGTCAATCGCAAGACCTGACAGCAATAGCACAGCATACGCGGCGCATATATAATATGGGTCGGTTTTTTTTGAGAGCAAAATTTTCATATCGTGCGGCTCGACTGTTTTTCCCGACAAATCGGTTATTTCTCTTTGCAGTGAAACAACCGCGTTTTCATCTGTTATGCTCGCTATGCTTATCGTATCCTTGGACGACATCGAGCAGCAGACGGTTTTTTGCGCGTTTTTGCTTAAAATATCAAGTGCGTTTTTGTTGTCTGATTCTACCACAGCTATAATTTGTCCGCTTATTTTAAGAGTTTTTTTGACTGCCTGACCAAAAAGTGCTATAATATTGTTTCCTGCGACCGATGTATCACATGATTTTTCAAGCAAAAGAAAATCGCAGCGCTCGGACATGTCAATTTTTGATTCTCCCGCCAGCGAAACATTCCCGAAATTCCGCAGAGCTTTTTGTATAAAGCCTGTAAAGGACGAATCCTTTTCGCCAAAAATAAGTACGGTTATCAAGCGTCCACCTCATATCAATATACTCAGGTTTATTATTTCGCAATTAAAAGAATTTATCCATAAGGAAGAATTTATTTTGAAGAAATCACTTGAAAACAGAAACCATTTTCTTGATACGGTCCGTGGAATATGCATTATTTGCGTGGTTGTTTTTCACGCAATTTTCGATCTTGCATATACTCATACTACTGATTTAACGGTAGCGATATTCAATTTTTTTGAGCCTTCAGTCATTTATTTTATTGCCGTATTTATTTTCATATCCGGAATTTCATGCAACTATTCACGCTCAAATATAAAGCGCGGCTCACTGCTCTTTTTTGTTGCCATGGCAATCACCTTTATAACCTCTTTCGATAGTGAAATATGCATTAAATTCGGAATTTTGCATCTTCTCTCGATTTGCATTATGGCATATGGGCTTGCTGAAAAATTCTTTAAAAGAATAAATTCTTGGGCGGGACTTGCGATTTCGGCCTTTTTGTTCGTGATTTCTCTTCCAATCAGTATAAACCGCATCGGAATATACGGGCTGTATTTATTTAAGCTTCCTAAAGTTATCACAGACAATGCATTTCTTTTTCCGTTCGGAATTACCCTTCCTGAATTTTCATCGGGGGATTACATCCCCCTGCTTCCCTGGTTTTTTGTCTTTACCGCGGGAGTATTTTTAGGGCAGAAGCATGAAAACTTTCCGAAATTCATGTATAAAAATCCGCTTAGACCCTTTGCCTTTCTGGGAAGATATTCCCTTTGGATTTATCTTGCCCACCAGCCTGTTATTTATGCCGTTTCAATGCTGTTTGGAGTGTGATTCGCTTGACCAAAAAAAATCTTGTAAAAATAATAATTGAGCGTTTGTCAAAGCAATACCCTCTTGCCGAATGCTCTCTTGAAACTCAAAATCCGCTTGAGCTTCTGATTGCAACACGGCTTTCTGCACAGTGCACCGATGCAAGGGTTAACATTGTTACACCGGCTTTATTTAAAAGATACCCCGATGCAGAAAGCTTTGCGAATGCCGATATAACTGAGCTTGAGGCGCTTGTAAAAACATGCGGACTGTATAAAACAAAGGCTCATGACATCAAGGCAATGTGCCAAAAGCTTATTGACGATTTTGACGGACAGGTTCCCGACAGCATGGATTCGCTTCTTTCTCTTCCCGGAGTCGGAAGAAAAACCGCAAACCTTGTACTTGGTGAGATTTTTCATCAAAGCGCCGTTATTACCGATACGCATTGCATACGGCTTTCAAACCGTATGGGACTGTGCGATTCAAAAAATCCGCTTAAGGTTGAGACTGCGCTCAGACGGATTCTTCCGCCCGGGGAAAGCACCGATTTCTGCCACCGCCTTGTACATCACGGACGGGCTGTCTGTACGGCAAGAAAACCGGACTGCGATGCATGTACCCTTAATGATATCTGTGTGAAAGCGGGAGTTTAACATAAATGGTATTCGACTCAAGAAATGATATGTGCAAAAATCCTGTCGGTGCGATTCCGGCAGGACAAAGCATTCATCTTAAAATAAGAGTCCCAAGATATTTGGAGTGTTCCTGCGCCGTTTTGTGTATCAGACACGATACCGAAAAAAACGAGCGCCGTTTCGGCATGTTCTGGTGCGGAATGGACGGTGATGACAACGAATGGTGGGAGGCTGACTACTCCGATACGCAAAAGGGAATTTATTGGTATCGCTTTGAAATTGTGACCAATCAGGGAACGCTTACAATAACAAAAGGCAAAAAAGGCTTCGGCACGATAGGTCATGGCGGAGCCGCATGGCAACAGACCGTTTACGAAAAGACTCTCAGTCCGTCTGTATTACAGGGCGGAATCATGTATCAGATATTTCCCGACCGCTTTTGTGGCAGCGGAAAGCCCAAATCGGGTGTGCCTGATGATCGGATTATACACGAAAGCACTGACGAGGATGTTGAATGGCGTTTTAACGGAAACGGTAAAATTACAAATAATGACTACTACGGCGGCGACCTTGAAGGAATACGCCTTAAGCTTCCGTATCTTAAGCAGCTTAATGTGACATGTATTTATCTTAATCCGATTTTTGAAGCGCATTCGAATCACCGTTACAATACCGCGGATTATGGTAAAATTGACCCTCTTCTGGGCACAGAGGAGGATTTTGTACGTCTTTGCGCTGACGCGAAAAAACACAAGATTAAAATCATACTGGACGGCGTTTTCAGCCATACAGGCGATGACAGTCTTTATTTCAACAAAAACAGACGCTACGAAACAGACGGAGCTTACAACAGCCCGGACTCACCATATTACAGATGGTATACCTTTGAAAATCATCCATGGCAATATTCAAGCTGGTGGGGCTTTGAAACCCTTCCGGAGGTAAACGAGCTTGACCGCGGTTTTCTTGATTTTATTTGCTCCGAAAACGGCATTGTGCGCAAATGGCTGAGATTAGGCGCAGACGGCTGGAGGCTTGATGTGGCAGACGAGCTGCCCGATAAATTTATTGAAGGTTTGTATGCGGCTGCAAAGGAGGAAAATCCCGAAGCGGTTGTTTTGGGCGAGGTCTGGGAGGACGCAACAAGCAAGGAAAGCTATGGACAGCGTCGAAGCTTTCTTTTAGGCGGACAAATGGACAGCGTTATGAATTATCCTTTCAGAGACGCTGTGCTGTTATTTGCTTCGGAAAAATCTGAAGAATGCTCCGAAATAATTGAATCGATTCTTGAGAATTATCCGCCGCACGTCATAAACAGCCTTATGAACCATATCGGAACGCACGATACCGAGAGGATTCTGACAGTAATATCGGGAGCAGCAAGAGAAGGCAGAAGGCGGGAATGGCAAGCCGGACAGCGGCTTGACGACGGGCAATTATCACACGGTATCAGGCTTTTAAAGCTGTGCAGTCTTTTACAATACACCCTGCCGGGCGTTCCGTGTGTTTATTACGGGGACGAGGTTGGCGCACAGGGATATCTTGACCCGTTTAACAGGCGCTTTTATCCATGGGGAAGCGAAAACAAGGAGCTTTTGGAGCATTACAAAATGCTTGGAAAGCTTAGGGGAAATCCGGTTTTTTCGGACGGACACTATCAAACCCTTTGTGCGGAAAACGGATTGCTTGTGTTTAAGCGTTATAAGGAAAAGACTTGCGTCACAATATATCTTAACTCATCAAACGAAACAAAAAAATACGGCGGAAAAGATATTCCGCCGCTGGAGAGTTTTGTAAATGAAGCAAAATGAAGTAGCTCTTAACAGCTAAAGCTTAACGCTTATCGTACTGAGCTTGAGAATGATTTCCCTTTTCGTCCCACCCTCGTTCGTCATCCTTGAGCGCAGCGAAGGATCTTTTGCCACAGTCTAAAAAGAGGGCACAGGATCCTTCGCTGCGCTCAAGGATGACAACGAAGGAGTGTGTATCAAGGTTTATTCTTTTCCACAGTTTCAAGGTGCTCCTTTAAAATCAAATTCACGTACTGAGAAAAAGAGCGGTCGATTATGCACATAAAAAAGGGCTGCGAATTATAAACTTAAATTCCTCATTCCTAATTAATTATACCAACCTTGTACGAATTACCTCTGCAACCTCGTCACAAAGCATTTTTATCTGTGCTGTATCCTTGCCCTCAAGCATAACCCTGATAAGCGGCTCGGTACCCGAAATACGAACAAGAATACGGCCGCTGTCGCCCAGCTCTTTTTCGACCTTGGCGATTGCCTCCTTGACTTCTGCGTCATCATTAAAGCGTGCCTTGCCATACGCTGAAACCTTGATATTCTGAAGAACCTGCGGATACATGTCCATAACACGCGCAAGCTCGCTTAATTTTTTTCCGGTTCTTTTCATTACGCTTAACATCTGCACGCCGGTAAGCTGTCCGTCACCTGTTGACGCATAATCAGAAAAGATAATGTGTCCCGACTGCTCTCCGCCGATACAGTAGCCGTTTTCACGCATTTCCTCAAGTACATAGCGGTCGCCGACCTTTGTTTTTGCAACATTTATTTTAAGCTCGTCACAGCATTTGAAAAAGCCCATATTGCTCATAACCGTAACAACAGCGGTATTGCCTTTAAGAAGACCCCTGTCCTTCAAATCCTTTGCAAAAATCGCTATAATTTCGTCACCGTTAACTATGTTGCCATTTTCATCAACAGCAAGACAGCGGTCTGCATCGCCGTCAAAGGCAAGCCCGATATCACATTTTACCGCAACGGTAAATTCTCTTAACGCGTCCATATAGGTAGAGCCGCAATTGTGATTTATGTTTACGCCGTCAGGATTACAGCTTAAGATATATACCTGTGCGCCAAGAAGCTCAAACAGCTTTTTTGCGGTTTTACAGGCAGAGCCGTTGGAGCAATCCAACGCAACCTTAAGACCGCTTAAATCACAATCGACAGTGCTGAGAATATGCTCAATATAATCAAATCCGGCAGTGTTTCCTCTTTTGATATCACCTACCGCTCCGCCAATAAGCTGAGGATAGGGGATGATCTGATCAAGCACAATATTTTCTATTTTCTCCTCGATTTCATCGGGAAGCTTATAGCCGTCACCGCTGAACAGCTTAATTCCGTTAAATTCACAGGGATTGTGTGACGCTGAAATCATAACGCCCGCGTCCGCCTTGTAGTGGCTGACAAGATAAGCAACCGCCGGAGTCGGAACAACTCCCAGAAGCTGAACGTCTGCGCCGACAGAGCAAAGTCCTGCCGCAAGCGCCGATTCAAGCATATCGGAGGATTTTCGAGTGTCCTTTCCTATTACAACCTTTGGACGCTTTTGAGCCGAGTCTGTCAGCACCATTGCAGCCGCACGCCCGATATTAAGCGCCATCTCACATGTCAGTTCAACATTTGCAACGCCTCTTGCGCCGTCGGTTCCGAAAAGTCTTCCCATTTGTAATTACCCCTTTAAAAAAATTTTAATTTTTTTTAATTAGGAATTAGAAATGAGGAGTGAGGAATTATGGATGGAATGCTATGCATTTCTTTTAATTCAATCAAAAGCGTTGTTTACAACGCCGCCACTAATTCCTAACTCCTAATTATCAGAAGTGAATTTGTTCATCATTTTTGATGAGCCCCATATATTCATACCCCGCAATACTTACACAGCGTCCCTTGGGAGTTCTTTGAAGAAAGCCTATCTGCATAAGATACGGTTCGTAAACGTCCTCGATTGTTATCGTTTCCTCGCCGATTGCCGCCGCAAGCGTAGAAAGCCCTACAGGACCGCCGCCGTAATTTTTTATCATGACAGACAATATCAGACGGTCAATATTGTCAAGTCCTTTTTCGTCAATTTCAAGCTTGCCAAGTGTATGGTCGGTTATTTCTCTGTCAATTATCTCACGTCCCTCGAACTGCGCAAAATCACGCACGCGCTTAAGCAGACGGTTTGCAATTCGCGGAGTTCCTCGTGCTCTTTTTGCAATTTCCATCGCTCCGTCCGGATTGGCGGGAATATTAAGAATCCTCGCGCTCCTTTGTACAATTTGCGAAAGCTCCCCGGGCGAATACATTTCAAGTCTGAAAACTATACCGAAACGGTCACGAAGCGGCGAGGAAAGCTGTCCGGCACGCGTTGTTGCTCCGATAAGCGTGAAGTGAGGAAGCGGAACATGATAGCTTTGCGCCATCTGACCCTTTCCGTTGATAATATCTATTGAAAAGTCCTCCATTGCGGGATAAAGTATTTCTTCAACAGAACGGTTACAGCGGTGTATTTCGTCGATAAAGAGGACATCACCCTCGTTAAGCTTGACAAGAATCGCGGCAAGATCGCCCGGACGCTCGATTGTCGGACCGGATGTCACCTTGAAATTAACACCCATTTCGTTTGCGACAATGCCGGCAAGCGTGGTTTTTCCAAGTCCGGGAGGTCCGTAAAGCAAAACATGGTCAAGCGACTCCTTGCGCATTTTTGCGGCCTCGATATAAACAGAAAGCTGTTCCTTTGCCTTTTCCTGTCCGACATATTCGGAAAAAGCCTTTGGACGCAAGGGATTTTCGGTTTCCATGTCCTCTGCGATATATGAGGTGTCCATTATTCTGTTTTCGAAATCGCTTTCGGTACCGTATGTACCCTCATTATCATAATCCATTTTTATCTCCGTATTCAGTTAGTAATAGACTTTAAGCAATCACGTATCAAAATTTCAACAGGCAGTGAGGAATCAAGCTTTGAAATGGCGAAGGCGGCTTCACTTTGACTGTAGCCAAGCATGGAGAGTGCAGTTATCGCTTCGGCGGCATTTCCTGACGCAGACACAACACCCATGTCAAGAACCTCGCCGGTCCCCTCGTCAATTGCCATGCCCTTGAATTTATCCTTAAGCTCCAGAACAATTCGCTGAGCGCCCTTCATGCCGATACCCGATACCTTTGTAAGCGCCTTGCTGTCACCTGTTGCAATGCACAAAGCAACTTTTTCGGCAGTATATTCGGAAAGCACTGCAAGCGCTGTTTTTGCACCGATTCCGGAGACAGATATCAAAAGCTTATAGCAGTTAAGCTCGGAATTTGACGAAAATCCAAACAAATCAAGGGCATCCTCGCGCACACTCAAATATGTGAAAAGCTTGACCGGATTCCCCGTCTGCGGCAGTGATTTTTGAGTGGTCATGCTGACGAAACACTTGTATCCGACACCTCCGCATTCGATTACCGCCATTCCGTGCTCAATATGTGCAAGTGTTCCGTGTAAGCTGTAATACATAATTTCCAACTCCTAATTCCTTAGAATTACTTTTTGCCCGAAATGAATCTGTTCATACTGACTATTCCCGCCATGTTTCCATGACAAATAGCAAGCGCAAGTGCATCAGCTGCGTCATCCGGGCGAGGGACTGTTTTAAGTTTAAGAAGACGGGCGGTCATTTCTTGAACTTGTGTTTTAACCGCACGACCGTAGCCTGTAATTGAGGTTTTGACCTGTAAGGGCGTATATTCGTAAACAGGAAGATTAAGCTTTCTTATCGCAAGCATTATTACTCCGCGCGCCTGGGCAACGTCAATCGCCGTTTTGTTGTTTGTGTTAAAAAAAAGCTTTTCGATAGAAACTGCGTCAGGCTTATACTCTAAAAGCAACTCCGATATTCCATCGTAAACCAAAAGCAAACGTTCGGGAAAATCGGTTTGAGCCGCTGTTGTAACCGCTCCGTGCGCAATATAGCGGTACCCTGTTCCGCTTTTTTCTGCAACGCCGTAACCGACAGTCGCATATCCCGGATCAATTCCAAAAACTGTCACGGTAAAATCCATTCCTTTGAATTTTTTGCTAAAATCACTGAATTTAAATGAGGTTCATTATAACATGATTCATACGTTTTAACAAGAAAAATTTGTGAATTGCAGCTTGTAGATTGTAAATAAGCTTGATATGGTGCGCTTCTTGTTTGCAAGTAAACGCTTGCATTTATTTGAAAAAAGTGAGATAATAACCGAAATACCCTTAATTGGAGGAATTTGCTCATGAAAGATTACAGATTCGAGACGCTGCAGCTTCACGCCGGACAGGAATCCGATCCGGTAACGGGATGTATGACCGTTCCGATATATCAAACCTCGGCGTACAAATTTCAAAACTGCGACCATGCGCGCGAGGTCTTCGAGTTAAGCGCTCCGGGCAACATTTACGGTCGTCTTACAAATTCAACGACAGCCGTTCTTGAGGAACGTGTTGCGGCGCTTGAGGGAGGAACCGGCGCGCTGGCGCTTGCGTCCGGTCAGGCTGCGGTTTTTTACTCGATTATGAATATCGCAAAATGCGGCGACAATATTGTTTCGGCGGCGACAATTTACGGCGGGTCATATAATCTTTTTTCAAATACCCTTCCAAATTACGGAATAACTTCAAAATTCGTCAATGCGGATATACCAACAGAGTTTGACCGTGCCGTTGACCAAAATACAAAAGCAATTTTTATCGAGGTTATGGCAAATCCGAATAATAATATTATTGATATAGAAGCGGTAGCAAGCATCGCAAAAAAGCATAAAATACCGCTTATTGTTGACAATACCTTTCCGACGCCCTATCTTATGAAGCCAAAGGATTACGGCGCTAATATCGTTGTCCATTCGGCGACAAAGTTTATCGGAGGACACGCAAATTCACTTGGCGGAATTGTCGTTGACTGCGGAAACTTTGACTGGGATGCAAGCGGACGCTTTGACTGCATGACAAAGCCCGACCCTAGCTATCACGGAATGGTTTACTCAAAGGCTGACGCGGCGCCGTTTACGCTTAAAATGCGAGCTGTTTTGCTTCGCGATACAGGCGCATGTATTTCGCCGTTCAACTCTTTTTTGTTGCTTCAAGGAATCGAAACGCTTTCGCTAAGGGTTGAGCGTCACAATGAAAACGCCAATAAAATTGCGCAGTATCTGTCGAAATGTCCGCATGTTGAAAGGGTTAATCACCCGTCACTCAAGGAAAGCCCTTATTACGAGCTTGGACAAAAATATTTTAAAGAATATAAAGGTTCAATTTTCACAATGGAGCTTGAAGGCGGCTTTGAAAAAACAAAGCAGTTTGCAGACAGCCTGGAGCTTTTTTCGCTTGTCGCAAATGTCGCAGACGCAAAATCGCTTGTCATTCATCCTGCAAGCACAACACATTCGCAAATGACAGAACAGGAGCTTAAGGCCGGCGGAATTTACAGCAACACAATACGTCTTTCGGTGGGAATCGAAAACGTGCTTGATTTGATTGCCGATTTGGAGAACGCCTTTAAAAAAGCATATGAGAGATGAGTATGAATAGTAAATTATTCATACGCGAGTTTTGTGCTTTTCGGCGTAAAGTATTGCCGAAATTCGACTGCGGTCGAATCGCACATAACATCGCAGTCGCAGCAAGAAAGGAATGGTTATAAAAATGAATATATGGCATGATATTGATGCCGATCGTATAACTCCGGAAACCTTTGTCGCGTGTATCGAAATATCCAAGGGCGGAAAAAACAAGTACGAGCTTGATAAAAGAACCGGATTGCTTATTCTTGACAGAGTGCTTTATACATCCATGCACTATCCTGCGAATTACGGCTTTATTCCCAAAACCTATGCCGATGACAACGACCCGCTTGACGTGCTTGTTCTTTGCTCTGAAAGTATTCAGCCGTACACTCTGGTAAACTGCCGTCCGATAGGTATTCTTAACATGTCTGACGAGGGACAGTCGGACGAAAAAGTAATTGCAGTGTGCAACGAGGATCCGTATTATAATGAATATACTGATATTTCAGAGCTTCCCGCGCATCTTTTTGCTGAAATACGGCATTTTTATGAGGTGTATAAAACGCTTGAATACAAGCATACACTGGTCAAAAATATCAAGGGTGCGGCAGAGGCAAAAACGGTAATCAAAAACTGCATCAAGCATTATCAGAAAGTATTTAACAAATAACAGAAGGGTTGAAGGGTTAAAGTGGCAGATAAAATTTTAGTGAAGGAAATTACTCCCATGGAGGAGGATTTCGCAAAATGGTATACAGATATAGTAAAAAAGGCGGAGCTTGTTGACTATTCGGGTGTGCGGGGATGTATGATTATACGCCCCTACGGCTTTGCAATATGGGAAAACTGTCAAAAAATCCTTGACCAAATGTTCAAGGACTGCGGACATGAAAACGTATCCATGCCTATGTTTATTCCCGAAAGCCTTTTGCAAAAGGAAAAGGATCATGTCGAGGGCTTTGCGCCCGAGGTTGCGTGGGTTACTCACGGCGGAAACGAAAAGCTTGAGGAGCGTCTTTGCGTCCGCCCGACCTCCGAAACTCTCTTTTGTGACCATTATGCACATATTATCGAAAGCTATCGGGATTTGCCGAAGCTTTACAATCAGTGGTGTACCGTTGTGCGTTGGGAAAAAACCACACGTCCGTTTCTTAGAAGCGTGGAATTTCATTGGCAGGAAGGTCATACAATGCACGAAACTGCCGGGGATGCAATGGAAGAAACACTGCGTATGCTTGACGTGTACGAAAAATTTCTTGAAAACGACCTGTGTATGCCTGTAATCAAGGGGCTTAAAACCGATAAAGAAAAATTTGCCGGCGCGGTCAACACCTATACCGTAGAAGCTATGATGCATGACGGAAAGGCTTTGCAAAGCGGAACAAGCCACTATTTCGGCGACGGTTTTTCCAGGGCATTTGAGATTCAGTTTACCGACCGTGAAAATAAACAGCAGTATCCTCACCAAACATCGTGGGGCATGTCAACAAGAATTATCGGCGGCATAATTATGACTCACGGTGATAATTCGGGGCTTGTTTTGCCTCCCGCAATTGCTCCTATTCAGGTTGTTGTTCTTCCTATTGCACAGCATAAGGAGGGCGTTTTGGAAAAAGCACGTGCAGTTTGTGACGGTCTTAAGCCGATTTGCCGTGTTAAAATTGACGATACCGATGCAAGTCCCGGCTGGAAATTCTCGGAATACGAAATGAAGGGTGTTCCTCTTCGTCTTGAAATAGGTCCCAAAGATATCGAAAAAAATCAATGTGTAATAGTCCGCCGTGACAACCGCGAAAAAATATTTGTTTCACTTGACGATTTGCAAACCGAAATTCCGCGTCTTTTAAACGAGGTTTCAAAGGGTTTGTACGAAAAAGCAAAAGCTCGCCGCGAAGAAATGACTTTTATTGCAAAGAATTTTGAAGAGCTTAAGGATATCGCAGAAAACAAGCCCGGATTCATACAGGCTGCATGGTGCGGCGAGCTTGAATGCGAGCTTAAGCTTAAGGATGAGCTTGCGATTTCATCAAGATGTATACCCTTTAAAGGCGAGGACGTATCAGACACATGCGTCTGCTGCGGAAAGCCGGCGAAGCACAAGAATATGTACTGGGGAAAATCGTATTAACCTACATTTAAAACCATTTGCTTTTTAAAATAAACCAAATCGGCAACAATGATTTCATGAAAGCTTCCGTCCTGCTTTCCGGCAGGATTGGCATCATTCGGCAAATGAATATCCGTCTCCAGATTTTGATTTAACGTTTGCCGTATTGCAGCATCTGTCAATAGTGGAGTAGTAGGAATATCCGCATATTCCTCCTGCAAAAGAACTTGCGTTAGAATTGGGCAGGGAAACGAAAAGGCTTCCCGTATTACTGCAATTAGTAATGATAGAATTGGAAGATCTCCCGCATACTCCTCCTGCACAAGCCTCATATAAACTTGAAAACGCATCAATGAATGTATCCCTCAAATTAATATTTAATAATTCTCCTTCTAAAACGGCTCCAAACAATCCCGCAGAATTATAATTTCCGGTGATTTTTAAGTTGCTTATTACATATCCGTTTCCATCAAAAACGCCCGTAAATTGAGTATCATTTGAATAAATAGAATAGTCACCAATCGGAACCCATTCACCGCCATTAAAACTCGATAAATCCAAATCATTCATCAAAACATACGAACCATTAAGGTTATTGCGTACATTCCACAAATCTTGCGGAGTGTATATTTTAGCGGCATTTAAGTTGGATGATGCTATTGCTTTTATTGCCGGACTTGCTTCCGTGTCGCCGCCGTTTTTATCAAAGGTAATAACTGAAATATTATCATTTTCAATACCGTTTTCATCAATCAGTCCTGTGATTTTATCATCCTCTGTAATAAGTAATTGTGTATTAGGAATATCGTCTGCAAGTTCACTTCTCATCGTCTTTCCATCATACAATTCAACATCGACAAATTCTTTATATTCAACTGTTTCGTTCGTACTAATGTCAATTGTTTGAACAGAGTATTCCATTGTTCCGTCGTCTGTGCCGATAAGCTCAACAGTATAGTTACCATTCGTTGGCAGCATAATATACTTAACATCACCTGAAACAAAAACAACTGTATCACTGTTTTCCCGGTTTGTTGCAACGCCATTGACAATTGTCGCCACAACATCGTCTTGATTATTACGTACAATCACATCGACAGGGCACTTAACGGTAACAAGTTGCGGTAAATCACTCCGACTTGGTTGTGGCGTGGGGATCGGAATGTTATTCCAATCCGACTCGGTGAGTCCCGGATTTGCCATTAACCAATTCAAATATCTACCCATATCATGCGGAATATTATGAGAGGCGGGAATGAAAAGATTTTTACCGTGTCTGAACCATTGCCCGGGTCCAAGTTTGCTCAATATGGCAAGTATTCCGTCAGCTTCACTTATTATATTAAAAATATTACGATATCCAACAGTCATATCTGTCGCAGTTGGTGCAGCAAAAGTGTACGCGTATGTATTCCCTTCGTTCAACTTCGCTGCTAATAAATTAGCAACAGAAGCTCCTTGACTATGTCCTGTGACAAGAATTATGTTTTCGAGAGTGTTTGATGGGATAAGATTCATAAAATCATCGTACAATGAATCAGCGGTATTCTCATATGCTCCGAGTTGGAAGTTGTTAATGATTTCATCTATATGCAGTTGCCCGGTTTTCGTCCCATGAATTGCAACTATGATGAGATTTTTTGTTACGCCTCCAATTGTGATTGTTCTATTAGCAATTGTGCTGCCCACATGGTCATCGTAAGCTTCGTAATTGAGCTGAGATATATCGGTGCTATTAAAACCCATTGCCAATAGCATATCGAATATATCGTTTGCATTGTAAGCCAAACTACTCAACTTAGCCGCTAATATAGCCAAATTGTGGTTATAAACGGTCGTAGAGTGGGAGAAGTATGGCACAAAATCGTTTTTAGTAATGTCGTTCGCAACTGCGCTTAAAATAATTTCTATATTATCTGTATTATTCACTTCATAATAATTTTCAGAACTGCTGGCACAATCACTCATAACATTTTTATATAGTGAAATCAGTGGAGCAATGTTACTCGGAACATTATCATAAACTTGATAAAAGCCTATGCTATACATATTGTATCTGTTGTTCCTTCTGCCGCTGCTGGAATTGCCGTAAATGGAACCATGACCAACAGCATAACCGCCGACAACACCACGCTTAAAACCCTTGACCGAATAGATTTTTTCATACCGGTTCCTCCAAAGAAAAATTTTACGAGAAGCATTCTACGATTCAAGTCTTCCGACTAACCCGGGCGCGAATTTTGCAAGGATTTTTTTGAGCGACTGTCTTCTTTTATATGAATTTTCCACTGCGGTTATTTTATTTTCGTATATTCTTTTAACCTGTCCCTGCTCCCGTTTCGAGAGCCGGGGCAGATATTTATTTTGGTTGTAATCGGGAAAGTTTTTTCTGACGCATTCACTTATGATATGTATTGATTCATGCTTTGGTGACACGCTCATTACATCGGTAACCGCCGCGCACAAAATATGGCTGAGCGAAAGAAAACAAATCTCATCATAATAACGTTCATACATACCGTTCTTTGTGAAATATTTGATTAGGTCGTCAATCGCGGCTGCTCTGTCAACCATTTTTTCCGCGTTTACCGACTTCATAATAGAGCCCGGACGTATTGAATAATGGTATGGGAATTCATCTATATATACAATCCTTTCGGATTTTAAAATCAGCTTCGGGATTGTATAAAGATCCTCGTACAACACTCCGACAGGAAACATAATATCATTTTTCAGATAAATTTCCCGGCGCACCAAACGCGTCCACGCCATTACCCGGGTAAACATAAGCGTTCTGTGACTTTCTGAACTTAAAACGGTATCCGGAGGAAGATTGTCTCCTGACTTCCAGCTTCCGTATTCCGAATCGGAAATATGCCCGAACAGTATCATGTCGGGAGAGTCATAATTTTCCAGAGCGTTATTAAGGCTGCCGAGCATTTCAGGCTCAATCCAGTCATCGCTGTCTACGAAAAGAATATACTCGCCTTCTGCGCTTTTAAGTCCGGCATTCCTTGCTCCGCCAAGACCTGTATTGTTTTGATGTATTACCGAAATTTTTTCGGGATTGCTGTAAGCGTAAGCGTCGCAAATTGCTCCGCAGCCCTCAGGACATCCGTCGTCCACCAAAATAAGGCTGTAGTCCGTATATGTTTGTGCAAGCACCGAATCAATGCATTTCTCCAGATATTCCCGCACCTTGTAAACCGGTATGATTATGCTGAATCTTTCAGACATTCAGGAACCTCCTTGTGCAGTTTTCTGCAAATTAATAATCATTGTGTTTATTTTGTCATATTTTATCACCATTTAATTAAGAATGCAAATAAAATGAGTATAAAAATTGACTTTAACATATATTTGTAGTAAGATAATTCAGCATAATAATTTATGATTGAATTATCTGCTCTTGATTAAACATTTATTATAACATAATACGAGGTATCTGGAAAATGGGATTTAAAGATTTTTTGAACGATCTTCTTAACAGCAAAAGCAGTATGGATCCGGGATTTCTCAAAGCAAGGGAGCGCGCTTTCGACACAAAGATTTCCGATCTTTCTGACATTGACGCGGATTCGATAGATAATATTTTCGGAGCTGTTGTTGATATGGGTATGAGCAGCAGTGTCTCGTCGCTTTTTTGTTTCAGGAACGGAAAAACCGATCTTTATGACAGCAACGGTCATGCAACACTGAATTTGGGGCAAAAATACGGCGACGTAAACAGTGCGGTTAAAAATTTCATTAAAAGCGCTGAAAGAACAGCGGTAAGCCTTGAGCCGGTAAGAGAATATCCTTTTCCGGGAGAAGGGCAGACCAATATTTATCTTATCGGACGTATGGGAGTTTACAAAACAACATATGAAATTAACCGTCCGTCAACTCAAACACAGTCGGACAAATATTTAAATACGCTTTTGCGTGATGTAATGACTAAAATCAGGGTTCGCCTGCAACGGTCATAGCAAAAATAAAAGGAAGTTTTATTTTGGCATTTAAGCTTTTCGGGAATAATATAGAACCTGCCTGTGCCTATTGCCGCAAGGGAAAGCTGACAGGCGGCAGAAGCATGGTGCTTTGCACAAAAAAGGGCGTGGTTGCGCCCGATTATTCCTGCCATAGGTTTTTGTACGACCCTTTAAAAAGAACTCCTAAAAAGGCTCCTTCATTACCTGAATATGATGCAAAGGATTTCGAGATTTAGTTAGGGGTTCTAAATCAAAGAAATCCTTTTAATTTTTCTATATTTCGCTGTTCCTGAGATATAAAATTCCTGCACAGGCATTTTGCTTCCTCGTCCGCTCCGTCGTTGTTTTTTAAAAGCTTTGCGGCTTCCTTGATTCCCGCGCTGCTTCCGCCCATCATTACGCCTGCAATATTGGAGGCGGTTGTGTCTGAAAGCGTGTTAAGCTGTATCGTGCCCCATGAAATAATTTTGATGATTTTTGTATTTTCCTCTGCAAGGGTATCTTTTTTCGCAAGACGCATTCCCGCTTCCTTTGCTGTTAAGCGATAGCCGTCATGCAGCTCTTCAAGAACAGGAACAAAGGAAGGGTCATCCGCCTTTCGCAAAACGGTCTGTGCAGCGTCCATTCCTGTTTTTGCGCTTTTGTAGATTCCTTCCAAAAGCTGCCTGTTTTCAGTGTTTATCATAGTGCTGATGTTCTCCTTGTACTTGTAGCTCTTGTTTGGTTTATTATACCCAAAATATCTCGCTTATTCGAAAAAAATTGTTTTACGGTTGGCTTACTGCTTTAATAAATTCTTTCAAAAAACTCCTTCTTCAAATATGTATTATTAAATAGAACAATAATAGTATATAACGGGGATGAATTCATGCAAAGTACAACAAGAGCTGTTCGTCCCTATTATCTTGGCTTTGTTGGTTTTTATGCAAATTTGCAATTGTGCGGGAGTCTCTTTATGTTTTGCATTATATTGGCACACATTAATCCGCGTGAATTTTCTTTATTTCATCGTCCAGATGTCTGTTATATCTTTCCGCAAAGTCAAGCATAACATCAAATTGTTCATCGGTTATCCGCTCAAAAACGGCATTATCACGCTCTCTGAATTCTGCGTGCAGCTTTTCGTGGGTTTCGTGCACACTTTTCCCCTTTGAGGTCAGGCGAAAACAGACTTCTTTTTTGTTGTCGGGCTTTTGAAAGCTTTCGATAACACCTTTTTCCATGAGCTTTCGGGTCATCTTGGTTATGGCTCCCCTGGTCATGTAGAAGGAATCGGCAAGCTTTGTTACATTCGGGTTTGCGTTTTTCCCGATATATTCAATGCAATGCACTTCGGACGGCGAATAGCCTTTAAGATTTTCCTTCATTTTAATCTCGTTAAGCCAGACCATCTTGTTAAATAAATCCCTGTAATTTTTTATGACCTGTTCTTCCTTGCTCATTACCTGTCCTCCAGTATTAAGCTTAAGAATACTTTTTCACAACCTCAACCATCTGTTCCATTTTGTCTTCCATGTCAGCGACCAGCTTCAGCTGGGTTCTTGCACGGTCAAGGTTGTGCTTTTCGCGATGAATTTTAAAATAAGTATCGCCGTTAAGGTAGTCAGCCAAAAACCGCATTCCGCACTCCAGTGTCAGCAGCTTTGCCGAAAACGGAAGAAGCTCCTTTTCAAGCTGTGTCAGGGAGTCTTTCGCCTGACTTAAATATCCCTTTGTGTACATTTCAAACAAATCAAGACGCATAAAAACCTTTGAAAGGTCGGTTTCGTCCTCTGCGGCGCTTGACGCGCCGAAGCGAATTGCATCGCCGAAATCACTTAACGCAAGTCCGGGCATTACAGTATCTAAATCAATAATACAGATGCATTCTCCTGTATTATCATGAAAAAGCACATTGTTAAGCTTTGTATCATTGTGAGTAACCCTCAGCGGAAGCTTGCCATTGTCAAGATAATCCATAAAAACAGCGCAGTCAGCCTCACGGCTTAAGATAAAATCAACTTCCTTCCGTACCTCTGCAAGCCGATTGCACTTATCATTTTTTACAGCCTGCCTAAAGTCATCCAATCTGGACTTTGTGTTGTGAAAATCCGGAATGGTTTCAGACAGCAGAGAGGCATCAAAATCCATAAGCTGATTTGCAAAGCCGCCGAATGCGACAGCCGTTTTGTAAAAAACATCCGCGTTGTCAACCTTTTGATACGCAATCGAATTTTCAATGAACAGGTACATTCTCCAAAATTCATGCTCATGACTTTCGTAATACAGCTTTCCGTCCTTAGTAGGAATTACCGTAAGCGTTCCCTCAAGCGGATTGCTTATTTTTTCTTTAATATGGGAGGTTACAAGCTTGATATTTCGCATAAGACCGTCAACATCTTTAAAGACATTGTGGTTGATTTTTTGAAGAAGATATGCCTTTGCTTCGCCCTCTTCTCTAAACAACACCTTAAAGGTAGCGTTGATATGTCCTTCTCCATAAGGCACGGCGGACAAAAATTCTCCGGCGATATCAAACTGCTCAGCAATATTTTTTTGCATTTATTTCCACAGCCTTTCCGGATATTTGCCTTTATCCGTCATCATCTTAAGCGCGGACATCAGCGCGTCCTTGTCTTCCTTGTATGTAATTCCATACCATTTATCACTCGTATTAAGAACCTTCACAGAGGCTGTTTTTTCTTTTATAAGACTGTCAACGCAGTTTGGAAGATAAAATTCCGCTTTTTCGGGATTATCCTTAATACCGGCAAGAAACTCAGCGAATTTTTCTTCTATACAGTCAAGAAACTGCGCGGGAAATCCCCAGCAATTCATTGAAACAACCGTTTCGGGAGAAAGCGCCGACCACGTGCTGTTATCCTCTGTAAATTCTATCGTTTCGCCGTGCTTTTCAATTTGGACACGCTCGACGATATCTGACAAAAAGTTCTCGGAGGTAACGGTACAAACACCTCTTGAAACAGAACCGGATTCGGCAAGGGTGTTTTTAAGAGCAAAGCCCGCCATGCAAAAGTCAAGAGTCTCACTTTTATTTTCAGACACAAGGAAATCATAAATTTTTGCAAATGCGTCACAGCCGTAATAATCATCGGCGTTTATGACGGCAAACGGGGTATCAACCGCGTCCTTGCAGCACATAACAGCGTGACCTGTTCCCCACGGTTTTTGTCGGATTTCGGGAACAGAATATCCTTTGGGAAGCTTATCAAGCTCCTGATAGGCATATCCAACCTCAATATGCTTTTCGAAGCGGCTGCCTATCGCCTTTTTAAATTCTTCTTCAATAGCCTTTTTAATAATAAATACAACTTTATCAAAGCCGGCTCTTTTTGCGTCAAAGACCGAATAATCAAGAATAAATTCACCGTTTGGGCCGACAGGGTCAATTTGCTTAAGCGCGCCGTAACGGCTGCCCATTCCGGCAGCGAGAATAACAAGCGTAGTTTTCTTCAAAATTAAATCCTCCCCCATTTTTATCTTTAAATATTAAATTCAAAAAATCCGGCGACATGCGCGGCGGATTTTTCCCTTGACCCCAGCGCCGACCGCGGCGTGTTCCGGGGATATTATAAGGGGTATTGGATACCCCTTATAGAAGCGCTAGCTTCAATACCTGGTTAAATATCTTTCCATTTCCCATGGCGTAACCATTTTGCGGTATTCTTCCCATTCAAGCGTTTTATGCGCAATATATTTCTCGAATATGTGATTGCCCAAAACCTCTTTTATAAAGGGATCCTTTTTTGTTGCGCGGATTGCCTTTTCAAGACTGTTCGGGAGCATATCTATTGACGCTTCTTCGCGCTCGAAATCGGACATTTCATATATGTTTACGTCTGTTGAGGCTCTTGGAGCCATTCCCTTTTTGATTCCGTCAAGACCGCACGCAAGGCAGACCGCCATAACAAGATAAGGATTTGCCGCAGGATCCGGATTTCTAAGTTCGACACGGGTTCCGGCTCCTCTTGAGCACGGTATACGTACAAGCGGGCTTCTGTTTTCTGCCGACCACGCTATGTATACAGGAGCTTCAAATCCCGGAACAAGACGTTTGTACGAATTTACAAGCGGATTTGTAATAAGCGTAAAGCCCTTTGCGTGCTCCAGAATTCCTGCGATAAACGCAAGAGCTTCCTTTGAAAGCTCGTTATCGGTCGTCTTGTCATAAAACGCATTGCTGCCGTCCTTTTTGCACAATGACATATTTACATGCATACCGCTTCCGCAGGCACCGTAAATCGGTTTCGGCATAAAGGTTGCATGAAGCTTGTGGTTTGATGCAACCGTTTTGACCGCAAGCTTGAAGGTAACAATGTGATCCGCCGCGTTAAGCGCATCACTGTATTTAAAATCAATCTCATGCTGACCGCAGGCAACCTCGTGGTGGCTCGCTTCGATTTCAAAGCCCATATCCTCAAGAGTGATACACATATCTCTGCGTGCCGTTTCTCCGCTGTCGGTGGGACCAAGTTCAAAATAGCTTCCCATATCATTTGTTTTGGTTGTCGGCTGACCGTCCTCGTCTGTCTTAAAGAGGAAAAATTCACACTCGGGTCCTACATTAAAGGTGTATCCCATGTCCGAAGCTTCCTTAAGCACCTTCTTAAGAACATAACGGGGGTCACCCTCAAAAGGCTTGCCGTCAGGACGGTAAATATCGCATATAAGCCGCGCGGTTTTATATGAGCCTTCTGTCCATGGGAAAATAACAAAGGTATCCAAATCGGGATAAAGATACATATCCGACTCTTCAATTCTGACAAAGCCTTCTATTGATGAACCGTCAAACATGCATTGGTTATCAAGCGCCTTGGAAAGCTGACTTTGCGTTATCGCCACATTTTTAAGCTGTCCGAACATGTCGGCAAACTGCAAGCGTATAAACTTGACGCCTTCATCCTCAACTCTTTTAATAATATCTTCCTTTGTGTATTTCACAAAAATCCTCCTTGTGTATTTACTTGATACTGTATTCCTTCAGAAGTCCCTCGTAAACCGTTTTGACTCCCTCTATCTGATTAAAATCATTCGGGGTAACGCATTCGGGAAGAATGGAAATATCCACTCCTGCTTCATTTAGCACATGCTTTACAAACTGTGTACAGTAAAATTTGTTTTTCCGGTATTTCATGTCTATTTTTACGCCGGCAAGAAAAAGCCCTCTTATATTATATTTATAATCCTTTTGTTTGCTCTTAAAACCGATAATCAACGTCTGTAATTTGACATAGGTTTCATCATCAACAGACAATTCAAGCACCAGACAGCAGGTCATCGGAAAGCTTTTAAAAAAACCGCGGTGGATTGATTCCTCCACAAATCTTCCGATAAAAGGATTGTGAGGACGAAGCCGCCCAAAGGAATACATCGGTTCAAGGCCTATATCAAGGGCAAGCGAAGTATGGTTGTACTTATACTTCGTTGCCAGACGAATTGCACGTGAAAGCATGGTTTGCGTTTTGGTCAGGACAATATAAATTTCCCTCACACAAAAACTCCTTTTAAGTTATCTGATTTTTGAGTTAATCTCAATCATAGCGTCGGCAATGAATTTGTCAATCGAAATCTCGCCCATATCGCCTTGCTTTCCGGAGCGGACAGAAACCGTACCGTTTTCGGATTCCTTATCTCCTATTATAAGCATGTACGGAATTTTTTCAAGCTGTGCTTCTCTGATTTTATATCCGATTTTTTCGTTTCTTGTATCTGTGTCAGCACGCAGTCCGGCATTTCGCAAGGTTTTAAGTACCTCTGCGGCTTTTTCCTGCTGCTTTTCAGAAATCGGAAGAATTCTTACCTGTTCGGGCGCAATCCAAACCGGAAGCGCTCCGGCATATTTTTCGAGAAGCATTGCAAGTGTTCTTTCATAACATCCGATTGATGTTCTGTGAATGATAAAGGGGTGCTTTTTGCTTCCGTCGGCATCGACATAAACCATGTTAAAACGCTCGGCAAGGCAAAAGTCAATCTGAACGGTGATTAAAGTATCCTCTTTACCGTGAACGTTTTTCATCTGGATATCAAGCTTGGGACCGTAAAATGCCGCCTCGCCCTCCTCCTCGGTAAAAGGAATGTTAAGTTCGGTGAGAATTTCCCTCATCAAGTCCTCTGTTTTATCCCACGCCGCGTCATCGTCAATATATTTTTCTTTGTTTGCCTTGTCGCGTTTTGAAAAACGGTATGAAATATCCTCGGAAAAACCCAGAACATCCATAAAATAATAAATCAAATCGACAACACCGGAAAATTCATCTTTAAGCTGCTCGGGAGTAACTACAAGATGACCTTCGCTTATCGTAAAGTGACGAACCCTGATAAGTCCGTGCATTTCTCCCGAGCTTTCATTTCTGAAAAGTGTTGAGGTTTCACCGTAGCGTATAGGCAAATCCTTGTAGGAATGCATGTCGTTATTGTATATGCAAAACTGGAAGGGACAGGTCATCGGACGCAGCGCAAAAACCTCGTCGTCTGTATTTTCGTCGCCCATGACAAACATGCCGTCACGGTAGTGATCCCAATGTCCGCTTTGAACGTACAAATCCTTTTTCGCCATCAATGGAGTTTTTGTCAGAAGATATCCTCTTTTTTCCTCTTCGTCCTCTACCATTCTTTGCAAAAGCTGTACAACCCGGGCACCCTTGGGCATAAGAAGCGGAAGTCCCTGACCGATAAGGTCGTTTGTTGAAAAATATTTTAATTGCCGTCCGATAAGATTATGGTCGCGCTTTTTAGCTTCCTCAACTGCCTCAATATATGCATCAAGGTCGGCTTGCTTCGGATATGCCGTTCCGTAAATCCTGTTCATTTGAGGATTTGCCGCGTCACCCTTCCAATACGCGCCTGTACACTGTGTAAGTTTTACTGCCTTAAGTGCACCTGTTGACATAAGATGAGGACCCGCGCAAAGGTCGGTAAACTCGCCTTGCTTATAAAAGGAGAGAATATCGCCCTTTTCCATATGGTCGCGCACAAGCTCTGCTTTAAATGTTTCGTTTTTCTCCTCCATAAAGGAAATTGCGTCATTTTCAAGATAAAATCTTTCTATTGTAAGGTTTTCCTTGATTATTTTTTTCATTTCGGCTTCAATTTTCACAAGATCCTCGGGGGTAAAGTTTTCCTTTACCGAAAAATCATAGAAAAAGCCGTTAGATGTCGCGGGGCCGACACCCAGCTTTGCATCGGGAGAAATCCGTTTTACCGCCTGTGCAAGAACGTGTGATGCCGTATGCCAATAGGCTTTTTTGCCCGGCTCGTCATCAAAGGTATAAAGCATAAGCTCGCAATCCTTTGTTATTTCTGTACGTAAATCAACAAGCTCTCCGTCTATTGCCGCACAGCAGCAGGCTTTGTAAAGTCCCATTGAAATTTCTTTTGCGGCATCCGCGGCAGTAATTCCGTCCGCAAATTCTCTGACAATTCCGCCCTTAAGTGTAATTTTTATCATCTTTATGACCGCCCTTTCGTAGATATAGGGATTTTTTGCGCAAAAACACCGCCCCCTGCGCATTTTTACGCAGGGGCGGTGTGTTATAAGACAAACCGCGGTTCCACCCTGATTTATTACTTTTAAGCCTTTAACGCAGACATACGTGCTGTTTATCTTGAAAAAGTTTTCACAGCCGCTCGAAGACGGTACGTTTCACTGTTTATCGAAGCAATTTCAGCATAATGCTTCTCTCTGTGGATAAAATATCATTAAAACGCTTTCTTCTCATCGCTTTGTTTATTAAATTCGGTTCATTTTATCACTTTTCAAAAGGATTGTCAACAATGGAAGCGCTGACGACCAACGCCTGACGACCAACGCTGCCCACAAAAATGACCGATGCGGAGACAATTTTTTGAAGATGTTCAACTAACTTTCACACAATCCAACATCAAAAAAAATTGCGTAGTCGAGGGAATTTTTGTGGATCAGCAGCGTAGTCGGAAGCGTGACAGCGATGCTGCGGCATCGCAGAAGCCAGAGGCGAGAAGACAGATACCCTCAACGCTTCACATTCACACATTCTCCCGTCATTTCAAACTGTTTTCTTCATGCTTTTTTGACAAAATTATCATAATTTTCGTCTATTGGTGAGCGTTGGTCACAATTCGTATATTTTTTGAAATAAGAGTGTATAATTACCTTCAATTATAATAAAAAGAGGCTTGAGATTAATGTTAAAAGACGTTTTGCGAAAAATAAGAAATGAAAACGAGCTTACTCAATTTGAAGTGGCTTCGCTCCTTAACATCGACCGTTCAACATACACTTATTACGAAACAGGCAAAACCAATCCTGACATATATCAATTATCAAAAATCGCTAAAATTTATAAGGTTACTCCAAATGACCTGCTTGGGTTTGATACTTCAGGCAACAGCTCCGTTATGCTTTCTGACAAAAGCTCTATGCTGAAAAAGAGCAGCTCGGAAGGCGGAATAACTGCACTGTCCACTGATGAAAAAAAGCTTGTTTATTTCTTTCGGCTTATGTCCGGGAAAGAAAAAGAAGAGCTGCTTGCCGATTTAAAGGAAAAGCTGTAACATTTTAATCAGGGGTATATTTTCCATAATATCCGCAAAAATAAAGAGTGACGCTTAAGGACGTTTTTTGTCCGGAGCGCACTCTTTTTTTAAAGGCGGGATTATTATGCTTACTGCTATATCGGGATTTTTGTCGGGCGCAGTCGGCGCCATGGGAATGGGCGGCGGCGGTGTTTTGCTTTTATACCTTACGTTGTTTGCTCATATGAATCAAAGGACGGCAGGAGGAATAAACCTTCTGTTTTTTATCCCCTGCGCCGTAACGGCGCTGATATTGCACGGCAAAAACAGCAGGGTTGAATGGAAGATTGCTCTTCCTCTGGCAGTACTTGGGCTTTTTGGAGCGTATATCGGAACAGAACTTCATGAAATGATTTCCGAAAATATTTTGCGAAAAATTTTCGCGGCAATGCTCCTTTGCATAGGAATTACCGAAATATTTGCAAAGGGAAGCAAGAACGAAGCGCAAAAGGATACGCAATGAAAAAAACGGCGGCGGAGAAAGCCGCAAAAACAAAACACAGTCCGAAAAAGATACTGCTTTATTCAGGCGGTTTTTTTGTCGGTATTTTAAACGGACTTTTAGGAGCCGGCGGAGGTATGCTTGCCGTTCCGCTTCTTAAGGCATTCAAGCTTGACACGAAAAAATCCCATGCGACATCAATAGCTGTAATTTTGCCTTTAAGCGTACTTAGCACATTTATTTTTATAAAGCATGGGGATGTAAAGATATCTCAGGCGCTTCCCTATATCCCATATGGAATCGCCGGAGCAGCAGTCGGAGCGCTTGTCCTTAAAAAGCTGCCCGATATATGGATACGGCGTATTTTCGGAGCGTTTATAATCTATTCATCCATACGGCTTTTTTTACAAAAGTAGAACCAACCCAAAATAAATTCTTGACAAATAAGAAAACATGTGATAATATACGAGAGCTGTTTATCTTAAGACAGCAGGTGCAGTATTGCATAACAAGGTCTTACCTTACCTGCCGAGGATTGCGCGAGTGTATGAATACGGCTTTAATGCCTTGATTTTATATGCAAGCTCTTTTCGCGGTTAGTGAAAAGAGCTTTTTCATTGCTGCAAATATCCCATCTTTACCGGAGGTGAAACAGATTGCCAAGTGATAAGATTCTGGAACAAAAAAAACAGGTGGTAGCGGATTTAGCCGCCAAGCTTAAGGGCTCGGTTGCAGGTGTTTTAGTCGATTACAAGGGTATCAATGTTGCTGACGATACAAAACTTCGTAAGGAGCTTCGTGAAGCGGGCGTTGATTACAGTGTTATCAAAAACACAACAATCCATCTTGCTGCTGCAGACGCAGGACTTCCCGGTCTTGACAGCGTTCTTGCAGGTTCTACCGCAGTAGGTATTTCCTCTTCCGACCCTGTCGCTGCCGCAAAAATTCTTGCAGGCTATGCCGAAAAGAACAAGAATTTCACGGTCAAGTCAGGCTTCGTTGAAGGAAAGGTCATTTCTGACAAGGAAGTTATGGAGCTTGCAAAGCTTCCGTCCAAGGAAGTACTTATCGCAAAGGTTCTCGGCGGCTTCAACGCACCGATTTCGGGCTTTGCGAATGTGCTTAATGCAAATCTTAAAGGTCTGGTTGTTGCTCTTAATGCAATTGCCGAACAAAAAACCGCGTAAAATTATTAATTAAAATTATTGGAGGAAAAAAATCATGTCAGACAAAGTTTTAAAGTTAATCGAAGATGTAAAGGCTCTTACCGTTCTTGAGCTTTCCGAGCTCGTAAAGGCTCTCGAAGAGGAATTCGGCGTATCTGCAGCAGCTCCCGTAGCTGTAGCAGCAGCTCCCGCAGCAGCAGGCGCTGCTGAAGCGGCAGAAGAGAAAACCGAATTTGATGTAGTTCTTAAAGCAGCAGGCGCTAACAAAATCGCTGTTATCAAGGTTGTTCGCGAAATCACAGGTCTTGGACTTAAAGAAGCAAAGGATCTCGTTGACGGCGCTCCCAAGCCTGTTAAGGAAGCAGTTGGCAAGGACGATGCTGAAGCTATGAAAGCTAAGCTTGTTGAAGCCGGCGCAGAAGTTGAGCTTGCGTAAGTAAGGCAATAACTTCACAAATTGCATAAAACCTGTAGGGTGTGATGCCCTCATCACACCGAAAACCGGAAGAAATTTCCGTGCGGCGTGACGAGGGTATTGCACCCTGCGTTTTTTGTTTCGGTGCAAATACAAACGAAAGGATTTGATGTTATATGCGTGTTGCCGTAGTAGACGGGCAGGGCGGCGGCATAGGCCGGGCGATTGTCGAAAAGCTGAGAGATTTTTTCGGCAGTGATATTGAAATACTTACATTGGGAACAAACGCAATGGCCGCATCGGTTATGATGAAGGCGGGTGCCGACGAATGCGCGTCGGGCGAAAACGCCGTCATTGTAAATGCCTTTAAGGTTGATGTTATCATCGGAAGCGTGGCGATTATTTCTGCAAATTCCATGCTTGGAGAGCTTTCCCCCCTTATGGCAAAAGCAATTTCCGAAAGTGAAGCAAAAAAAATCCTTATTCCCTTAAACCGATGCGGCATATTTGTGGCGGGCGCAGGAAGCGTTCCCCTTCCGCATTATATTGATGATGTGATTAAAATGCTTGAACGCTTAATAAAAGAGAGGAAGTAGCTTGAAATGTGTGAAGCAAATGTGTATTTGCTTAATGAAAACGGCGAAGAGGAGCTTCTTTTGGAAGCGGTCGACAAAATCATTCCCTCCGAAAAAGGAATTGTCCTTGAAAGTATTTTTTACGAGCAAAAAATAGTAAGAGCCTCCATAAAGGAAATGGAGCTGGTTCGTCACAGAATTATCCTTGAAAAGCTTCCCGATTAATAACTTAATTCCCAATAAAATAGTAAACGCTCACGATTAAATTCAGCGCCAAATTAGCGCTTATGTGTACAATCAGGCTTCCCGTCATGCTTTTGCATTTTACAACCAAATAATTGAAAAAAAGTCCGGCGACCGCAAGACCTGCGATGCAAAAGATAAAAATACCCGGTGAAACGGCATTGTTTAAAATGAACACATGATAAAGCGCGAATAGAAGGCTTGAATACCCGTAAGCATAGCGCTTATAATCCATGCGATAAAGCGTCATGAAGACAAATCCCCTGAAAAAGATTTCTTCAAAAGCCGCGTTTATTAATACTACATATATAAATACGACGGGAAAATTATTTCTGGAAATTCCGTTTTGTGCAAGAGCGCCGACAATCATTGTTCTGTTCAAAAACGGACGTAATATCATAAAAATTATTAATATTACCGTAAATACACACAACCCCAAAATAAATGAGCGCTTTATGTATTTTTTATCCCCTTTTACAGAGAAGGTCTCTTTATGGCTTTTGTCCTTAAGAAGCTTGAAATAAATCACAGGGCATAAACCAAACAGAATAATTTTGAGTGCAGATGTGCAGGCATAATGACTGAATTGAGTATTCAACATTATAGCGTGCAGGGCACAAACCAAAAAAGAGGATATTGTAAGAATAAGTATATTTTTATTTTTAATATAAATCAACTCTATTTCCGTACCATGTGCCATGGACGCAATTCGCGAGACCGGCTTACCGGGTATCTAAAAATTTTATTCCCGCGATTTGCCCACACACATTTTACACTGCGTCCGTACTGCTTCGTGTTTTTTACAAAACATAATAAAGTATCAATTATACAGAACCACGCCCACGTAATACACCCGCGGCTCTCCCCATTTAAAGGGCATTCCCGCAAGGGCGGCAAGCTGTGTGACATCCATTCCGTAGCCCTCGACCGAAGCCATTGTAAGTTCGGGATTCGGGCAGGGGGTATTTGTAATTATTCCGCAGGTTTCGCAAAGCGAGCAGCCGCCTGCGGCGAGAGCAAGGATATCCTTGCTGTAATTTTTTTCAAAATGTTGTTTTATACTGCGTACAATATCGCTGTGTTTTTTTGCGCCCAGCTGCATACCTTCAAAGTCAAAGCTGTCCTCAAGCTCATGAATAAGCTGAACGACAACCGCCTTTTGATAGCTCTTAGCCACGGCTCTACATTCGTCCATTGTACCGTAAGCCGGAGGACACATATAATTTCTTCCGTAATTTCCACAGGCATTGTTTTCGCACAGACCCCGGAATTCGTCATTTATTTTTATGTCACAAACATCAACAAACCCGATGCCTGTGGCACCGAGTTCGGTTATGTAAGAGGTAAGCTCGTTTTGATTCATTGATAATTCTCCTGTTAAAGAACAAGTCCTTTAAGATATTCTCTGAAGCCCTCTCCGATTTCGGGGTGCTTAAGCGCAACCTCGACAGTGGCTTGCATGATACCGAGCTTATTGCCCATATCGTA
>JGI994J12354_10000803_pt1 | contig 31786 bp, 41 predicted proteins | sample IntmicLarv3ML3BL_FD_12354 | JGI IMG/M metagenome (IMG submission 12354) | reverse complement strand
GAGGTAATCGTGGTTTATGACGACACCTCACTTGATGTGGGCGAGGTTCGAATAAGAAAGCAAGGCTCGGCAGGCGGACACAACGGCATGAAAAGCATTATCTATCAGCTCGAATCCGACGAGTTTATCCGCGTGAGAATAGGAATCGGCGAGAAACCTCTGCGTTGGGATTTGGCGGATTACGTTCTGAGCAAATTTAAAAAAGACGAAATGGATAAGGTTATTCAAGGAATTACAAAAGCAACCGATGCAATTGAGGTTATTTTAAAAGAGGGCGTTGAAGCGGCGATGAACAAATATAATGTTCGCGCCAAACAGCCAAATATCAAACAAAAGAAAGGAAATGTCATCATGAGTGAAAAAGCGCAATTTATTGAGGACGCAAAGAAAAAATTCGGAGCATTGCTGAACGAACAGCTCACCAGAATTGAGAAAATAGGTCAAACTAAAGAGTTTATTGACTATTCCGAGCTTGAAAAGATTAACATAGGAATAACGGGCGGTGACGGGATTGGTCCTGCGATTACCGAGCAAGCCTATAGAGTGTTGAAGTTTTTGCTTGCAGACGAGGAAAAAGCAGGTAAGGTCGGTTTTGACATCATCGAGACGCTTACGCTTGAAAACCGAATCGCCGAAAATAAAGCAATCCCCGAAAGCTCGCTTGAACAGCTTAAAAATTGCCATGTAATATTAAAAGGACCGACAACAACACCTCAAGCGGGTGACGGACTTCCGAATGTCGAAAGCGCCAATGTCGCAATGAGAAAAGAACTTGATTTGTTTGCCAATGTTCGCCCGGTTAAAGTACCCGAACTCGGCATTGACTGGACATTTTTCCGCGAAAACACCGAGGGTGCATATACGCTCGGAAGCAAGGGCTTTAAAGTGACAGACGACCTTGCTGTCGATTTCACGGTGACGACCGCCGAGGGTTCGCGCCGAATCGCAAAATCGGCATTTGAATTTGCCAAAAACAACGGCAAAACTAAGGTCAGCTGTGTTACGAAAGCGAACGTAGTTAAAACAACGGACGGAATGTTTTTGAACATTTGCCGCGACGTCGCTAAGGAATATGAACAATTCGGAATTACGATGGATGAATGGTATATCGACATTATGACGGCGAAGCTTATCGACGACAAACGCCGCCGCGATTTTCAGGTTTTTGTTTTGCCGAACCTTTACGGCGACATTTTGACCGACGAAGCAGCAGAAATTCAGGGCGGAGTCGGAACAGCGGGAAGCGCAAACATCGGCAAGCGTTACGCAATGTTTGAGGCGATTCACGGCTCTGCGCCGAGAATGGTTAAAGAGGGAAGAGCTAAATATGCCGACCCGAGAAGCGTTATGCGCGCGGCCGGAATGCTTCTTTCGCACATCGGATTTGTTGACAAGGCGGCGAAACTGACGCGCGCACTTGACATTTGCGAGTTTGAGGAAAAACGGCTTGTTTTGACAGGCAGAGACACGGGCTGCACCTCGCAGGAGTTTGCCGATTATGTTATGGAGACTTTGGCGGGGCTTTGAAGCTGCAACGGAAAGAGACGCGGGTTGAACCGATTTTCAAGGTGATATAATGGACACATACAAAATCAGATTCACGCCAAAACGATGTATTAATCTTAAAGATAATCTTGAATTAATATGGAATTACTTAGGCTGTCTCTATAAAAACGGTCAAATACTAAAAAATTACGAACTTAATTGAAGAAGAAAACGGTCTGTGGTCGTTTGTTACTCTGCCCGATTTCGAAGCTTTAAGCGCGAAAAACAACAATATCTATGTCGATGAACACTTCAATACTGTTAGGTAACCGATGATTAATTGAATTATGTGCTATGAATCTCTCGGAAAAACCATGGCTTTTGACGAACCTTGCTGTTGCAAAGAGCCTTCTTGGTATGTGCTGTATACTGATTCGACGCTTTATGAAAGTCCGGTGGTTTGCGGCGATTGCGGAAAATCAATCCCGCTGTATAAACTGCCGCATATTAATGAAAATGAACACTATGACGTTTTGGGCTGGCAAAATGCTTATAAAAAAGTAGATGCGTTGTGGATGTATGGTTTTTCAGACCGCTTTACTTTTCGGTATATGCACGATCCAAATTCCAATTTATCCATAGCTGGCATTGATATTTGTAAAGCATTTGAAGAAAAGCTCGTAAAGCCATTCTATTATTATTTGTTCAATATGTACAGAACGAATAAAACGTGTCCTGTGTGCGGTGCCGATTGGAAAATTTACGGTGAAAAGACTTTTGTGGAGTATAAATGTGAGAAGTGTCGTTTAGTTGCCGACAAGCTTTCTAAATTTGGGGTGAAAACAAGATTAAAAAAACCGTATTGCTGTTGATGACTATTGTTATTATTATATTGAGTTCATGCTCTTTAGTAAGCAGCGAGATGGTTCCTAATGACACCAAAACAACAGCTGCGCGATTTGGACTGATGGTAGAAGCCATCGAAAGCCATGATAAAAATGCCGTAAAATCAATGTTTTCCACACAGGTATTAACTCAATCTGTTGATTTCGAGGCACAGCTTGAGCATTTATTTGAATTTATTCAAGGTCAAATAGAATCATGGGAAAGAACCGGGGGTCCCGGTGTTTCTGAGGATAGAAATGATGACGGTTCAGGTCGTATTTGGAAAGAAATTCGAACAACATATGATATTAAAACAAGCGAGCAAAAATATCATATTTCATTTCAAGAAATCACCAAACATTCCCAATGTTCCGATAAAATTGGTGTAAGTTCTTTCTGCATAATAAGCGCAGATGATTGGGATAAGGATTATAATTATTGGGGTGACTTAGGATTGCCTGAGGCCTTTGGAACTCTCGGCATCTTTATAGAAGACAATATAAGTTTCTGATTTGAGGATTGAAGATTGGGTTCTCTAACCCCGCATCTCCTCCTCCGAAAGCCCAAACCCCTCATCAGCGTCATCATCGCCGCGCGGCTCAACGTGAATCATAATGTCAAACACATCCTCGAGCCGCCGCTTTATTTCGGCTTCAACCTGCGAAGCGATGACGTGCGCCTCTGCCACGGTGCAATCGGGGTTCACTTCAATGTCAAAATCAATGTCCCAAAACCCTGCCACACGCCTTATTCTCGCGCGATGCGGGGAAAACGCCCCTTTCACCGAATCGACAGCCTCAGCGACAATGCGATATGGTTCTGTGTCGTTGTTTCCGTCCATCAATTCCAAATTTATTTCAAGAAAAATCCCGATGGCGGTTTTAATAATCCACAAACCGATTAATATCGCCAAAATGCCGTCGGCATATGCCGAGCCTGTGACCATCGATATGATTAACCCAACCAATACGCCGACAGAAATTAAAACGTCGCTCGCCATGTTTTTGGCGTTTGCCTTAATCATTGCAGAATCGGCGCGTTTACCCAAAGCATATTGACTCCACGCAAGCAAAATCTTTCCGACGACAGAAATCAACGTCACAACAATCGCTATGGCAGACGGGGTGAAGCTCTGTTCTTTGAAAATTAAGCTCGATATTGAATTTATCACAAGCTGTGCTCCTGCGAAAAATATTATAAACGACAAAAAAGCCGTCGCGACGGTTTCTGCTCTTCTGTGTCCCCAAGGGTGGTCGATGTCGGCGGGCTGTGAAATGATTTTCACGACAAAAAGCGTGATTATGCTGATAAGCACATCTGTTGATGAATCAATGCCGTCGCCTGTGAGCGCACCGCTTTTTGAAAGCATGCCTGTGCTTATTTTTAGAATCGCTAAAACAGCGTTGCCTATCAGCGCTATGATCGCGGCGGTGTGAATATATCTTGTTTTTTCGTCTTTTTGTTTCGCCATTTGTCTTGCCTCCCTCTTCCGAACAAATTATAGCGCTTTCAAATGAAATCAATCCTGTTTCTTCTAATATTAAATCTTTATGCTCCTAAGATAGGGTTTTAATGACAGTCGATTGCCGACTTGTCTCGGCTACTGTTACACAAATTTCCTCCTTTTAATATATAACATTTTTCTATTAAAATGCTATATTATTCGTGCAAGAACAGCAGATAATAATTATTAACGAGTACATTAAAATTGATTTTTTTATTATATCGTTTTCACCTTTCTTTCGGCAAAGTTCTCATTGCTTGTTTAACAGACAATGCTGAAGCAATCATTACCCTTGTTTCATGCGGCGAAGCATTTGCAAAACATTCAGTTATGTCGGCGCGCAAATATTCGGTCGGCTGCGAAAGGTTGTCATATAGTATTCTGTCTGTTGTTGTTTTTAATGCTTCGCATATATTTACCAGTGCAGGCAATGAAACTTGGCTTGCTCCGATTTCAATGTGGCTTATATGATTGACAGATAAGCCCGCCCGTTCGGCTAAAACTTCCTGTGTCAAATTCACCTTTTTTCGCATATCTCGAATGTTTTTTCCTATGAGTTTATAATCCAATAACATTTTCATATCCTCCTAAAAACAACTATTGCTTTTTATAGGATAGAGCGTTATAATGATTTTGAAAACGTCGTATACTGGCAACTGTTGCTACATACATACATCGAAATAGCTTTTTGTTTAAAACAAAAATGAATCCGGGAGGATAACTTGCATAAGTTAGCTAATTTGTTTTTCATTCTTTTAATATCTTTTTGTGTTTCTGAAACAGTAAAAGGTGACACAATCACCGAATATGAGACACTACTCTCTACAGACTCCAAATATTATATTGAACAGGTTTTTGCTGTATATGACAAACCGAGTTTTATTGCAAATATTGTAGAAATATATGCGCCACAAGAAGTTCAAATTATTAAGTCAACGGAAGACGGATGGGGACTTATAAAGACTTATTCAGGTGATTATTGGATTTGTTTAAATCTTAACCGCCGCTATATCAGCTGGGTTTTTGCAGCATATGATGAGCCGAATTTTAAAGCAAATATCAAGACAAAATATTTACCGCAAGAAGTGAAGATCGTTGAGTTGAAAGAAGATGGTTGGGGGCTGATAAATACATATGCCGGCGAGTATTGGGTTTATTTGAAACAAAATATGCGTTATATAAATAAAACCACTTCATTATTCAATCAAAAAGACGAAAAGATAGAATCTGGAGCCATTGCTCCGCAAACAGTAAAAATTGTTGAAGATGATGAAGAATGGCTATTAATCGAAACCTCGGCGGGCAAAAAATGGTTAAATGTTAACGAAGTCAGAATTTCTGTTTTATTAGATGTCCCTTCATATAACCAACAAACATTAGGATATTTTACCGGTTGCGAAATAGTATCGCTTGGAATGATGATAAATTTTCAAAAAGAAGTTGATACAGCAACGCTTGTTTCAAAAATGCCTTTGTCAAACGACCCAAATATAGGGTTTGTCGGGAATCCAAAATCAAAAAACGGGTTTACGATTTTTCCGACTGCGTTAAAAGAGCTAACGGAAGAATATATGGGAAATGCAAAGGACATGACCGGGTGTGAAATATCGGATTTGAAAGAGCATATTAATGATGGTCACCCAATAGTTGTCTGGGTAAATGGGTTGGGTTTTAATGTTCACGCTATTTGTTTAACCGGTTATACCCGAGAAGGATTTTATTACAACGACCCTTGGACAGGGATGAAAAGTTCGTTTATCTCATATGAGAAATTTTATTCAATTTGGGATAAACCCATTGAAAACAGAAAATCTAAGGTTGCATATCCAACAAGGCTATCTTTAAGCTATGAATAAGGAGGGGGAGTATTTATAAAATCGAACTAACCCTTGATATTTCAGGGTTGACAATAGTCTTGTGCAATAAAAAACCGGAGAGTCTAATTAACTCTACCACATTAAGAAAGAAGGTATTTTCAATGAAAAAGAATTTTTTGTGTTTTGTTATTTTATTTATACTTATGGCTATGACTTTGCCAAACATAGCTTTTGCAGGTGGTGATACAGGATGTTTGGCAATAGACAAAAAGGATGTAGATAAATTGGAATGGATTATATATCCTTCTTCAGGTTTCATTCCTCATCCTGATAATTACTACCATAGTGATTACGCAAACTCTAAAAGAGACGGCGAAAACGGAAAGTATTGCTTTGTTGATGCTGATGGAAACGAACTCACCCCGTTTATTTATGATAAATATTTCCGCTCATTTGGCGGATATGCCGTTGCAATAAAAGATGGAAAATATGGCCTTATTGATGAAAACGGAAAAGAAGTGATTCCGTTTTTATATGATTTTTTATTTGAGCGTCACTCATATGACGTTGATTTAATAGTAGCGCAAATAGGTGAAAAGAGAGGCTGTATAAATTTCAACAATGAAGTGGTTATTGATTTTGTTTATGATAAAATGAACCTATCTGTCGACAATCCTACTTTGTTTACAGTAAACGCAGGTGATAAAATGGGGTGTATAGATATAGACGAAAACGTCATAGTTGATTTTATATATGATGGGTTTATGTATTATTACCGTGATGAAGGATTAGTCTGTTTCCATAATGGATATGCTGTTGTAAAAAAATCTGAAAAATATGGTTTGATTGATACAAATGGTTATGAAATAATACCTTGCACTTTCGATGAAAAATATTTACCTTACTTAGAAAGATATTGCGAGGGTTTAATATTGGCGTATGCCAAAAACTCTGATGAAATGTTCGGATATATTGACAAGGATAGGAATTGGGTTATCGAACCCCGGTTTTATGACGCATGGGCTTATAATATAAGTAATTTTCGCAATGGCATCGCTATAGTTTGTTTAGAAAAGAACAAACCCATTATAATTGATACAAAAGGTGAACCTATTGTCCCTGATATATTTTCATATGGGTCAGTTTCTCCGGGCGCGAGAGGATTTGAATCTTGGTATGGGGATGGTTTGTTGGTTCAAGTTAACGGGTTAGGATACGGCATTATGAAGCCTCCTACAACGACTGCAAAACTATCCGCCATACCTACTTCTTCAATCGTCCTTGTCAATGGCAAAAGTGTATCGTTCGATGCTTATAATATAGAAGGACGGAACTATTTTATGCTCCGAGACTTGGCATTTGTTCTTTCCGGTACGAACAAACAATTTGAGGTAGGTTGGGATAGTAACACAGATGCTATTTCTTTGTTAAACAACAAACCGTATACTGTTTTGGGCGGAGAAATGGGGGCAAAGGGCGATGACAATAAAACGCCGACGCCGACCTCATCAAAAATTTTCTTAGACGGGAAAGATGTTTCTTTTACTGCCTATAACATTGATGGGCGCAATTATTTTATGTTGCGTGAAATCGGACAAGCGTTTGATTTCGGCATAGAATGGGATGAAGCCAATAACACTATTGTTATTGATACAAATATATAATTTAATGTATTGTAATTAATCTTACAAAATTCTCACTTCAAAACAACGCCCTCGCTCCCCAAAACCCCGCGAAGCTCAACCAAAAGCGAATCATTCTCAACATCAACCCAATAATCTTCATTAACATTACTGCGAACGCCTGTTTTTTCGTCATAGATTATAACAGGCGTTTCGCCTTTGTGACGTTTAAGAATGTCCTCAATCGCCGTGTTTGAAACGCTCACGTCTTTGGGCTTTTTCAGCCACAGCTTAACGACACCTCTCAAATCCTTTTCCCTGTCCAAAAACTTAATATCGTTGCAAATAATTTTAACCGCCTCTTCCTCTTTAACGGTCGTTCTGCCGTAAACCATAATGGCTTTCCCGTTGTCGAGCATGCTTGAAAACGCGGCGAAGATTTTCGGGAACACGATTATCTCAATTGTTCCGAACAGATCTTCAATCGTCACAAACGCCATAGGTTCGTTGTTTGCTTTTGTGTATTTCACAGACTTTGCCGAAATAATCCCCGCGACCGTTACGCTTTCGCCGTCGCTGAGCCTGTTTGCGCTTTGCTGAAGCTCAATTGAAGAATCTTCGTCGGTTTGATCGGGATTGGTGACCGCGAAATCGACAGAAGTGTTGGTTATTCGGTTTTTTATCAAATCCTCATATTCAAGAAGCGGGTGACCGCTTACATAAATTCCCAGAACAATTCGCTCGTCTGCAAGCTTTTGCTTGAGAGTCAAATCGGGAATTTTAGGTAAATCATCCTTTTGAAATTGCAAATTGTCTTCTTCGGCAAGCGAGCCGAAGTCGAAAAGGCTCATTTGCCCCTCAATGTTCCGTTTTTTGCTGTTTGCAATGCCGTCAACCAGCTTTTCATAAACTGCAGAATATTGATTACGGTTTCCGCCCAAAGAATCGAATGCGCCCGCCTTAATGAGGCTTTCGAGGCAGCGTTTATTGATCGTTCCCGCTCCGAGACGGTTTATGAAATCCGTAAGGCTTTTAAACACGCCATTTTCGTTTCGTTCGGAAACAATCGCTTCAATCGCGTTGCGTCCGACGTTTTTAATCGCAGACATTCCGAAACGAATGCCTTGGTCGCTCACCGTGAAACGCGCGAAGCCCTCGTTTATGTCGGGGGGAAGAACCTTTACGCCGAGTTTTTTGCAAACTTGAATATATTCGGCGACCTTTTCGGTGAAATCCATTACACTTGTCATCAAAGCCGCCATAAATTCTGTCGGGTAGTAATATTTAAGCCACGCGGTGTGATAACCGACAACAGCATACGCCGCGGCGTGTGATTTGTTGAACGCGTATTGGGCGAAGCTTGTCATGTCGTCGAAAATTCCCTGCGCGACTTTCGTTGGTATGTTGTTTTCGGCACAGCCCGAAACGAAATTTTTTCGTTCATTGTCCATAACATCAGCTTTTTTCTTCGACATCGCGCGACGAATCAAATCGCTTCTTCCATAGCTGTAGCCCGCCAAATCGCGAACGATTTGCATAACCTGTTCTTGATAAACAATACAGCCGTAGGTGGGTGCAAGAATCGGCTCGAGCGATGGGTGCGAATAGGTTATCGAACCGGCATTGTTTTTTCCTCTTACATATTTCGGAATAAAATCCATCGGTCCCGGTCGGTAGAGGGAAATTCCCGCTATTAAATCCTCTAAACAGGACGGGTTAAGCTCTTTCATAAACGATTTCATTCCGCTGCTTTCAAGCTGAAAAACGCCCTCTGTTTGCGCTTGTGCTATCATTTCGTAAACTTTAGGGTCTGAATAGTCTATTTTATCTATGTCGATTTGTGTTTTGTTTCGGCGGTTTATTTCCGTCACAGAATGTTGAATGACGGTCAGCGTTCGCAAACCGAGAAAGTCCATTTTCAAAAGCCCGAGTTCTTCCACTGTGTTCATGGGAAACTGGGTCGTGATTACGCCGTCGTTTGTGTTTAAAGGAACATATTCATCAACAGGTTTGTCGCAGATAACGACACCTGCGGCGTGGGTTGAAGAATGGCGCGGCAAGCCCTCGAGACGCTTTGACATGTCAATCAAGCGTTTGATTTTTTCATCAGATTCATATTCCGCTTTCAATTCGGGGTTTGTTTCCAACGCCTTTTCAAGCGTCATGTCTAAGCTGAACGGAATCATTTTGGCGATTCGGTCGGCGTCGCCGTAGGAAAAAGCAAGTGCGCGGGCGACATCGCGAATTACGGCCTTTGCTTTCATCGTTCCAAAGGTTATAATTTGCGAAACGTGATCTGCGCCGTATTTTTTTATTACATAATCGATGACCTCCTGCCGCCGTTCATAGCAGAAATCTATGTCGAAATCGGGCATGCTTATTCTTTCGGGGTTAAGAAAACGCTCGAAAATCAAATTATATTTAAGCGGGTCAATGTTCGTAATTTTAAGGCAATAAGCGGCAAGGCATCCTGCGCCCGAGCCGCGCCCGGGACCAACCATAATGCCGTTATCCTGAGCGAATTTTATGAAATCCCAAACGACGAGGAAATAATCGACAAAGCCCATTGAGGTGATGGTGGAAAGCTCATAATCGAGCCGCTGTGTCATTTCTTCCGTTATCGTTTCATAACGCTCTTTAAGACCTTTCAGACAAAGCTCTTTTAAATATTCCGACGGGTCGGAGGCAGTTTTCGGCAGAACGAATTTCGGAAGCTTATAGTCGTGGAAAGTGATTTCGACATTGCAACGTTCGGCGATTTTGGCCGTGTTTTCCATCGCTTCGGGAAGCTCGGGAAAAAGCTTTGCCATTTCTTCGGGCGATTTTAAGTAAAACTGCCCGCCCTCATAGATCATTCTGTCTTCGTCTTCCATCGTTTTCTGCGTTTGAATGCAAAGCAGAATTTCGTGGGGTTCGACGTCTGTGTCATATGTATAATGCACGTCGTTTGTGACGACGAGCGGAATGTTCAATTCTTTTGAAATTTGAATAAGCTGAGGATTTGTTCGGTTTTGGTCTTCAAGACCGTGGTTTTGAAGCTCAATGAAGAAATTGTTCTGCCCGAAAATTTCGTTGTAAAGAAGCGCTTGTTCTTTCGCTTTTTCGTAAGAAGCATTAATCAGCGGTTTTGTTACAACGCCTGAAAGACAACCGCTCAAGGCGATTATTCCCTCGTGAAATTCGCGCAAAATTTCAATGTCGACACGCGGTTTGTAATAGAAACCTTCCGTGAACCCTCTTGAAATAATTTTTATCAGGTTGTGATAGCCGATTTCGTTTTCGGCGAGAAGAACCAAATGGTAGTAGTAGTTGTCCCTGCCGCTTTCCTTGTCGAGGCGTGAGGTGTTTGCGACATAAACCTCGCTTCCGAGAATGGGCTTAATTCCTTCGGCTTTCGCTGCTTTATAGAAATCAATCACGCCGAACATTACGCCGTGGTCGGTGATTGCCAGCGAATCCATGCCGAGCTCTTTGGTGCGGCTGACAAGCTCTTTTATTTTTGACGAGCCGTCGAGAAGGCTGTATTCGGTGTGGACGTGCAGGTGGGTGAAGTTTTGTGGGGGCATTTGGGGTCTCCTGTTCTTTTAATCTCCGACGCGCCGAGGGCGTCGCGCCCTACGGGGTGGCGTGGGGATTTTCTATAATTTTATGCTTAATATTTCACGAACAGCGTCCATCAAGCCATAATACAACAAGCACGGCTTTGTTCTTGAAGCAGGATGTGCGTAATCAATAATAATCCTGCCGTTATCTTTTTCATAGTTTATTCCTCTGCTTGTTTGCAACCACTCACGTTTATTATCGCTATATATTGTATCGAAGAAATCAGACGCAGTTCCACAGCAAACAGTTATATCCGGTTGATATAACTCATATTGACGTTTTAGAAAATCGCTGTCTCTTTTAGACGCTAATTCAATTTCGTGTTTATTCGATGTGTCTTTTCCCGAAGTTTTTTTCAAATTCATAGCACAGATTTTTTTAAGATAGTCTATACGGCGCTTTTCGTTATCTTTTTTTAAATCGTTCCATTCAATTTCTTTTTCAATATTCAATATACCTTTCGTCCAACGAGAAATGTTATCCCAAGTGTCTGGGCGACCACCCTTTTCATCCGACAAAAAATCTCTTAAATCCCAATTTTTGCCTCCATTTACTTCTTTAAGAATATAAACAATTTTATATTTTGCCTTGTTATATTCGTTTTCGCTTACAATCCCGTCTTTAACCAATCCGGGAACCGATAATTCCCATTCTCCGAAAAGAAGCTCTTCTTTCTCATGAATTTTCATAAATTCTCTTTTCTCCTCTCGTCCGACATTTCGATGGCATGTCTTTAAGTTTGTAGATAAAAGACTTTGCTTAATGTTGTCAGATTAATGTTATTACTGATAAATACTCTTCAAATTGTCATCCTAAGCGAATGCGAAGGATGACATTCCGGTAGCTTTGTTCTGCGTTATTTCAACAAAATTTCAAAAATTTCGGCGCAATCGACCGTGTCTTGAACAGGCATAATGTCACTTTCCTTTTTGCCCTCAGACAGCATTTTGATGACGTGCCTTATTTGATAAGTGAAGCCGTCGATGTCTTCCGCTTCAAATTTTTCAGCCAAATTACAGTTCCCATCAAATCTTTCGCAAGATTTCGCGCAGTAGAAACGGTCGCCGAATTTTATCGAGCCTTTCGAACCGTAAATGCTTGCGGTTACACCTGCGGAAATGCTTAAAGAGCATCGCGCCTGTGCCAAAACGTCTTTATCAAATTCCATGTTGAAAACGGCAAGCGAGTCAACGCCTGTTCCTGCTTTTAGTGTATAACCGCTCACTGCTTTTGGCTTCCCCAAAAATCCGGTGATAAATTCAATCGAATAAACACCGACATCATAAATCGCGCCGCCGCCCAGATTCGGGTTGTAAAGCCTGTTTTCGGAATTTTCCTCGCCTCCGAAGCAAAACGAGGTTTCAATCAGCTTTAGTTCGCCGATTTTGCCGTTAGCTATCCATTCAACGGCTTTTCTGTAAACCGGAAGAAATCGCGTCCACATTGCTTCCATCAAAAACAGATTTTTCTCTTTGGCAAGGGACGTAAGCTCGACAGCATCCTTTTTAGTCATAACCATAGGCTTTTCGCACAAAACTGCTTTGCCGTTATTTAGGCACAATTTAATCGTTTCAAAGTGCATATCGTTTGCGTTTGCGATGTAAACAATGTCAATGTCGTTGTTTTTCGATAAACCTTCATAATTGTCATAGGTGATTTTTGCGCCGTGTTTTGCGCCGAATTCGACGGCTCGTGAAAGGTCGTTTGCCGCGACGGCTGTCAGTTCGGCGTTTTTAACGGTTTCGCCTGTCAAAACTGTTGCGAAACGGTTGGCGATTCTGCCTAAACCTATTATTCCGAATTTTATGGGACTGATTGTCATTTTCAGAACCTCCGATTTTAAATTCAAAAAATTATCCACAAATATAATAACATACTTTTCTTTTTTAAAAAAGTGTTATATAATTAAAAACAAAAAACCAGGAGGATAAAAATGAGTTTTAAAATTGCGTTTATCGGCGCGGGAAGTCTCGGCTTCACAAGAACCTTGCTGACAGACATTCTGTCTGTTTCGGAGTTTAAGGACATTGAGGTGGCATTCACCGACATCAACGAAGACAATCTTCGCATGGTGACACAACTTTGCCAGCGTGACATTGACGAAAACGGTCTTAAAATCAAAATCAATTCGACATTGAACAGGCGTGATGCACTTAAAGGCGCTAAATATGTTGTTTGCTGTGTCAGAATCGGCGTGCTTGACGGTTTCCGTACAGACGTTGAAATCCCGCTTAAATACGGCATTGACCAATGTGTCGGCGACACACTTTGCATCGGCGGAATAATGTATGGTCAGCGCGGAATCGCCGCCATTCTTGATTTTTGCAAGGACATCAGAGAAGTCGCTGCCCCCGGCTGCATCATGCTTAACTACGCCAACCCCAACGCCATGATGACTTGGGCGGCGAACAAATACGGCAAGGTTAAAACAATAGGCTTGTGTCACGGCGTTCAGCATGGGCACCAAATGATTGCCGAGGCTTTGGGCGCCGAGCTTAAAGACGTTGACATAATTTGCGCGGGAATTAACCACCAGACATGGTATACAAGTGTTAAAATAAACGGCGAAGACATGCGTCCGGCTCTTTATGAAAAAATGCTTGCGGCGGAATATACCCCTCACGAAAGAGTTCGGCTTGACATGATGAAAAACTTCGGCTATTTCTCGACCGAATCAAACGGTCACTTGTCAGAATATCTCATGTGGTACAGAAAACGCCCTGAGGAAGTTGAAAAACTTGTTGATTTCAGTTCGTGGATTCAAGGCGAAACATGCGGCTATCTTCGTGTTTGCGAGGAAGGGCAAAACTGGTTTAAAACCGATTTTCCGAACTGGCTTACGCAACCACCTCACAAATATGAAGAAGCAAGCCGTTCTATGGAACACGGAAGCTTCATAATCGAAGGGCTTGAAACAGGAAGAGTCTATCGCGGTCACTTTAATGTAATGAACAACGGCTGCATTTCAAACCTTCCCGACGAAAGCATCGTCGAAGTTCCCGGCTATGTTGACGGAAACGGAATTTCGATTCCGTCAGTCGGCGATTTGCCTCTCGGTTGCGCAGCAATTTGTTCGCAAAGCATTTGGGTTCAGCGCCTTGCCGTTGAAGCTGCGGTCGCGGCGGACATTAACCTGCTCTATCAGTCGGCTTTGATGGATCCTCTTACCGGCGCTGTTTGCACAACGGGCGAAATAAGACAGATGGTTGACGAGATGCTTGTCGCAGGCGAACAGTGGCTTCCGCAATATGCCGAGGAAATTAAAAAAGCAAAGGTCAGAATGAGCGGCGAATTGCTTCCCTACAGACCTGTTGAAGGCTTTAAAATGAAAACGAAAACAGCTGAAGAAATGGCTGAAGACAGCGAGAAATACAGAGCGTTGGCGGCGGCTTCCGAAAAGGCGGGATTAGCCTAAAATTTGTCCATAATCAGGAGTGATTAAATTGAACAATAGAGAAAGGCAACACGCGATACTTCATTACGAAAATTATGATCGTATGCCCGTTGTAAATTTCGGATATTGGGAAGAAACACTCAAAAAATGGCACGAAGAAGGGCATTTGACAAAAGAAGAAACAAAGGATTGGGACAAGGTTGGCGAAAAGCTCGGTTTTGATTACGAATGCTGCAAGTTTAAAGAGCGAGTTCACTCATTCCTGTTCCCGGGTTTTGATTATGAGCTTATTAAAGAATTTCCCGACGGCTCACAGCACATTCGCGGGTGGGACGGGACAATTTCATTGGTTAAACCCGGGGTTATTTCCATTCAATCAGAAATTGACCATTTGCTGAAAGACAGAGAATCGTGGGAAACACATTATAAGCACAGACTTGTTTACAACGATGCGAGATTGGCAGATCTGGTGCCGCCAAAAGGCGACGAAGAAAATCCGATTTGTCTTTTCGGCGGAAGCTTAATCGGAAACATTCGCAATATGTTTGGCGTTGTGGGGCTTAGCTATCTTGAAGCAGACGATGAAAATTTATATGACGAAATAATTGACACAGTCGCGAATCTTTGCTTTGAAACGGTTAAAAAACAACTTGAAGCAGGCGGAAAATATGATTATGTCAATTTTTGGGAGGACATTTGCTACAACCACGGTCCGTTGGTTAATCCCTCGACATTTTACAGAAAAGTCGGACCTTATTACAAAAAAATGTCTGAGCTTTTTAACAGCCACGGCATAGATATTATTTCGGTCGATTGCGACGGAATGATTGACGCGCTCATTCCCACATGGTTGGATAACGGCGTAAACACGATGTTTCCCATAGAGGTCGGAACGTGGGACGCAAGCATTAAGCCGTGGCGTGAGAAATACGGCAAGGACATTCGTGGAATCGGAGGAATGAACAAAACCGTTTTCGGACATGATTACGCAGCAATTGACAAAGAAATCGAACGGCTTAAGCCGCTTATAGCTCTCGGCGGCTACATTCCCTGTCCCGACCACCGAATCGCTCCCGACGCTAAATGGGAGAACGTGCAGTATTATTGCGAAAAGATGCAGAATTTGTAAAGGTTAAAAAATTTGGAGGAAATAATGAAAAACGGAAAATCAGTTGTTTTAATAGTAATGGACGGAATAGGTTTAAGCGACAACACTTTAGGAAACGCTGTGGCAAACGCCAACACGCCGACACTTGACGGCCTCATGGCACAATGCGCTCACACATCGTTGAAAGCGCATGGAATGGCGGTCGGTTTGCCCTCGGACGACGACATGGGAAACTCGGAGGTTGGTCACAATGCGCTCGGCTGCGGGCAGGTTTATTCCCAAGGCGCAAAGCTGGTAAACAATTCAATCGAAACAGGTGCAATGTATAAATCGGAAACGTGGAAGCTGTTGGTTGAAAACGCTGTCAAAAACAATTCGACGCTTCATTTCATCGGGTTGTTGTCCGACGGGAATGTTCATTCAAACATCGCACATTTGAAAAACATGATTAATCAAGCCGCAATTGATAGCGTTAAAACAGTTCGAGTTCACGTTCTTCTTGACGGGCGCGATGTTCCGGCTCAATCGGCGACACAGTTTGTCGACGATTTGGAAATCTGCATGAAAAAGCTCAACGGCGCGTCGTTTGACGCGAGAATTGCAAGCGGTGGCGGAAGAATGAAGCTTACGATGGACAGATATGAAGCCGACTGGAGAATGGTTAAACGCGGCTGGGACACGCACGTTCTCGGACGCGGCGAGCAGTTTGCTTCGGTCGGTGACGCTGTGAAGAAATTCAGAAGCGAAACGCCCGACATGATTGACCAGGATCTGCCGCCGTTTGTAATCGCGGAAAACGGACATGCAATCGGCGCGGTCGACGACAACGACAGCGTGATTTTGTTCAATTTCAGAGGTGACAGAGCCATTGAAATCAGCCGCGCGTTCGACGATGAGCTTTTCACAGGCTTTGACAGAGAAATTGTCCCGAAAAACGTTGTTTACGCGGGAATGCTTCAATATGACGGCGATTTAAGAATTCCGAAAAAGTTTTTGGTTACCCCACCCGACATTAAAAACACTCTTTCCGAATTGCTCGTTAAAAACGAAATTAAGCAATATGCGGTAAGCGAAACACAAAAATTCGGACACGTTACATATTTTTGGAACGGAAACAGAAACGAAAAATTTTCCGAAGCGTTAGAGGATTTTTGCGAAATTCCCTCCGACAACGTCAGCTTTGACGAACGCCCGTGGATGAAGTGTGCTGAAGTTTCAGACAAGGTTATCGCGGCGATTAAATCGGGTGAATATGGCTTTATTCGCGCAAATTTCCCCAACGGCGACATGGTTGGTCACACCGGAAATTATAACGCGACCGTTATTGGTGTCGAGGCTGTTGATTTGTGCCTTGCACGAATTTTGAAAGCGGTTGACGAAGCAGGCTATACTTTGATGATCACAGCTGACCACGGCAATGCCGACGAGATGTTGGAAAAATCAAAATCGGGCGCTGTTTCGCCCAAAACAGCTCACACATTAAATTCCGTGCCATTTATCATTTATAATAAAAACGAAACATTTGCAATTAACAAGGGCGATTTTGGGTTGGCTAATGTGGCGGCAAGCGTTGCGAAAGTTTTGGGAATTGAAGCACCTGAAATTTGGGAAAAAAGCATTCTGCTGTAATCTTTTTTTATAGAAGCAAAAAACGAGTGACGGCAATTTGCCTTCACTCGTTTTTCAATTTAAACCAATTCAATAAAAACTTCTTCAGCGCCGTCGCCTTTTCTTGCACCAAGCCTGATTATACGCGTATATCCGCCATTTCTGTCTGCATATTTCGGCGCGATTTCATCAAACATTTTCTTTGGCATGTCGACAACCTTTGTTTCGGAGCGTTTTTTAATTCCGCCCTTTATCGCTGCTTCCGGAACTTCCGTCACCGGGTAAACAACCGACAAAATCTTGCGGCGAGCCGCAAGGCGCGACGGATTGTCTTTCTTGATTGTCTTGGTTACGTCATCGTAAACCGTGACTTTCTTACCGTCAACAACTTCTTTCATGCGCTTGCCATATCTGTCCTTGCGCGGAACTTTCTGCGTAACTTCGACTGTCTCAAAGTTGTCACGCTCTTTTACGGCAATAGTAATGAGCTTTTCAGCCATTTTGCGCACTTCCTTCGCGCGGGTTACCGTTGTTCTGATTCTTCCGTAATATAATAAATCGGTCGTCAGATTTCTCAACATCGCAACACGCTGGTCGGTAGGGCGACCAAGTTTTCTGTGTCCGGCCATTATAATTAACCTCCCTGCTGTTATTCCTCGTTTGGTCTGAGGCACAATCCAAGCTCTGCGAGCTTGTTCAGCACCTCTTCAAGCGATTTTCTTCCTAAATTTCTAACTTTCATCATGTCTTCTTCTGTTTTGTTGGCTAAATCCTCAACAGTGTTGATTCCGGCGCGTTTGAGGCAGTTGTAAGAGCGAACGCTGAGATCCAGCTCTTCAATAACCAGTTCAAGCGCCTTTTCTTTCTTGTTTTCTTCTTTTTCGACCATGATTTCCGTGTGCTGAACGCAATCGGAAAGGTCTATGAACAAGTTTAAATGCTCGTTCAAAATTCTTGCGCCTATGCTCACCGCTTCTTCAGGCATTAATGTGCCGTTAGTCCAAAGTTCAAGCGTAAGCTTGTCATAGTCTGTTATTTGACCGACACGGGTGTTTTCAATCGTGAAATTCACGCGGCTGACAGGCGTATAGAGCGAATCAACCGGAATAACTCCGATGGGTTGGTCGGGTCTTTTGTTTTTTTCTGCGCTCACATAACCGCGCCCTTTGGTGATGACTATTTCAGCGTAAAACTTTGAATCAGACCCGCCCGACAGAGTTGCTATGTGAAGGTCGGGGTTAAGTATTTCAATATCAGGGTCTGCTTTAATATCGCTTGCTTTAATTTCGCAGTCACCCGTCATTTCGATATAAGCGTGTTTAGGTTCATTTGTCTCGCTTGTGTTTTTAATCGCCAGATTTTTCAAGTTTAAAATTATTTCGGTAACGTCCTCTTTCACGCCGGGAATCGCCGTGAATTCGTGAAGCACACCTTCAATTTTGACACTTGAAACAGCAGCTCCGGGAAGCGAGCTGAGCATTATTCTTCTCAGCGAATTTCCCAAGGTTTCGCCGTAACCGCGTTCGAGCGGCTCTACTACAAAACGCCCGTACCGTTCGCTTCCGACTCTTTCAACAATTTCGATATGAGGCTTTTGAAACTCAAACATTGCATAACCATCCTTTCTGTTTTCTTGATTCCGGCAGGCAAATCCGGCAGGAATCTCTTTTCTGTGTTTTGCCTAAGCAAAACTTCTGTAAAAGGATTGTTGTATATAATTGAACGTATCCCTACAAGATTACTTCGAGTACAACTCGACGATAAGCGTTTCTTTTACTTGCGTATCAATTTGCTCGCGAGTCGGTTTTGAAACGATCGAACCTTGCAAGTTTTCATGATCGGTGCTGAGCCATTCAGGAACAGCTCTCGATGCCGTAACGTCAAGTACATCTTTAAAGCGTTGGAAATCTTTAGACTTTTCTTTAATCGCAATTACGTCTCCGACCTTAATCGAATATGACGGAATGTTGACCTTATTGCCGTTTACCGTAATGTGATTATGTCGAACAACCTGGCGCGCTTCTGTGCGTGAGCGACCATAACCGAGTCTGTAAACAACGTTATCAAGCCTCATTTCAAGAAGTTTTAAAAGGTTCTCACCCGTTATTCCCTTGATTCTTTCGGCTTCTGTAAAATATCCCTTAAACTGAGTTTCAAGAACACCGTAAATACGTTTTGCTTTCTGCTTTTCTCTGAGCTGTAAGCCGTATTCGGATTGCTTCTTTCTCGAATCGCCGTGTTGTCCGGGTGTCATTCCACGTTTTTTAACGGTATGAATCGTAACAGGGCAAACTGTTTTGTTGCACTTTTCGCCCTTCAAAAATAATTTTTCGCCTTCTCTTCGGCAAAGCCTGCAAACAGGACCGGTATATCTTGCCATTAGATTCTCCTCCTTTTCGGCGGACGGCATCCGTTGTGCGGAACTGGAGTAACGTCTTTAATCATCGTCACTTCCAAGCCCGCCGCACTGAGTGCGCGAATGGCGGCTTCCCTGCCGCTTCCGGGACCTTTAACGAAAACCTCTACGACTCTGAGTCCAAACTCTTTAGCCGCATTTGCCGCTGTGTCGGCCGCCATTTGGGCGGCATAAGGCGTCGATTTTCTTGAACCCTTAAAACCAAGCTGACCCGCGCTCGCCCATGAAAGAGCGTTGCCCGCTGAATCGGTCATTGTTACTATAGTATTGTTAAATGATGACTGGATATGAGCTTGCCCGCGATCTACGAATTTCTTTTCGCGGCGTCTGCGGCTTGCTCCTTTTTTAACTACCTTTTTAGGCATTTAATGATTACCTCCTATCAAGCGGTTATTTCTTCTTATTCGCAACTGTTCTTCTCGGACCTTTACGTGTGCGAGCGTTTGTTTTCGTACGCTGACCTCTTACCGGAAGCCCTCTTCTGTGGCGTATTCCGCGATAGCAACCGATTTCGGTCAAACGCTTTATATTAAGCGCGACCTCGCGGCGCAAATCGCCCTCGACCATTTGAGATCTCTCAATAATTTCACGAATACGCGATGTCTCATCGTCCGTAAGATCTCTGACCTTAGTTCCGGGATTCACCTTCGCGTCTTCTAAAATACGGTTCGAGCTTGAACGGCCAATGCCGTAAATATACGTAAGCCCAATTTCAACGCGTTTTTCACGCGGCAAGTCTACGCCTGCGATACGTGCCATAATGTTCCTCCTAACCTTGTCTTTGTTTATGACGCGGGTCTACACAAATTACTCTTACCGCGCCTTTGCGTTTAATGATTTTGCATTTTTCGCAAATTGGTTTAACAGATGGTCTAACCTTCATGTTATTTGTCCCTCCAAACAATTCTGCCCTTTGTCAGGTCATACGGCGACATTTCTAAAAGAACCTTGTCGCCCGGCAGAATCCTTATGAAATTCAACCTGAGTTTGCCTGAGATATGCGCCTTTATTACATGCTTGTTTTCAAGCTCGACTTTGAATTCGGCATTCGGCAGCTTCTCAATTACTATGCCTTCAACTTGGATTACATCGTCCTTTGACAAAGGCGTAACCTCCTTTATTTTCTTATATTATTGTAAATCTTTAAAAACCCTTTTAACTCAAAATCATGCAACCCTGAAATATCAATTACATTGTTTACAGGCTGCAGATGCTTCAGCTTTTTTTTCTTCGGCTTTTCAATCAATCTTGTTTCGCCGTCAGAAATCATGGCGAAGCCATTGTCTGCTGAAATTATTACGAACGCGCGACCCTTGTCGTGCCCCGCCTTTGAAAAAACAACCTGACCGAGCTGCATATCTAACATATTTTTCACCAAAAACTGTGTTTAAAATCAATATAGTGTTAAAATTTCAGGCTCATCGTCGGTGATGGCAATTGTGTTTTCATAGTGCGCCGACAACCCGCCGTCTTCGGTAACGACCGTCCAGTCGTCTTCCAAAATTTCGATTTCATAGTCACCGGCGTTGATCATCGGCTCGACCGCTAAGGTCATGCCCTTTTCAAGCCTTGCCCCTCTTCCTGGCGGTTTGTAGTTCGGAATGGACGGATCTTCGTGAAGCTCTCTTCCAATTCCATGTCCCACGAAATCGCGAACGACCGAAAAGCCGTTCGATTCGGCGCAATCCTGCACCGCCTTGCTTATCTGATGAAGATGAAATCCTTTTCTTGCAAATTTCATTCCCTCAAAGAAACATTTCTTCGTCACCTCAATAAGCCGCTGCGCTTCCTCGCTAATGCTTCCGCAGGCAAAAGTTCTCGCAGCATCGCCGTGATAGCCTTCCAAAATTGCTCCTACGTCAACACTGACAATGTCGCCGTTTTTTAACTTTTTCATACTCGGAATGCCGTGAATTACCTCATCGTTCACCGAAATACACACACTGTTCGGAAACCCTCTGTAATCCTTGAAAGACGGTATGCCGCCCTTTGCTCTGATAAACTCTTCAGCCGCACGGTCAATGTCGATAGTCGCCATGCCCGGTTGAATCATTTTTTCCATCATGTCCAACACGTCGGAAGTGAGCCTTCCTGCATTCCTCATTTTTTGAAGCTCGGTGTCGCTTTTAATGATAATACCCATATTAATCTCCGAGACTTCTCAAAATACGCTGTGTAATGTCGCCGATTTCACCAACACCGCTCACCTGAAGAAGAAGCCCATTGCCGCGATAAAACTTAATTATGGGTTCCGTCATTTCGTGATAAACCTTTAATCGGTGTTCGACTGTCTGCGCCTTGTCGTCGTCTCTTTGAATGAGCTGACTTCCACAGATGTTGCACTTATCCTTGTCCTTGGGCGGGAAGTAATGAAGATGATATATTTCGCCACATTTTGAGCAGCTGATACGTCCTGTCATTCTTTCCATAATCATGTCGTCTTCAACGTCTATTGAAATCACCTTGTCTAAGGGAAGTCCCATGACATTTGTGAGATAAGTAAGCACACCCGCTTGTTCAAGCGTTCTTGGATAGCCGTCTAAGATGAAGCTTCCGTCGGCTATTTTCTTGGCGACCAAGCGTGTCACTATTTCATCGGGAACCAAATTTCCCGTGTCCATCAATTCGCTTATTTCTTTACCTATTTTCGTTCCGAGCTTCATCTGCTCGCGCAAAATGTCGCCGGTTGAAATGTGCGGGATTCCATAATATTTCGAAAGGTTCCGCGCCTGTGTTCCTTTTCCTGCGCCCGGCGCGCCTAAAACAACAATTCGCATAAATTAAAATCCCCCTTTTGAGCACTATAGTTACGCGCTCAAAAATCCTTTATAGTGTCGCATCAATAATTGTGATTCAAGCTGTTTGCTTACTTCAAGCGCAACACCGACAACGATTAGAAGTGTCGTTCCGCCGAATCCGACCGGAATGTTGAAAATCGCTTCTATTACTATCGGGATTAAAGCTATCAAAGCATATACTGCAGCGCCGACCCAACTCAACCTGTGAATCGAACGTTGAATATAATCGCTTGTCGGCTTGCCCGGTCTGATACCGGGGACAAAACCGCCGTTTTTCTTCATGTTTTCTGCCATTTCTATCGGATTGATAGCAAACGACGTATAGAAGAACGTGAAGCAGAAAATCAGTATAACATAGATTATTGCGCCGTGCCAAGTGCTTGTCGACAAAAATTCGTTGACTCTGTTGAGCCAGCTTGCGTTCGGGAAAAATCTGACAAGCGTTTGCGGAAGCTGTTGAAGCGAAATCGCAAAGATTATGCTCATTACACCCGCTATATTTACTTTAATCGGAATAAACGAGCTTTGCCCGCCATACATTTGATGTCCGACCATTTTCTTTGAATATTGAACCGGTATGCGGCGTTCGCCGTCTTGAACCAAAACAACAAACGCGATAATCGCAACAAACACTGCCAAAACCAAGATTACTAAAAGCATATCTCCGCTGCCGCCTCTTGCAATGTCAATCATTTGTTTAGCACCTGCGGGAAGCTGTGACAGAATGTTTGCGAAAATTATGAACGATGTTCCGTTACCGATTGCTTTTTCCGTTAAAAGCTCACCCATCCACATGATGAACATTGTGCCCGTAACGATTGATGCTGTTGCGGTGATGTAAATCAACCAACCCGAGCCCTCATGAAACGCGCCGCTGTTTACCAACGAATAAACCGTTCCCGAACCTTGAAGAAGCGCAAGACCAACCGCTGTATAACGAGTTATCTGGTTGATTTTTTTGCGTCCCTCTTCGCCTTCCTTTTGCATTTGCTCAAGCTTTGGAATCGCCACGCAAAGCAATTGGATGATAATTGATGTTGTGATGTAAGGCGCGATACCCATTGCGAAAATCGAACCTTGACCACCGCCTGCAATCATGTTGAAGAAGTTTGTGTCTGCCGTCAACGCCGCGGCGTTAATGCCGGGAAGATAAATGTGGCAACCGACTCTGTAAACAGCAAGCATGATCGCGATATAGATAAGTTTTTTTCTGATATCCTTTACTTTCCAAGCGTTTACGAATACAGAGAACACTTATATCACCTCTGCTTTTCCGCCGACAGCGCTAATCTTTTCTGCGGCCGACTCGCTGAAGTAGTTTACTTTAACAGTCAGCTTTTTGGAAAGATCGCCGTTTCCGAGAATTTTAACACCATCGCGCGGATTTGACACCAAACCCTTCGATTGAAGTGCTGCAACATCCACCGTGGCGCCGTTTTCAAAAACATTGAGAAGTGCTACGTTAATGGCAACTATTCTTTTAGTATTTCTGCATTTGAATCCGCGTTTGGGCAATCTGCGGTATAAAGGCATCTGTCCGCCTTCAAATCCGGGTCTTATGCTTCCGCCTGTGCGGCTTTTTTGACCGTCACGCCCGCGTCCCGCGAATTTGCCCGCTCCGCTGCCGTGACCACGCCCGACGCGAAACGATTTTGTGCGCGAACCTTCTGCCGGTTTTAACTCTCCGAGTTTCATGCACTCACCTCCCGTTTATATTTCGACTTCCTCGACTTTGAGCAAATGGCGAACCTTGTGTACCATTCCGCGCATAGCCGGATTGTCTTTCTGAATTACATGATGATTCAATTTTTTCAAGCCGAGAGCTTGAACTATTTTTCTGTGCTTGGGAATCGAACCGATTGTCGATTTAACAAGCGTTATTTTCAGTTGCGGCATAGCCGTTCCTCCGTTCCATTTATGGCTTTTACAGGATTTCTGCTACATCCTTACCGCGAAGCCTTGCGACTTCCTCGGGTGTTTTCATTTGTTTTAAACCTTCAATCGTCGCTTTTACGACGTTGTTTTTGTTATTAGAACCGATTGCCTTTGTTATGATGTTTCTAATTCCGGCAAGCTCGATTACGGCACGAACAGCACCGCCCGCGATTACGCCCGTACCGTCGGGAGCGGGTTTAATCATTACGTTTGACGCGCCGAAACGACCGTTTGTCTGATGATAAACGCTGTCGTTTTCGTTGCGTTCAACATAAATCATGTGCTTCTTCGCGTCTTCCTTGCCTTTACGAATTGCCTCTGCGGTTTCAGTCGCTTTGCCTAAGCCGACTCCGACATATCCGTTGCCGTCGCCGACTACTACCAACGCCGAAAAGCTAATTGTGCGACCGCCCTTTACGACTTTTGTAACGCGCTTGATTGTAACAACGCGATCCTGTAAGTCGAGATTCGAGGCGTCTATCCTTTTGTTAATATTATCCATTAACTACCTCCTAAAATACAAGACCGGCTTCGCGCGCCGCTTCAGCCAATGCCTTAACTTTTCCGTGGAAAATATATCCGCCGCGGTCAAACACTACCATCTCAATGCCCTTTGCTTTTCCTCTTTCCGCCAAAATCTTTCCGACGGCTGTCGCCGCTTCTACGTTTGACGTTGAGTCGAGCTTTTCAGCAACTGCTTTCTCCATCGTTGAAGCCGAGCAAATTGTTGTTCCTGCGGCATCGTCGATTATCTGAGCATAAATATGCTTGTTTGAGCGATATACCGAAAGTCTCGGTCTTTCAGGAGTTCCGGCGACATGGTTTCTAATTCTGTTATGACGTTTAACCCTTGCAATTGAACGGGCTGTTTTCTTAATCATTACGCTTCACCCCTTACTTTTTACCGGACTTACCGGCTTTTCTTATAATATGTTCGTCTGAATATTTCACGCCTTTGCCGTTAAACGGTTCGGGCTTACGTTTGCTTCTGATTTCAGCGGCATATTGTCCGACTTTTTCTTTGTCGATTCCGCTTACTATAATTTTTGTCGGCGTTTCGCACACCGATTCGACTCCTTGCGGGTCAATCATTTCAACCGGGTGTGAATATCCGAGCGAAAGCGTCAATTTGTTTCCGCTTTTTGCCGATCTCCAACCTGTACCGATGATTTCAAGCGTTTTTGAATAGCCCTCCGTTACGCCGACAACCATATTGTTGATCAACGAACGTGTCAATCCGTGCAACGCTTTGTGTTTTTTCAATTCGCTGGGGCGTGTAACAATGATTTCCCCGTTTTCGATTGCGATGTTCATGTCTGGCGAAAGTTTACGCGCTAAAGTTCCTTTCGGTCCTTTAACTGTCATATCATTTCCTTCCGCAAGCGTAACATTTACGCCGACCGGAATTTTAACAGGCATTCTGCCTACTCGCGACATGGTCTGCACCTTCCTTTCTTGTATTGGCTTTGCATTTTTAACTTTTTACCACACAAAAGCGATAATTTCGCCGCCGACAGCGTGTTGACGTGCTTCCTTGTCGGTAACAACACCTTTGTTTGTGGAAATTATAGCGGTTCCGAGACCGCCGAGAACTGAGGGAATTTCATTGCTTGCAGTGTAAACTCTCAAGCCGGGCTTTGAAATTCTTTTAATTCCCGTAATAACCTTTTCATTTTTGTCTCTGCCATACTTCAACGCGACACGGATTGTCTTTTTGACACCGTCGGAAAGGATTTCATAACCCTTTATATATCCTTCACGCGCTAAAATGTCGGCAATGTCCTGTTTAATTTTTGACATCGGAATGTCAACCGTCGTATGCTTCGACGAATTCGCGTTTCTTATTCTTGTAAGCATATCAGCGATCGGATCGCTCATAGACATAACGTAACCTCCTTTATTACGGGCGCGCAGCACGCACCCCTGCAACGGCGCATTAATGCCGCTGTTTACCAGCTCGCCTTGCGCACTCCGGGAATTTGTCCCTTATAAGCCAACTCTCTGAAACAAATTCGGCAAATTCCGAATTTGCGAAGCGTGGCATGAGGTCTTCCGCAAATTTTGCAGCGGGTGTAAGCGCGAACTTTAAATTTAGGTTCTTTTTGTTGCTTTAAAATCATAGATTTCTTTGCCATGTTTTTCCTCCAGACAATTACGCACGAATGAACGGCATTCCGAAAAGCGTCAGCAATTCGCGCGCTTCTTCGTCGGTTTTGGCCGTCGTAACAAATACGATATCCATGCCTCTGATTTTATCAATTTTATCATATCTGATTTCGGGGAAAATGAGTTGCTCTTTTATACCTAAGGTATAATTTCCCCTGCCGTCAAACGCCTCGGCGTTGACACCGCGGAAGTCTCTTACACGCGGAATGGCTATGTTTATTAATCTGTCGGCGAAGCTATACATCTTTTCGCCTCTGAGCGTAACCTTGCAGCCAATCGGCATTCCTGCTCTGAGCTTAAAGTTCGCTATGCTTTTTCTTGCCTTAGTCGTAACCGGTTTCTGACCTGCTATTATCGCCAAGTCGCCTTGCGCCGCGTCAATTATTTTTGTGTTTTCTTTGGCTTCGCCAAGACCGATGTTTATGACTATTTTTTCTATTTTCGGAACCGCCATTTTGTTTTTATATTCAAACTTTTTCATCATTGACGGCACGACTTCGGTGTTGTAAAAATCTTTAAACCTGTTCAAAACGCACCCTCCTAATCAATGACCTCGCCTGAATTTTTAGCGATTCGATATTTGACATTTACCATTTTTCCGTTTACTTCCTTACGCTCAACCTTAAACCCTATTCTCGTGGGCTTGCCCTTATGAATAAACATTACGTTGCTTGCATGAATCGGCATTTCTTTTTTAATTATGCCACCCTGCGGAAATTGAGCATTTTGCTTCTGGTGACGGGTCACAATGTTAATACCTTCAACGATGACACGGTTTTCAACTCTGTCAACTACGAGTATTTTTCCTTCCCGTCCTTTTTCTTTTCCTGCGGTAACAATAACCTTGTCGCCGCGTTTAAGCCTTACTTTTATTTCTTCCTTTGGTTTGTTTGTCTTCATCTACAGCACCTCCGGAGCCAGCGATAATATCTTCATATACTGCTTCTCGCGAAGCTCTCTCGCGACCGGCCCGAATATACGCGTGCCGCGCGGATTTTTATCTTCCTTGATTATAACCGCAGCGTTTTCGTCAAATCTTATGAACGAACCGTCGGGGCGGTTAATCATTTTCTTGGTGCGAACTACGACCGCTCTTACGACCTCACCTTTTTTGACAACGCCGCCGGGCGTTGCGTCTTTAACCGCGCAAACGATTACGTCGCCAACACTTGCATAACGACGAAGCGAGCCGCCTAACACCCTTATTACAAGAAGCTCTTTCGCCCCGGAATTATCCGCCGCGACAAGCCTTGATTCCTGTTGTACCATGATTTTGCCTCCTGTTGACAGAAGCGCGAATCGCTTCTGCTAATTATCAAACGCATCAACCTGCGTCCGCCATAATTATTTTGCTTTTTCCATTATTTCAATGAGACGCCAGCGTTTATCCTTCGACAGCGGGCGAGTTTCCATTACCTTAACCTTATCGCCGATGCCGCAATCGTTGTTCTCATCATGAGCTTTCAACTTATAAGTCGATTTAATTATTTTTTTATAAAGCGGGTGACGGACCGTTTCCTTGACCGCAACTACGATCGTCTTGTCCATTTTGTCACTCATAACCGTGCCGATTCTTGTTTTACGAAGATTTCTTTCCACGATTCAATTTCCTCCTTCCCGCTACACTAATCCGCGTTCTTTTTGTGTTCTGATTGTCATTATGCGAGCTATATTCTTTCGGACAAGAGTTATTCTTGCTGTGTTGTCCAACTGGTTTGTTGCGTTTTGGAATCTAAGATTAAATAACTCTTTTTTTGCGTCCACGAGGTCTCTTCCAAGCTCCTCGACTGATTTTCCTTTAAGCTCTTCTGTGTAAACTTTATCCTTCAACTTTAGCCGCCCCCAATCTCTCGCCATTTTCCTTGGCGTCGACTTCCGCATTTAAATCGGCTTTGGAATATACTTTGCATTTAATAGGAAGCTTGTGCATTGCAAGTCTCAATGCTTCCTTTGCGGTTTCTTCCGCTACGCCGCTAAGCTCAAACATTACTCTGCCCGGCTTTACAACCGCTACCCAATATTCCGGTGAGCCTTTACCCGAACCCATACGTGTTTCAGCGGGTTTTTCCGTTACCGGTTTATCAGGGAAAATTTTAATCCAAACATTACCGCCACGCTTGATGTATCTTGTCATCGCGATACGAGCTGACTCTATTTGGTTTGATGTAATCCAAGTCGGTTCAAGCGCCACAAGACCATATTCACCATAAACGATTCTGTTTCCTCTGTGCGCTTGGCCTTTCATGCGGCCTCTAAACTGTTTGCGCCGTTTTACTCTTTTAGGCATTAACATTTATTGTTCGCTCCCTTCCTTTTTTTTCTTAACAGGAAGAATCTGCCCTTTGTAAATCCACACTTTCACACCAAGCTTACCGTAAGTGGTATTTGCTTCTGTGAAACCATAGTCGATGTCGGCTCTAAGCGTTTGAAGCGGAATTGTTCCCGTGTGGTAAAATTCCGTTCTCGCTATGTCTTGACCGCCGAGTCTTCCGGCGACAGCTGTTTTAATACCCTTAACACCGGGAACCTTCATCGTTCTTGCCATCGCTTGTTTCAAAGCGCGGCGGAACGTAACGCGGTTCTCAAGCTGTTTTGCGATATCTTCCGCGACCAACAAAGCGTCATGCTCGGGCGTTTTGATTTCTGTGATGTTTACTAAGACGCGTTGTTCTTTGTCTTTAAGCATCTTTTGAATATCGTCTTGCAGCTCGACAATCGCCGTGCCGCTTCTTCCGATAACAACACCGGGCTTCGCTGTGTGAATGTTTATCTTAATTCTGCTGTTTGTTCTGTGAATTATTATTTTTGAAATTCCGGCGGCGAATAATCTCTTTTTGATATACTTTCTAAGCATATCATCCTCAACCAATAAATCGCCGAAATTTTTACTACCGGCATACCAAACCGAATCCCAACCTTTGATAATGCCGACTCTTAACCCATGCGGGTTGACTTTCTGTCCCATTATGACCTCCTTGTTTCTTTGTTTCTTTCTTGCGAACAAAGAAAGAAATCCATTCAAAGTTTTGCGTAAGCAAAACCCTTTTCATTACTAACGATTCGGTTTCTCGTCTAAAACTATTGAAATGTGGCTCATTTTGCGTTCAATACGATCCGCGCGACCTCTTGCCCGGGGGCGAATTCTGAACCTTGAATAATGCGACGAGCCTTTGTTTGCGTAAGCTTCTTTGACAATCAAACCTTTTGCATCCATTCCGAGATTGTGCTCGGCATTTGCTATTGCGCTTTTCAGAACCTTGCCGATTACATCAGCCGCATAGCGTGATGAATATGCGAGTATTGCAGTTGCTTCCGCAACGCCTTTGCCCTTGATTTGCTCAAGAACGATTCTCGCCTTTTGATCCGACAATCTGATATATTTAGCGTGCGCATGCGGACGCAATTCTCTTTGTTCTTCGTTTCTTTCTTTTTTAATCTGGCTTCTGTGACCTTTAGCCATTTTTTACTGCCTCCTTTATTGCCTGCGAATGTTAAATCCGCCGTTTGCAACGGGGTTTATTTTACCTTAGATCTTTTTTCCGCGTCCTTACCGTGACCGCGGTATGTGCGCGTTTGCGCGAATTCGCCGAGCTTATGTCCGACCATGTCCTCTGTCACATAAACCGGAACATGCTTGCGTCCGTCGTGAACAGCAATCGTGTGCCCAATCATGTCGGGGAATATTGTCGAGCGGCGTGACCATGTTTTGACGACTTCTTTTTTATTTTCGTCGTTCATCGCGACTATTTTCTTAATCAGATGGTCGTCTGCGAACGGCCCTTTTTTGAGGGATCTGCCCATTTAATAACCTCCTACTTCTTTGCTCTTGATCTTACGATATATTTGTTCGATGCTTTTTTCTTCTTTCTTGTCTTGTGACCCAACGCCGGTTTGCCCCAAGGTGTTACAGGACCCGGACGTCCGATCGGTGCTCTACCTTCACCACCACCATGCGGATGGTCGTTCGGGTTCATTACAGAACCGCGGACCGTCGGGCGAACACCCATGTGCCGTTTGCGACCTGCTTTACCGATTTTGATAAGCTCGTGGTCGTTGTTTCCGACTTGCCCGATGGTTGCTTTGCAATCAATCGGAACCATTCTCATTTCGCCGCTGGGAAGTCTCAATGTTGCGAACTTTCCTTCTTTAGCCATGAGCTGTGCGACGTTTCCGGCACTTCTTGCAAGCTGAGCGCCTGCGCCCGGCTTCATTTCGATGCCGTGAATTTCTTGACCGACGGGAATGTTTTTAAGCGGAAGGCAATTGCCTACTTTAATTTCGGCGTCTGCGCCGCTCATCAACACATCGTTTACCTTAATTCCGTTCGGACAGAGAATATATCTCTTTTCGCCGTCCGCGTAAAACAGAAGAGCGATGTTTGCCGAGCGGTTCGGATCATATTCCACGGCTGCTACTTTTGCGGGAATTCCATCCTTGTTTCTTTTGAAATCAATTAATCTGTATTTTTTCTTAGCTCCGCCGCCTTTGTGTCGGACAGAAATTTTGCCTTGGTTGTTTCTTCCCGAAAATGTCTTCAAGTGAACAACAAGGCTTTTTTCCGGCGACGACTTTGTTATTTCAGCAAAGTCAGAGCTTGTCATGTGCCGGCGTGAAGGCGTATACGGCCTAAATCTTTTTATTCCCATTTTTCACACTTCTTTCCTTATATCATTCCCTTTCCGAGAAAGGGTTTCGGAATAATTACATTCCTTGGAAAATCACTATTTCTTTGCTGTCTTCTTTCAATTGGACAATCGCTTTTTTGCGTTTAACCGTCGTTCCATATTTGAAAGAGCGTGTGCGGCGTTTTTTCGTCGGGCAGTTCATCGTGTTAACCTTTTCGACCTTCGTACCCTCGAACATTTTTTCAACCGCCTCACGAACTTGATTCTTGGTCGAATCTATGTGAACGTAAAACGAATATTTCTTGGTCGCCATTTCGTTCATACTTTTTTCTGTAACGATGGGTTTTAAGATTATATCGTAATATTTTAAATCAGCCATTACGCGTACACCTCCCCAATCGAATCGGCGGCGTCTTTTGTGAGAATCAATTTTTCATATTTTAAAATGTCATAAACATTAATTGTTCCCACACTTGCCGTCGCAACATCTTCAATGTTTCTTGCCGACAAAACAATATTTTTATCATTTTCGCGAATGACTATCAATGCTTTAGCTGCTTCGAGTTTGCTTAAGATTTCAGCCATTCTTTTTGTCTTAATTCCGTCAAGCTGCAATTCATCGAGAACTATGATGCTGTTGTCAATTGCTTTTGACGAAAATGCTGACTTTATAGCAAGTCTTTTCACTTTTTTGTTAACCTTTTTCGAGAAATCTCTCGGCTTCGGCGCGAAAACCACGCCGCCGCCCGTCCATTGCGGTGAACGAATCGAACCTTGTCTTGAACGTCCCGAGCCTTTTTGCGGACGCGGCTTGATGCCG
>JGI994J12354_10000802_pt1 | contig 31791 bp, 26 predicted proteins | sample IntmicLarv3ML3BL_FD_12354 | JGI IMG/M metagenome (IMG submission 12354) | reverse complement strand
ACTACTCTCAGAAAGTCAAAATTCGATTTTACCGAATTAAAAAATAAATATCGTTAATCTCCATGATTTATTCATTGATAATATCTCGGAGTGGCTGATATTACAGAGTTTCAATAAGGCTGACGAAAACGGTTTGCCCCTACGTTTTTAAAAACTCTATACGTATTTTTTAATTTTATAAAATACTTTCCGAGCATTAGTAATTACATATAAAAATAAACTTTGAAATTTGGATAAATCATTAAAGCTGTTCAGGTTTCCGAACAGGTCTGTTTCTGATTTAGAAAATTTTGAAATTAATTTTTGAATTATATTTTGTGATGAGAATTTCAAAATGAGTGTTAGTAAATGATAATTTATGTGTGTGTTGTGATTTTTTATGTTTTTTGGACATTTACTTGACTATATTATAATCTTATAGTCGGCATATAAAAAAATAAACTTAATCAAAATTTAAAGTTTTTTATTTTCGCGATGGCAATGAGTCAAGCGAGAGAGCTTGCTGGTCGTTCCGTTTCATGGAACTGCTCGCCATGCAGCCAGGCTCTCACATTTGCGAATGCCCGCGAGTGAACAGGTTTAATATCTACGCGGCTTGCCGCGTGCATATTAAACCGATACCTCGTCCGCTTGCGGCGAGGTGGTTCACTTATTTTGATATGAAAATGAGCGAAAATTTAAGATTTTTAAAGGGGATAAAAAAAGAACCCAAAACTGATTGAGTTCTTTTTTATTAAGCAGACATTACATTTTCGACGAAAATATAATGCTGTTCGGAAGAATTAAAAATCCGCCAAATAAATTTATTTAATAATTCCCGATTCGAGAAGTTTATTAACATTTAACGATTCGGCATAAGGCACTTCGATTTCGCCGTTATTAACCATTTCAATAACTTGCTCGCGGTAAGGACTTTCTAAATCCACGCCTACGATTTCCCAGTTATTGTTTACATAAGGAGAAACTTCGCCTTTTTCAGAAATATATTCAACAAGGTAATCTCTGATACTGCCGGAAGATTCCCAAGTTTTCTTGCCTTCGACTAAATCATAAGCTTTAAGCCCTGAACTATATCTGTAATTGTTAACGGCGAGTTTTAAAATTTGGTCATCTCTCAAAGGTTCGCCTTTAAACATTACGTCCTTGATTCTGTTGCCCGCCTCTTGCGATAAGTCGATTTTGTAATCAACGCCCGCGAACATATCGTATAAATATCCCGGTTTTTCAGGATTGAAACTTATGGAAATGTCGCCTTCTTTCCATTGGTTATAACATTCAGCCGACCATTCCATATATGCTTTTAATTCTTTTCCCGTAACTTCTACAACATAAAGTTGATTATCGAATTTATAAATATCAAAAATGTTAGAATATTTTATTTCGCCCGCTTTAATATCGGAAGTATCTTTAAACAATGCCGCCGCAGAAACGTCCGCGCCGCTGTAATGCAATTGAACATCGTTTATTAAAGTCATAACCGCCGTATCTCTCAATTTCCCTTCCGGGATATCTTTGATTTCGTTTGTCGGTTGGAAATCCGCGGTTGCGATTCCGAAAATGCCGCTTGAGCCTTCTTCACCGTCATCAGAGCCGCCGCCGCCGTTAATAAAGTTTAACGTTGCTTGATGCGGTTCTTCAACTATTTTTCTAAATTCTTCGTCCGGTGCATAATCAGCCATGTCAATTAATTTAACATTTTTATTTACGATTTTTCCGGATTCATCTATTCCTAAATCGATTCTTACAACATCTCTTCCCGAGTTTCTTGGAGCACCGACAACTATGCTGTTAACGCCGTCGTTTTTTTCAAAAAGAATATGCGCGTGACCTATGAACATGGCATCAACCAAATCTGTATATTCTTGAACAGCGATTGCGCCGTCAGATAAATTTTCTTCGTCATACTCCGGTATCCAACCCGCGTGTACCAAAGCCACTACAAAATCAACGCCTTTTTCTTCTTTTAATTCTTTTGCATATTTCGCCGCCGATTCCCCGATGTGGTGGAAATCTAACGCGTCAACTTTTTCTCCGTCCCATCTCGACACCATCGGTGTAACAAGTCCCAACACGCCGATTTTATAACCCTCGCGCTCGATAATTGTATATGGTTCCAAGAAATTGCTTCCGTCGGATTTATAAGTTACATTCCCAACAACGATTGGAAAATTCGCTTCTTTTGCAATTTTTTCTATTACGCCGAGACCAAAGTTAAATTCGTGGTTTCCTAAAGTCATTGCGTCATATTTTAATTCGTTTAATGCAGTCATCATAACGTGCTCAAAATCCGCTCCGCCGCGAACCGCATTTCTCTTATTGTATAAATCATCCGTTAAAATCGTGCCTTGGATAGTATCGCCGACATCAAGAAGTATCGCGTTTGGATTTTCTCCTCTGACTTCTTTTAAATAGGAAGCAATTCTTGCGACACCGTTATTTGTGGTTTCTTTTTGGTCTTCATAACTATATGAATAAGCATTTCCGTGTAAATCTGATGTTCCGAGAATAGTTATCGTTTTTATAAATTCTTCTTTTTCTTCTGTGGCAACGGTTTCTTTTTCTTCGGTTTCTTTTTCTTCTGTGGCTTCAACTTCCGTGATTTCAATTTCTGCGGTTTCTGTTACCGCTTCGTCGTCCGTATTCGGTACTTTCAAAACCTGTCCCGGAAATATTAAATTCGGATTCGGCAGATTATTTAATTCTTGTAATTCTCGCCAAGTGGTGTTGTGATTTGTCGCGATTTTTACCAAATAATCTCCCTTTTGAACTACGTACTCTCCCGCAAAAACCGCTGTGGCGTTCAATACTATCGAAAAAATAAACGCCAAAACAAATCCTTGAAAGAACTTTTTCCTACTTTTTAAATTCATCTCAAAACCTCCAATTAAAATTTTTTTAGATTTGTGATGTTTACCTTTACAAAAAATTTATTTCGTTTTTAAAGCAAGTTAAAAGTTGAACAAATGTAAAACATAGTTTTGCTTGAAACGAAACAAATTTATTGATATTGTGGTTTTTACTTTAAAATTATAGCATCATTATATCAAAATTTACTAATAAGTCAAGTGATGCTTAAACAATTTCATTAAAAATTTGTTTAAACTTCACCAAAAAAAAGTTGATATCTCTTTTGTGGTTTCCGATTTCAAATGGAACAAATTTTATCAAAGAAAGCTTTCTGATTTTTTTTCGACATAAAAACCGAATTTTATTAGAGTTTAGTATTAATTGCTTTTGATTTTAACAGACATCGGAAACCGACTTGACGGAATGTCATTTCCTTAAAATGTTGATAAACAATCGTTTCGTTTTTGTGAGAGGTGTGATTATAAATTTTTTCGTAGACACGCCCCTACAGGAAAATTTTCATCATGTCGGTGCAAACTTTTAGTGTTCACAAAATATCGGTTTCCGAGGAAGTTTAATCTATAAAAATTATTTTTCTTTTCCTATAATGTAATAAGGCAACGCAACAAAAAACATTCCCCCGACGATATTTCCGCATGTTACAACCAAAATATTATAAAAATATTTTCCGAGAGTAATCGCTTCTTGCATCGGCTCCAACAAAGAAATCGATAAAAGCGTCATATTTGCGATGCTGTGTTCATATCCGCTTGTGATAAAAGCAAACAAACACCAGAAAATCATAATAAGTTTACCGCTTTCGCTTTTGCATTTTACGGAGCACCAAACAGCCAAGCAAACCAAAATATTACAGAGCACACCTCTTAAAAATAGTTGAACAATCGGAAGACTCATTTTAACCATCGCCGAATGAGCGATAAACGTTTCGACATCGCCGACAGCGTAACCCGAAAGCCAAAAAGCGAGCGCGAGTAAAAAAGAACCCGCCCAATTTCCAAACCAACATGTTATAAGCAACCTCACCGCGTCCTTCGCGGAAACTTCTTTTCTTTTAACGCCGAAAGTCATCAGCATAATATTTCCCGTGAAAAGGTCAGCGCCTGCGAGCAAAACCAAACTGAGTGCGATACCGAAACACGCGCCCATAATAAGTTTTGTATACGGAGCAGGTGAAATTTGTCCGCCGACGGTAAAAATAAGAATAATTCCAAAACCGACATAAATTCCTGCGAGCATCGAGGCGATAAAGTAACCGACGGGATTGGTTTTTAATAAATTTAATTTCTTTTTACCTGTTTCCACAGCTTGGGAAACAACATCTGAATACACCAAAAATCACTCCTTGAAGAGAATTATATATTTCGTAACGATTATAGCACCATCGCAAAATTAAAGTACGACAAATATCATGACGCGAAAAGTATTATTATAGTAAATATTTATGGTGGTAAGCGTCGGCATGACCTAAAATTTTCACTAAAGTAAAAGAGTTTTCACACAAATATCTGTAAGCGAATTTTAAAAAGCTTATCTTAAATTTTTAATTTTCGTAATAGTGTGATAAAATACTTATCTGAAGTTTAAATTTTAATTTTAAATTTTTTTTAATTTCAAATTTTTTTAATTTTTTAATTTTTTTAATGGGAGATAAATTTTTTATGAAAATAATAGTCGGGTTGGGAAACCCCGAAAACAAATATAAAAACACAAGACACAACGTTGGTTTTGAAGTAATAAACGAAATGTCAAAGGATTATAATATAAAAATCGATAAAGTTAAATTTAAGGCGCACGTCGGCGAGGGTTTTATTAACGGCGAAAAAATAATTTTGATTAAACCGCAGACGTTTATGAATCTTTCGGGACTGAGCGTCAAAGAGGCTTTGAATTTTTATAAATCGGATATCGAAAATTTAATTGTTATTTCCGATGATGTGAGTTTGCCCGTCGGCGCGGTAAGAATAAGAAAAAAAGGAAGTGCGGGCGGACACAACGGCTTGAAAGACATTATTTCAAGACTTTCGACGGAGGAATTTTTGCGCGTAAAAATCGGCGTCGGAGAAAAACCCGAGCATTATATTTTGGGCGATTATGTTTTGAGTAAATTCACAAAAACAGAGGACGCGATAATTCAAGATACTTTTTCAAAAGCGTCTGATTGCGTCGGTGCGATTATAAAAAAGGGTGCGGATTACGCAATGAATAATTTTAACGGTTAAAAAAATTACAAAAAACTAAAATTTTACTCACGAATATGTTTACGCGTAGGGGTGGCGCTTGCTCCTCCCGTGTATTGAAGCAAAAATCGTAGGTAATGTATGGAAATTTAATTCGATTTACATAAATGAAATTTACAAGAGTAACCACGGAAACTAATTTCTAAAAATAATTATTCTCAAAAGTAGGGAACGGTCTTGACTGTTCCGCATAATAACGGAGCAGTCAAGACTGCTCCCTACGAAAAAATGCAATCAGAAATTCGTAAAATGCGGAGGGGCATCACCCGACAGAGGTTTCTTTTGCAAAGCAAAAAAACCTTGAGAGGGGATAAAAATATTTTAGATTTTTAAACTCAGTAAAATCAAGCATTATGACTTTCCGTGGAAACTATTACATCGTGATAGGGGTGTTTGCTCTGCTTGATAATGTTTATTGAAAATCATAACGCGAGGTGGAAAATGTACGAAAGATTGTTGGACAAAACAATATCGCCGACATTTGATGATTTGATTGCGTATAGCGGTTGCACGAAGAATTTGTGGATAGAATTGGATAAATATATTACAGAAACTTTTTCGGCACAAAAACAAATTAGATTTCCGTATGGGAATAAATACGGTTGGAGTTGCAAATATAGTTTAAAAAGCAAACATATATGTGATATATTTGCGGAAAACGGCGCGTTCACATTGCATTTTAGAATGAGCACCGTACAAATTGATTCTGTTTACGAAGAACTTTCGGAATATGCAAAAGATGTTTGCGATAATAAGTATGCTTGCAGCGGTGGCGGTTGGTTGGAATACAGAGTGTTGACGCAATCTCATATGGGTGACGCTAAAAAACTTTTAGCCGCAAAATTAAATTTAAAATAAGTTTAATTTATTTTAGAAACGGAAAAAATGTTATATTACGGGCGGAGCAAGCGCCGTCCCTACGAAATAAAGTTAAAAATCAGAATAAAACAATAAAAAACAAAGGTGGCTAACACTTATGGAATACAAAATCGCATTAATCAAGGGCGACGGAATCGGTCCCGAAATTATAAACGAAGCGGTGAAAGTTTTAAAAAAGATAGAAGAAAAATATTCGCATAAATTTAATTTTGAAGATGTTTACGCAGGCGGTGCGGCGATTGATAAATTCGGGCACCCGCTCCCCGATGAAATGGTTGAAATCTGTTTGAAATCGGACAGCGTATTATTAGGTGCGGTCGGCGGCGAAAAATGGGATAATGTTCCGCCTGAAATTCGCCCCGAAAAAGGACTTTTGAAATTGCGTTCATCATTAGGTTTATTTTGCAATTTAAGACCCGCTGTTTTGTTTGATGAATTAAAAGAAAGTTGCGTTTTGCGTGATGACATCAGAGATAAAGGCATCGATTTGCTTGTCGTAAGAGAATTAACGGGCGGAATTTATTTCGGTGAGCGCGGAACAAGCGGAGACGGCTCAAACGAGTCAGACAAATTCGCATGGGATACGGAAAAATATTCCGTCGAGGAAATTAAACGAATCGCAAAAATCGCTTTTGAATCCGCAAGAAAAAGAAATAAAAAACTTACGAGCGTTGATAAAGCAAATGTTTTAGATTCATCAAGATTATGGCGAAGCGTTGTTACGGAGATGCAAAAAGATTATCCAGATGTGGAATTAAGCCACATGTACGTTGACAATGCGGCGATGCAACTTGTCAGAGACCCGAACCAATTTGATGTTATACTTACAACAAATATGTTCGGCGATATTTTATCCGATGAAGCATCACAAGTTACAGGTTCAATCGGAATGTTACCGTCGGCAAGTTTGGGAAATACAAAATGCGGAGTTTATGAGCCGATTCACGGTTCTGCGCCAGATATCGCGGGACAAAATATTGCGAATCCGTTAGCGACAATTTTATCTGTTGCGATGATGCTGCGCTATTCTTTTGATTTGGAAAAAGAAGCTGACGACATCGAAAATGCGGTAAAAGAAGTTTTGAAAGACGGCTATAGAACAGCGGATATTTACAGTAACGGAACAAAAAAAGTTACGACCGTTGAAATGGGAAATCTCGTTGTTGAGAAATTATAAAAAAAGAGAAATCAAAAAAATAAAAATTAAAAATTAAAAAATAAAAATTAAGATATGAAACTTGAAAATAAAAAGGGCGTGTTTATATGAAAATCGAATTTATAGAAAGTAAAAATAAGAAAGTAAAACCGGACGATTCGACCTTAGTTTTCGGAACAGTTTTTTCAGACCACATGTTTACGATGGATTATGACGAGGGCAAAGGTTGGCATACGCCGCAAATCAGACCTTACGAAAATATTTCAATTTCTCCTGCGGCGATGGTTTTTCATTACGGACAATCTATTTTTGAGGGAATGAAATGTTACAAAGTTTCCGAAAATGAAATTCAATTATTCAGACCGGAAAAAAATTTTGAGCGTTTAAATACTTCGTGTGAAAGATTATGTATACCGACACTGGACGAAAAATTTATGTTGGAAGCGTTGATTGAACTTTTAAAAATTGAGCATGAATGGATTCCGAAAAGCCCGAATACTTCGCTTTACATAAGACCGTTTGTATTTGCCACAGAGCCTTTGGTTGGCGTGCGTGCATCAAAACAATATAAATTTATGATTTTATTATCGCCCGTCGGTGCGTATTACAAAGAGGGTTTGAATCCCGTTAAAATTTTCGTTGAGGACGATTATGTTCGCTCTGTGCGCGGCGGCGTGGGATATACAAAAGCGGCGGCAAATTATGCAATCAGCCTAAAAGGACAGGAAAAGGCGCATGAGTTGGGATATTCACAAGTTTTATGGCTCGACGGCATCGAAAGAAAATATATCGAAGAAGTCGGCGCGATGAATGTATTTTTCAAAATTAACGGCGAAATCGTTACACCGGAATTAAGCGGAAGTATTTTGGCAGGCATCACGAGAGCGTCGATAATCGAACTTTTACAAAGTTTGGGCGAAAAAGTAACGGAAAGACGAGTTTCGATTGAAGAATTGTTTATTGCAAGCGAAAACGGACAACTGCAAGAAACTTTCGGGACCGGGACGGCGGCTGTTGTTTCTCCCGTGTCTGAATTATTTTGGCAAGATAAACGTATTGTTTGCGGTAGTAGCGAGAATACTGAAATCAGAGGAATCGGTGAAACTTCTCAAATGTTGTATGATACGTTGACACAAATTCAATACGGAAAAATCGAAGATAAATTTGGTTGGACTAAAAAAATAAAAGTGAATTAATTTTAAAAGATTTTTGGACTTGGAGATGTATTTTTTGAAAAATTTCAAATATCAATTATTTTTATTATTGCAATTAATGATAATTACTGTATTCGCTTTTTTTAAAAATTTTCGGAGTGAGCCAAAAGAGAATATTCAAATTCTGAGAACGATGAGAATATTCGGATGTGATTCTAAAATTATAGACACAGCGTTGAGTTATGCCAATAATGTAGGGAACAGTCTTGACTGTTCCGAAATGAAAGCGGGCGGAGCAAGCGTCGCCCCTGCGGAAAACAAAATTTAAAATTTTGATTAAAGAATCTTTTTATTTTTAAAATTGTTTTAACCTTATGGAGGTATATAGATATGATTAGTGATAGAGTTAAAAGCGGAAAAGACAGAACACCGCATCGCGCATTATTTAAATCGATGGGATATACGGACGATGAAATAAAACGCCCGTTAATCGGCGTATGCAATTCAAAAAATGAAATCGTACCCGGCCATATTCATTTGGATACAATTTCTGAAGCCGTGAAAAAAGGAATTTTGGCAAACGGCGGAACACCGATAGAATTTCCTGCGATTGCGGTTTGCGACGGTATCGCGATGGGGCATATCGGAATGAAATATTCTTTAACGAGTCGCGATATTATTGCGGACAGCATCGAAGTTATGGCGATGGCTCACGGATTTGACGCGTTGGTTTTAATTCCGAATTGCGATAAAGTTGTTCCCGGAATGTTAATGGCGGCAGGAAGAATAAATATTCCTACGATTCTTATAAGCGGCGGCCCGATGTTGGCGGGAGTTGTTGACGGAAAAAGCGTAAGTTTATCAAACGACTTTGAAGCAGTCGGCGCGTACAACGTTCAAAAAATTGACGCTGAAAAACTTTTGGAGTATGAAAATAAATCTTGCCCGACTTGCGGTTCGTGTTCAGGAATGTACACAGCGAACAGCATGAATTGTTTAACGGAAGCTTTGGGAATGGGATTGAGCGGAAACGGAACAATTCCCGCGGTATACGCGGAGAGAACGCGCCTTGCGAAAGAAGCGGGCAAAAAAATTATGGAGTTATTAGAAAAAGATATTAAGCCGTCTGATATAATGACGGAAAAATCTTTTGAAAATGCTTTAACTATCGATATGGCTTTGGGTTGCAGCACAAACAGCGTTTTGCATTTGCCTGCGATAGCGAATGAAGTGAATATAAAAATTGATTTGGATTATATAAACGAAATCAGTAAACGCACACCGAATTTATGTAAACTCGCACCTGCGGGCGAGCATCACATAGAAGATTTATATACGGCGGGCGGCGTTGCGGTTGTTATGAAAGAATTAACAAAGAAAAATCTTTTGCATTTGGATTGCATGACGGTATCGGGAAAATCCGTCGGTGAAAATTTAGACGGCGTGAAAAATTTAAACGAAATTTTTGTGCGTCCGATAGAAAATCCATATTCCGAAACCGGCGGGCTTGCAATTTTAAAAGGAAATCTTGCGCCTGACGGTTGTGTTGTAAAACGTTCCGCTGTTGCTCCCGAAATGTTAAAACATACGGGGCAGTGCAAAGTTTTTGAATCGGAAGAAGAAGTTACGGCGGCGATTAAAGGAAATAAAATTGTATCGGGTGATGTTGTTGTCATCAGATATGAAGGCCCGAAAGGTGGCCCGGGTATGCGAGAAATGTTATCTCCGACTTCATCACTCGCGGGAATGGGGCTTGATAAAGAAGTCGCGTTAATTACAGACGGAAGATTTTCCGGCGCAACACGCGGCGCATCTATCGGGCATGTTTCACCGGAAGCGGCTGTCGGCGGCCCTATCGCATATTTAAAAGACGGCGATATTATTTCAATCGATATGAACAATTATTCAATTTCGGTTGACATAACGGAAGAAGAGTTTGTAAAAAGAAAAAGTGAAATGAAAATAAAAGAATCAGAAATTACAACCGGATATTTAGGCAGATATGCAAAATTGGTATCGAGTGCGGATAAAGGTGCAATTCTTGAAGGGAGATGAAATTTATGAAATTAAACGGTTCGGAAATACTTTTGGAATGTTTGTTGGAACAAGAAGTCGATACGATTTTTGGTTATCCCGGAGGAGCTGTTTTAAATATTTATGATGCGATTTATAAATATAAAGATAAAATTACGCATTATTTAACATCGCACGAGCAGGGCGCGTCACACGCGGCGGACGGATATGCGCGCTCAACGGGAAAAGTCGGTGTTTGTTTGGCGACAAGCGGCCCGGGCGCGACAAATCTTGTAACGGGAATCGCAACGGCTTATATGGATTCGATTCCGATGGTTGCGATAACGGGGAATGTTGCTTTAGAGTTGCTTGGGAAAGACAGTTTTCAAGAAGTTGACATAACGGGAATAACCATGCCGATAACAAAGCATAATTTTATTGTAAGAAATATTAACGATTTAGCCGATACTGTTAGGAAAGCATTTTATATTGCGCAAGAAGGCAGACCCGGCCCTGTTCTTGTTGATATCACAAAAGATGTTACGGCGGCGGTTGCGGAGTATGTTAAACAACCGCGACCAANCATTCAACGCGTTATAAAAAATATTCGCGAAGAAGATATAAACGAAGTTGTGGATATTATAAATAAATNCGCAAAACCTTTTATATATGCCGGCGGCGGAATAATTGCATCTGATGCGAGCGAAGAATTATTGGAATTTGCGGAAAAAATTGATTCGCCCGTAACTTTGAGCACGATGGGTATCGGCGGATTCCCGTCCGAGAATAAATATTATACGGGTATGGTCGGAATGCACGGAACAAAAACATCTAACATCGGCGTTACAAAGTGTGATTTGCTGATTGCGGTCGGCGCGAGATTTTCTGACAGAGTTATCAGCAAAGTTTCCGAATTTGCACCGAATGCAAAAGTTGTACACATAGATGTTGACCCCGCGGAGATTGATAAAAATATTTTTACGTTTGCATCAATCAACGGAGATGTCAAAGAAATTTTGAAAATTTTAAACGAAAAACTTACACAGCTTGAACATAAAGAATGGGTTTCGGAAATTATGGACTTGAAAGAAAAATACCCATTAAAATATGAAAACAACGATAAATTAAAACCTCAATATATTTTGGAAAGAATAAACGAATTAACAAAAGGCGATGCTATAATAACGACAGAAGTCGGACAACATCAAATGTGGACTTGTCAATATATTAAAAATTTGAAGCCGCGCGCGTTTTTATCTTCCGGCGGATTGGGAACAATGGGATTCGGGCTCGGCGCAAGTATCGGCGCGCAAATCGGCAACAGAGAAAAAATTGTTTTTAATATCGCGGGCGACGGCTGTTTCAGAATGAATAATATTGAACTCGCGACGGCTGTCGAATATGAATTGCCGATTATAGTTGCAATTTTTAATAATCACAGTTTGGGAATGGTTAAACAATGGCAAAGATTTTTTTATGATGATAGATTTTCGCAAACACGTTTGGAGGACAGAACGACTGATTTTGTTGAATTGGCAAAAGCATATAAATGCGAGGCTTATAATGTAACAAAAAAAGAAGAAGTTGACGATGTTTTGAAAAAAGCTATGGAATCGAAAAAAACCGTTGTAATTAATTTTGAAATCGATGCTGACGAAAATGTTTTTCCTATGGTTGCGCCGGGTGCGGAAATTACAAACGTATTGGAAGCGTCACCGGTCAAAAATTGATAACAAGATAATTAACTTGCATATAATCTTTGCCGAAAAAATTCGTTTTCATTCGGAAGCCGAAGTTGAGTTTTCTCAAATTGAAAACCATTGACAACAGAAGTTTTTTTAATTTTTTAATTTAAAAAGACAATATGATGATTGAGTATTTTCGTTATATTTATGAATAAACTAAATTTTGCGGCTTTGCCGGACGACTGTACGACCGGAGTTTGAGGAGTTTGTCCGGTAAAGTTGCAAATTATTTACATGTTAGGGTATAATAAAAGGACGTTAATGCAAAATATTTATTTTATCTACTCTGTCGAAACGTTTTTTTTGGAAAACCAAATAAACATAATGACTTATTTATGTTTAAATTATTTTTAGGTAGGTACTAATATGCAAAAGGGATTTTATTATCTTGACCAATATAAAAAGATTAAAATCAAAAATGAATATTATAATATTTTGGGTTATGCAGAACTGAAAGAGGGCGAAGACTTCTGGAAAAAATTCCGCATAATGTCAGAGGACGGCTCTACGTATTGGTTGCATGTGTACGAAGCTTATGAAAAAGATGCTTGTAAAATGTATGCTGAATTGGTGCCTTTACCCGGCGAGCCTTTAAAAACTATTTATTCCGATAATAATTTCGAGGTAATAAGTGAGGGTAAAGCTACTGTTATTAAATTGAGCGGAATTAAAAACCTGCACGTGTATGATGAGGTTTTTTATCTGGATTATGAAAACGAAAAAAATTTGGGCGAACTTTTAAGTTATGAAAAATGGAACAATGAATTAAATTTTGAATACAGCAAAGGTCGCTATGTATATAAAGGCGATATCGCGTTTGAATCGGGACGCTCCGCAAAAGTTTCATACGTGGAATTAACAGATTCCATAGATATGTTTTATGAAATTACTTTAGGCAAAACTTTAATTATAAATAATGTTCAATATGTTGTTTCGGGAATTATGTCTCACAAAACACAACATAAAGAATGGAACGAATATTATTTGCGCACTCCTTTGTCAACAGAATGGCTTTATCTCGAGAAAAAAGATAATAGTTATTTAACTCTTTTGGGTAAAGTAGCATCTTTTCCCATTGAAGATTTGGGATTGGAAGAAACTTTCTTTAAAGGGCGGGTTATCGAGCTCATAGAAAAGGCAACGGGAGAAATTACAAATATCCGAGGCGATGTTGATGTGCCCAAAGAACTTTTTATTTCTTATTTTTATCAATCGTTCACGGGCGAGTTTAATTTGATGGTTAAACAATTCTCTAAAGGGCGACGCGCTTACATGGGCAAATTCATCTCCGTTAGGGATATAGTTATTTCTTCAAAATCGGAAGTCGAACTTAAACCTATCAAACATTTGAAACTTATAATATTGTTTGCGATATTTTTGGTTTTGGCGGGTATTTATTTTGTCAGAGAAAATATTCAAAATGATACATTCGCATACCATATGAACGAAACTTATTTTGATAACTATTCGGCAAATACATTATTGAAATCGAAAGACGGAAAGTATAAATATTTCTTTACGGAAACGATAAACAGATACGACGCATACGTCAGAATTACGACTACTTTGGCATCGAAAGATATGGAATACGAAGTGTTTGTATATAACGTCGATAGATATAATGAATCGGAATCGGATTTTATGATTGTCACAAAAAAAGAAGTTATTATAATTTATAGAGATGTTGAACCAAAACGGATTCATGTTTTTGTTGATAAAATAAAAGCGTTTGAGGACTTGGATACTCTTATTACATGCCATGATGCGGGGTTAATCCAAAAAGCCAAAGCTGATTTGGAAAATGCTCGCTAGTTTCGTTTCACTTGCTCTCGCATTTGAGATATGGTTTCGGATTTGCAACATCACCTTTTCTTGATGATGCTTTCATAGCTTAGACGGAAAATTTTGATTTTCGTTACAAATTTTTTTCGATTTTTTAAAATTATTTTTTAATCTCTTTGTTATTTAATAAAAAGCTCTATAATGTTTTAGTGTGGTTTAGAAACGTAAATCACACTATTTTTTTTATAAATTTTAATAAAAAAATCAAATGAAATTACGGCAATTTCCAAAACGGCATGGTAACAATAGATAATAAACAGAAATCACAAAACAAATCAAGAATCAAAAAGTTGATTATGTTCTTGCGCTAAAGAGAAATCAAGGAACGTTTTTCTGATATGTAAAAGATTATTTCGATATTATTTCGATGATGAAGTTTTAATTAAGCAAACTCAATATAAAAAGACCATCAAAAAAAAGCTATCCCGAAGGATAGCTTTTTTATATTTTATTTATTATTTTTTATAACCTTCAATGTAAGCACCGTCAAGAACTTCAGACCATTCTGTAAACGTTCCGATATCTTCGACACCTTGAACACGTTTGTTAACCATAGCAGTTAACGTATTAGCATAAAGAGGCATTAAAGGCATTTCTTCGTTAAGGAGCATTGCAATTTCACTATAACATTCGATAGCTTCGGGAGCAGTCAAATCTAAGTAAGATTGACCTTTAACGATTAACTCGTCAAATTTAGGATTGTTAAAACGTGATGAATTAGATGTAGGAATCATTCCCGAATAGAATAATCCATACCAGTTGTTAGGCTCATCTGAAGTCCAAGAACTAGCCAAGAAACCTAAATCCCAATCAGTGCTGTCACTTTGAATAATATCTAACAAAGATGCAAACTCAAGTTGAGTAACATTTAAACTCATACCGATTTCAGAAAAAGAATCTTGCATAACAGGAAGTAAAGATTCAACAACCGTGTTGCCCGTAGACGCCAAGAATTTAAATTCTAATTTTTTGCCGTCTTTTTCATAAGTTCCGCCGACTTTTTCATATCCTGCTTCTTGAATTAACTCTTCAGCTCTGTCAAGGTCATAAGGATATTTTGTAAGTCCGCCTAAAACTTTTTCATAAATACTTGATGCTTGAGACATAGGAACATCAAGAGTAATCGCATAATCACCATACATTTGCTCAACGAATAATTCGCGGTCGATAGCATGTGTAACAGCTTGACGAATTAATTTATCAGAAGATGGGCTTCCACTTGGTACATCGTTATTGAACAATACATAACCGAAAGCACTTCTCTTATAATGCAATAACTCGATATAATCCGGAGTTCCTTTTCCGTCTTCATCAAATTTAACTCTTTCAACGTCATATCTATCAATGATAGAAGGTAAAATATCAACTTCGCCCGCAACTAAAACATCAAGTTGTGTTGTAGTTTCAACGAATTTAATAACAACTTGCTCGATTTGATAATCTGTTTCGCCCGCTGCCCAATAATTTTCATTTAACTTCAAAGAAGTAAATTGAGAAGGCTCGTAAGTATCTAAAACGTATGGTCCCGAACCGAGAGGGTCAGCATGTTTTGCGGTTACGATTTCTTCAGATTTTCCTTTTTCCCAACCTGGGAAGTGAGCTTCCGAAAGAACGTTAACTTGTAGAGATTCCCAGTTTGTTCTTAAATTTTCGGTAAAATGCACTTCATAAGTTAAGTCATCAATAACTTTACAAAATTCAACTTCTTCGGTTTGACCGGAGAAATAATCTTTTGCACCTTTAAGAGCGTCGATTTTATTAATTCTGTATGCTGTACATGATGGGTCTGCAAGAACTTTGTATGTAAACAAAACATCGTTTGCAGTCATCGGAGCACCGTTAGAGAATGTAATGCCGTCTCTGAGTTTTACCGTGAAAACAAGACCGTCATCAGAAATATCGATGTTTTCAACTATACGACCCGGTTTCGCGATACCGTCACCGGAATAATCGATAACATTATCATAAACTAAATGACAAACTTGAACATCGTAAGATGAAGATGCATAAATGTAGTTGTACGCGCCGTTATGTTTAGTAGTTCCGACATAAAGAACGTTTTCATCCGGTGCAGGGTTGTTTACGCTGCCTGCGGCAGGTGCATCATCGTTTGTGTTAGCCGGCTCTTTGTCATCATCTGTGTTATTTTCGCCTGTTGTTGTGTTAGACGGCGGTGTTGTGTTGCCGCCACCACAAGACGTGAGAAGAAAAACTGATGCAAATGTCATTGCCAAAAGCATTGATTTAAATTTTTTCATTTTAAATATCACTCCTTCAAAATTAAAATCTTTAAAATTCTAGATTTTAGATTCAAAAAATTCTGATTAGTTGATTTTTAAGTAATCTAACCGCTTTAGCGTATCACACTAACCGAATATTTAAGGTACATTCTATCAGATTGTTTTCAAATATACAATAGTTTATGTGAAAAATAGTAAAAAAATTATATCCAATCTTGTGCATATCACATAAAGAAATAAAAAGTTTAGGCAAAATTTAATAGGGAAGAAAATAAACGCAAATTAAAATATGTATAAATGGATAACATTAAAAATTCTATGTAAAAATCACCAATCGTTGGATTTTATTTTTGCAAAACAAATTAAATTGTGATAGACTACTTAAAATACTTTTGCATACAACATACTTTGAGTTGTGTATTATTTGAAATCCGCTTGAGTTTACGGGATTTTATAATGATATTTCAAAAGTCTGATTTTTAATGACTTGTAATCAAACATCAAGAGCAAGGGGGGAAAAACGGACTGAGGTCTATGAAATTCAAAATCATAATTTAAGCTTGACGAATTACCGACAAAGTTTTATTTTTGTAAATTTATACGCATATCTTTAATGAAGATATAATTTCAAAAAAATTTTTGCCGATTAAATTCGGACAACTTGAATTGTTGAAAATAAGAACGGAAATCAAAGATTTAGCCGTCTGCGGTATAAAAAAACCATGCAAGACGATTTCTTAAAATTTAAAAATAAAATGTGGATTGCAGCATGAAAAGTTTTTAAATACAAAAAAACAAGAAAGGGGAAGTTACCGAAAGAATTTAAAAAGTCTACTTAAAAATTGCTTTGTGAATTTGTAAAATCGCTGAAACAATAATGAAAGTAAGAAATAAAAGAAAAGTAAAAAAAGTAGATTGGCTCTTGCAATTAAAATTTTTTGGATATTTACATAAGCTTTTTTCCAGAGCGTTTTATGAAATTTTCGGTAATGTGTGTGAATAAATGGCTAAATATATTTTGAAAAGATTAGTACAAATGATTCCCATTATGTTTATTATCTCAATCGGAATTTTTGGGATAGTTGAACTTATGCCGGGCGACCCGCTTACTATGTATTTCGGTGAAGCTCCGAGGTTGTCTCCCGAGGTGCTTGAGCAGATGAGGGAAAATTTGGGCGTGGATAAACCGGTAGCGGAAAGATATTTTATCTGGCTCAGAAATTTATTGAAATTAGATTTAGGTGTTTCGACTCAATATAAAAAGCCGGTTGTGGAAACGATGGGACTTTTTATTTGGAATACTTTTTTACTTAACATAATTACTACTCCGATTGCTTTTATTTTATCATTATTTATCGGGATACGCTCCGCCGTGAAGAGAAGAGGCTTTTTCGATAACTTCTTCACCGTTTTCACATTGGTTTTTGTCAGTATTCCGACTTTCGTATTCAGTTTGCTTTTGATTTATATTTTCCCGATTAAACTGGGCATTTTGCCGATAACGGGAATGGTTAAGGCCGGTTATGCACACGCAAACTCTTTTGAAAGAGCGAAAGATATTTTGTATCATATGATTTTGCCGGGCAGCGTATTGGTATGCGTAAACCTTGCAAGGTTCACAAGATATATTCGTTCAAGTATGTTAGAAGTTATTAATCAAGATTATATTAGAACAGCTAGGTCTAAAGGTCTCAGCGAAAAAGTTGTTATTTATAAACATGCTTTAAGAAATGCTATGATTCCTATCGTTACATTAATCGGTTCATCGCTCGGCACAATTTTTACAGGTGCGATTATGTTGGAAACAACGGTCAGTTGGCCGGGAATGGGGCAGATTATGGCAGAGTCTATTCAGAGAAGGGATATACCTTTTATGATTGCGGCGTTTGTATTTTACGCGCTCATGACTTTGTTGGGAAATCTTTTTGCGGATATCGGTTATGTTTTTGTAGACCCGCAAATTAAATACGATTGATAGGAGGATATTTGTATGAGTGAAGATAACAAAAATAAACTTGAACTTGAAAAAACAGAAAATAATAAAGTTTCCGGCGACGGCGAAAAAGTTATATCCATGGGTCAACTCGCCCGTGAAAATTTTTTCAGAAATAAAATAGCTGTTTTCGGCGGATTTTTATTTTTAATAATAATATTAATGACGGTGTTTGCGCCGTTAATAACTCCGGCGGACGGCGACAGAACTAATCTGCGTATGCGTGAAAAACCACCGTCGGCAGAAAATATTTTGGGTACTGACGATGTTGGGCGAGATATGTTAACAAGAATTTTATACGGCGGTCGAAACTCATTAATGGTTGCGGTTTTGGCTAGTTTGATTTCTACGTTTATCGGAACTATAATAGGCTGTGTCGCAGGTTATTACGGAGGGAAAGTTGATAACTTTTTAATGCGATTCACCGAAATTGTAATGACCTTTCCGTATTTGCCGACGATGTTGGTTATATCGTTTGCATTGATGGACAGGATTCCGGCGGAAAGAAAAATTTATTTGTTGGCGTTTATTATCGGCGTTTTGGGTTGGGGTTCTTTGGCGAGAATGATTCGCGGACAAATTCTTTCTCTGCGTGAAAAAGAATTTATGGAAGCCGCAACCGCATTAGGTCTTTCGGATTTTTCAAAAATATTTAAACATTTATTGCCAAACGTTTTGGCTTTGATAGTTACATCTATGATGCTTTCGTTTGCGAGTGCGATTTTATCGGAAGTTTCGTTGTCTTATCTCGGGCTTGGAGTTCCTATTCCGAAACCATCATGGGGAAATATTTTGCAGTATGCGAAACTATCAAAATATTTACGTAATTGTTGGTGGATGTGGATGCCTTGCAGTATCTTCGTAATTTTTTCCGTTGTCAGTATAAATTTGTTGGGCGAGGGTTTGCGTGATGCTTTTGACCCTAAATCAAATAGATAGGAGGGTGCTTGATATGTCAGAAGTTATTTTAAAAGTAGAGAATTTGAAAACTCATTTTAGCACAAATAAAGGCACTATAAAATCTGTTGATGGGGTTAATTTTTCGGTTGAAAAATCTAAAACACTCGCGATAGTCGGGGAATCCGGCTGCGGCAAAAGTGTCACGTCTTTATCGATTTTAAGATTGTTGGACGAAAACGGAAAAATTGCGGACGGAAAAATAATGTTCCAAGGCAGAGATGATAAAGAACCTAAAAACTTAGCGGGATTAACAGAAAAAGAAATGCGAAATATTCGCGGTAAAGATATATCTATGATTTTTCAAGAGCCGATGACATCGTTGAATCCCGTTTTTAAAGTGGGAGAGCAAATTGCGGAAGTTGTTATTTTGCATGAAAAATTAAACAAAGCCGACGCCAATAAAAGAGCCGTAAAAATGTTGGAGCTCGTTGGGATTCCGCGCGCGGAAGAAGTTGCCGAAAATTATCCGTTCCAATTATCGGGCGGTATGCGACAAAGAGTTATGATTGCGATGGCTTTGGCTTGTGAACCGCAAATTCTTATCGCAGACGAACCGACGACCGCTCTTGATGTTACAATTCAAGCGCAAATTTTGAATCTTATGAAAGATTTGATTACAAAAACGGGTACGTCAATTATGCTTATAACGCATGACCTTGGTGTTGTTGCGCAAATGGCGGACCATGTTATCGTTATGTATTGCGGAAAAGTTGTTGAAGACGCTCCTGTTGAAATTTTATTCGGCGACCCAAAACACCCGTATACACAAGATTTATTGCGTTCGATTCCGGCGTTGTCATCTTCGGGAGAAAAATTATATACGATTCCGGGTGCTGTTCCGAATCCTTTGCATTTGCCGGCAGGCTGTTATTATGCTCCGCGTTGTCCTCATGCCACAGATAAATGTACATCTGAACAACCGTCTTTGAGAGCTATCGGCGATAATCACAAAATTAGCTGTTGGTTTGATATTTCTGATATTACGGCGAAGGAGGGGCAACAATGAGTAAAGAAAAATTATTAGAAGTTACTAATTTGAAAAAAGAATTTATTGTCGGCAAAGGCAAGAAGAAAAAAATTGTAAAAGCCGTTAACAGTATTTCTTTTACTCTGGATAAAGGCGAAACCCTCGGCATCGTTGGCGAATCCGGTTGCGGAAAATCCACAATGGGACGCTCTACGATAAGATTGCTCGAACCGACGAGCGGTGAAGTAAAATTTAAAGGCAAAAATATTTTAGAATATAATAAACTCGAAATGAAAAATTTGCGTCAGCAAATGCAAATAATTTTTCAAGACCCATACAGTTCGTTGAATCCTAGATTGAACGTTTCCGAACTTGTCGGCGAGTCTTTAATCGCCCAAAAAGTTTTTCCGTCAAGAAATAAAGATTGGGAAGAACATATTCATAAAATCACGGGGCTTTGCGGAATCGCGAATTATCAATTAAACAGATATCCGCATCAGTTTTCGGGCGGACAAAGACAAAGAATCGGAATTGCACGGGCGTTGATTTTAAATCCCGAGTTCGTTGTTTGTGACGAGCCTGTTTCCGCGCTTGATGTTTCGATTCAATCGTCAATAATAAACTTGTTGGTGGAACTTCAAGAGCAAATGAATTTGTCATACCTTTTCATTTCGCATGACTTGAGTGTCGTTAAACATATCAGCGACAGAATAGGCGTTATGTATTTGGGTAATATGGTTGAGTTGGCGGATAAAAACGCGTTATTTGATAATCCGCTTCACCCGTATACGGTTGCGTTGTTGGATTCCATTCCGCTCCCCGACCCGAGGATTAAAAAAGAATTTACACCGATTGAAGGCGATATTCCGAGTAATGTTAATCCGCCGAGCGGTTGCGCTTTCAGAACAAGATGCACGAGAGCAAAAGATATTTGCGCGGAAAAAACACCCGAATTTAAAGATTACGGATATAATCATTTTGCGGCGTGTCATTTCCCGATGATTTAATAAAGTGAGAAATGTTTTTCGAGTAACCACGGAAACTGATTTCTAAAAATAATTATTCTCAAAAGTAGGGAACGGTTTTGACCGTTACGCGTAATAATGTAGCCGTCAAGACTGCTCCCTACGAAAAAACGCAATCAGAAATCCGTGAAATACGGAGGGGTATCACCCGGCAGAGGTTTCTTTTGCGAAGCAAAAAACCTTGAGAGGTATCACCCGACAGAGGTTTCTTTTGCAAAGCAAAAAACCTTGAGAGGAGATAAAAATATTTTAGATTTTTAAACTCAGTAAAATAAAGCATTATGACTTTCCGTGTAAACTAGTCTTTCGGTAAGGAGGTTTTTTTGTGGATAAGTTTTTAAATTTTATGAGATACGGCATATTTGCATCAGATGATTTTCTGGATATAAACCGCGGCAAGAAAAGTGAAAAAGTGGTTAACCGCGAAAAAATCGATTTTGAAGAGGGCGATTTTAAAGCAATTTTGATTGCCGCGGTGCAAGTTTTCGGTCCGATTATTGCGGGAATGATTTTAATCGGGTTGTTGATGCTTTACATAACCGCGAATTATTTTTAATATGTAAGTGTTAGTTTTATAATTTAATTTTGATATTAATTACTTTATACGATATAATGATATAAAGGTGGTGATAATTATTTATGCCATTGCTTTTGATTTAAAAATAGATGACTTAAAGAAACAATACAGTGAACCTTATAATGAAGCTTACGATGAAATACGACAAGAGTTAGAGTTGTTAGGATTTGAATGGACGCAAGGCAGTGTTTACATTAATCATAGCGGCAAAGATAGTTTAACTACGGTATATAAAGCTATAAATCGATTGTCTAATATCGCGTGGTTTAAAAAGAGTGTTCGTGATATAGGAGCTTTTAAAGTGGAAGATTGGTCCGACTTTACGGAAATAGTTAAAAGCGAAAATTAATATTAAAGATGAATTACGGTATTTTTAAAATTAAAATGGCTCGCGCAGTTTTGAAATATAAACTCCGCGAGTTTTTTTATTTTATTCGGTTTTCGGAACGGCTCTATTGTTTAGAATTTGTTTATAGTTTATTTATGACTTATTTATGAGAAAAGAGTTAAGATGTATTTAGTAAAGATGATATATCAACTTTACGAAAGTTAGTTTCTCATATAAAATAAAAAAGAAGAAAGGACGATGAGTTATGACTAAGAATATGAACAAAGCGATTGCACTCGTAACAGTAGGAGCACTTTCGTTTGCAATGATGGCAAGAACTGCGGTAGTTGCGGCGAATAATGTTTCGGGTTATGAAAAGTTCAAAAAATCATTTTTTCAAATGATGGAAATTGATAACGGAACAACGAACACTGATATTAAATTAGTTTTGGACGGTGAACTTGTTTTGGCATCACAAACGGCAGAGATGAAAATTGAGGGTGCGAAACACAGCATAATTGGCGAATTAGATTTTCTCGGTGAAAAACAAAAAATGGAAAGTTATACGAATGGAAAAACTTCATATAATTATGACCCGATGAAAAATGTTTACAACTCTTATCAAATAATCAGTTCAAACGCTCATGAGCCTATGACTGAAACACAATACAAATTGGTTAACGCGATGACAGACGTTGCTGTCGGCGATGTAAAAAATCATTTTGTACAAAACGAAAACCAAATAGAATTTAGCTTAAATGAAAATCAAGTACCCGAAGTTGTTCAGTTAATATTAGCTGTGATGTATGAGCAAAGCAGCGAATTTGCCGACATGCGCAGAGGCGAATACGGAGTAACGATAAGGTCACAAATGCACGACACTATGAAAGAATCAGGCGTTACAGACGAGGAATATGCAAAAACAGAGAAACAACTTAACTCTATTATGGAAGTTTTTGAAAACAATTTAGAAAATTTCAACGACCCGTATGTATCATCTGTTTATGCCACGGCAACTTTAGATGAAAACGAAATCTTTGAAAAACTCAGTGGTTCCGTTACTTTAGTCGGAAAAGATGAAGGCGGCGTTACGCACAAGTTAGAAGTATTTGTCGATGTTGTGATTACGGATATCGGAACAACAACTGTCGATGCATTCGATACAACAGGAAAAGAAATTATTGATAACAGTAATGCCATTATTTATGAATATGAATATTCAAATTAAGTTTAAAATTTAAACGGATAAAAACGGGGTTTCACCAAAACCTAAGATTTAAATAATAAACGCGGCAGGTATGTTGAGGATGCCTGCCGCGTTTGAGTTTTAAACAGCTTTAATGAAATTAATTTTTCGTATAAAAGTTTTGATTAAACTTTTTCAAAAATTCACGGGTGGACAGAGTCCGCAACTTAAATAAATTCAATCGTGAAAGGAATGATTACTTTGGATTGTGTTTTAGAATTAAAAAATATAAAAAAATTATATAAAAATAATCGCGGTGTAAACGATATTTCCCTAAAAATAAATAAAGGGAACGTGTACGGATTGCTCGGTGAAAACGGCTCGGGCAAGACAACGATAATGAAAATCATCACGGGGCTTATAAACAAATATGAGGGCGAATGTCTTTTTATGGGGCAAAATATAAAAGACAACTTTGAAGAAAGTATTTATCATATGGGCGCACTCATTGAAAATCCTGCGTTTTATGATTACATGTCGCCGTTAGAAAATCTAAAACTTATTGCGAAATATTATACGAAAGAAGAAATAACGCTTGATGACATTCACCAAAAATTGAAACTCGTAAATTTATTCGAGGTTAAAAACGATAAACTGAAAAACTTTTCTTTCGGTATGAAACAAAGAATGGGGCTTGCGATGGCGATGATAAATAATCCGAGTTTTTATATATTAGACGAACCGTCAAACGGATTGGATATCAAAGGTATTATGGAAATCCGCGAAATCCTTTTGAATATCACGCGGACAGGGCAAGCGACCGTTTTAATTTCCAGTCATCAAGCGTCCGAAATCGAAAAACTTTGCACGCATGTCGGAATTATAAATCAAGGCGAATTAAAAAATTCTTCGAGTCGTGAAGAAATTTTGGAAAATTATCCGTCCGTGGAAGATTATTTTGTTGCGAAAGTGGGGAGATAGCTTATGAAAACAATTTATAACGGGGCAGTTGTGGAGTTAAAAAAGATTTTCGGACACAAAAAATATTTGGTATTATTAATATTGCAGATTATAATTTTCGGGTTGTCGTCTATAAATACAGGCGTTGCAACCTCAACAAAAATTATGGCGGCAAGCACAAAACTGTATTTCATTAACTATCTTGTGATACCGCTTACGGTTTTTATGTTGGCGGCGGATGTTTTTCCGCAGGAATTTAACGACTTATCAATAAAAAACGTTATGCTCCGCCCGATTTCAAGATTCAAAATTTTTGTGAGCAAAATATTGGCGATAATAGCTTTTATGTTTATAAATCTTGGTCTTTTGGGGATTACGGTTACGCTTGTGGGGCGCGCATTTTCTTTAAAAGTCATCGCGTTATATTTGGCTAACATTTTGCCTTGTTTGGCTTTTGCGGCTTTGGGAATTTTTATCGCACTCATTTTCAAAACATCAACATTGAGTATGTTTATTTCAATTGTTGTGTATTTATCGATGATATTGTTGCAATTGTACAATACAACGATGGGCGCGATGCTTTTTACAAGTCAATTGGGATTTTATAAGGAAATCGGAGCGGCGTCAAATCAAATTTTGATGTTTATATCGTGGTTTTTATTTTTATCGGTCATCAATTTGACTATCTTTGAAAGAAAGGATATTTAATAAAAAATGTCTATCAAAAGAAAACTCATTACTTATTTTATGTTATATATAGCATTTTTGAGCGTGATTCTTTTACTCTGCGTGCAATTCCTCGCGCGATATTTAACTTCGGCAAAAAGCTTTATAAGCGCGACGGAATTAAGAAGTATTGTAATTATTTTTATGATAATTTTGATAGTTTTGTTTATAACATTGTTTGCGATTACGATGGCGACGTTATGGTTAACTTTGAAATCGGTTTTAAAACCTCTGGACGATTTGAAAAAAATTGCCTCGGAAATAAAACACGGTAATCTCGATTGTCACATAGAGTATGAACAAAATAATGAGTTTTCGCCCGTGTATGAGGAATTTGACAGAATGCGAATCAAATTAAAAGACAGCGTTGAGGAAATTAAAAATGCCGAAAATCTTCGGCGCGACGCGATAATTTCCATAACACACGATTTAAAAACTCCGATAACTTCAATAATCGGATACGGCGAGGGACTTCTCACGGGGATTGTGAATACGGAAGAAAAACGAAAAAAATATCTCACGACGATAATTGATAAAGCTAAAATTGTCGATACGCTCGTGAACGATTTATATAATTTTTCAAAATTGGATTTGGAAATCGAAAAATTTAATATGGATAGCGTTCACACAGCCGAAGTTTTTTATGATGTGGTCGAGGAGTTATTTATTTTAAATAAAAATTTTGAACTTAAAAATTTAATAGATAAGCATTTTAAAACGCATGTAAAAGTTGATATTTTTCAACTTAAACGAGTTTTTCAAAATATTGTCCAAAACAGCGTGCAATATTCAAATGCGGAAAATTTGGAAATAACTTTCAAACTTCGTAAAAGTGACGACGGAATAATTATAAGTGTGGCGGATAACGGCGTCGGGCTTTCGGAAGAAGAATGTAAAAAGATTTTTGAAAGATTTTATCAGGTCGATGAATCCAGAAATAACAGCAGTAGCGGAATCGGATTAAATACATCGAAAAAAATTATTGAAGAAATGAAAGGTAACATATGGGCGCGCCCAAACAAAGGCGGCGGCTTATGCATTAATATTTCTTTTAAGGAGGAACTTTCTTGAAAAAGATTTTGATTATTGAGGACGATGTTGCAATTGCGGAATTGGAAAGAGATTATTTGGAGGCGTCGAATTTTTCCGTGGATATATGCGCGGACGGCGAATCAGGATTGCAAAAAGCTCTTCAAAACGAATATAATTTGATTGTGTTAGATGTTATGTTACCCAAAATGAACGGCTTTGAAGTTTTGAAAAAATTCAGAGAAGTAAAAGAAACACCCGTTTTGTTAGTAACCGCGCGAGTAACCGACATTGATAAAATGAACGGATTTAACGCGGGCGCGGACGATTATATAGTAAAACCTTTCAGCCCTTTGGAATTAACTTTGAGGGTTGAAGCGCACATAAAAAGATTTGAAAAAGTTTCGAGTTTAAATCTTAAAAATGAAAATAAAGATATTATTGAAATAGACAGCTTAAAAATAAATGTTTACGGCAGACAGGTTTTTAAAAATGACGAAGAAATTTTTTTGGCTAATAAAGAATTTGAATTGCTTCTATTTTTGATAGAAAACAAAGGTGTCGTTTTTACGAAAGAACAAATTTTAGACAGAGTTTGGGGCGAAGGAGCTTTTGTTGAAAACAGCACGGTTACCGTTCACATAAACAGACTGCGCGAAAAACTCGAGGACTCGTCGGAAAAACCGCAGTTGATATTGACGGTTTGGGGAAAAGGTTATAAATTTTCGTGATGATTTAATCGTGAAAAAAAATTATGTATCGGAAATTATAAGGCGATGATTGCACATAGTTATTTAACTTTTTGCTTTTTAATGGTAGAATACATTAAGATATTCTCTCTCGGTGTTTTTTGTTTCGCAAAAGAAACGCTGTCAAGAGGTCGCACATGTCATTATTTTTCGTTTCGCGAAAAATTGCCTGCGGCAACCGTTAAAATTAAAACCAAAGTCTGGAGGGCAATCCATGTCTTACAAACAAGATTTATTTTGGCAAGAAATTCAAACTCATTATCCCGAGCAATATAGAATTACCGATGATTTTTTTCCGTCCGAATATTATCTCACAACGAACAAAATTAAAATTCATATAGACCATTATAAAAAAATATCATCTGCCGCATCTACTCCGCCGATTCCGATAAGGGCGAAAATAATCATGTTTCACGATATCGGCACAAACGGAAGGTTGATGTCTTGCTTTGCCGCGTCGTTAAAAAATCACAACATAGAAATTATTTGTCCCGATTTACCGATATTCGGGCATACCGATTACGAAAGAAATATCACATACGATTACTGGTTGCGTTGCGGTGAAGAAGTCATAAAACATTTTTATGATGACATTCCGATTTTTTTATGCGGATTCGGAATCAGCGGAATGTTATGTTATCAAATCGCGTGCAATTTAAAATCAAAAAAAATTGAGGGAATTATCGCCACAAATTTAATCGACTACAGAAATCCCGAGTTAAAAAAGAATAGCGTTCGCAAAAAATTTCTTTCCAAAACGGGCAAGCTGATTAAAAATAATAAAACGCAATTTTTAAATTCAGCAAAACTCCCAATAAGTTCAGTATTTAATTTGGACAATTTTACTAATAACGACGAGTTGAAAAATTTGCTTTCAAAAGATAAATTCTCTTGGGATTGCAATATCGAAATCGGATTCTTAAAAACTTTATTGAATTTCGATATTAAAGTGGAGGCGAGCGAGTTTGAAAAATGCCCGATTTTACTGCTCCACCCACAAAACGATAATTTCACGGATATAAATTTAAGTAAGCTTTTTTATGATAAAATCGAATGTCAAAAGGAATGTTACATCTTAGAAAACGGCAGTCATTATCCCACGGAAGAAAAAGCTTTGGTGCAATTTGAAAAACGCGTAATCGAATTTATAGATGAGCGCGTTGATTTGAAACAAACAAATTTATAAAGTATCGATAACTTCATTAATTCTCACCATATATTTTAAAATTCCGTTTGTCGCTTATGTATTTTAGTGAGTTTTTAACCATATTATTCGATAAATATTTGTATAATAGGTCTGTTGACTTATATTTCATAAGACTGTAGAATCTACACAAGATGATTTATAGTTGGGCATCTTGTTGTTTCGCTTTTGTTTTCGGAACATTCAATACGCCTTTAGCTATGAAAAATAAAATACTTTCATTTAAGGAGGAAATTCTCTTGAAATCTTTAAACATTAGCATTGACACAATTGAAAAAGTTAGAATTTTTAACAGTATTGTTTCTGCATTAAAAGGTGACTGCGATTTGATTTCCGGTAGATATACCGTTGATGCAAAATCTATAATGGGTATTTACAGTTTGGATATCAGCCACCCGTTACGTTTGGATATTCACAACGACGCCGAATATGATGAAGCAGTTGTGGCATTAAAAGATTTTACAATCTAATAATTTTGGCTCTTTGTCAAGTGTTGGGGCGGGATTATCACAAACCCCGCTCCGATGTTGATATTGGAGCTTTTTTAATATTCTTTTATAATTCATCGGTTTTTGGGTATAGCAAACAAACCTCTTTGAACCAAAATTTTTTTTCAATCCAATATAACTTTTGCCAAAATATCCGCCAAAGGCTTGGCTGTATTTTTCGCTTCTTCCATCGTATTCGTCTGCGCGCCGACTTCTATCAAAAGCGATTTGCCTTTCATATGTAAAGAAAAGCGATACGGTTTCAAATAAACTTTGCGTGTAAAATTCGGATAAATCGCATTCGCCGTTAACTGCATATTAAAGCTGAATGCTAAATTTTCCGCTAAATTCGGATTCGGCAGACTCTCCAATTTTTGCAATTCATTATTTTTTAAAATTTTGCTCATTCCGTTTAAAAACATAACTTGCGCCGTCGGTTTCCCGTTAATTTCCGTCACAAGTTTTTTGCTTTCATCGATTCCGTCTCGGTGCATATCAATGACAATTTCTATCGAGGGATTCTCCACCAAAATTTTCAAAATGTCGCTTTCCATTCTCTCATAAGCGCCCAAAATTTGGCGTTTACCGTCCACTTTATCATATTCGTAATCAACATGAATAACATCGATATTATACGTCTGTTCCAAAACTTTTTTCAATTCCGCTCCCACTCCGTAAATCCCGTCCGTCAAAATATTTTCGTTGCTGTCTGCGTACATTTCGTTAATGTGCGTATGAAATATCAATATTTTAGGCTCGTGTACGGAATTATTTATTTTTAAATTCGTATTCAAAAATCTGTCAACATTAAAATCTTCTTCCGTAACAAGCGTACTCTCCTGAATATAAAATTTCGAGCGCAGATAATCAATATCTTTTAGTTTTTCAATATCATTTATCGTTAAAATTTCCTCTTTTGTAATATCCGAAAGCGTCGCTATTTTTGTGTCATCTTGAAAAATCACATTGTAAGTACCGATTATATCGTCAGAATAATTATTGCTCACTTCCAAAATATCTTCTTCGCTGTCCGTATTAACAAAAGTTTCAATCGTTTTATTTTCGATTTCGGGATATTCTTTCGCGTTAAATTTAAAAAGCATCTGCATATCCTTGCGGATATTCAAAAAAGGCAGGGTTTCATACAATAATACTTTTGTAAAAACGCCTTTTTCGTCTCTCATAAAAAGAATAATCATTATGACAATCGTTAAAATAATACTTTGCGAAATTTTCCCGACCCAATTAAAACGCCTGTTTTTATCCATTTGTACACTCCCCGATACTCAAAAAAATCACTCTAAAGTTTTTGTTACACATAAAAATTTATGATTTATTTCACATTAATATTCTTATTTTGTTTTGACTAAAAAATTTTTTTTGATATACTTGTAACTAAAGATATTCGGAAACCGCGACGGGTTAATACGGTTTTGGTTTGCTTGTTCGGTTTTCCGAATATGTCTTTGTTAAAAAATTATTTTTGGGAGGATTTTTCATAATGGATATTTCTTTTGAAATCGAAAGGCTTGTAAATTATGCGATACAAAAACAACTCATAAAACCGAGCGACGAAACTTATATACGAAACATTTTTTTAGATATGTTTAAAGTCAATACATCGCAATTTCCGAAAAGTTTTAATGAGATTTCCGAACTCTTCGGAATCGCAGATTCTCCGACGGAAATTTTGGATAATATATTGGATTATTGCGCCCGCAACGAAATATTAAAAAATGATACGATAACGGAGCGCGATTTATTTGACAGCAAGATAATGGGCGTGTTGCTTGATAAACCCTCTCAAGTTAATAATAAATTTTATTCGCTTTATAAAGATGACAAGAAAAAAGCCACCGATTATTTTTATAATTTCGCAATCGATTCAAATTACATAAGAATGGACAGAATTAATAAAAATCTGTATTGGGTTGATGACGTTGAATATGGCGAATTGGAAATAACAATCAACCTTTCCAAACCCGAAAAAAATCCCAAAGATATCGAGAAAGCGAAATCTCTGCCGCAAACGGGTTATCCGAAATGTTTATTGTGCAGAGAAAACGAGGGTTTCGCAGGGAATTTAAATCACCCCGCGAGACAAAATTTAAGATTAATAAATTTGGAATTAAATAATAAATCGTGGTTTTTGCAATATTCACCGTATATTTATTATAACGAGCATTGTATTGTGATTAACGAAAATCACACGCCGATGGAAATTAATAAAAATACTTTCATAAATTTTATTGAGTTTCTGGACTTTTTACCGCATTATTTCATCGGCTCGAATACAGATATTCCGATTGTCGGCGGTTCTATTTTATCGCATGACCACTATCAGGGCGGACGACACGTTTTCCCTCTCGAAAAAGCGCCTGCGTATGAAAAATACAACGCACCGAATCGCGATATAAATATTTCTTTAATAAAATGGCCGATGTCCGTAATTCGTATTTCAAGCAAAAATAAAGATGAAATGATTAATCTTTCCGAATTTATTTTGAATGAATGGAAAAATTATTCCGATATCGAAGCGGATATTATTTCGCACACAAACGAAACACGCCACAACGCGATTACACCAATCGGACGAATAAATAAAAACGGAGAATACGAATTTGATTTGGTTTTGCGAAATAACAGAACCACAGAGGAATTTGAACTCGGAATTTTTCACCCGCACGAAAATTTGCATCACATAAAAAAAGAAAATATCGGGCTTATCGAGGTTATGGGGCTTGCGATTCTGCCCGAAAGACTTTTGTATGAATTAGATGAAATCGAAAATATTATAAGCGGTATGAGTACGACGGAACTTTCCAAAATCGATAATGAAAATTGCCCGCTTTCAAAGCATAATCATTGGATTGTTTATCTAATTGAAAAATACGGTTTTGATAATACAAAAAAAGAAGCGAAAGAAATTATAAAAAAAGAAACTTCCATAAAATTTTGGAACGTGTTAAAAGACGCGGGAGTTTTTAAAGATACGGAAAAAGGAAAATCGCAATTTGCCAAGTTTGTTGACAGTTTGGGATTTACAAAACTTTAAACAATAAAGCTGTTCAGGTTTCCGAACAGGTATAATAAAAAAAGACCTTGCGAGAAGAAAGCTTTATAAATTCTCTCAAGGTCTTTTTTATATTATAGTTATATTTTTACTCCGGTTTAGTATTGTCTTCCGGAATGATAAGATTCAAAAGAAATACAACTAAGAAAGATAAAACGATTTCTGAACCAAAAATATTTTGAATTGTCGGCGAAAAATACGCCAATGAACCGACAGTGGCTTTTACACCGACACCGAGTGCAAGCGAAATACCGACTATCATTTTATTTCTATAATTCAAAGGTTGTTCACAAATTAATTCGATACCGGACATCGTTATCGCCGCAAAAACCGTAATTGTCGCGCCACCGATAACAGGATAAGGAATCGTAGTCATAAGTGCGCCGATTTTC
>JGI994J12354_10000801_pt1 | contig 31803 bp, 34 predicted proteins | sample IntmicLarv3ML3BL_FD_12354 | JGI IMG/M metagenome (IMG submission 12354) | reverse complement strand
GACTTTCTGCTGGCCTGTGAATGGCTCGCCGTTGTGATACAGCATGCCAAGCCGCCATTCGAAAGCCGCGCATGCGTCCATGTCGGTTTGCTCTTCAAGATAAGCAAGGAGCGCCCGTGCGTTCCGATTTCCGCTTTTTTCCGCCTGGAGGAGCATCTGTTTCGCCACGGCCGGGCTTTTTTCAACCCCATTGCCCGTGTGATAGCATATGGCAAGCTTCATCTTAGCCACTGCGTAATCGGGATATTGCGTCGTGACGGCTCGCAAGAATGCCGCTGCGTTTGAAGGCGATTTTTTCACAAGCGTGCCTTGCTGGCACAGGTACGACAGCCATTCGGCGGAGGCGGCATAGTGATGCGTCTTCCATGCGTCCTGCATCAAATCCAAAGCGCGGCGTACATCCTTTGTCACGCCGAGGCCGTACAGATGCAGAATAGCCAGGTTGTGCGCGCAGCCCGGGTCGCCCTTCTGCGCACCCAATTCCCAAAGCTTCTCCGAATTACCGTCGGTGGTGGTCATCCGATACATATAGCCTAGTGTTCGAAGGGTAGGCGGACACTCGATTGTCCTGCATGTTTGGTTATAACGGGTGAATGCTTCCGACAAAGCGTCGCTGCGGATATCCATATGAACCAAGCGCCGTTCGGCCTCCCAATTGCGTGCCGCCGCCGCGCGGCTGAACCAATCCTCCGCGGTTCGATAATCGCCGTCTCGGAGAGACAGAACAGCGTATTCCAACGCACCCTTCGCCTCGCAGGGCAGCGTCATGTCATAACAATCCTCGAGGGAAAAACCCTGTTGGCAAAACACCATGGAAGCAACGGCTTGCCGCGGTAATGGACGCGCCCTCTTGTCCGCAGCCTGTTGCAGAACACTTGCGAATTGCGTAAGGGGAAGCTTCCGCGCGCTTTCATCCGCCGCTTTCGTCTCCGAATCCTTCGGCGCGGCCGTGTGCATGCCGGAAGCCCCGTCAAGAATACGTTGAATTGTGTGAAGCAAAAGAGCGCTGACATCCGCGTCCATGAACTCCTGCTCCGTCATAAAAGCGTAAGCGTTTTTGAACGCGTATGCGCGGTCGGCCTCCGTTTGCGCGGTGGATTGCCATAATGCGGTGACATAACCCTTCGCGGCGATTTTTTGGAACGCGTTGTACTCCCGGCGCGCATCCGGCATAAAATCCCGCAGCAGGTTTACCGCTATCTGCGCGTTGTTATGGAAAATATCACCGCCGCCGTATTGCATCGCCTCGAGCAGCGCTGCGTACAGCCGTTTGTCGTCAAAGGAATTGCGCATTGTCGTTGTTCATCCTTTCGCCCGGGAATCCGGGTACCTTACTTTTGTACATACAATTTCGCAAGCGTTTTCGACGCGAGTGTATTGCCTAGGTCACTTGCTTTTTGAAATAGCGGTTCTGCGGTATCCATATCTATTTCTATACCTAAGCCCATGAAATAATGAACGGCGAGCGCCATGATGACATCCCGGTCGGCGGGGCACAAAGCATATACTTCTTGCCGGTAGCGGAACGCGGTTTCAAATGATTCTTCCACATCCTGCCCTGCTTGATACAACTCAGCCAAGTTAGCGCCTGATAGTGCGAATTGCATCGAAAACGCATGTTCATACAAAGCCAAGGCACGCGGGATGTCTTTCTCAATGCCGATGCCTCTTAGATATGTACGGGCGAGATTGTGCTCGCAGCCGGGGTCGCCCAGTTGGATTCCGATTTGAAAGAGCTGTACCGCCCAATCGGTGTTCCGAAGATTGCCGGCGCGCTCTTCTTGTAAAATGTACCCCATGGTACGCAGCGCGGGAACGAAGCCGCCGGCAAACAACACGGCGACAGATTCGAACGCTTCCTGCACCTGTCCTCTTTCGAAACGCATCAGCGCCAGTTGCCGCGCCGATTCTTTATCTCCCCGCGCTACAGCGCGGGTGAACATGGTTTCCGCTTCCTTCGCATTCGCCGCAACGCCGCGGCCATCTCGGAAGCGGATACCCATGGAGCGCAGCGCCACCGCGTCGCCGGTGAGTGCCAAATACCGGCAATCGTCATGGGACATGCTCTGGTAGCGCCTTATCCGTTCCGCCTCTTCCCGGTAGTGGGTCATGTCGCCCGGCGTTATACCTGCGGGTTCCGTCACGGACGACGGCTCGACATCTGGTTTCTTTCCCGCACCGTCGGCGGATGCATCCAGAACCTTGCAAATCGTTTGAAGGAGAATATTACAAATCTCGGGGTTCACATATTCCTGCTCCGTCATATACTTGTACGCGTGCTTGAATGCGTATGCCCGCTCGGATGCGGCCTGTCCTGTGGCCTGCCAAAGTGCTGTGATATGGCCGTTTTCCGCAAGCTTACGGAATGTGTTGAATTCACCGGTGGCGTCCGGCATAATATCTCGCAGGAGGTTGACGGCGATGATTGCGCTGTTGTCGAAAATAGCCGCGCCGCCGTATTGTATGGCTTCCGTCAGGGCAATATACAGCTTGTCATCGTCAAACGAACCCATTTCCAACCTCCTCCTCATGCGTTATCATTCAAACAAACCATCCCAAAACGAGGCAAAATCCTGCGCCACAACATGCGAGGCAAGCTCGTTCTCGTCGATATAGACGACCTGCGCTCCGGACAGGCAGTAATAGCCCGAGCCGGAATCAGACGCAAAGGGAATCAGCCTGCCGCGGCTGCGCTTGAAGAAAAATTCAAACACATCGTACACGGTTTCAGGGTCGTCCGGGTTATACGACAGCAGCATTTTCACATCCCGCTCCCCCAGGCCGGGCACCGCGCAGCGGTCAGGCTTGGGGAAGGCAGCGTTGTGCGCGATGATAAGCTGCCGGAGGGAATCCGGCAAAGTGAAGCCGTATTGTGTCTCCAGCGCGTCAATCGCTTGCGTGTTTTCCAACGGGCTGTCAAGCCTCCAGTTAATATTTGCCACGGTATCCTCTCCTTTTTGTTACCGGCACCATAACGCGCCGCCGGCTGTGTGTGACGCGCCGTTCATGGCGGCATTGTGCGATTTTTTACTCACGAGCTGCATACGTCCTTCATGCTGATGATGGTGCCAGGTGAACCCGGCGGGGGTTTCCCCCGCTTCGATGTGCATCAATTGTAACGCACTAAACTGGTTCCGCAGAGCGGGGGCCGCAGCCACGGCTGCTTTCAGCTCTTTGTTGCAATATGCGAATTGCTCCGAATATTTATTGCCGGTGGCCGACCACATAGATTTTTCCATAACCGGCGGTTCGAAAAGGGAGTCGAAAATGGGGAAAACGCCCTCGATTGTGACCCCGCATATCGTGAACCTGTCGCGTTGGAAATACACGCCGGCCGGATGCATCTGCCCCTCCAGCATACAATTGTTTGTTTTGTAATGAATGGCACCGTCATCGGCTATGGTGCATTTGTGTGCGATGGTGGACAGCTCCCATTCTGTTGTCTGCGCGAGCTGGGCGGTTTCATCCGCGGTCAGTGCCCGCGTGCCCGCCATTGCCGTGTTCAGGCTGCTGCCAGCCGTACCGCTTGCGCCGTGAGTGATGCACCGCTTTGCGCGGGTGAGCGTGTCAATGTAGGTAGTAAAAAATGCGTCACTTTGTTGCAAATGTTTTTGCATGGCCGCCAATACATTTGTGCGGTTGTCGTCCCGTGCGCGGACGAAATTGTCAAACTCTTCCACTGCGTTTTCGGCGGATTCGACATCCCGTTCCGCACACTCTAGCCGTTCCTCGCAGTCCTCGCTGTATTCATAATAGAAATCGGAAACAACCATCGGTTCGGATTCCTCGCTGCGGGTGGCGTTGAATTCGCTGGCGGAACGGACGGCGTTCTCCAGCGCTTCGCGGCTGGCAGCGGCGCTCTCCCGCGCCTGCGCACGGGCATCCAGTGCGGTTTGCAACTTTTCCTGCAATGCCTGCCGGATGGGGTCAATCAAATCGTCCTTATCGTGCGCGTCCTTCTCAAGTTGGCCGTACACGGTTGGAATGTCTGCTTGAAACCGTGAAAGCGCGTCAAATTCCGCATATACCGAAGCCATGAGGCATCCTCCCGTTTAGTAGCTTATTAAATATATGTATCGCTTTCTTCAATGAGGGTTGCCGATACAATAATGTTATCGGCCAGATTCTCCGCAATCATGGTGCTGGCACGCATGTCCTCTACGAAGCCCATGAGCAAACGCAGCGCATCCTGCCCGGTTTTATCCTGCATCATATCACTTGCGTCTGAGCAGGCGTTCGCCAAATGCCCTGTGATGAAGTGCATGTCACAGGAGAATTGCGTCAGGCTGTCGCTGAAGCGCCGCATGGCGTCCGAATCTCTGTGAATCGTATTGCTCATGTCCTATCACCCCGCGCGGTTTGTTTATTTGCCCTGTTCCAATAGATGCGCGTATGCCACAAGCTGCTCAGCTACGGTGAAAAATGATTCCAACGAATCGCCAAGACCTTTGCTCACTTTGCCGACATACCCTTTTACGTCTTCAATGCTATCGTCCAGAAACGTGCTCTCGAGCTTTTTTAGCTCTGCGTCAAGCTCGCCGACGAGGTTCGCGATATCCTTCGAATCCTTCAAAACATTTTTCGCCAAATCTCTAACGGTTTTAGGGTCGGTATATTTCATATATCATTCTCCTCTCAGTCTATCGATGGAATGTAAAATCTTCGGCATCTGCGATAAAAACACCTTTCTTCTTTTGTGCCACGCCAAACTCTTCGGTATCCGGGAGCTCCCCTACAATCAGCCGAAGCAAATCTTCTAAAATTTCAAACGCGCCTTGTGCACTTTCGTCTTTCATGTTGTCCTTCGCATCTTCAACGTGCGCGAGTGTTGTCTGGCACAGTGCCAGCATATCTTCTGAAAATGTGCTGAGATACTCGCCGAATGCGATTTGCGCTGCTGCCTCTCTCTCAATATGTTCGTCTGCCATTTGTGTTTCCCCTTTCATATTTTGAATGATGGTTATGGGAGCAGATACGGGCGGAAGCAGGTTTCCTTGCCGCCCATGCTTTCGTACACGGCGCTGATGGTGTCGCCGCTTTCAATGATGCTGCGCATGACTTTGTTTCTCGAAAACATCAGCGCAGATTCCTCCGTGGGCATACGCAGCGCGATGCGGTGGTGGAAATTTCCCTCCAGCTTGACCGTGCGCATACCTTTGAGGGAGGCCGTACCGCCCAGCACGACCATTGTATGGATACCAAGCTTCCAGCCGTTGGCAATAAGCTTGCCCAAGTCCTGCGTCGCGTTGTAGCCGCTAATTTCGCCGCCGCTTTCCCCGGCATACAGCGGTGGTATGGTTTTCGTCACGGTATCGTCCGTATCGGTAAATAGACCCAGCGCTTTCATTTTCGCTTCAATAGATGCGACGGTATTGCTGGTTACGGTTGGCTCGGTTTCTGTTTCGCCTGGAACCGGGGTGGGTTTCGGTTTTGTTTGGTCAAGCCGTTCCGTCAACCGGTTGAAAGCATCATTGTTACTGCTTTGTACCGGTGCGGGTGCGGATACCGTCCAGGCGGCGCGCTGCGTCAGCGTACTCGCGTCCATCTGCGCGTATATTTCATTCAAGCCGACGGCAATGACGAAGGTTTTGTCCGTTTCGTCCGGTTCATCGAAATCGTCGTCCGTATCCATTGCGTCCAGCGCGTTCGCACTTTCTCCGATGAATTTGCATATATCCGCAAATTTCGTATATACCGTCGCGTTAGGGAAGGCTGTAAAGAATTCCTTGTTTTTGCGGAACAGGGATTCATTGCGTGCCACGAGAAGCACCACGCGATACCCGTAACGCACCGCGCAGTGCGCCGATGCACGGATAAGCGCCAGACGCGTGTCCATATCACTGCCGGCAAGGAGTATATTTTCGCCCAAATCGTTGTGCAGGTTGAAATACTGGCAGGGCTTCAACCCCAGCGGCGTCCCGATATAGAAGCGGTCGCCCTCATCGGTCGTGGGCGGTGAGGCGGCCTCAAAGCGCTTGATGATGTCCAAATCCATCGGCATACGCTTTGCGCCGCAGAAGAAAGTCTGCTCATGCTTCGTCTGTCCATCCCGTGCGCAAACGGCGGCAATCGCCGCGACGCGATCGCTTGTGTTGCAATAAATTGCACGGGCGGATTCATACACGACTTCGTTTTGCAACGCGGTACCGCCGGAGGCAACTTTCTGTTCGAATTTGTAAATCAGCCCGCCTTCCACGCTGGAGGCGGCTTCCGTGATGCGCTTATTCAACTCTTCTGTCATGGAGGCGGAGGGGATGTTTAATGTTTCCTTGACCTCGCTCGGTTCGTTCCGCATGGCGATACGCACCGCCATCATACGCTTCGCCTTGTCGGATAAGCCCTTCAACCCGTCGGACACCATCTGGTCACAGAACAGGAGCACAATACCGGCGCTGCGCGCTTCAGAGATGATGTTTTCCAATTTAATCTTATATTCTGCGTTTTCAACAGCCGCTTGTGACAGGCGATGGAATTCGTCCACAACAATCAACAAGCGCGGCAGTTCATACCCCAGCGCACGGTACTCCCGGTAATCTGCGCAGCGTTGGAAAAACAACGCCGTGCGGCGCGCCAGCTCCGCCTCGATTTCATCAATCAAGCTGTAGCTGATTTCGCTGGATTTGTCTGCCAGAATGAAGCGCACATGCGGCGGGCAGTTGTTGATGTAGAAGGAAAACTCCGTCTCTTTGTAATCCGCCAGCCACAGCTCCAGCTCCGACGGGGCATAATGCATGACGGCGCTGGTAATCAGCATGTGCAGCAACGTTGTTTTACCGGAGCCGATATACCCGCTGATGAGGCCGTAGGCCGCGTGGTCATACCCGATTTCCAAATCACATATGCCGCCGCCCTCACGCACGGCAAAAGGGATATTCAACCCCTTCGTCGCGCTGCGCAGCGGGGGCAGGTTGGTGTGGTTGAAGAAAGTGGAAAAGTTATTTTCCAACGGCGGCTTGTAGTTATATAGCGTGTTGATGCCTTCAAAGAATGCGTTGGGTACATTGCACTCCACCGGGCGGTACATATACCGCCCCGGCTTCATGTCGATTGTGGCACCGTTCACCCCGACGGTGAGCTGCTTGAACGCGCCATGGATGAGCTGGAGAACCGCCATGGTGTTGTTTTCCGCTTTGTCGCTGCTCTTGCGGGAAATGATTTTTTGCCTTATCAATCATCACGCCCAGCGCGGCGAGCGCCTGCGAGTCAAAGCCGCAAGGAAAATCATGTATCACCACGACCTGATAAGGTATGCGCTTGTCTTTATATTTCGAATTATACTCATCAATGGATGACAAGCCCGCGCGCGTCAACTCGCCGAGGGTATTGTCCACATGTTTGTTTAGCGCCTGCATTTGTGTGCTGATGTCCTGGTTCGTCAGGTAATAGCCGCACACACCGCAGCTTCCCGGCCCGGCAAGGTGCATCAGGTTCCCGAGACTGGTGCCGCGGTTCACGGGGTCGATAAAAGAAACACTGAGCGACTTCGGCGGCATGAAGCGGAGCATTCGCATGACAATCGTACGGAATACGGTGGCAATCTGCTCGACATTGGGCGCGTCCGTGTGCGCGTAAAGCAACAACGGGTCGTCCATCTGCACGGACAGGGGTATGGGGAAGCCGCACGTTTTATCGGTAAAAAAGCCGACTTTCCGCAGGGTTTCCACTTCGCCCGCAGTCTTTGCGGCGTCGGGCAGCGCGTACAATATTTGCCCCAGCAGTAGCTCGGACGGTAGTGTTTTGGAAGGCGTGTATTGCTGCCAGCCGTCACTGTCCGCCCCCAGAGAGCCGACGGCGGCGTTCAGCATCGCAAACACGGCGGCCACCTTTTGGCTTTTGCAAAGCGCTTCTTCTTCCCTCGCCAATGTCTGTACTGCCTGCGCGTGGCGGGTGTTTTCCGTCGCCACAGCGGCCTGGCATTGCGTTTTTAGGAATGCGGTTTTTTTATCCCTCGCCTGTACAACCGTGTCGTTTTTACCGCTGCACCGCTTTTTTTCCGCCGCGAGGTTTTCCGCCAGGTATTGTTTCGCGCCGTCAATCTGCGCGTACAGCGCCGCGGACATTTCTTTGTTGCTCCGGTATTTGCCGAGGGAGAACCATTTTTTAATAAAGGCAAGCAAGCCTGTTTCCCGAATCATTTGCAACAGCTCATTCGCTTCGTCTTCGTTAAACTTGACCGGGGCAAGCGCAATGCTTGGATCGCGTGGATACCGCAAATTCATATCCCGCTCAAAAACGGCAAGCGTAGACGCGTTGCCGAGGATGGTCCGTTCAATAGCGGTATAAGACAATGTGTTTTGCGCCATTTCATCAGCGGCGGATTTCTCTGCATTTTGTATGGCGCTTGCGGCATCGGATGCAAGCTTGGCTATATGTCGCTTGTTTCCTTCCTTTTCGCTGTTCATTGCCTTCCGAAGCTTGGTGACGGACGCAACAAGACCGTCGATTTCCTGCATCAATTGGTTGGTAACGCTCATGCTTTCCCCCTTGCCATGCGTGCCCGCATCATTTCAAATAGGTATCTGCGTAATTTTGCAATCGATTATTATACGAGTAAATGCTGTCCATTTCTTCTAACATTTGCAACAAAATCTTTTGACTGTACTGGTTCTTCGCGTGTGCGCTCCATTTCGGGGAAAGCTCCTCCCACAGCGCGTAGATGACATCAGTTGTTTTATTGTCGGTAGCCATGGCTATTCCCCCTTACTTTAGCAAGATAGTTTCAGATTCCGGTTTGTTTGCGGTGAAGTCCGACGCGCAGACCGGATACACGTGCCGGTTCCATTCGTGGTTGTGCGAAAAGGATTGGTCACTCCGCAGAAAAAATTGCGTACTGCAACCGCTGGATTTTTCAGCCGCGGCGCTGGCCTGCGTGACATCAACATGGTAACATTGCCCCGTAAGCATCACGATGTTCCACGCGTGCGGCTCTTTTGCTTCCGCCATTTGCGTATGACCGCAAACGATTATGCAGTGCAGCCCGGCATTGTCGCACAGGAGTTGGAATGCACGTGCATAGCCATCACAGACGCAGGCACTGTTGAGCAGCGCACCCACGATGGTATGAATCTCGCACCGGGAACGCGGGTTCGGCAGACCGCGGTGATAGGCAATGTTGTCAACCAGGAATTGATACAGATAAGCCAGCCGCGTCCCGTCAGACGGATATGCCTGCGCAGCGTGCAGTATATCTGTTGTGCGCCGTTTCAGCTTTGCGGAAAGGCAAGTATATTCTGTTGGCGTATATATGCTTTCCGTGCCGATTGTGACGGCCGCACCGTTGCGACGATACATGAATTGCGTGGTTTCCAGATGAAACAACTGCGGATTGTCGTCGATGATTGCTTGTACGATGTCGTGGACGTCCGTGCCGTCAGGTGTTGTGTAGCCCGCGCCGGGGCAGGAGATCATAGCGATGCTGCGACCCTGTGACCATTTGTTGTATATCTGCCGGTACACGCCTTGGTCCCCGGGGCGGAGCTGTGCAAAACGGTAGCGCGTATGCAGCTTACAAGTCCCCATCGGTTGCGTCGGGCTCGGTGCCGTCTGTGCTGTCCATATTGTCTGCCGGTATGTCCGGTGTAGGTTTGGATTCGGCATCGTTGTCGTCGGTAATGGTATCGACTTGCAGCGCGGCCAACTCGTCGGCGTATTGTTGGACGTCCGCCTGTAAGCTGACGATTTCGTCCATTGTTTTGGTCAGCAATGTTTGGAGCTGGTCGGCTGTTTCCGCCGGGGTTTCCGGTTGCTCCCGGAATATACGCTGTCCGAATGCATTTTCACTCTGCCGTAAAGCGGCCAGCTTTTTCTTGATGTCCGCTTGCGTCTGCTGCGTCCGTGTGAGCCGCTTCTCCGCTTCTTTCAACTTCCGTACGCCAATTAACCGTTCGCGTTCCAATGCGGCTTTCTTCTGTTCTTCCTGCCGTTCGATGCTGCTTGCGCGTAAGACGACTTCGACAAAGCGGAGCACATCGCGGCTGACGATCCCGGCGATGGATACATCGTCGCCGCTGCCCCGCTCGGTCAGCTTTGGCAAGAAACCGGCCATTTCTGCGGCGGCGGCATCCATACCGTTGTCAATCACTTCAAGGCAAAAGCTGCGGTATAAGTGGAACAGTTCCGCCTCGGCGGCATAGGAATCGTCCACGCCGTCGCTTCCGATAAACACGGCGGCAGGCGGGTTGGCGGTGTATACCCAGCGGAATTCCTCAATCGAATCGGCATCACATAAGGAGGTGCAAACATTGAAGCTGCACCGGTCATTCCAGGGGATGGGCTTATCCATCCGCCCGTCCGGCCAAAGTGCGACGCATTCGCCGTCGCCGTTACGGATGCCGATAAAGAAATCCGCCGTGACAATTGCGATAAGCAAAGTGGCGCCGTAAGCATGCTCACAGCGCTGTCCTGCGCGGTACCGCGCGGCGTATGTGTCGGAAACCGTTTCTAGCTCCTCCTCCGTAAAGGGGGAATCGGCCACATCGCTATCCACAAGTGTATTCCAGCGGAGGAGGATGTTACTGCAAAGCCTGTACAGGATTTGCTCCCGCGCCGCAACGTTTTCCAGCGCGGCAATATCAATTTGTTCCAAAAACGCACACACGGCATCCGTGGCGGCCTTGCAGGCGAAGCGAGAACCTCTGTCGCTCCGCACGAAGTCCGCGCTGCCGTGGCCGTCGGAAACAATGGCAATCGTATACGCTTCTCCCTTTACGTATGCGGAAAAATCCTGACACACCTTACCGCCGGTGATATGGTTTTGCCCGATACGGGTGTGTGCAAAAGCGTGGTAATCTTGCAATGTTGCACCTCCCATCACAATCGTGCCGCAACGCCTACCAGACACCCCAAGGATTTTTAGCGGACGGGTCGCTGGGTGCTGATACGGTGCTGCCGGGCACGGCAATACTGCCGCTTGTGTCGTTCACTACAGTCCCCTGCACGGCGTCGATGGCGTTTTGGGTGGCAATGCTTTCGTCATTGTCGCCTTGGCCGGAGGTTTTGCTGCGGCTTTGGATGGTGGACGCGATGACGACGAGGCGGTTCAACAGCTTTTTTAACGTTTCGCGGTCGTCCTTGACAAGCACAACCGTCTCCGGGGAGCCGGTGAACGCGCTCATGACGCTCATATCGGCATCCGCGACAGCGACGGCGATTTTCATAGCGTTCTTGAACCAGTTGTTCTTGCGCAACGCTGCCAAGCCTGCCTCCCAATTATCCGTGGGTGCACCGTCGCTCAGCAAAATAATCGCCGGGGCAAAGGAGCCTGTGCTGCTGGCTAAGAATTGCATACGGGACAGTTTGCTTTCCAGCTCCAGAAACGCGGCACCCATTTCTGTTACGCCGCTCGCAGTCAGGTCGTTCCAGAAAAATGTGTCAAGCGATTCGGCCCCGTTCGTTACCCATTTGCAACCGGTGGAAAATTCCAGCACGGCAATGCGGATTTCCGCATCGGCATTTTCATCGGAAACCTCACGGAGCAGTGGCTGCATTTCTTCAATCGCGGCGTTGACCTGTGCGATACGTCCGTTTACGGTCATGCTGCCCGAGGAATCCACGAGCAAGAACAAAGTCATCACTCTCCGCGGCAGAACGTCAGTGTTGTCTAATGGCATGGTTAAATCCTCCTCATATGTTTATCGTGTTATGCTTCGATACATGTGTTAAATAATTTCGAAGGAACCGTTGCCCGTATCAGCGCGAATCCCTGTTTTCACCGGGCAAACCTCATCGGGTGCAAGGTTCCGTTGCTCTCCTGTGGAGGTGATGCAGCGCCAGGTTTCCTTCGAAGCATTGCGGATGCCGTAGACCTTCGGGTCGTTCGGGGCTGCGATGATTTCCGCAACGGGCTCAATGGCAACATCGTCGCCGCAGTTGCTGAGCTGTCCACGCAATATTTTTGCGCCGGGATACGCGGGCATTGTGTACCGCGCAAGCTTGAGTGAGTTCGCGACCGGCAAGGGCTTTCCGCAGACGGAGCAGACGTATTTTTCTTCGTTTACAAATTCTTGGTTGCCGCAGGGGCAGGGCACAATGCTGCTGCGGAAGCGGGAGAGGATGTCCACCCACTCGCGCTCAATCACACGCGGGCCGCCGTATATGCCATTGGTGCAAGTCATGGAAGCCTTGGTGAAGGCTTTGATAAACGCGTCTTGTAAATAAACCGGCAGGCAGGGCCACATGTTGATGGCATTCGTATGCACACCGCGGATGGGACGGTTTGTATCGTTTTGCGGGTCGAAAATGAAAACGGGATTGCTTCCGTATATAATTTTCTCAATCGACGGGGTCAAGCAGGGCGGCGTGGCACCGGCACCCTCCAGCGGATGCGATTTACATAACAAAAGGAACAGAATCAACGCCAAAGAGAAGCGGTCGCTGGCCTTGTCCGGCAGTTTTTGCCCCAGCACCACCTCGGGTGCCATATAGCGGCTTTTGCCGACGACACCGGTGTTGAAGCCCGGATAAGACACATTGTCATTGTCACAAATCAATAGGTCGCCCGTTTTCGGATTGATGAAAAAGTTGCCGTCATTCAAATCCTGGTAGCTGAACCCGTCGTTGTGCATGATGCGGAAGGCGTTGACGATATGCAGCATCGCATCCGCGCACACTTGAAAGGAAGCGAATTTTTGCTTCAACAGGAAGCGCGTCATGACGATGTATTCCGGCGGGCGAAGCTCCATAATATACCCGATGGAGCCATTTGACGGCTCAGTCACATCCAGCGGCCACAGGAAGCATTCGTGAGGCGTTCCGTGTGCGATGTTGTTGCGCAGGTTCTCTAAAAATTGCTTTTGACGGCCGGGGAAGACGTTTTCATGGTACCATTTCAACGCCATCGGCCGCCCATCGTAATCGACCTTATACACGGTACCCTGCCCGCCCTCACCCAATTCCTGCAAGACCGTCAGGGAACGGCAGCGTTCCGTTTTCAAGGTTGTGTTGATTGGTAATTTGGCCAAGAAAAGCACCTCCGTATGACTTTATAATGGAAATATTGTATCATACGCACTTTTATAAATCAACAAAATTCCGACATATTCAGGCCGTTCGCACATGTGGAAAGGCAGCAAAAAGAAGAGCCCGCGCATTTGCGCGGGCTCTTCTTTGCCTGTATTTATGCCTTGTTGGCCGAGCCGAAAAGCTCAATTTTTTCTTTGACTGTCTGCTTGATTGCATCCGTACCGGGGGCGAGCAGCTTGCGCGGGTCAAAGCCCTTGCCTGCCTGGTCCTTACCCGCCTCTATGTACTTACGCGTCGCCGCGGCAAAGGTGAGCTGGCATTCCGTATTCACGTTGATTTTCGACACGCCGAGGGAGATGGCTTTCTTTATCATATCCTCCGGGATGCCCGTGCCGCCGTGCAGCACAAGCGGGATACCGTCTGTCGCCTTATTGATGTCTGCCAATGCTTCAAAGGCAAGCCCCTTCCAGTTGTCCGGGTATACACCGTGGATGTTGCCGATGCCCGCCGCCAGGAAGTCAATACCGAGTGACGCAATCGTTGCACATTCCTGTGCGTCCGCGATTTCGCCCGCGCCGACGACGCCGTCTTCCTCGCCGCCGATGCTGCCGACTTCCGCCTCGATGGACATGCCGTTGGCGTGCGCGAGCTTGGCCAGTTCCGTCGTCTTGGCGATGTTCTCATCCAGTGCGAAATGGCTGCCGTCGAACATGATGCTTGTGAAGCCCGCTTCCACGCACTTCATGCAGCCGTCGTAGGAACCGTGGTCGAGATGCAGCGCCACCGGCACTGTGATACCCAGCGAATCGTGCATTGCCGCGACCATCGCCGCGACTGTCTTGTAGCCTGTCATATACTTGCCTGCACCCTCGGACACGCCGAGAATCACAGGACTCTTCATTTCCTCCGCCTGCAACAGGACGGCCTTCGTCCACTCCAGGTTGTTGATGTTGAACTGTCCGACGGCATACTGTCCGTCGCGTGCTTTCTTGAGCATTTCCGCTGCGTTTACCAGCATTGTAAATTCCTCCTTTATTCTCATGCAAAAAATATCTACCGTATTATTTTACCTCATATTGATGTTTAGCGCAATCCAAAGTATAATATAATTATTAAGAAAGTATTTTAACTAGGAGGCATCTCATGGAAGGTTTGCAAATAGACGGCGTGCGCACAGGCGCGCGCGTACACTTCATAGGCGTTGGCGGCGTACATATGCGCGCCCATGCGGAGCAGTTGCATAACAGCGGATACATTGTCAGTGGCTCTGACCAATACGAGTCCGAAGCGACAGCGCACCTGCGGGACATCGGCGTAACGGTGTTCATCGGGCACGCGGCGGCGCAGGTCGCGGATAATACCGACCTTGTTGTGTATACCGCTGCTGTGCCGCAGGACAACCCGGAACTGATCGCCGCGCGTGCACAAAACATCCCCGTGATGGAACGTGCCGCGCTCTTGGGCGGCATTATGGAAAACTATGCACACCCCATATGCGTCGCGGGCACGCATGGTAAGACGACAGCGACATCTATGCTGGCGGAAATCTTTCTCGCGGCGGAGTTGGACCCGACCATCGCCGTGGGCGGCGTGCTGCCGAAAATCGGCGGCACGGTGCGAGATGGCGGGCGCGATGTGTTCGTTGTGGAGTCCTGTGAATACTGCGACGCGTTCTTGCAATTCCACCCGTATATCGGCATCGTTTTGAATGTGGAGTTCGACCATGCGGATTATTTTGCGGATTTGGATGCGTACTACCGCTCCTTCCGCCGGTTTGCGGAGTTGATTCCCGCAGAGGGCGCATTGGTCGTAAACGCCGATGTGGAGCGGCTGGCATATCTGACAAGCGGCCTTGCGTGCCGCGTGATTACGGTGGACGGCGCGGCGGCTGATTTCCGCGCGGAGGGCATCAAGTTTGACAAGCAGGGCTGTGCGCGGTTTGTTGTGACGCATAAAGGGGAGCGCATCGGCAAGATACAGCTCGAAGTGCCCGGACGGCACAATGTTGCGAATGCGCTGGCGGCGGTCGCCGCTGCGACGGATCTTGGCGTGCCTTTTTCGGACATTGCGGATGGGTTGAGTGATTTCGAGGGTGTGGGGCGCCGTGCAGAAATAAAGGGCGAAACACCGGCCGGCGCGACGGTGATGGACGATTATGCCCATCATCCGACGGAAATCCGCGCAGCGTTGGCTGCCATGCGGAACAGCGGCTACAACCGCGTTTGCTGCATTTTCCAACCGCACACGCGTACGCGCACACTGGCTTTGCTGGAAGAATTCACCGCCTGCTTCGATGAGGCGGATACAGTTGTGTTGCTGGATATTTACGAACCGGCCGGGCGGGAGGAGCATGACTGCCACATCTCCTCGGCAGATTTGGCGGCGCGCCTTGCGGCACGCGGTGTGAATGTGTATTATGCAAAAGAACGTACGAATGCGGTTGCGTTTGTTCATAAAAACTTTCTGCACAATGACCTGTGCATAACTATGGGGGCAGGGGACATCAGCGCATGGGGGAATGACTTGCTTTCCTGATTGTCAAGAGTGAGTTATCCACAGTTTCCACTGAATTATCAACAAATGCAAAATGGATTCGCGAATCAAGAAATAATCATACTGTTGGAATTGTACGACGGTTTAGGAATCCAGCAATGACGGGCTTGTGCGGCATATCGGTTTTTGTCAATGGCTTTACGAGAGTGAGAATAGACAAAGATTTTGGAGCAATCCCGGCAAAAAATCGTAAATAATGACAGAAATATGTTTCGCGTTTCCCACAGGGTTTCCCACAATGCGGAGGCGGATTGTGTATAAAACGCCTCTTGCCATGCGTATGTTTTCTGCTATAATAAGGAGACGTTCGCAATGAATACAGGGAAGCAGAGGGATAGCAATGGCATTTGTCACGCCCGAAAAACAGAATGACCGTTCGGTTACGCCGGTTCCAAACCGGTTTATAGATGAATTCTTGCCCCGCGCCAATCCGTCATACGTCAGCGTGTACTTGCTGGGGTATCGTCTGTTTGTGCATGGGGATACAGAGGTTACAAACCGCCGTCTGGCGGACACGCTGCATCTGCTCGCGTCCGACGTGCGCCGCGCGTGGGAGTATTGGGCGCAGGAAGGGCTTGTCCGGTTGCATCCGGCGGATGGGGAAGAGGCGGATATTGAATTTTTGCCGCTTATCCCGGCGGAATCCGCGCTCGTGCAAACACCGCGCGCCACCGTCGCGAAGGAGCGTCCGGATTACTCCGTTGAGGAGCTTACCGCGCACGCCGATGAGGACGAAGAGGTGCGACGGCTTTTTGCCGTGGCGGAAAAGCTATACGGTAAGGCGCTGCATTATTCGGAGTTGAACCTGTTGCTGGGCCTGCGGGATTGGCTGCGCCTCCCGACGCCGGTCATAGAGGTGCTGCTGGAATACTGTTTGTCAAACGGGCATAAAAACGGGCGGTATATTGAGAAGGTCGCGCTGGATTGGGCGGACAACGGCATCAACACGGTGGAGGCGGCGGAGGAGACAATCCGTTTGTTCAACGGGGACTACCGCGAGATTATGCGTGCCTTCGGGCAGAGCCGCCGCGACCCCACGCCGAAGGAAATCGAGTATATGAAAAAATGGCGGAAGGATTTCAGCATGCCGCTGGAATTGGTAACGGAAGCCTGCGACCGTACGATATTACAAACGGGGCAGGCGAAGTTTTCCTACGCGGATAAAATCCTGACGGAATGGTATGGTAAGAACGTGCGCACGAAGGAAGCTGTTGCGGCTTTGGAGGATGCGTTCCGCAAGGAAAAGGCCGAGGCGGCAGAGACGAAGGCGGCACAAGCCAAGACGGACAAGCCCGCCGCGCGTACGAAGAATCGCTTCAACAATTACACCGGCCGCAAATGGGATTATGAAATGCTGGAAAAGCTCGAGCGGGAGCGGCTGGAAAAAAGTTTAGAGGGATAAAGGAGTGAGTGGCTGTGGCGGGTTCCCGGCTGATGACGGAATTGCTGCGAGAATATGACCAGGAGCGCCAGGCTGCCCTGCGGAAGCGGGACGCGCGGCAGGCGGAAATGTACCGCAAGCTTCCGCGGTTGTATGAGATTGACCGCGCTCTCTCCGGCGGGGGAATTGCGCTGGCGAAGGCGATTTTGCATCGTGTGGACGCGGAGGCAATGGCGGAGAAGTGCCGTGCGGAATCGGCGGCGCTGCTGGCGGAGCGGGCGGAAATCTTGCAAAAAAGCGATTTTCCCGCAGATTATATCACGAATGTTTTCAAATGCGCGGCGTGCGAGGACACGGGATTTGTCGGACAAAAGAAATGTGCTTGCCTGACGCAGCGGCTTGTCGGCAAGTATTACGCACTGTCCAACCCGGGGCTTATGCCGGAATCGGAATGCTTCGACGCGTTTGACTTTACATTCTACAGTGAAGAAACAGACTCGAAAACAGGTATCTCCCCACGTGCGAATATGAAGCGCATTTGGGCGGCAAGTCAGAATTTCGTTTGCAATTTCGGCACGGATTTTGAAAACCTGCTCCTTCACGGGGAGACAGGCTTGGGGAAAACCTTCCTATGCAATTGCATCGCGCGAGACATGATGGACAGCGGGCGCACTGTGCTGTACACCACGGCGGCGCAGCTTTTCCAGATGGCGGAGCGGGCGCGCTTCCGCCGTGATGAGGACGATGCGCCGGACGAGTTTCTGGATTTATTGATGGATGTGGATTTGCTGATGATTGACGACCTCGGCACGGAGTTTTCAACCGTGCTTACCAGTGCGGAGCTGTTCCGTTTTGTAAACACGCGGTTGCTGCAACGCCGTCCAACGATTATTTCCACGAACCTCGCGCCGGCCGATTTGGAAACGCAGTACTCCGACCGTGTGATTTCGCGGCTCATTGGTGGGTACACGCGGCTGCATTTCTTTGGCGAGGACATTCGGATGCAAAAACGATACCGTCGGTAGCGGAGGATAAAGTATGCTGGATTTCGTGAAGGCACCGATTGCAACGCATATAAGACAAGCCGACAACATCCTGCGCATACGGCATCAACCGGACGGCGGCGGGCTGGGTGATTGCTGCTTTGCCGCGGATGCGGCGGGTGTGCATTGCTTCTACATATGGCGGGATGCGAGTTTGCCGGCGGATTGCCATGCGCCGGGGAATGAAACCGCCATCGGCCATAGTGTCGGGACGGAAATCGGAACGCTTGCCAAGGTTACGGATGCGTTCCGTCTAAGTGATGGTTGTCATGCGTGGGCACCGTCAGTGGTGCGGCATAACGGCCGCTGGATGATGTTCTACACGCATGTCACGGCGGCACTGTACCAGACCATTCGTATGGCAGTCAGTGACGATTTATACAACTGGACGATGTCGGAAGAAGATGGTATCGACTGCATCCGTTTCCCATGGGCGCGATCGCAGGCGGGCGGGTACACCAGTTGCCGCGACCCGTATGTGACCTGTTTTGGCGGCGTATGGCATTGCTATTACACGGTGCAGCTTGTTAACGGGAACGCGGGCATGGGTGTGGCCGTCAGCGATGACTTGCATATATGGCGGGATGTTGGTTCCTGTATGGAGCGGCCTTGGCAAAACGGGGAAGACGCGGGTACGGAGCTGTGTGAATCGCCCTGTGTGTTCGAAAAGGACGGCTTGTATTACCTCGTGTATAGCCATGGCATGGGGTTGAAATATGCCGTATCAGACAGCCCTGTTGATTTCAATCAATCGCTTGTGTATACGTTGGCGGCGGGTTGTGCGCCGGGTAAGGTACCGTATAATTTTGAGTTGTTGGATGTGGAAACGGGTTTGTTTGGCTATTTGTGCGGCGGGTACTATTCCTATGCCGCATTTGGTTTTGTAACAGTGAAAGATAAAACAATAACAGCGCACATGGGACTCTGACAACAAAGGAGCAGCTTGACAGCAAGGCAGAAAAGGAGAATTTGAAATGAAAAAATGGATGTTGAAAATGGCGGCGCTTGCGCTGACGCTGGTGCTATCATTTGGAATTGTTGCACAGGAGCCGGTGCGCGCGGCGGACGGCGCGGGGTTTGTGTTCTCGCAATACGCGGGGGAAAACTTTGTACTGCGCTTTGACGGGACGACGCTTGTGCTGGAAAATTTGCCGGATACGGCGCCGTTTCAATCTGTATTGCTCTATATCGTCAACCTGAACGGTACAAAGGTGAAGGAAGAGCTGCTTACGCGCGACGGAAACGGCCGTGCGGTATATGCCTTGAAGGGTATGTCAGACGGGGAGTACTATGTGGAGCTATTCACCGCGAACGGTGGTGTCAGCTACGGCTCCTATTGCATCGGGGATGATTTGCATATCCGGCTGGTGAACGGGTCTGTCACCTTGCAGCCTGCGGCGACGCTTTCACAGAATAAGCAGGCACAGGCCAACAAGCGGCAGGATATGCAGGCGCTTGCGTATTACACCACGGCAAGCCGCATGGTGCAAAGCACGGACGCGGCGATTGTACGGCTTTCGGAATCGCTGACGGCGGGGCTGACGGACGACTACGCAAAGGCGCTGGCGGTGCATGACTGGGTGGCGACCAATATTTGGTACGACAACGATGCAGTCAAGGCAGGCAAGCCGCCCGCGGCGGATGCGCTGACGACATTGAAGACCCGTACGGCGGTTTGCGAGGGGTATTCGAACCTGTATGTCGCATTGCTTCGCGCGGCGGACATTCCAGCACGCACGGTGACGGGCTACGGTATGACCGCGAGCCTGACAGGCGGTTGGACAAGTGAGCGGATGAAGGAAGAAAACCATGCGTGGAGCGAGGTGTATGTGGACGGGCGCTGGATGTTCGTGGACGTCACATGGAACTCGGCGAATTCGATAGAAAACGGAAAAAAAGTGAAGAGCGGCGGTGTATACAATTACCGCTATTTTGATACCACGGTGGAAGCGTATTCCATCGACCACCGCCTTGTGGATTATGGTGAGCGTTATGTCCCGGCGGTTTCCGCGCCCACAGGCTGGGCTGCGGGTTCGGTGGACACGGCCATTGGCACGGGGATTGTGCCCCGTGCTTGGCAGACGCGCTTCACACAGGCAGCGACCCGCGCGGAATTCAGCGCGCTGGCAGTGGCGTTGTACGGGCATTTGACCGGGAAAAGCATCACGACGACAGCAACTTTCCCGGATACCAATGATATGAATATGCTGCGGATGGTTGCGCTGGGTGTGGTGACGGGTTCCGGCAACGGCAGCGCGAACCCGAACGGTAAGCTCACGCGGGAGCAGGCGGCGACGATGCTGGCACGGTTGGCGAGTGCACTGGGCAAACCGCTGCCAAAGGCGGAGGCGACCTTTGCCGATACCGGCAATGTGGCGCATTGGGCACTGGAGGCGGTGGGGCAGGTACAGGCGGCGGGCATCATGAGCGGCAGCACCATCAATACGTTCAACCCACAGGCGGATTACACGCGGGAGCAGTGTATCGTGACGATTTTGCGGCTGTATACATACTGCATGGGGGATTAACATGGCTGCGAGGCTGCTGGCGGATTTGCAAGAAATGTATCGAGTGACGGTTTTGTCGTCTGCATCGGTACCGGGCGGGTATTTGAACCCGAAATGGCGCGTTTCGACAAACGAAGGTGAATTGTTTGTCAAGCAATACAGCCCGGAACGGTTCAACCATGCACAGTTGGAAAAAATGGAAGAAAGCTTGCAAAGGCANGCTGCAATANAACATGAAGATGTGCCGGGGCCGCGGNTATGGTGTGTCAACGGNCGTGTGATACGCCGGTTGGATGCGGAAACGGCGTATATGGTGATGGATTTTTACCCCGGGCAAACGGAGAATGCGGCCAGCGTTTCGCTTCCGCAGATGAAAAGCCTTGGCGAGGGNGTGGGNCGGTTGCACACGGCGCTGGCACGCCTGCCAAAGCCTGCGGAGCCAAAGCTTCCGCGCTTCGGCGGGTACACATGGGCTGCTTTACGAGCGCATTTGGCGGAACACCCCCATGCCGTCGCTTCGGCATTTGCGGATACACTGGACGAGGGCTTTTTCGGCCGCTTTTCACAGGGCTGGGCGCATGAGGATTTGCAAAGCGGGAACATCCTTTTTGACGGTGACAAGCTGAGCGCCATTGTGGATTATGACCGTTGCGCGTGGAGTTTCCCGGCGCACGATGTCGGGCGGGTACTGCTGTCCTTCGCGCTGGCGGACGGCGTGCTGGATACAGCGAAAGTGCGCGCGTTTTGCGAGGGGTATGCGTTGTATTTACCGATGCCCGATGTTATGAATACCCTTCGGCTAACTTTTTGCATTGAGGCGGTGTGGTGGCTGCGGCCGGAATTTACAAGGGCAGATTGTCCGCCGGTGCCGAAGCGGTTTTATAAGGAGATGCAATGGCTGGCGGCGCATGGGGATTGCTTGAGGGAGGCGTAAACATGGCGGATTTTGTCAGGGTGGGCGCGTGCCAAACGCCGGAAATAATCGGCGACAAGTCAGCGGCGCTTGCCTGTATGTTGCAATTCGCAGAAGAAGCCGGGGCACGGGATGTTGATTTGCTGTTGTTTCCGGAGTGTTTTTTGACAGGGTATATTTTGGATGAGGTCTTCATGGCGGTACATGCGGTAGATTTGTCATCAGCGGAATTCGCTGCGGTTTTGCAAAAGCTTACACATGTTTCACCAACGCTTGTTTTTGGCATGGGTGAGAAAAGGGAAGGGAAACTTTTCAATTCCGCCGTTGTGGTGGACAAAGGCAAAGTGGTGGGGGTGTATCGTAAGACGCACCTGATAACACCAAACGAAGCGTTCTTCACACCGGGCAGTGATTTCCCTGTTTTCACCGTAAAGGGACTTCGATACGGCATCAATATTTGCTACGACGCGCAATGTGCAGACGCGGCGAAGGCTGTGGCCGACCAAGGGGCTCAGCTCCTTCTTTTGCCGACACAAAATATGATACCGCGGGAAAAGGCCGAAATCTGGAAGGATAAACACAATGCAATCCGTGCGGCGCGTGTGAAGGAAAATAGGTTCTGGTTTGTATCGTCGGATGTGACGGGTGTCCGTCTGCCGGATGCGTATGGTGTGGAGCGCGTTGCGTACGGCCCCACACTGGCGATGAACCCGCAAGCCGAGGTTGTCGCGCAGGTGCCGCTTATGACGGTGGGCATGGTGACGGTGGATATTCCGGTGGAAGGATAAAAAGATACCGGCGGCCCATTCGGCCGCCGGTGTTTATTCTGTTTTTGTATTCGCCAGGCAATCTTTGCAAGTACCGTAGAAGTAAATTTGTTCATTCGAAATTTCCGCGCCGAGCGTCTCGGCGGCCTGTTTGCGGAGCATGTCGATGCCCGATATGCCATGCGCGTCGAAAACCTGCTCACAACTGCGGCAGATGAAATGCGGATGTTCTTCACTGTTCGCGTCATAACGGAAGCGCCCTTCGCCCACGTTTAAGGCTTGTATCAGCCCTGCCGCACAAAGGGAATCCAACGTTTTATACACCGTCGCGAGACTTAGCCCTGGGCAAGTCGGTTCGAGCGCGCGGTAGACAGTTTCCGCCGTGGGGTGCGCCGTGCTGTGATAGAGCATGTTGTAAATGGCGAGCCTTTGCGGTGTGACCTTGAGATGCTTTTGCTTGAGCTTCTCGCCCAGCTTCATCATGATGGTTGCCCCCAATGCTATCATAAAGAATCGCCATAAATGATAACAATTCTTATTATCAGTGTATCATACCCTTTATCGTACGTCAAGACCGTGTGGATAAAATGAGAAAAAGACACCGCGGGTCGGTTTCCAATATGGTTACGCGTCCTGTTCGGCCTGCATGAACTTGCTGATAAATGTTTCTAGCGAATCAATTTTGCTCCCGATGGCTTTCATGTCCGCAGGGACAATTTGATGGAGGTATTTTTGAATCTGCGCTTCGTATTCCTGTTGGAAATCGGCAAGCATATCTTTTTGCTGTTCGAGGGAATTCAAGATGTCATGAAGCTGTTTTACGGAGCTTTCCTTCATCTCGACAGAGCGGTTCTTCGCGTTTTGGATGATGTTATCCGCCGCAAGCTGCGCGCTGATGAGTGCGTTCTTAATCGCGGCATCCTTGTCCTTATAGCTTTTGACGACGCCCTCGAGCATATTGATGTACTCGTCAACCTCCGCAATGTCATAGCCTTTTTTTACGATGCTGAATTTGTCCGCCACGGTGCGGCCCCCCTTCATTTTTTCGTTTCGTTAGTATATACTATATCATGATACATATATTGATTGCAACATTTTTGTGCTTGTTACGGGAAAACATGAAACCGGAGGTGCGTATGCACGAGGAATATATGCAGATGGCGTTGCAACTGGCAACAGAAGCCGCAGCCATGAACGAGGTGCCCGTGGGCTGTGTGATTGTACGCGGGGATGAAATCGTGGGTCGAGGGTATAACCTGCGCAACACGAACAAATCCGTGTTGTGCCATGCGGAAATCACAGCGCTAGCCGAGGCTTCAGCCGCGTGTGGGGATTGGCGGCTGGAAGATTGTACGCTTTACGTCACGGTGGAGCCGTGCCCCATGTGTGCGGGTGCGATTGTACAGGCGCGTGTGAAGTCGGTCGTCTTCGGCACGCGGAACCGCAAGGCGGGTTGTGCCGGGTCGATATTGGATATCCTGAACGAGCCGCGCTTCAACCACCAGGTGGACGTTGTGGAGGGCGTGCTCCAAGAGGAATGCGCCGGATTGATGACGCGTTTTTTCAAACGCTTTCGGGAAAACAAAAGCCAGTCTATTGAATGAGACTCTCTTTATGACAGCAGCGCCTCTGCTTCGGTGCGTTTCCCCTCTGCCAGAAGCTTCCGTATATGTGTGGAACTAATTTTTTCGCCGTTTTCGCACAACGGCGGCACCACCTGTACATCTATTCCGTGCAATGTGCCGAGTTCCTTGGCGGTGATCACAGTACCTTCGCCGTGCTTGCCAAAGCGGAAATCCTCGCCGATGACAAGCACACGGCATTGCAACCGCGCAAGCAAATCGGTAAAAAACTGCGCCGGAGGCCAATTGGCGAAATCCTTTGTGAAGGGATACCCCACATAGACATCCGTGCCGAGTGCCGCTATGGCCGCGGTTTTTTCTTCTCTTGTGAGCAGTAGAGGCACATCCACCCCGCGCAAAAGCTTGGCGGGATGCGGCTCGAAGGTTAGCACGACGCACAAGCGATTCTCTGTCGCGGCGATGCCGTGCGCCGTCTCAATTAACAATCTATGCCCGCGGTGCACGCCGTCAAAGCAACCGACTGCGATGACGCTTGTGCAATCCTGCGATAACTTACAATCCGCTGTTTGTATGATTTTCATCCGCGTTACCTCGTAGATATTCCTTTTTATTGAGGGCATATTCCAGCCTGTCTTTCATGCATCCATCATGGTATTGCGACTGTATCCGTGTTCCCTCTTTGCGGAAGCCTGCTTTTTCCATTACTTTCCGGCTGGGCACATTGGCCGCGTAACATGCCGTCGTCATGCGTATGCAGCCGTCATGCCGGAATGCGAATTCCAACACCTTGCGGGCGGCTTCGGCGGCATAGCCTTTGCCGTGGAAATTGGGCAATAAAAAATAGCCGAGATGCGCGACATTCCCCAGCGGTGTACGTGTGGTGATGGTATAACCGATGCTGCCCACAAACGCGTCCGTTTCACTGTGGCGGATGCAAAAGTAATGCCCGTCGGCGTTCCGGCAGGCCATTGTTAAATTCTGTGCCGTTTCCTCGATGGTCGTTGTTTGAAGTTCATCTAAGAAATACATGGTTTTTGTGTCCGACAACAGCCGGTGCAGGTCGGACAAGTCGTCCGGTATATAATCCCGCAGGCGTAAACGGTTTGTTTGCAATATTGTCATATGCTTGTACCACCGCCTACTGTAAATTATCCCAATACAATTACTTTGTAAGGGTATCCCTGTCATGCCCGTACAACCACCGGGCGGAGCGTTTCGCCGCTACAAGGCAAATAAGCAAAAGTAATACACTGATATCAAGAAAGATATCCTTCAAATCAAAGAAATACCGCGCGGGCAAGAAGGGTATATCCACGCAAAGCCAGTCGTATGACCCGCCCCACGCGACCTTATCTAGCAAGGCCGCACATGTTCCCGCCATAAAGAAACCAGCAGCGCCAATGGCTGCGGCGCGTTGCAGTACACCCTTTTTCCGCGCATACATCATACAAACGGTACCCCAAAATATGACCGCGGCGTTGAACACAATCAGGAGTATCGGGTAGAATGAAAAGCCGAAAAGGCTGTTCACCATCGACATCTGCGTGTTGTGCTTGACGGAAATAGAGAGATAGCTGTACAAAATAGGAATATGACCGACATTCATATGCACAATACCAATTTTTGCAATTTGATCCAACAAAAGAAGTCCGCCCATAAGCAGCAGCGCTTTCTTCACTGCAATCCCTCCATCACACCAGCACAACCACCGGGCGAAGCTTTCCGCCCTCTGTATCAAGCGAGTAGATGCCCAGCAGCGCGTCGTGTTCATCAAGCAACAGGAACCGCTCGCCGTCCGATGTGTCCGCTGGCAAGCGGACAAACGTCAATTCCACCGGCGCACCGTTATAAAGCGCCCGCCCGGCGGCCTCGCCGTCTACTTGTGCCTCGCGGTATGCGGAGAGCGCGTTCCGCATAGGTAGAACGGCTTCCATCAAGCGGGTCGCTTCAATGAGTTCCTTCAATGCGGTCAGCGTGATGCTGTTATCCAGCGAGAACGCACCCGCCCGCGTCCGCAGAAGATACTGCATATGCGCGGCGGCTTCCGCCTTGCGGCCGATGTCCTCGCATAATGTGCGGATGTATGTACCCTTGGAGCATACAACATGGATTTGTGCCGTATGCGGCCAATCTATCTCTAGGATTTGAATATCGTGGATGTGAATCCGGCGCGGCTGACGTTCGATTGTTTTACCCGCCCGTGCGAGGTCATAGAGCTTCTGCCCGTTCACCTTCAATGCGGAATACATCGGCGGGAGCTGGTCGATGTCGCCGATAAAGGACAGAATAACCGTCCGCAGCGCGTCCTCATTAAGCGAGAGCGCACGCACCGCCGTGACAGCGCCGGATGCGTCCTGTGTGTCCGTTTCTGTGCCGAAGGCGATGATGGCGGTATATTCCTTTGTTTCCGATGCGATGTGGTCGGAAATGCGCGTCGCCTTGCCGAGACACACGGGCAGCACGCCCTCCGCATCGGGGTCAAGCGTGCCGGTGTGGCCGGTCTTGCAGCCCGTCAGCTTCCGCGCGACGGCGACGACATCATGCGAGGTGAAGCCCTTTTCCTTGTAAATATTGAGTACACCGTCAATGCCGGTTGTTCTGTATTTCATGGGGTTCAGTCCTTTGTCATGGGTTGTAAAGACTTGCGCATGATGCGCCCGTTCGCCGTGGTGTGTACAGCCCGTGTCTTCGAACATGGCCGTCGGCTCTGTGAAATCGAAGAGGGGATTGCGCGGGTTTATTTCCGGATATGCCTTGGCATAAATAAATCCATCGTCTGCCGCATCTTGGCAGATTCGCTTCAGTAAGCGCCAAGCGTTAATTTTCAAATGGTTATGTCAGGCGTTGATGTTTCGCCATCCTTCTTCGCATGCCGCGACAATCTGCGCCAGCGCTTCCGCCGCTGTTCCCGCGATGGACGCGCCTGCCGCTTTTTTATGTCCGCCGCCGCCGAATTGGCTGGCGATGGCGTTGACATCCAAAATTCGCGAGCGCAGGCTGATTTTACACATGTTTTCTGCACGTTCCGATACAAAGATGGATACGGAGGCTCCTTCGATGTCGAGGAGGTAGTCCACAATCCCTTCTAAATCATGTGGTTTTGCGCCCGCCGCTTCCATATCTGTATGGGTTACGGCTGTGCAAACAATCGGCGCTACTGCGGAAAAGTGCGCTTTCGCAAGCGCAGTGCTGAATATCCTTGTGGCGGGTAAAGTATGTGTATAAAGCACTTTGCGCTGCAAGGTTGGCGCGTCGATGCCCTGTTGCAAAAGCGCCGCCGTTGCCGCAAAGGTATCCGCCGTGGCGGAGGAGTGGCGGAATCCGCCTGTGTCAAACACAATGCCCGCGAACAGTGCGGCGGCCATTTCTGCGTCAAGCGGCGCCATGTCACGGAGGAGAGTGTACAAAAGCTCACTCGCGGAAGATTTGCGGATGTCCACGCAATTCAGCATGGCGAAGCCGTCATTGCTGGCGTGATGGTCGATGTTGACCGTCATTTCGGCACGGTCAAAGACAGTTTGCGCCGTGCCGAGCCTGTCTTTCCCGCCGCAATCCAGCGCGATGAAAAGGTCGCAGGGCGCATCCGCCCAATCGCCTTGCCACAAGAACTCCTGCCCGCGCAGGCAGTCATACTGTGGCGCGTAAGAGCCGAGCAGCACGACAGGCTTTTTCCCGCGCGACGCGGCGAAAAGCGCCATGGCAAAACATGCGCCGACGGCATCGCCGTCAGGGTAAACATGCCCCGCAATGACAATGTTTTCATATTCATCAATATATTGCAAAAATAAAGTTGTATCAAACATAGATTATTCCCCCGGTTGCTCCAAATCGGACAGGATTTTGTGAATCTTGATACTGTATTCCACGGAATCGTCCAGCACGAATGTGAATTCCGGTGTGGCGCGCAGGTTGATGCGCTCCGCCACAAGCTTACGGATGAAGCCGGACGCGCTTTTGATACCTTCCATGACGGACTTTTTCTCCGCCTCGTCGCCCAGGACGCTGACGGCAACCTTGCAGTATTTCAAATCCGTCGTCGTCTCCACTTTCATCACGCTGACCATTGCGCCGATGCGCGGGTCTTTCAGTTCTGACCGGAGAATCTGCGATAGTTCCTTCTTGATTTCATCGTTGATACGGACGGAACGCTTATTTGTTTTCATGTGTTTTCACCTCTCGGGTATGCTCAAAATGCGCGCGGAATGCATCTTTCACACTCCGCACGCATTCATGTTGGTTATCGTTGCACTTGTTCCATCACATACGCCTCGACACGGTCGCCTTCGGCGATGTCGTTGAACTTGTTGAAGAGCAGGCCGCACTCGAAATTCGTGCGAACTTCTTTCACATCGTCCTTGAAGCGCTTGAGGGTATCCAGTTCACCTTCGTAAATCTGGTCTTTGCCGCGCGTGATACGCACCTTGCAGCCGCGCGTGAGGATGCCGTCCAGCACATACGAGCCACCGATGGTGCCGACGCCCGAGGCTTTGAAAATCTGACGGATTTCCGCATGGCCGATAATTTTTTCTTCGAACACAGGGTCAAGCATACCCTTGATGGCCGCTTGAATATCCTCGATTGCATTGTAAATGACATTGTACAGACGGATGTCCACGCCCTGCTCATCCGCGATGGACTTCGCCATGGGTTCAGGCCGCACGTTGAAGCCAATGATGATGGCATTCGACGCGGCGGAAAGCATGACGTCCGATTCCGTAATGGCACCAACGCCCGCCAGCAGCGTGCGGATGCGAACCTCTTCGTTGGTCAGCTTTTCCAGACTCGTGCGCACCGCTTCGGCGGAGCCTTGCACATCGGCCTTGATGATGATGTTCAAATCCTTGACCTGTCCCGCCTGAATCTGCGAGAACAAATCTTCCAAAGACACCTTTTGCGGCGTGTCCTTAATAAGCTCCACGCGACCCTTGGCGATGATGTTTTCCGCCACCTGACGCGCTTGCTTTTCATTCGCCGCGACATAGAACATGTCGCCTGCGGCGGGTACGCTGGACAGACCCAAAATCTCCACCGCGACGGACGGCCCCGCCTTCTTCAAACGCCGCCCCTTGTCGTCGATCATGGCGCGGATTTTACCGTGCGCCGTCCCGGCGACAACGGGGTTGCCAACCTCTAGCGTGCCATCCTGCACAAGAATCGTCGCGACAGAGCCGCGCCCCTTGTCCAGCGTCGCCTCGATGACCGTGCCGCGCGCCTTCTTGTTCGGGTTCGCGCGGAAGTTTTTCATCTCCGCGACGAGGATAACCATTTCCAGAAGCGTCTCGATACCGACTTGCGTCTTGGCGGAAACCGGCACGCAAATCGTCTCGCCGCCGTATTCCTCCGCGACGAGTTGGTGCTCCAGCAGCTCCTGCTTCACCCGGTCAAGGTTCGCGCCGGGTATGTCGATTTTGTTGATGGCGACGATGATTTCCACACCCGCCGCTTTTGCGTGGCTGATGGCCTCAATCGTTTGCGGCATAACACCGTCATCCGCTGAGACGACCAGAATTGCAATATCCGTCACCTGCGCGCCGCGCATACGCATGGCGGTAAACGCCTCGTGGCCGGGCGTGTCAAGGAAGGTGATAGGCTTGTCGTTGATAGACACGGTGTACGCGCCGATGTGCTGCGTAATGCCGCCGAATTCGCCCTTTGTCACGTTCGTTTTGCGGATGGCATCCAGCAACGTGGTCTTACCATGGTCAACGTGACCCATGACGACCACGACCGGCGGGCGCGTCTCCTTCACTTCGTCGCTCTCCGGCGCTTCGGCGAAAAGTTCTTCCAGGATGTCGATTTCCACCTTTTCTTCCGCGATGATATTGTATTCCATCGCGATTTCCATAGCGGTTTCGTAATTGATTTCCTGATTGATGGCAATCATCTGCCCCTTTTTCATGAGGGACTTCACCAGTTCCGAGCCGGACTTGTTCATCAGCTCCGCCAGTTCTTTCAACGTCAGCACAGGGGGTACCTGTATGACCTTCGGTTCCTGCGGAACGACGGGTGCTTTCGGCGCGTTCTTGCCGAATTTCAACCGCTTTGCTTCCTCTTCCTGAATCAATCTATCCTTCTTGCCATTGCGGCGGCTGGCGTCAATTTTCTGCTGCCGCTGCTGTTTATCCGTTTTATCTGCGGAGGACACGAGCTTTGTGCCGCCCGCCGCTTTGTCGTTCCGCGCAGGGCGGGAGGAGAAGCGGTTCGGTGTTGCATCCTTATCTTTATCCTGATAGCCGCCGCCCGGTCTGCCGCCGCCGGGACGTCCCTGACCGCCGCCTTGGTAGGGGGGACGGGAGCCGCCTTGGCCGCCCTGATACGGGGGGCGGGAACCTTGCCCTTGGCCGCCTTGGTAGGGAGGACGAGAGCCTTGCCCTTGGCCGCCCTGGTAGGAAGGACGAGAACCTTGGCCTTGGCCGCCCTGGTAGGGAGGACGAGAACCTTGCCCTTGGCCGCCCTGATACGGAGGACGAGAGCCTTGGCCTTGGCCGCCCTGATACGGAGGACGAGAACCTTGCCCTTGCCCGCCTTGGTATGCCGGGCGATTGCCCTGATAGGGAGGGCGAGAGCCCTGGTTCTGTCCGCCTTGATAGGGGGGGCGAGAGCCATCCGTACGGGGTGCGGTGCGGTTTTCAGGCCGCTGCGTAGGGGCAGAAGCAGCCGCAGGTTGTGCCGGAGCGGGTGCTGGTACAGAAGCAGCCGGTGCCGATGCGTCCGGTGTGGTAACAGGCGTCGGTGTCGGGGATACTGCCGCAGGTGTTATGGCGCTCTCCGAATTTGTACGCGTGGGTGCGGGTTGACCGTCGTTGCCTGTGCGCGGACGCAGGGGCTTGCCGTCCGGACCAAGCCGCTGCGGTAAGGGTTTGCCATCCGGGCCGAGGCGCGGGGGCAGGGGTTTGCCGTCCGGGCCTGTGCGCGGACGCAAGGGCTTACCGTCCGGGCCAAGCCGCGGCGGCAAGGGTTTGCCATCCGGGCCGAGGCGCGGGCGCAAGGGCTTGCCATCCGGGCCAAGCCGCACAGGCTTCTGCTCCTCCGGCATTTTTTGCGCGGGTGTGGGCGTGGGTTTTGGCGCATTCGCCGCAGGATCAGCCTTGGTTTTACCCTTGCCGAACTGCTCCAGCACTTTGCTCACATCGCTCTCCTCGAGAGAGCTGGAATGGCTCTTTCCCGATACGCCAAGCGCCGAGAGTTTGTCAATAACTTCCTTATTTGAAACATTCAATTCCTTTGCAACATCATATACTCGCATTTTGGGCATGTGTCCACCTCCGGTTATTCCCCGTGTTCTATATCAGTAACGGCTATCGTTTTCAGCATCTCCTCTATTCTCCCGGCAAAGCCTTCGTCCGCCACCGCCAGCGTTGCGCGGTTTGTTTTTCCAATGGCCTTGCTCAAGGCATCTCTATCAAACAAAGTATAGCACGGCACTTTATAATAGAAGGATTTGTTGACGAATTTCTTTTTTGTATTGTTAGACGCATCCGTCGAAATGAGAACAAGCGCTGCCGTGCCGTTTTGCAGGGCTTTCTCACACGCGGCCTCACCGGAGACAAGCTTTTGCGCCTTCTGGCACAGGCCGAGCAGCGATAGAAGCTTTTGTTCAACTGTCACGCTTTGCCAGCTCCTCTCGCAGTGAATCGTAAACATCCTTGGGAACAGCGCATTTGAAGGAGCGTTCCAGCCCCTTCGACTTGGCGGCCTTTTCCAGACAGGCTTGCTCCGGGCATATGTACGCGCCGCGGCCGGCCTTCTTGCCTGTGAAATCAAGCGAAATGGTCGCCTGTCCGCCGTTTGCTTCATCCAAATGGTGTACAACGCGGATAAGCTCCTTTTTGGATTTCATTTCCTGACAGCCCGTGCATTTCCGCAGGGGTGTTTTGCGAGGCTTTACACTCACTTGATTCACCTCTTTCCCTTACTCAGTCATGTCAGGCGCGGTTTCGTCTTCGCCTTCTTCGTAATATTCCTCGTCCGGGATGAAGTTGCCTTCCTCGTCGTAATACCCACCGATTTCATCTTCGTAGTACTCACTGTATTCATCGTCGTCGTACACGTCGCTGTATTCGGAGTATTCGATTTCCTCTTCCGCAGATGCGGCA